>LNAP01000015.1_pt1 | contig 159771 bp, 145 predicted proteins | sample 602601 | NCBI WGS metagenome assembly LNAP01 (sample SAMN02440304, study PRJNA202911) | soil metagenome | biome: Subtropical and temperate rainforests or woodlands; isolation source: soil samples (1 kg each in a 20% v/v slurry with milli Q water) were... ...
TCCTTCGTCACAAAGCCCCTCCACCGCTATATAGGAGCTCGAAACGACCGATGAATCCCACCCATATGACAACTTTCTTGGAATCGATCGTCTAGTCGACCCCACGAGAACGCTGGCGGTAATCGTTATTACGGGGCAATCCAGTCCAGGAATTGCCGAGTGGTGCGACGAGTTCGGAGCGAGATATCTCAATAAAGGAAAGAACTTCTGGAATGAATTTGTCGCAGCCCTGTCCGAGACTTACGCCGAGCGCGCAATCAGCATCCAGCAGGTGCAAGCACCAAATTTCGAAATAAGAAAACGGCCGCGCGTGTTGCTGGTTGACGATGACATGAGTGTCAGCAAACTCGTGGCGATGAGGCTTGATGAGTTAGGGCTCGAGCCTCTGTTTGCATCAGACGTCAGAACCGGCTTCTTGAAAGCGCGGCGTGAAGATCCTTCCGTCATTGTCTCCGATTATGTCATGCCGAATGGAGATGCAGAATACCTCTTGACCAGACTGAGGCACGCGCCGGAGACCAAACATGTCCCGGTAATCGTGCACAGCGCGCATGCCCTCGACGGGCCGATTGCAATCAGGCTACGACGCGAGATTGCCGGTCAGCCAGGAGCGGCACGGATTGTACGAAAATCGCTTCACGCCCAGGAATTACTCGAAGCGTTGAAAAGCTTCTGCGCCTTCGTGACGAAACCGGTGCGGCCTCCGAGAATCCCGGGCCCCGCAATCCACCCTTGATAAGCCCGACACACAGGCGGGGTTGCTTGGCGTTTTGCCGTTTGAAGTTTCGCCGCTGAATGTCGATACGTTGGTTAAGCCCCAAGCGAGTTCACAACTCGCGGGCCGCTTCCGCCAAGATCACTTCGAGCGACGCCGCGGACTTGGAGACGACCTTCGGCGTGTCGAGCACGAACTCGAGCGCGCCGAGTTTTGGCAAGCCGCGGCTGACACGGGTCAGGCCGTCCGGCACCACGTAGCGCGCGAATGCACTCATGCCGAGGCCGGCCATGACAGCCGATTTCAGCGCGGCCAGGCTGCCGCTGGACGCGACGATCCGGTACGGTCGCCCGGCCGCTTCCAGGGTCTGAAGGATCCTCAAGCGCGTGACACTCGGCTCGGGATGCAACACCAGCGGCAGCACGTCAGCGCTTGTCATCGACGTCTCGGGCCCGACACACCAGACCAGCGGCTCGGTCCGCACCACACGGCCCCTGCGGCTGCCATGCAGGCGCTTGGCGAAAACGAGATCATAGCGTCCCTCGTCGAGTTGGCGGAATAGATCGCCGCTCATGCCGATCTCGATCGTCAATTCCACATTGGGATTGCGGCGCAGAAATCCGACGAGCGCCGACGTCAGCCCGGCCGATGCAAAATCCTCCGATAGTCCCAACCGCACGTGACCGCTCAGGGCGGGCGCGCGAAAGTGCTGCATTGCCTCGCTCATCAGGTCGAGAATGCGCGCAGCATAATTCTGAAGCTCTTCGCCCTCCCGGCTAAGCGTCACGGTGCGCATGTCGCGCTCGAACAGCGATTTGCCGATCAAATCCTCAAGGCGCCGGATCTGCTGGCTGACGGTGGATTGCGACAGGTGCACGCGCTCGGCCGCGCGCGAAAAACTCCTGGTCTGCGCGACCGCAACGAAGCTGCGCAGCAGGTCGGGCGGCAGGCTATTAATCATGGGCGCCTCTAAGTCATAGTCGATAATTTCATAAGGATAATAGGTTACCAGGCGCGGCGCGGCCACCTATTCTTTCCAGCACGGGCTTGGCTCGGGATCGATCGTGCAGGCGACTGAGATGGAATCGCGCCACATCAAATATTTCGTCGCGGCAGCAGAAGAGTTCAGCTTCACCAAGGCAGCCAGCCGGCTCGGCATCGGCCAGCCGCCGCTCAGCGGCAAGCGGGCGAAGCTGAAAAACATCGGTGCCCGGAGAAATATTCCCGGAAGCCATGTCCGTAGGATGCTCGCAGTCACCAACCAGGAATTGTCGCCATGAAGAACTTCAAAGCCTCTCTGGCCCTCGCGGCCGCTCTCACCTTCGCCTCGCCGGCCATCCCGGCCAGCGCCGCTCCCCTCAAGAACATCGTGCTGGTCCACGGCGCCTGGGTGGACGCATCGGGCTGGAAGCCGGTCTATGAAATCCTCACCAGGGAAGGCTTCAGGGTCACCATGGTGCAGGAGCCCGAAACCTCGTTTCCTGACGATGTCACGGCAGCGAAGCGGATTCTCGACCTTCAGGACGGTCCGACGCTTCTCGTCGGTCATAGCTACGGCGGGTCGATCATCACGGAGGCCGGTGTTCATCCGAACGTCGTTGGTTTGGTGTATGTCGCCGCGCATGCACCCGATGTCGGAGAAGACGAAGGCTCGCTCGGCAAGAAGACGCCGAGCATTCTGGCCAAGACCGAAGGCGCGATCCGGAAAACGCCGGATGAATTCACCTACCTCAACCCGGAAGACTTTCCCAAGCTGTTCGCGCCCGACCTGCCGCGCGAGCGCGCGGAATTCGCGTCTCGCTCCCAGGTGTTGGCCGCGGCCAAGGTGTTCACGACGCCGCTGACCGCAGCCGCCTGGAAGACAAAGCCGAGCTGGGGAATCATCGCCGGCAACGACAAGATCATCAACCCCGATCTCGAGCGTTGGTACTACGAACGCGCCAAGAGCCACACGACGGAAATCAAGGGCGCCAGCCACTCCGTGTACGAATCTCATCCAAAAGAAGTCGCGGCCGTGATCACGGAAGCTGCGCGCAGCGTTCAGAAGTAGACCACGCGAACGCCGGTCCGACGACAGTGAAAGCACCATCCGCCGCACTCTGTTGAGAGGCGGATGGTTATCGCGAAATCGCGACGCTTCCGATGAACAAGGCAGGAAAACATGGCCATTCTCTACTCCACAAAAGTCACGGCCAGCGGAGGCCGTCAGGGCTCGATCCGCAGCGATGACGGCCTGCTCGCACTCAAGCTTGCCCTGCCCAAGGCGCTCGGCGGAAGCGGCGGCGCGACCAATCCCGAGCAGCTCTTCGCCGGCGGCTATTCGGCCTGCTTCGAGAATGCACTCTTTCATGTGAGCCGCGATGCCGGCCACCGCTTCGCCAATGACGACGTCGAAGTCACAGCCGAGATCGGCCTCAGCAAGAATGCGGCGGGAGCTTTCGTGCTCTCCGCCTCGCTTGCCGTGACCATTGCGAGTGTCGACCAAGAGACCGCCGAAGCGCTGGTCAAGGGTGCGCACGCGATCTGCCCATACTCGAATGCGATCCGCGGCAATGTCGAGGTGGCAACCACTGTGTCGGTCAGGTGAGGACAGCTCCCATGGACGCGCGCATCGAGCAACGAGAGAGACCGGAAATGAGGGACTGGAACACACAAAAGACCGCCCTGGCCGAACGCCTTGCCGCCGGACGCCGATACGCATCCGGCAAGACGGTCGAACCCGCGGACCTGAAGGCGTTCCTCGAGGCCGTGCTGCGGCCCGGTGACCGCGTTTGCCTGGAAGGCGACAACCAGAAGCAGGCGGATCTGTTGGCCGGCGCCCTTGCAAAAGTCGATGCTGGCAAAGTGCACGATCTGCACCTGGTACAATCCGGCGTGGTTCTTCCCGAACATCTGGATGTGTTTGAGACCGGCGTCGCCAAGCGGCTGGATTATTCCTATTCCGGCCCGCAGTCGGCCCGCATCGCCAAGATGCTGTTTGGCGGCAAGATCGAGCTGGGCGCCGTTCACACCTATCTCGAACTGTTCGCCCGCTACTTCATCGACCTGACGCCGCACGTCGCCCTGATCGCCGCGGTCAGCGCGGATCGCGATGGCAATCTCTACACCGGCCCCAACACCGAGGACACGCCGACCGTCGTCGAGGCGACCACTTTCAAGGACGGCGTGGTGATCGCGCAGGTCAACGAGATCGTAGACAAGGTGCCACGCGTCGACATTCCCGGCGATCGCGTGCACTTCGTTGTCGAGGCGAACAAGCCGTTCTTTGTCGAGCCCCTGTTCACGCGCGACCCGGCCGCCATCACCGAGGGCCAGATCCTCACCGCTATGCTGGCGATCAAGGGCATTTATGCGCCCTATGGCGTCAAGCGGCTGAACCACGGCATCGGCTTCAACACCGCCGCGATCGAGCTCTTGCTACCGACCTATGGCGAGCGGTTGGGATTGAAGGGCAAAGTGGCCACGCGCTTCGCGCTCAATCCTCACCCCGCGCTGATTCCTGCGATCGAGTCCGGCTGGGTGGAGCAGATTCATTCGTTTGGATCGGAAGTCGGAATGGACGACTATATCCGCGCCCGGTCCGATATCTATTTCACCGGCCCCGACGGTTCGCTGCGTTCGAATCGCGCCTTCTGCCAGGTCGCGGGGCTTTATGCCTGCGACATGTTCATCGGCTCCACGCTGCAAATCGACTTGCAGGGAAATTCCTCCACCGTCACCACTTCGCGCATTGCCGGCTTCGGCGGCGCGCCGAACATGGGCTCCGACGCCCGCGGACGCCGCCACCCGAGCGAGCCCTGGCTGCAGGCGGGCAAAGAGGCCGACGCCGATGGCCCGGCGCCGTTGCGGCGCGGCCGCAAGCTGGTTGTGCAGATCGGCGAGACCTTCGGCGACAAGAACGTCCCCCTGTTCGTTGAAAAGCTCGACGCGCTGGAACTGGCCGAAAAGCTGAACCTCGAACTCGCTCCCGTCATGATCTACGGCGACGACGTCAGCCACATCGTTACCGAAGAAGGCGTCGCCAATCTCCTGCTGTGCCGCGACAAGGACGAACGCGAGCAGGCGATCCGGGGCGTGGCGGGCTACACCGACGTCGGCCGCGGCCGCGATGCGAAGATGGTGCAGCGCCTGCGGGAGCGAGGCGTCATCCGCCGGCCCGAAGATCTCAAGATCGATCCGCTCGATGCGGACAGAAGCCTGCTCGCCGCGCGTTCCATCAGGGATCTCGTGCAATGGTCCGGCGGGCTCTATGCGCCACCTTCCAAATTCCGCAACTGGTGAGAGAGAAGCTGCGATGGAAACTCTGAGCTATCGCCACAAGGCGCAGGAGCGCGCGGCCGGCTCCAAATCACTGGCCATCATCGGCGTCGTTGCCTCCGGCAATCTGGAAGTGCTGGTCGAGCGGGTGTTGCCCGATACGGAATGCCAGGTCGACATCAATACTGCCGCCGAAGGCTTCGGCGCGGTGTGGGAAGCGGTGGTTGCCGACTTCGTTGAGCGGCGCTCGCCCGGCGGCCTGAAACTCTCCATCAACGATGGCGGCGCGCGACCGGACACTGTGGCGCTGCGCCTGGCGCAGGCCGTGCGCCTGATCGAGGAGGACGAGCAATGAACGCCCCAAGTTTCGAACGGCCGGATGTGCCGCACATGGCGAATAGCAAGACCGTGAGCTGGTACGAGGCGTCGGCACGCCGGCGAATTCAGCTGATGCTCGACGCCGGCAGTTTTGAAGAATTCATCGGTCCGGAGCAGCGCGAGTGCAGCCCGCATCTGCCGGTGTTCGATCTTCCGGAACAGTTCGACGACGGCATCATCGTCGGACGCGGCAGGATTGCCGGCACCGCCGTATTCGTCGCCGCACAGGAAGGCCGCTTCATGGGCGGGGCCTTCGGCGAGGTTCACGGCGCCAAACTGACGGGGCTTCTGCGCGCCGCGCGCGACATCAAGTCGTTGCCGGTGCTGATCCTGTTCGACACCGGCGGCGTCCGCCTGCAGGAAGCCAATGCCGGCGAACTGGCGATCGCCGAAATCATGCGCGCGGTGACGGAGGCACGGACCGCAGGCGTCAAGGTGATCGGCCTCATCGGCGGCCGCGCCGGCTGTTACGGCGGCGGCGGATTGATTGCCGGGTGCTGCTCGGCACTTGCGGTATCCGAACAAGGCCGCATCGGCGTCTCCGGTCCCGAAGTCATCGAGACCAACCGCGGTGTCGAGGAATTCGACTCCAAGGATCGCGCGCTGGTGTGGCGCACCATGGGCGGCAAGCACCGCCGGCTGCTCGGCGGCGCCGAGGCTTTCGTCGATGATACGATCGAAGACTTCCGCAACGTCGCGCTGCATTTGATCCGCGCCGTTCCAAGTTTCGGGCCTGACGTCCTGAAAGCCGAGCAGGCTCGCCTGGAGCAACGCCTGCAACGCTTCGGCACCTGCGCCGACGCCGTGGACATCTGGAAGGCCGAGGGCGTCTCCGACCCGGAAGCCGTGCCGGCGATGTCAGCGCCGGACTTCAACGATCTTGCCAACCGGGACGCGGAGCCACGTTATGACGCTCGATGACATTCTCCCCTCGCTGTTTCCTGAGGGACACGACATCAAGAACGACAAGGGCGTGCTGCTGGGATCTGCGCCTTTGCCGTCAGGCGGCCACGCCGTGGTGATCGGCGTCGCCGGCCGGACCCCGCTCGGCGTTGACGAGGCCATCCGCCTGTCTCGCCACGTCCTCGATGCAATCGAGCACGGCGGCGAAGGACCGATCCTGGTGCTGGTCGACAGCGACAGCCAGCGGATGAGCAAGCGCGATGAACTGCTCGGACTGAACGAGTATCTCTCCCACCTCGCCAAGTGCCTGATCTACGCCGACATGCAGGGTCGTCCGACCGTGGGCCTGCTCTACGGTCACTCCGCCGCCGGCGCCTTCCTCGCGACAGCGCTGGCGACCCGCGTCCTCGTGGCGCTGCCGGGCGCCGAGCCCGCGGTGATGGACCTGCCGTCGATGTCCAGGGTGACCAAGCTCTCGATCGAGGTCCTCAAGGAAAAGGCGAAATCCACGCCGGTGTTCGCGCCGGGCCTGGACAATCTGGCTCAGACCGGTGCGGTGCTTGCGGTCTGGGACGAAAAAGTCTCGTTGGCCGAACAATTGGAGGCGTTGCTCAAGAAAGCGCGCAAGAGCGGGGATGAACGGGATCGTCTCGGCAAGAGTCGAAACGGGCGTCCGAAGGCGGCCGAGATCGCGGAGCGCGTGCATGACCTCGCACTCCGATCGGCATAATCGTATGCCGCGCCGCCACGAACTGATTTTCGTGTCACCTGCGGCGTGGCGCACGCTGTTGCAAACCCGCGACGACCTCGCGCGCGATCTGCTGGTGGCCGGGTGGGTCGATCGCGGCTGGCCCCTCGTCGCGCGTCGCCGACTGCCCGAGGAGGAGCCGGGCGTAGCGCTTGGTCTGCCGCTGCCACCGTTCGCCGGCAAGCGGCGACTCTCGATCCTCCTGCGACCGGACGACATTGTTTCGACATCGCCGCCGCCGCGATTGCGTGACGCCATCGGCGTGGCGCCGTCTCGCTGGCGACCCGCCATGGAGGAAATAGTGAGCCTCGCCTGGCGTCATGGCGTGGAGGCGCGGATCTTCGGCAGCCTGGCGTGGCAAACGCTGACCGGCCTGCAATATCTGACCGGCAGCTCCGACCTCGATCTTCTCCTCTCGATTCCGCGTGGCAGCGATCTCGCAGCATTGACGGCAGAGCTGGCGGCGATCGAAGCGACAGCCGCCATGCGCTTCGACGGCGAACTGGTAAGCGACAACGGCGCAGGCGTGAACTGGCGCGAGCTCCACGCCGGTAGCCCCGAACTGTTGATCAAAACCATGGCCGGCGTCGCTTTGCTCGACCGGGGTGTCTTCGTGGGCAGCGAGATCAGGTCATGACGATAGCCCCGGCACTGCGCCTCCACCAAAGCCGCCCCTCCAGGGCGAGATTTGCGAACGTTCACGACGCAGAAGCGATCGCCGATGTGGCTGTTCGTTGTCTCCTGCGCGAACTGGAAACCTGGCCCAAGCCCGGACTGGTCAGCCACATCGACACCGGAAGCCATTCGGATATGGATGCCGGCACATTCCGCCGCAGCGCCTCGGCGATCCGTCCGCATCTGCGTGCGCTCGCGCAAGCCGGTGCCGAAGGCTGCGGCATGGGACGTCTTAGAGTCATCGGCCTTGAAGCCGAAGCGGCCATGTTTACGGCGACGGCCGGCGTCAATACCCATCGCGGCGCGATCTTCGGGCTCGGTTTGCTGTGTGCCGCCGCCGGCGCCAGGGCCGGCGGACAAGCCGATCCTGCAACGCCGCTAGGGACCGTCGTGTCCCGCCTGTGGGGCAGCGACATCCTGAATGGGCCCGTGCTGCTGCATAGCCACGGCGGCAACGCACGCCGTCGCTATGGCGCCGGCGGCGCCCGATCGGAAGCCGCCCAGGGTTTTCCAAGCGTCTATGAAATCGGTCTGCCCGCCCTGCAGGAAGGCGCGCTGATCGCTCCCGACGATATCGAAGCGTCGCGCGTGCAGTCCTGTTTTGCGTTGATCGCTGCCGTCGAAGACACCAACCTGCTGCACCGCGCCGGCGCGTCCGGCCTCCATTATGCCCAAGCCACCGCCCGCAAGTTTCTCGACAATGGCGGCGTTGGGATGAGTGACTGGCGGGAGCGGGCCAACCACGTGCACCAGTCGTTTGTGCAACGCCGGCTCAGTCCCGGCGGCTCAGCGGACCTTCTCGCGATGAGTCTCTTCGTCCAGCACCACGAGGCGGAGCACCAATGACCTTGCACGTCATCCTGTCGGCGCTGGTGCCGGTTTTCTTCGTACTGGCGCTCGGATATGCCGCCGGACGCCTGCGGATCGTGGAGAACCATCATGTCGATGCGCTCAACGCACTCGTCATGGATTTTGCCCTGCCTGCATCGCTGTTGCTTGCGACCGCATCCGCTCCGCGCTCCGAGGTGATCGAGCAGGCACCGCTGTTTGCGATCTTCGGCGGGGTCATGCTGCTGCTGTACCTGCTCTGGTATTTCTTTCAGACTCGCATTTCCAAGATCTCCAAGGCCGAGGCCTCCGTGCAGGCCCTGACGATAGCCTTTCCCAATCTGGCCGGCGTTGGGTTGCCCATCTCATCCGCGGTTCTCGGACCGAAAGGAATGGTCCCGCTCGCGGTGGCGCTGGCGGCCGGATCGATCCTGATCAGCCCGCTCACGCTGATCTTGCTTGAACTGTCCAGCAGCAAGGCACAAAGCGACAAGACTCCGACGAGACAAATGCTGCGGGCCTTGCGGCGCGCGCTGACCAAGCCGGTGGTTCTGGCCCCCGCGGTCGGCATCCTGCTTTCGCTGTGCGACTTCAAGCTCGATCCTATCGCCACAGGTTCCCTGTCGCTGATGGGACAGGCGGCAGCCGGCGTCGCGCTGTTCCTGACCGGCCTGATTCTTTCGGGCCAGCCGTTCCGCCTGGACTGGCAAGTCATAGGCGCTACCGCCGCCGCCGATGTGATCAGGCCGCTGCTGGCGGTTGCGGTCGTCTACTTCCTGCCCATCGCACCGGAGACCGCAAAGATGGCGATTCTACTGGCCGCCGTGCCCTCGGGTTTCTTCGGAATCCTGTTCGCGGTGAATTATCGAATGGACTCGGCCGAGATGGGCTCCATGGTCACCGCCAGCACCGTGGTCAGCATCGCAACGTTGGCGGTCGCCATCGCCCTGCTGTTTCCTTAAGAGGGTTTGTCGTGACCCTCGCCATCTTGTGTTCCGGACAGGGACCGCAGCATCATAATATGTTCGCGTTGACCGGTGACGCGCCGCAAAATGCAAAGCTCTTTGCGCACGCCGCGCTGCTCTTGGGCGGACGCGATGCGCGCCGGATGGTCCAGACCGACAGTCGCGAGGCGCTGCATCGGGATCGCGAAGGCCAGATCCTTTGCACGCTGCAGGCGCTCGCTGCACGCGCAGCACTGACGGAGGCGCTGCCGCGCAAGCTGCTGGTTGCCGGCTACAGCATCGGAGAGTTGGCAGCGTGGGGTGTCGCGGGCCTGATCGACGCCACAACCACGCTCGACATTGCGGCGCGACGCGCCGAAGCCATGGATGCAGCCAGCACGCCCGGCGATGGCCTGCTGTTCATCCGAGGCTTGCCGGACGACGCTGTCGTAGATCTCTGCAAACGCCACGATGCTGCAATCGCCATCATTAATCCCGGCGATGCCTACGTTGTTGGCGCCGCCGGTGCAGCGCTGAAGACGTTGCTCGATGAGGCAAAGGCGATGGGCGCCACCGGCACGATTCTCCCCGTGAACGTAGCCTCTCACACGCCCCGGTTGGCTGCTGCTTCGGCGGCATTCCGCAAGGTGCTGGCGCAAACGTCAACGAGACCCATGCCGATATCGGATGTGCGCTTGTTCAGTGGCATCGATGGTTCTGCTGTTGTCGATATTGCGGCCGGCCTGGACAAGCTTGCCAAACAAATTTCCCACACCGTCCAATGGGCGGCCTGCCTGGAAGGCTGCGTCGAAGCCGGCGCGAGCGCGTTCTTCGAACTCGGTCCTGGCCGGGCTCTCAGCGAGATGGCCATGGGCGCTTATCCCGGCATCCCCGCCCGCAGTCTGGAAGATTTCAGGACGCTGGACGGCGCGCGGTCGTGGTTGAACCGCTTCGTAAACTGAACTTCGCCAACACCGCCCCGTGCTAACGCGCGATCGTGCCGGCCCACGCCGCGAACGCATCCAGGATTTCATTCATGACCTCGCGGTCGTTGCGTCCCGATCGCGCCAACACGTGGAAGGAATGGTCGGCGCCTTCGACCGGATGTAGCGTCGCCGAGCGGCCGAGCCCTCTGACGACGGGCTCGAGCAAGCTCAGCTCCGCAAGATTGTCGCGCGTGCCCTGCAGGAACAGCATCGGGATATGAACATCAGCGAGATGCTTTGCGCGTTCGTTGGACGGCTTGCCGGCCGGATGCAGCGGAAAGCCCAGAAACGCCAATCCATGGACGTCAGCGAGCGGCGCGTTCGCCTGCGCCTGCGATGTCATGCGTCCGCCAAATGATTTGCCACCCGCGATCAGCGGCAGACCCGGGCAGCATCGCCCCGCCTCCGCCACTGCGGCCCGCACGGCGGCGTGCGCAATAGCAGGCGGATCGGGCCGCTTGCTGCCTTTTTCCATGTAGGGAAACTGATAGCGCAATGTCGCGACAGCGCGTTCGCCAAGCCCGCAGGCAAAAGTCTCCATGAACGGATGTGTCATCCCCGCGCCCGCCCCATGGGCAAAGACAAAGCACGCACGCGCCTGAGCGGGAAGGATCAGCAGCGCGGACACCTGGCCCGCGCTCCCGAGCTCGATGGCAAGCTTTTGCGAACTGATGGCTTGCATCCGATCTGAGAACCCAATCGACACTGCGCCAAAATTGGCGATTCCGGGGGAAGAATCGAACTCCAGCCTACGCTTTAGGAAACCGTTCTGCCGAATGGAATAACAAACACACGACGATCGCATGTTGCAAGTGTGTGTGTTGTGCCGGGTTAAATTATTCAACCCAAGGAGTCCGGAAGCCTCGCTAGTTCCGGCTGTCAATATCGCGCGATATCCGGCGCGCGCATTGCAGGACCATCGGCGCAAGCTCCTTTTTCACACGCGCAACCGTCCAACGCGACGATGGCACTGCAATATTGATTGCGGAACAGACGCCCCCGTCACGATCGAAAATCGGAGCGGCCACGGAAATATCTCCCAGATACGCTTCCTGATCGTTGATCACAAACATGTCGCGTCTGGCCCGGTCGAGTATTGTATGCAGCGCCTTCAAGTCGGTGACGGTATATTTCGTCATGGCCACGCGCCGCTTGGCCAGAATGGCCTGTGCCGCCTCGGGCGCCAGATGCGCAAGCATGGCGCGGCCGGCTGCTGAGCAGAAGGCCGGCAAACGCGATCCGACATGCAGGTTTACGCTCACCGGATGCGTGCTCGTGAAGCGGGACACATAGACGATTTCTTCACCCTCCAGTTCCATTAGATTGACCGTTTCCTTGCTCTCCCGGTTCAGGAGACGCAGGTGAGGTTCGGCAATCTCGCGCACCTCGTTGGCGGCCAATACGCTATGGCTGAACTCGAGCATTTTCGACGACAGCACGTAGGCACGGGTACGCGGATGCTGGCGCAGGTAGCCGAGCCGGCAGAGCGTGTGGGTGAGGCGTTGGACCGTACTCGTGGTGAAGTTTGCCGTCTTCGCCAGTTCCGAAAGCGTTAGCGGCCGCTGAGCGATATTGAAGCACTCGAGCAGATGAAAACACTTCCCTATGGAGATAATGAACAAGCGATCATTCGTGTAGTCGCCGTACTTGTTTCGCGCCCTTGCCGTTACCATCGGCAGGTCAACGCCAAATCTCGTCGAAAGCACGCAAGAAATTGCCTCCGGCGATCCCGTCGATATCGCTTGCTTTGAAGCCACCTCGATCGAGCGCTTCCAATATCCTGGAGAACTGTCGCGGCGTCGGGGTTTCCTTCGGATAGCGGTTTACAAGGTCGTTGCCGAAAGCGTCGATAAAGACACCCGCAGCTTCGGGATAGCCCTTGCTCAAGCTCAGGACGCGGTCGACATCGGAAGGATCCTGGACACAAGCAAAATCAGTTCCGATGCCAATGTGCTCCAGGCCAACCAGATTTGCGACGTACTTCACGTGCTTGACGAAATTGTCGAGCGTTGGGGGCTGTGACGGATTGCCGTTCCAGTTCATGAAACCGTGGATGCTGATTCCGATCACGCCACCGGTAGCGGCAACGGCGCGGATCGAATCGTCCGTCTTGTTGCGCAAGCGCGCATCGACGCTCTTGGCGTTCGCGTGAGTCAGGAACACAGGTTGGCTTGATAAAGCAGCCGTGTCCTGCACGGTCTTTTCGGAGCAATGGCTGAGGTCGATGGCGACCCCAAGCCGATTGAGCTCCTGCACCACCCTCCTGCCGAACACCGTCAGCCCGCCGTTGCGCTCTTCGCCGCAGCCGTCGCCCACGAAATTGGCGTCATTGTAGGTGAGCTGTGCCACCCTCAAACCCAAGGCATGGAATCCGGCGATACGATCCACGTTGCGTTCGATCGGCCACAGATTCTGCCAGCCCATTATCAAGCCAGTCCTGCCTTCTTCCTGAGCAATGCGAATGTCCCCGGCTCGCAAGACAAGCTTCCATCCGGACTCGCCGCGCTCTGCGATGGCACGCCACCGGCTCATACTGTCGAATGCGGACTGGAAGCCTTCGAGATAGGGCGCGACCGTGACGTTAGCCGCAGTCACCCCGCCCGATCGCAACGGCTCGGGATTGCCGTCGCTGTGAAACACCAATCCATCGATAATGATCCTCGGAAGTGAACCGGTCGCCATGTTATCATCCCTATAATTCTTATCGCATTGCGATAACGCCTATTGCAATACGATAATATACCGCAGATCATGTTTTGGCGAGCAGGCTCGATCGAGACCCTGAAAATAAATCATTGGGTGCGAGGCAACATGTTCTGGCGACCTCTTCTATTTCTGACTCTGTTTGGTTTTGTTCAGGCGCTGACTGGACCAGCCGATGCCGAGACCTACCCGGCGCGGACCGTTCGTATCGTTGTCGCTTATCCAGCCGGCGGCACCACCGACGTCACGGCAAGAGTTCTCGCTCAGGCTTTGAGCGAGAAGATGCACGGCACCTTTGTCATCGAAAACCGCAGCGGTGCCGGAGGCGCGATTGGTGCGGATAACGTCGCCAAGTCGGCCGCTGACGGCTATACGTTGTTGTACGCCGCATCGCCGGAACTCGCCCTGATAACCTCCACGAAGAAATCCATACCCTACGATCCCGTGAAGGATTTTGTCCCCGTCCGCCTGATCGGTCGCGCCCCGTTCGTATTGGTCGCCAACAAGGATCTTCCGCCGAATAGCGTCAAGGAATTGATTGAATACACCAAGGCGCATCCGAATTCGGTCAGCTTTTCATCGTTTGGAAGCGGGACATCGAACCATCTGACCGGGGAACTGTTGAATCTCCAGACCGGCATGACGATGCTGCACATCCCTTACCGCGGCAGCGCCCCCTCGTTGACCGACCTGATGGGAGGACAGGTGCAGGTAACCTTCGATACCATCACGGCCGTCCAGTCGTTACTTGAAACCGGACAAATCAAGGCATTGGCTGTGGCGACACCACAGCGCCTGAAGGCGCTTCCCGCTGTTCCGACACTCTCCGAAAGTGGCCTGCCGGGTTTCACGGGAGGCACCTGGTTTGCGCTGATGGCGCCGTCCGGCACTCCGACCGCGATCGTATCGGAGCTTTCGAAGGCGACGACAAGCGTGCTCGCATCGGCCGATTTTCAGAAGGCGCTTGAGGCCCAGGGAGTCGTAATACAAAATCAAGGTCCTGACGCCTTTAAACAGTTTCTATCCGAGGAAATCGGCAAGTGGCGCAAGGTCGTCGAGCAAATCGGGCTCGTACCGCAGTAGTGCGATGATGAGGGGGAATGACCGCAGCGTCCTGGTGATCGGCGCGGGAATCGTCGGGCTGTGTACCGGGTATGAGCTCGCCGGCAACGGCTGGGAAGTCAGCTTGTTCGACCCCAATCCGCCCGGCTCTCAGTGTTCGTCGGGAAATGCCGGTGCTCTATCTTCCGGCTCTGTCGCGCCGCTGGCAATGCCGGGGGCGGTAAAGGACGCGCTTACGATGCTGGTGGATCGCAAAGGTCCCTTGCATCTGCCCTTCCGCTACTGGCTTCAAGCCGCTCCGTGGTTAAGCTCTTTCGTGAACGCGTCACGGCGCGAACGCGTCGAGCAGATCGCGGCCGCACTCCATGAACTGCTGAAGGACTCGGTCTCCAGTCATCGTCAGCTTGCGACGGACGTCGGTTGCCCCGAACTTATCCGCCAAACGGGCCAGTTGCATCTCTACCCGGATGCACAAGCTATGCGCAAAGACGACGCGTCCTGGTCCTTGAAGCGCAAATACGGCCTGCGCATGGAGTACGTCGATGCAAAAGCGATAAACGCTCTCGAACCCGCCGTCAGTGATAATTATCGCGTGGGCGTTTTTCTGCCGGACGAGGCGAGCGTCAGCGATCCTCTGCAGTATTGCAAATCTATCGCCGACGCACTCCGAGCACGGGGAGGAGACTTCGTTCAGGCCCGCATCACCTCACTCGTGCGTTCGGGCGACAACTGGCACGTCAGCGACGGCGCGAGAACCTGGACTGGCAAACATGTCGTCGTCAGCGCGGGCGTATGGTCCGGCAACTTGCTGGAAATGCTCGGCTACAAAATCCCCTTGATCAGCCAGCGGGGCTATCACGTTCAGGTGGCGCACCCGGGTGTTTCATTGTCGCGTATCGTCGTGTTGGCCGACCGGAAGGTGTTTCTTAATTCGATGAGAGAGGGTCTTCGGATCGCCGGAACGGTGGAGATCGATTCGATTGAGCGTCCGTTGAACAAGGCTCGCGCCCTCCTGCTCAAGGATCACGCGAAGGCAGGATTGCGGAATCCCGTGCTGGAAAATGAATCGACATGGATGGGGCACCGTCCTTGCTTGCCGGATTCCATGCCTGTGCTCGGCGCCGCCCCGAACCATCCCAATTTGTGGTGCGCGTTCGGACATGGACATCTCGGCCTCACCGGATCGGCGAACACGGCAAAGCTGATCGCCAGGGCACTCAGGCGTAATTCGGCCGAAAACGAGATTTCCATGTTTTCCGTCGATCGCTTTAGCTGATCGATAGAACGTCAAAGGCGACGATCCCGGCGGGCCGGTTCGACCGAGGACCGCGGTAGCACACCCGGCTCCGTCAATTACGGGCCAAAATTGGCGATCCCGGGAAGACTCGAACTTCCGACCTACGGTTTAGGAAACCGCTTTCCGGTCAATGATGTCAATACCTTAGCGGGCTCGTGTTGCATATCCGTCGCATGGAGGACGGCAGAATTGAAATCATTGAGGTCGTAAGTACGCCAGAATTCCCCGAAACTAGCTCGATACGTGGTTTCGCGACAGCTCCTCGTTACCAATGGAACGTCTGGTCGCAGTATCAGTCCGCCTCGGGCCGAACGACTTCGGCAAAAATTGGGGGTCACGAAGCTCTTTGAGCAAAAGACTCGGCAGTGTATCGCATCAATAAGAATGTCGACGCGCGAAGTTTCCGCCTTTATTCTACCAAGACGCTTTGAGATCGCTTCGAAACAGGTTTGCGTTTCTCGAATAGTGATCGGCGTTTTCCTGTATCCCCTGGCGCTCATCAGCCCTAAGTGTCCTGATGAGCTTTGCCGGAGATCCTGCCCACAACTCTCCGCCCTGAATTCGTTTCCCAGAAGTCAGCACGGCCCCAGCCGCCAGCATTCCATCCGACTCGATCGTGGCGCCATTCATGACGATTGCGCCCATGCCCACGAATGCTCGATCCATCAGTTTGCCGCCATGAATGACGCTACCATGACCGATCGTCACATCGTCTCCAATCGTAGTCGACATCGGACCAGGATCCACGTGGATGATTGTCCCGTCTTGGATGTTGGAGCGACGCCCGATGGAGATCGCGTTTGTATCACCCCGAAGGACGCAGTTAAACCAGACGCTCGACCTGTCGCCTATCGTGACGTCGCCTATTACGATTGCACCCGGAGCAATCCACACCGCGTCGCCAATCCGCGGTATGGAGGTGCCGAGAACGAAGACCGTGCCGCTTGTCGACATTGTATCAGCGTCCATGGAATGGCCTCGCTGGTCGCTTTTCGACGTGCGCACTGACGGCCTCGCGGAAGTCCTCGGTTAGATAGAGCTTGAGTGGATCCGTCTGCGCCGCGATTTCCCTCTCGAAAATGTCCATGAAATACCGCCGCGAGCGAACGGTCGAGCAAACGCTCAGCGGCGGATTGTTCGCAATGTTCCGCGCAAGCTCCTCGGCAACCGCGATGTGCTCGCCCTTGCTGCAAACGCGGGCAATAAGTCCAGCCCGACAGGCCTCCTCGGCGGAGAAGAACCGGCCGGTCAACGCTACTTCGGTGGCAAACGCGGCCGCTCCACAGAAATGCGCGAGCCCCCAATAGCGCGCACCACCGAGGCCGCGCGGGGTTTCCGTTATCTGGAATGTCGTTCCGGCTTCGGCCACGACGATCTCGCATTCGAGTACGATTCCAACTGCCAAGCCCATGACATAGCCATGGGGCGCTGCGATCACCGGTTTCCACTTGACGGATCTGGTGAAGAGTTCGCCAGAATGTGCATCGTGCTCCTGCGGGCCCCCGAGGCGTTCGAATTCCTCCCGGCTTCGGCATTGCCGGGCCTTGACATCAGCGCCGCTCGAGAAGGCTTTTCCCGCTCCGACGAGGACCGCAACGCGTGCTGCGTGATCTTCGTCAAATCGGCGAAGCGCGGCGGATAAGGCGCGCACCAGACCAGCGTCGAAAGCGTTGAGTTTCTCAGGCCTGTTCAATCGTATTGTAGCGACGTGGGCTTCAACGCCATATTCGACAAGATTCTCCATGCCCGCACTCAAAGGTAATAACTCTTGTGGATGATCTTCCATTCGCCTTTGCAGAGTGCGAGATTGAAAAGGTCCTCTCCTTCGAGAGTACTCGATCCCATAACGAATCCGAACGGCACTCGAACGCTCGCGAGCGGACCTACAAGACGCACCTCGATATCCTTGGCGACTTCTTCAGCGTTGTCGAACTTTTCATGCAGCGAGCGGATGACATTGACAAAGCCATCAACATCATTCGCGCGAACCGAATCTCCTTTGACATAGTAATGGGAGATGTTGGCGGACGGCTCGAAAGTCGATCGAAGCGCTGCTTCATCCCAATTTCTGACGGCCGCGAGATATTTTCGGATCAGGGCTTCCACGTTTTTAGCATCGGACGTCCGGTCTTCCGGTACGTGAGCGAAGGCTGGATTGGTCATTTCGTCTCCTCCATGGTTGAAAGCTGTGACCGCCTTGCGGAAGCTGGCTCTCCCGGTGCGGCCAGCAGGAGCGCCTGCTCGCGGACGGTCGGATTGCGAATAATGTCCTTCAGCAGCAGATGTCGATGTCCCGCCGATCGCATTTCCTCGCAGACACGTTGAGCGCGGATAGGATCGGCGCCGTGGATGAAAACGTTGTCCGTCACGCCTAGATTCGGAATTGAAATGACGAGTCTCCAGCACTCCAGAAGCTCATTTTCGAGTTCGGACGCTGCGGGAACTCCCTGGACGGCAAAATTATCGGCGAACGAGGCGCGTATTGAACGCCGCGCTGTCTTTCCGGTCGCGCTCTTCGGAATCTCGGCAACGCGCAGGATCGATATCGGAATCTTGTAGGTACTGAGCTTTTCCTCAAGGAAGCGCTTCACTTCGCCGCCATCGATGAGACTGCCTGCCCGCGGAACGAACGCTGCAACCAGTTCCTCACCCAACGTTGGGTGCGCCAACGAGAAGCTGATGGCTTCCGCGACTTCAGGATGGGACTGAATGGCGCTGTCGATCTCAAGCGGATAGACAGAATGCCCACCCCGCTTGATCAATTCTTTGGTGCGGCCGAGAATGAAAAGGCAGTTATCTTCATCGATTCGACCGACGTCTCCCGTACGCAACCAGCCGTCGATAAAATGATCAGGGCCGGACTCGCCGGACGCGTACTTTGTGATGACGCTTGGGCCCCGTAGAAGGACCTCGCCCTCAGTCCCGGCCTCGAGATCCAGCCCATCGCTATCAACGATGCGTATCTCCGCGCCGATGGCACAGCCGACGGAGCCCTGTTTACGTGGTCGCGGCGGCAGCAGGTTCGAGCAGACAGTGGATGCCGTTTCGGTCATTCCATAGTTTTCGAGCAGTGGAACGCCAAAGACGCTCTCGTATTGCGCGATGGCAGAAGCTGGAAAAGGCGCGGAAGAGGACCGGATGAATCGCAACGAGCTGCATCGCGGGGCGCGCCCGGTCGCCTTGTAGAAATCGAGCAGACCTAGATGGAACGCCGGAGATCCCGTGAACCACGTCGTCTCCAATCTTTCTAAGGCCTTGTTGAAAGCTGCGGGCGCGAATGAGGGCGCGCAGAATTGCGAAGCGCCCGCAACCAGGGACGAAAGGCCCGCGCTGATCAATCCGTGGACGTGATGGTGCGGCATCGGATTGATGCAGAGATCGGACGATCCGATCGAATAGCTCGATCCGATCGCCTTGGCGGCAGCCAGGATGTTTGAATGAGTGAGAGCGACGTGTTTCGGTTTCGATGTCGTACCGGAAGTCTGCAACAGCAGCGCGATATCATCCTCGACCGTCGTGCCCGGCGCAGCAATGCTGTTAGAGCGGTCTAACAACAACTCGGAGAATCGCAGGCTAAGAATTGGAATTGCAAGCGAACTCGCAATGTTGGCTATACGTTGATCGCCGGTCGCGTCGATTACGGCGGCAACTTCCAGCTCGCGGAGGGCGGAGATAAGCTCGCCGTCCAGCAGTCGCGGATCCAAAGGACAGCAGACCGCATAAGAGGAGACAGCGAGAAAGGTAAGGAGCCCGTCTTTCCCCCGCGGAGTGATGACGGCTATCCGCTCGGAAGCGGAAAACTCTTGCAATCGGAGCTGGAGCGCGATGGCATCAATTAGCTTCGAGACGTCGCCATATGTCAGGGGCGAACTGTTCTCTGCGGCTTCCACGAACGCGACCGAACCGGGATTGTTGCGTGAGATCTCATGCGCAATATTCATTCTCTTAGTTAGTCTGAGCCAAGTCGCCCCTGCAAACTGGAATATTCGAAACGATGTTTAGGATCGCCCTAAGCATCACAGGCTGAGCATCCGATGATGTCCATTTGGACTTCCGACCTTCCCCATAAAGGAGGAGTATTGATCTTCTCGGTCGATCGGAGGAACGAAATTGACAACGCAACCGGACGATCAAGGCCATGAGATGGGACCATTGCGGCTCGGGATCGCATCCTCGGCCATTGCGGCCATAGTCTTCTTCGCTTTCATCGCACTGGGAACGGCCGAGGCAGGATGATGCTATCAGCTCTACGAGGAGAACGTGATGCGGTTTGATCTCTCCGATTTGCGCCTGTTTGCCAATGTACTGGAGCGCTCAAGCATTAGCTTAGGAGCCAGCGACACTAGAATCAGTGCAGCGTCGGCGAGCGAGCGGATAAAACACATGGAGATGGATCTCGGCACGGCCCTGCTTGTTCGGGAAAAGAAGGGAATACGTCCTACTGCCGCTGGCGCGGCGCTCCTCAAACACGCTCGTTTGATCATGGCCCAGAGCGACAGAATGAAGGGTGAATTGGCCGAGTATTCCCAGGGCGTAAGGGGACGGATTCGCTTGCTGTCGAACACGGCTGGCCTGTCGGAGGTACTTCCCACGCTTTTGGCAAGGTATCTGATTGAAAATCCCGCGATCGATCTCGATGTCGAAGAGCGGCAAAGCCACGAGATCATCGACGCAATACGCAATGGCGAGCGGGATGCTGGCATTGTGGCTGACTTCACGCCGGCGGGAGATCTCGAACTACTGCCATTGACGGTTGATCACCTTGTCCTCGTGGTTCCAAAGGGACATCTCTTCGCACCACGCAGGACGATTGACTTCTCCCGCGCCATATCGAGCGAGCTCGTCGGGCTTCTCAGTTCGAACGCGTTGACAGAACATCTTGAAATGCAAGCGGCCAAGGCAGGAGGGCGCATACGATGGCGAGTGCGCGTACCTAACTTTCTCGCCATCTGCGGAATGGTTTCTCAGGGCGTGGGACCGGGCATCGTGTCCGAGAGCGCAGCGCGCCGCGCCAGCAAGATGATGCCTTTAAAGATCGTGAATATCACCGATCTCTGGGCCAAGCGAAAACTGAGCCTCTGCCTTCAACGCGAACAAGCGCGACCGCTCTATCTGGAGAGATTCGTTGCCTTCGTAAAGCGAGAAGGGAAAACAGCAAAACCCTAGAAGCTGCGCACGTGCAGATGCATACGATCAACAGACCCTCTCAAACCCATTGGAGCGTAGATATGTACAGGCCCCTCAGGCTCTTTATTGGAATGCTGGCAATAGCTTTAAGCACTCTCGTCGTTCATGCTGACCAGTTTCCATCGCGACCAATCACCATCATCGTGCCGTACTCGGCCGGGGGTCCGACTGATATCGTCGGAAGACTGATAGCTGAGTCGATGTCAGACACGCTCAAGACACGCGTTCTGATCGAGAACTTAGGAGGGGCCGGCGGCACGCGCGGAGCGGGACAGGTGGCAAGAGCGGCGCCGGACGGTTACACGCTGCTCATGCACAATATCGGACAAGCCACAAGCGCAACGCTGTACCGCAAGCTTCCCTATAATCCACTTTCAGACTTTGAAATGATCGGTCTCGTCACCGACGTGCCGATGACGCTCATTGGAAGGACGGATCTTGAACCCAACACCCTCGGGGAGCTCCTTACGCTTCTGAAGACGAAAGGACCGGAGATCAACTTCGGACATGCAGGCGTTGGCTCAGCGGCACATTTGTGCAGTCTGCTGCTTATGTCGGCGGCCAGCGTTCAAGTGACCAGCATCCCTTATCAGGGAAGCTCTCAATCGTTGAGAGATATTGTCGCCGGACAGATTGATATCGGGTGTGATCAAACGACCAATACCAGCAGCCAAATTAGATCGGGCCAAGTCAAGGTTTTCGCAGTGACGACGCCTTCGCGACTGAAATCGATGGCGGACGTTCCCACCGCAGATGAAGCCGGACTCACGGCATTCGACATCAGCGTCTGGCACGGCCTGTATGCACCAAAAGGCACGCCTGAAGACATTCTAAAGAAGGTGAATGAAGCTCTTGCCCGTGCGCTCAAGGACCCACGTGTTATCGCTCGCTTCGCAGATCTCGGTACGGAACCGGTCGCGGAAGAACGGATGTCTCGTGAAGTCCATCGGGCGTTCTTCAATGCTGAGGTCGCCAAGTGGAGACCTATTATTGAGGCGGCTGGCGCGTTCGTCGACTGACTCTGTTCAATCTTGGCTTTGCTGCGGGTAACCGAAAGATTTGGTACGCGCAAGAATTCGTTGACGAATGGAGACGATAATTCGGAATCGTCAAAAACGTTCTCGGCTCAATAGATTTCATGACTCCGTGTCCCTGGCATGCACGTTGACATCCACTCCGATCTTTTGGCGAAGCTTACGTCCGTTGACCAACCGACGGCCGAGCGCATCAATGAAACTATCATAACGCTTGAGCGCTTTGGCGTTGTCGCACCTAGCGAACGGGCCGGCGAGTGTTGCATCGGTGTTGCATGGAGCAGGCGGTGCGCTGTGTAACCCCTTGTAACTACACGGAGCCAGCGGAGCGGAATCAGCCATGCAACGCGAATTTTCGATTAAGAACAAATTGAGGACGGAAAAGAAGTCGTTGATTTTGTTGCGTTAAGCGCAACACGAGCGTTGGCGATCCCGGGAAGACTCGAACTTCCGACCTACGGTTTAGGAAACCGTCGCTCTATCCGGCTGAGCTACGGGACCGCGGACCCGCAGCGGTCGCGGGTGCTGGAATCTCCATACCAGAGGCAAAGCCGGATCACCAGTCTCCATAACCACGCCATTTCACCGGCCGACCGCCGTCTCACAGGCCAAGCATTTTTTTCGCTGCAGCGGTAGCGACGTCTCTCAATAGCTTCACCGCTATTTCGTGGGTCGATCCGCCAACCTTGCCCAAAAATCCCTTCAGCCGTTCGGCGGCCCTTTCCGTATAGGGCGTATCAACGACTACATTCTCGATAATCGAAGGCAGGGATTTCCCGTCCTCAATGCTTAAATCGCCGGACATTTCCTGGATCAGTTCAGCTACCTTGCTGCTGCGTTCCGGTAATTCCGCAACCCCAGCCGGCGTGTCGAGATAGCGACCGACGGCCGAGGCCAAGTCCAAAAGACGGCCACCTGCCTCGGCGTCGTATGGATGGTCCCGGAACAACACGGCAGCGCGCTTCAAGGCTTCGATCTCCGGCTCGTACTGGACGGGATAATTCGGTGCCGAATAGTGATGTGCTTCTTCGGCCAATTTCCGCGCTGCGTCCGAGACGGCGGTTAAGAACTCAAAACACGAATTGCTCAGTGCCATTCCAAGATCCCTGATTCTCCGCCGGGCGAGACGCTGAGGCGGGAACTGCTGCTCTATACCAGAGCCAATGCAGGAGATCTGCCAACTTCGAATCCGGGCATGACGATGGCTGCCGCCAACGACCATCGTACGGCCGCCGGCGCTCCGACGACCAAGCCATCCGGGCGACGAAAAGTACTTAACGCAAATGCGCGGTGATTTTTACACCGCGCATTCGCAGGATCCATGAAAGATCGGACTAATCGCTAAACCGTCGAAATATCGTCGACCGGGCTGATGTCGCCGACGAACCTCAGCAAATCGGCCATGGTGAATTCGCCGGGTATCTTTGAGGGCAGCGTCGGCTTCCAGGTCTTGCCCTTGAGCCACAGATACGACTGATGGTCGCCGTGCACGAGGCCGACGAACACCTCCGACACGATCGTAGCCCCGACCGGTCCCAGTTTTTCGCCGCCGCCGCGCTGCTCAGCTTCTTTCAGGATGTAGTACCAGAGCGGCGTGTGCTCGTGCAGGCCATGCTTCTTTGCCACCGCGCCGTCCGTACCCTTCGCGATCTCGGCCGGGGTCAGTGGATTTTTGATCTTCATCGCCTTGGCGACATCCTGTCCTGACGGCAGCCCCAACAGGACGCCACGCTTCAAGTTGCGGAAGGGCAGGCTGCCGCCGCCGCCCGGCAAATCGTGCAATTGCGGCACGACGAATGGGTCGAGCTTGCGGGATGGATTGAGCAGCACGCCGGGAGGATTGGACGGCAGCACCTCGTAGAAGCGGCGCCAGTCGATGATCCAGTTGCTGGAAAGTACCGGCAGCGGGAGCGGAGGCACCGGCGGGTTGGGCGCGAGATCGCCGATGATGCCACCCGACAGACCCGTGAACTTGAACAGCAGGTCAAGCGTTGCCGGAACTGCGCCACCCGGCGTGAATATCCGGTTGTGGCTATAGACCTCACGCACCATGCTGTGGCCGAGCCGGTACGCGGCGGCGGAAAACTCGACCGGCATATAGGGTGTCTTCTTGAAGCGGTAGAAGCGGCGGCCCTGCTCGAGGATTTTCGCAACAATCCCCTTTTCGGTGATGCGCTCCACGAAATCATGCAGCACCATCCACTGATAGTGCCAGGTCACGATCTGGCGCGCCTCGGTGAAGATCTGGCCCGCCGGCATCCCCGACGCCGCAAACTGGTCGCAGACCTTGTTGTGAAATTTCAGCATAGCGAGATGCGTCTGCGCGACCAGGAGATTTTCGTCGTTGCGATGATCGCCGATCAGCGCGAACCCTTCCGGGCTGCGCGGCAGATCGTTGCGGCGATCGCCGGTCACATTGCCGAGCGGAACGTTGATGGTCTTGCCGATCAACAATTTTGGACCGGGATTCTTGCCGTCGGCGTCACCGGGATTACGCGCGTAAAGCTGCCGGCTGCCATCCGGACCGAGGCCATAGACATTGTCCAGGTCGAGCGCCGGGGTGCGGAAATTCTCGACGCCGTTGGGATCAGCTTCCTTGTCGCCGAACGACGTAAGGTCGAGCGTGATATCGTGATCGACAAACTGCCCGAGATAGGTGAACCCCGCCGGGACCTTGGTGTTGTTTCCCGGCGTATCGCCGGGATTGGCGTCTTTCATCGCGTCGGCGAGTTCATGCAGCGGACCGTCGTCGACGGCCAGCGGCTCGAGGTTCGGAAACATTCGTCCGAACATTCCGGGATCGTCGTGGCCGGAAAGCGTATCGAGAAATTGCCGTGTCGGGTGGCGGCCGGCTTTGCCATGGCCGGGCTGGACATTCACTTCTGTTCCCATCACTTGCTCCAATCAGGAAAAATGCTGCGAGGAGAGGGGTAGCAGTGCGTCGTCTGATCACTCAAAAGCTAATCTAAATTTCGTAAAATACCCCTCTAGGTGAGCTAACAAGACAAATAAACCCCTAGATTGTGGCGAATTGGTGCGAGGTTCTCAGTTTCTCTTGCGTCGTTTAGACCCATTCAGCTGGGTGCAATGTCAGTTGGGCGCCGAGCCAGCCCTGGGGGTCATGTCGAACTGCCTGCGTATCTCGGTGTCGGTGTAGAAGCACACGCCGCCGTCCAGATCGCGAACCAGCCATTCACCCAGATATACGATCTGCGCGCCGCTTTGCCGCTCGTGTCGAAGCTCGAGTTGCCCATCACGCCGTTGCAGTGAGCAATCGGACTGTACCCAACTCGGCCATTCATGCAGGGGCTGTCCAGTAAATTGCCAAGCGATCAGCACGATGTTGCTTGAACGAGGTCTTAGCTTGAATGTGGTATCCACCATGTTCTCCGAAAGAATGATTCGCGCGTTCTACACAACGCCCGCGACCGACAAAAGTTGAGCGCTATCAACAACTCGCTATATAGCGTGATGGCGACGCCACTGGACCTGCGCAAGGTATGGGGCGGGTGGCAATCCCTACATTCGCTCTAGAATCAACCCCTCGCGGCTACCCATGGGCGTGCGCCGGTTCCAATGACTTCAGTTACGCGACTAAGTTCCGTTCGCCACAGCAAACACATAATCCCGCAACTCAAGCGCGAAAATAATCAGTTCCGTGGTGACAAGCTGCCTAATAATGGCAACAATCAGCGGAGACTGTGTCGTGAGGAACTTTGGGAACATCGTCCGTGCTCATGTCACGTCTATCCGTAGTGCTGGCCGCCGGTCTTGGCGGCCTCGCCGTGCTGAGTCCGCTGCGTGCGAACGCGCAGTGGTGGAGCTTCCGCGCACCGGTCGATTTCGAGGAATGCGCCGACCGCGCCGAGAAGGCGGCGACCAAGGAAGCCAAGTCGTCGCAGCTCTCCGAATGCCATTCGAAGTTTGCCGGGCGGCGCAAGCCGGGCGGCGGCTACACCTATTTCGATTTCATGCAGAACCGACACTTCGACATCGCCGGTCCGAACCCGACACCGGAAGAGCAGAAGCACATCGACGAGCAGTATATCGTCTATCTCGAACAGGAGCGGCGCAGCACCATCGCGGCGGCGTTCACGGCGAAGCAGCAGCAGCAACAACGGCAGGTGGAGCAAATTTCGCTCAGGACCGAAACTGAAAAGGTGCCGGTGCCGCGCGAGAGTCCGCTCAAGCAGCAGGCCGCCGCCGAGTTGAGGGCCGCGCGCGCAAGGGCTGCAATGTGCGCAAAGAATGCGTTCTCCTGCGAGTGGCCGCGGCTTTCCGAAAGTCTCAACGACCTCAAGAAAGCCCTGTTCGGCGCGCCACCCCCGGCCAAGAACAAGCGGAGTTAACCGCCGTCTCCCGGTTTTGAGCCGGGCCCCTTAACCGCCGATGTTTGTGCCGGGAACGCGATTAGCTCCGTCGTCTAACCTCATCGGGGACTACGACGCCATCGACAGCATTCAGCGCGGGTTGGTGCGCTTCACGCGGCGCTTGGCAATAGGCTTGGCGACGGGCGCGCCCGGTTGATACCGAGCCGACGCGGCGGCTCGCTGCTCCTGCAATCGCGCGTCATAGCCGGGCGATGGCGTAGCGGTCGGCGGCACAGCGCGCGCCGGCGCAAGCCAAATCCATCCGCTGAGAGCCACAATAATGGCACAGCCCACGTAAGATCGTTTCATCTGGTTCCTCCGGCGAAGCGCATCGCGGTTCCAGCGAAACATTTCGCGTGTGATCGGCGCCATTTCAAGGCCGCGGCAAATAACGTCTGATAACGTCTGATATTATGGCCGGATCTGGTCCGGCGTCAGCCCCGGCGAACCCTTGCCGGCGGCCTCGGCGCTTTTGATCAGGGCAACCACGCGCCGCGACACCGGCACCTGCAACCCGCGCCGGTCGGCGATGCCGGTGATGACGCCCTGCAAATAATCGATTTCGGTAAGGCGCCCGCGCTGCAGATCTTCCCACATCGAGGACCGCGCTTCGGGATCGATCTTCATCGTCCGCGCCAGCAGCAACTCGAATATCGGGTCTGGCAGCTTCAGCAGATGCAGCGTCAAACCCGGCGGGATCGGCGTCGGCGATACCGGCTTGATCCCCTCTGCCCTGATGGCAGCCAGTCCCTCCGCCATCTGGTCGGCTATCAGCCGGCGCCACGATCGCTGCGCGAGTTGCCGGCGCAGCGGCATATCGGCCAGCGCATTGAGCGCATTGGTGAGATTGACCAGCAGCTTGCCCCATTGCACGCCGGCGATGTTGTCGGTGGCGCGGATGTTCAGGCCCGGCACTGAGAGTTGCTCCGAGGTGCCCGCGTCATCGCGTTCGATCACGATCTCGCCCGAGGTTGCGCAATGAAACCATCCCTCGCCGCGCGCGACCACATTGAACGGCACCATGCCCGCCAGCACGCGCCGTCCCGGCAATCGTTCGCGCAACACGCTCACATTGCCGATGCCGTTCTGCAGGCTGACGATGACGGCATCGTCTGGCGCATGATTGGCGATGATCTCCGCCATCGCGGCGGTATCCGCGCTTTTCACGGTGACCAGCACCACGCCGGCAGTGCCGAAGATCGAGGGATTGTCGGACAGGGTGAGCCGGCTTGATGCGATCTGCCGGTCGAGGCCTTCAAAACTGGTCAGCCGCAGGCCGTTGGCTTTGATCTCCTCGATCACGCGGGACCGCGCCAGCAACGAAACGTCGCGGCCGGCGGCGGCCAGCATGCCGCCGACAAAACAGCCGATGCTGCCGGCGCCGGCGACGCCAATCGGTTGCTCCGGAACCATTGCATCGATCCATCAGATTATTCGAAATTCGATAGCAGACTCCATCCCCGCTGCCTATCGACGGTTGCTCCGCCCCGCTCAAGGCACCGCGCCTTGTAACCGTCATGGCCCGTCGTTATGCTTCGCCTGCGGGGCAGGCACGAGGAGGAGAAACCATGGGTTTACTCGATATACTCAACGGCATGCAGAACGGCCCGCGCGGCCCGAGCGATCCGAATGCGGAATCCAAAGGCGGGATGTCGCCGCTCACCATGGCGATCCTGGCCCTGCTCGCCTACAAGGCGGTCAAGCATATCGGCGGCGGCAGCCAGCCGAGTACGGCACCGGCGCCTGCCCCGACACCCTCGCCCAATACCGTGAACGCCGGACTGCCCGGCGGTGGTATGGGTGGAGGTCTTGGCGATCTGCTCAAGGGCGGGTTGGGCGGCCTGCTCGGCGGCGCGGCCGCGGGCAGCGTAATCAGCGGCGGGCTCGGCGACCTGCTCAAGCAATTGCAGCAGAACGGCCAGGGCGAGACGGCGAATTCGTGGGTCGGCAAGGGCGAGAACAAGCCGATTGCGCCCGGCGATCTCGCGAGCGCACTCGGCGCCGACCAGATCGATTCACTGGCGTCCCACAGCGGCCTGTCGCGCGACGATCTGCTGAGCGGGCTCAGCCAATATCTGCCCAACGTGATCGACCATTTGACGCCGGAGGGCCGGCTGCCGACCGAAGACGAATTGTCCCGTCGGATCTGAGCGAGCTTCTTAAGATCGTGCTTTCTAAGACTGTGCTTTCCAAAGAAAGGACGCAGAAATGAGCGGGATTATCTGGATCATCGTCGTCGGCTTTATCGCGGGCATTATCGCACGGCTGCTTTCGCCGGGCCCGAACAATCCGAGCGGCTTCATCCTCACCACCGTGCTCGGCATCGCCGGCGCGTTTCTGGCGACCTTCATCGGCCAGGCCATCGGCCATTACAGTCCCGACCAGGGCGCCGGCTTCATCACTGCCACGATCGGCGCGCTGATCGTGCTGTTCATCTGGAACAGGCTGGTAGCAAGCCGGGTAATATCGGATCCGGGCAATCGATAAAGAGCGTAACCGTCATTCCGGGGCGATGCGGAGCATCGCACCCGGAATCTCGAGATTCCGGGTCTGGTGCTAACGCACCATCCCGGAATGACGAACGTTAGATTGTTTCGCTGCGCTCGCTGACGAGCCTCACGTGAGATGCAGCCCGGCGTCCATCCGCACCAATTCGCCGGTCATATTGCTCGATGCGGGCGTCGCGAGAAAGCACACCAGCGCTGCGATATCCTCCGCTGATGAAGCGACCTTGAGCGGCACCCTTGCGATCACGCTGTCACGCACCTGCTTGGCGCCGGCCTCGCCGCGGCCTTTGGTGAACCAGGGCGTATCGATATAGCCCGGGCAGACCGTGTTGACGCGGATCAACGGCGCCAGCGCCCGCGCGAATGAATAGGTGATGGTGTTGAGCGCACCCTTGCTCGCGGCATACGCAATCGACGAGCCGATGCCGCTGATGCCTGCGACCGACGACACGTTGACCACCGCGGATGCTTGCCCAGACGCCGTGGCGCCGGCTTCCAACAGGCTGCGTGCCGCCCGGATCATCTGGAACGGCCCGATGGTGTTGACGCCGAACAGCCGCTGAAAATCCTCCGCCGACAATCCATCGAGATCGCCATGGGCCACATGCTTGGTGATGCCGGCATTGTTGACCAGCGCATCGACGCGCCCCCACGGCGCCGCCGCCGCCACGATCTTCCTGCAATCCTCGTCACGCGAGACATCGCCCTGCACCACCACGACCTCGCCGCCCGCGGCGCGGCAGAGATCGGCGGTCTGCTCGGCCTCCTTCTGGCTGGAGGAATAGTTGACCACGATGCGCGCGCCATCCTTGGCGAGAATGGCTGCGGTCGCCGCTCCCAAGCCGGACGCCGAACCGGTAACGATCGCGCACAAACCATCCTTCGACATCCACATTTCCTCTTGTTGATTATTCAGACGGGACTGCGATTTACCATATCGCGCAGCGAAAGACCTGCAAACCGGCGAAACTCCGTTGCACGGAATTAATTCTCGCGCCGCCAATTCATGCCGCCGTCGCAGGCTGCCCTGCGGACAGCGCTTGTCAGCGCACTGGCTTTTCCGCATCATAAAGCGCAAGAACAGACCGCATCGAGGCTCGGAGGCACCGGGCCGGCGCGTGCCAATTCAAAAAAGAGGAACGCTGTGGCGGAGAGTGAGAACATTGTCGCGGAGACCGCGGAAAAGATATTCGCCGATCTCGCCGACGCCCAAACCATCAACAGCGACAAGAAGGCAAGCTGGAAAGCGCCGCTCTGGCAGGCGCTGAGCGAAGCCGGCCTGCCGCTGTCATGGGTGCCGGAGGATCTGGGCGGCTCGGGCGCAAGCCTCGCCGAAGGTTTTTCCGTATTGAGTTCGGCCGGGCGTTTTGCCGTCGCCGTGCCGCTGGCCGAGACCATGCTGGCGGGCTGGCTGCTGGCGCAAGCCAAAATCACATCACCCGAAGGCGAAATGACGGTGGCGCCCGCGAGTCCGAAAGACCGGATCACGCTCAATGCGGACGGTACGCTTTCGGGCCGTGCCCGCGGTGTCCCCTTTGCCAAGGTTGCAAAACATATGGCCGTGCTCGCGAACGGCCCAAGCGGGCTTTCGATCGCGCTGGTCGATGACGGCAAATGCCGGATCGAGGCGGGCCTCAATCTCGGTGGCGACAACAGTGATACCGTGACGCTGCACAACGTTCAGCCCGCTGTGATAAAACCGGCGCCAAAAGGGTTTGATCAGACCCAATTGATGCTGATGGGCGGGGTGGCGCGGAGCCTGCAGATTGCCGGCGCGCTGGAATCGATACTCGACATCAGCGTGCGCTACTCCAACGAGCGCGTCGCGTTCGAAAAGAAAATCTCAAAATTCCAGGCAGTGCAGCACAATCTGGCAAAACTTGCCGGCGAGTCGGCGGCGGCGCTGGCCGCCGCGACGTCAGCAGCCGACACACTCGCTAACAACACCTCATTCGATGACGCGGCGTTTCTCGAAGCGGCGTCGGCAAAAATCCGCTGTTCGGAAGCCGCCGAAAAGGGCGCCGCGATCGCCCATCAGGTGCACGGCGCCATCGGTTTCACCATCGAGCACATCCTGCATCGCTACACCCTTCGCGCGCTGGCCTGGCGCGACGATTTCGGTTCCGAGAGCTATTGGGCGGTCGAACTCGGCAACCTGGTCGCCACGCGCGGCGCCGACGAACTATGGCCGCTGGTGGCCTCGCGCTAGAGAATTGCTCATGAATATGGAATCTGCGTCCGCGAGTTCGTTCACCTCTCCCATAGGGAGAGGTCGGATCGCATCGGCAGATGCGATCCGGGTGAGGGGTTACGGCCCATCGATAGACCGCACCCCCTCACCCCAACCCTCTCCCCATGGGAGAGGGGGCGCACTTGTACTGTCGCGCGATCGAACCTCACTTCAAAAAACTTCCGCATCCGGGACTAGCCTCATATGACCGCAGCCCTTCGTTTCGATCCGATCCGCCTGCCGCCCGAATGCGAGAAGCTGCGCAAGGAAGTGCGCGCATTCCTCGCCGACGAGATCGCCGCCGGCACCTTCGATCCGCACAAGCCCAACCGCGAGGACACCGACGCGCCGGAATTTTCCCGCCGGGTCGGCGAGCGCGGCTGGCTGGGCATGACCTGGCCGAAGAAATATGGCGGCCATGAGCGGTCGTTCCTCGAGCGCTATGTGGTGACCGAGGAAATGCGCGTTGCCAATGCGCCGACGCGGCGCTTCTTCGTCGCCGACCGGCAGAGCGGGCCGGTGCTTCTGAAATACGCGCCCGAACACATCAAGATGGACATCCTGCCGCGCATCTGCCGCGGCGAGGTGTGCTTTGCGATCGGCATGAGCGAGCCGAACTCCGGCTCCGATCTGTTCGCCGCCAAGACCAAGGCGACCAAGACCGACGGCGGCTTTTTGATCAACGGCACCAAGATCTGGACTTCCTCGGCGCATATCGCCGACTATATGATCGCGATCTTCCGCACCTCGCCGCCCACTAAAGAAAACCGCCGTCACGGCTTGACTCAGTTTCTGGTCAAGATGAAGCAGCCGGGGATCAAGGTGAACCCGATCGGCCAGATCACCGGGCAGTTTGAATTCAACGAGGTGGTGTTCACCGACCATTTCATCCCCGACGATCACGTGCTCGGCGAAATCGACGGCGCCTGGAAGCAGGCGACTTCCGAGCTTGCGTATGAGCGAAGCGGCCCGGAACGTTTCCTGGAAACCTATTACGTGCTGACCGAACTGGTCCGCGCGGTCGGATCGAAGCCGGATACCCGCAGCGCCGAAGGCATCGGCCGGCTGGTGGCGCAGTTGCACACCATGCGGCGGATGTCGGTATCGGTCGCGGGCATGCTGCAGGCCGGCAAGGAGCCGGTGGTGGAAGGCTCGATCGTCAAGGACATCGGCACGGTGTGGGAGCAGCAATTGCCGCACCGGGTGCGCGACCTCGCAGCCTTTGTCGATCCCGAGGCATCGAATCACGAGACCCTGGAGAACCAGCTGTCATTCGCCATCAAGACCGCGCCCAAACTCACCATTCAAGGCGGCACCACCGAAGTGCTGCGCGGCATCATCGCGCGCGGGCTTGGCTTGAGGTAGAAGCTGATGAATCTGACAGGCTGGGCCACGCATTTTTCTTACCTCTCCCATTGGGAGAGGTCGGCGCGTAGCGTCGGGTGAGGGGTTTCAGCATAACGACAGACCGTACCCCTCACCCTAACCCTCTCCCCATCGGAGAGGGAGCGCACCTTCTGCGTGATGCATCGAGGCACATTCTCACCGGAGACAAACACATGAGCAAGTATACCGATATCGGCGTCGACAAGGTCGGCCACGTCGGCACTATCGAGATCCAGCGGCCGCCGCTGAACTTCTTCGATATCTCGCTGATCAATCAGATTGCGGACGCACTGGAAGAGTTCGACAAGGACATCGAAATCCGCTCATCGGTTCTCGCCGCACAAGGCAAGGCGTTCTGCGCCGGCGCCAATTTCAACGATCCGGCGCGACAGGCGCAGGAGGCGCGCGAGGCCAAAGGCGATCCCGCTGACAGCCTCGGCTCGATCAATAGTCTTTATCTGCACGCAGTCCGCATCTTCCGGGCCCAGAAGCCGATCGTCGCGGCGGTGCATGGCGCTGCCATCGGCGGCGGATTGGGCCTCGCGGTCTCGGCGGATTTCCGCGTCACCTGCCCCGAGGCGCGCTTTGCCGCGAATTTCACAAAACTCGGTTTTCATCCAGGCTTCGGGCTGACCACGACACTTCCCGAACTGGTCGGCAAGAACAATGCCGAGTTGATCTTCTACACCAGCCGCCGCGTCACCGGCGAGGAAGCTACAAGGATGGGGCTTGCAAACGTCTGCGTGCCGCAGGATCAAGTGCGCGCCGAGGCCATGAAACTGGCGCAGGAGATCGCCGAGTGCTCGCCGCTCGGCCTGCTCTCGACCCGCGCTACGATGCGCGCCGGCCTCGCCGACCGCGTCCTCGCTGCGACCAATCACGAACTCGCCGAACAATCGCGCCTGCGCGCCACCGAAGACTTCAAGGAAGGCGTCAAAGCCACCGCCGAGCGAAGGGTCGCGAATTTCAAGGGGCGATAATTTCTTCCCTTCTTCCACAAGTCGAGAGGAAAAAGGAAGCCTCGCCCAATTTACTCCGTCGTCCCGGACAAGCGAGCGCGGCGAGCGCCGATCCGCGGGGACGACGTGTGGAGAGGGCTAAGCTTTGCGCCCCACCACCAACGCATCGACAATCGTGACGCCCTGCCCTTCCGGGTGCGCCAACACGGGATTGATCTCGATCTCCGAAATCTCCCCACCGTGTTGTCCAGCCAGCACCGACACCTGAGAAATCAGTTGCGATAGCGCCGCGATATCCGCCTTCGCCGCTCCTCTGAAACCATTCAACAGCGGCGCTGCCTTCAACTCTGCCAACATCGCAACCGCTTCCACGGCACTCACCGGCGCCGGGCGATAGACCACATCCCTGAACAATTCCGTGGTGATGCCGCCCAAACCAACCATGATCATCGCCCCGAACGTCGCATCCTGCATCGTACCGACGATGATCTCGATGCCTTTTTTGGCCATCGGACCAACCAGCACACCCTGGATCGCAGCATCCGGCCTATGTTTGCGCGCGTTTTCCAGCAACGCGCCGTAAGCCGTAAAAGCCTCGCCCTTGGTCGTGATGTTGACGCGCACGCCGCCGACCTCGCTCTTGTGCGGAATATCCGGCGACTGGATCTTCATCACCAGCGGAAATCCAATGCGAGCGATTGCCGCATCGAGCGCGTCACGCTCCGTCACCAGTACCTCATGAGGCACCGCGATGCCGGCGGCGCGCAGCAACGCCTTGCTGTCCGCTTCGGAAAGCGCCGGCGTCTTCAGATATTCCGACAGATCAATCCGCGCCAATGCCGCGGCATCCGCTGGCGGCGCCAGCTTGAACCCGGCGCGCTCGGCCATCCGCCGCATGGCGACGCCGACATGCGTCAGTCCCGACAATATCACGACACCCGAGGCCGCCAGCTCGCGGCGCGCGAAATCGGACGGCAGCGTGTAGGAATAAAACACGATCGGCTTGTTCTGCGCGTCGACGACAGGCTTTAACTCGGCCTGTCGGAACGGCATCCGCGTCTCGCTCGACAACGACAGCACCACCAGGATGGCGTCGACCTCGTCCGAGACGTCGAGCAGGTCGATGCTCTTCTGCAAGCCGCCGCTATGCACGCCCTGCGCGGTGACGTCGATCGGATTGCCCGCCGCGCCATAGGACGGCAGCAGCTTCTTGATTTCGGTCTGGATCGGCGACGACAGTTCCGGGACTTTCAAACCCTGCATCGAGACGGCGTCCGCGCCCCAGATGCCGGCGCCACCCGACACGGTGAGCACCGCGACGCGGTCGCCTTTTGGCAACGGGTTGGTGGTCAGCACCGCCGCAATCGTCACGGCTTCGTCGAGATCGTTGGAAACGATAAATCCATATTTGGCGAACACCGCGTCATAGGCCGCCGACCAGCCGGCCATGCTCGCGGTATGCGAGGCGGCTGCGCGCTCGCCCGCACCGGAGCGACCGACTTTTGTCACGATGACGGGTTTTCCCATCTCCGCTGCACGCCGGGCGGCGGAGAGGAACTTGTCGACGTCGCGGATACCCTCGATGAACAGCAGGATCACATCGGTCGAGGGATCCTGCACCATGTATTCGAGAAATTCGCCGGCCCCCAGATCGGACTCGTTGCCGGTGCTGATGACGTAGCTGAGCGCGATCCCGAGCGCTTTCGCACGATGCTTGATGGCAAAGCCGATGCCACCGCTTTGCGCGACAATTGCGATCCGCTTTTTTGTCGCGACCAACGGTACATGTCCCGGCGTGACGTCGACGGTCGGACTGAAGGTCGCCGCGACCTTCTGCACCTCGCTCAAGAAGCCCTCGGCATTCGGTCCGGAAATCCGCATGCCCGTTCTTTTCGCCAGCGCCGCGATAGCGTCCTGCATGCCGGCGTTGTCGCCGCCTTCCTCGGCAAAACCGGACGAGATGACCACCGCATTCCTGACGGCGGCAGCGGCGCATTGCTCAAGCGCGCCGAGAACGGCCCTGGCCGGAATGATGACGACGGCGAGATCGATCGGCTGCCCGACATCGGCAATCGCCTTGTAGCATTTCAGGCCGTCGATATCGCCGTAATTGGGATTGATCGGATAGATCCTGCCGGGATAGCCGTTCTTGCGCAGCATCGACAACAGACGTCCTGGAATCTTGTCCTGGTCGCGCGAGGCACCGATCAGGGCGATGCTTTGGGGCGCAAAGAAAGAGTCGAGCGGATGCGACATGGGAGATGATCCTGCGTTCTATGTTCGAGTGCTGTGCTCCGGACGCGTGCGGCGTGCAACCGCTGCTCCGCAGAGCCGGGCCCCATCGAGGCGGCGCGTGGACCCCGGATCAGCAGCGCAGCACGCCGCAAGTGCGGCGTGCTGCGCAGCATCCGGGGAACGACTAGCCTCCATTGGCCCCTCTGGCTTTCTTCTCACGCCACAACACTGAACGTGACACCACAGAGATCAAACCCATCGCCCGATACTTTGCAGCCCCTCGCCCTGGCAGCCTCGCGCACCTTCGCGACATCGTTCACCCGAAACGTCAACCCACTCATCAAATCGCTCGCACCCTTCACAAAACGGAAGTTGCAGTTGGGTAGCTTCAACTCAGGCTCGCCGTCTTTCCCCGTGCTCACGGCAATCCCGATGATGTTGCCCCAGCGCTCGGCCAGCACGGCGGGTTCCGGGCTTTCCATCTCCACGCCGACCAGCGCCTGTGTCACGTCCTTGCAGATCGATTTTTGCCAGTCCGGTCCCGCCGGCGGATAGGGGCCGAGCACATCGTCGCTGCCCTCGGTGTGGTTGAACTCGATGAAGGCGGCGCGGCAATCGCGCGGATGCAACTGCACGCCGTGATAGGGCGCATGGTCGATGACGTTGGCGGTACGCACGCCCATCCTGTTGGCATGTGCGCCGCGTTCGTCGGGATCGTCGCAGCAGAAGATCGCCATATAACCGCCGCGGCCGCCGGTCTTGTCGAGGAAGCGCCCCGCCGCGGTACCTGGCTGCACCGGCGCGACCACCTCGAGCAAAATCGTATCGACCGGCAGCAACGCATTCTCCAGGCCATATTTCGCGACGTTGCCGTCGCGGTAACAGACGCTCAGCCCCATGATATAGGCGATATTGCTTATGACCGGGTCAAGCTGCGGCGCCACCAGGCAGATTTGCCGCAGCCTCATATAGCCTGCCACCTCGATGGCCTCGGCCATTTCAATGGCCCGCGAAGACGGGCTTGCGCTTTTCGACGAATGCCTTTGCCGCTTCCTTGTGGTCGGCGGTCTCGCCGGATCGCGAGTGGTGCATCGCCTCGGCGTCGAAACATTGCTCCAGCGACATATGCTCGGCGTTGTTAATGTTCTTCTTGATGTAGCCGAGCGTCACCGTCGGTCCCTGCGCCAACGACATCGCCAGTTCATGCGCCGCCTTGTCGACCTCGGCATCGGGAACGACCTTCGTTACCATGCCGAGCGCATAGGCATCCTGCGCCGTCAGCAGCGGCGAGGTCAGATACAGCTCGCGGGCCTTGGCGCTGCCCAGCAGATGGGTCAGGAAATAAGTGCCGCCGTAATCGCCTGATAATCCGACCTTGGCGAAGGCGGTGGTGATCTTGGCCGACGCCGAGGCAACGCGAAGATCGCAGGCCAGCGCGATCGAAAGCCCGGCGCCCGCCGCCGCGCCATCGACCTGCGCCACCACGGGCTTCGGCATCTCATGCAGGATGCGCGAAACTTCCATGCCGCGGCGAAGATTGGACATCTTGGCCTCGAACGGCAGCGGCGCCCGCCCCTCCGCCATCGATTTCACGTCGCCGCCGACACAGAAGGTGCCGCCCGCCCCCTTCAAGAGAACAGCCCGGACCTCATGGTCCTCCGCTGCGCGCCGCGCCGCCTCCACCAGCCCCCGCGTCATGTCCGGATTGAGCGCGTTGCGCCGCTCCGGCCGGTTCATCGTGATGGTGAGCAGGCCTTGGTCGAGTTTTTGCAGGACGATGTCGTTGCTCATGGGGTGTTGCCTGTGTTGTTGGTTATTGTGGCCGTCATTCCGGGGCGATGCGAAAGCATCGAACCCGGAATCTCGAGATTCCGGATGCGCGCTTTGCGCGCCCCGGAATGACTGCGTGACTTCGTCACTCCGTCACTTCTTCACCAGCGGGCACCGCGACTGCTCGAGCGACTGGAACGCCTCGTTGCCGGGAACGGTCGACACCAGCTTGTAGTCGTCCCAGCGTGCCTTGGTTTCCGACGGTTTCTTGACCTCGAACAGGTACATGTCGTGCACCATGCGGCCGTCCTCGCGGATCCGGCCATTTTTGGCGAAGAAGTCGTTGATCGGCGTATCCTTCATGATCTTCATCACCGTGGCCGGGTCGGTGGTGCCTGCGGCCTTCACGGCTTTCAGATAGTGCGTGATCGACGAGTAGACGCCGGCCTGCGCCGAGGTCGGCACCCGCTTCATGCGTTCCATGAAGCGCCTGGAGAAGGCGCGGGTATCGTCGTTGAGGTCCCAGTAGAACGCTTCGGCGAGCAGCAGTCCCTGCGCGGTCTCGAGGCCGACGCTGTCGATATCGGTCACGAAGGCGAGCAGCGGCGACAGCTTCTGGCCGCCCTTGGTCAGCCCGAACTCCGCCGCCTGTTTTATGGCATTGATGGTGTCGCCGCCGGCATTGGCGAGCCCCACGACCTTGGCCTTCGAGCTTTGCGCCTGCAGCAGATAGGACGAGAAATCCGACGTGTTGAGCGGATGCCGTACGCTGCCCAGCACCTTGCCGCCGGACTTCAGCACCACATTGGTGGTGTCCTTTTCCAGATCCTGTCCGAAGGCGTAATCGGCGGTAAGGAAGAACCAGCTATCGAGACCCTGCTTGACGGTTGCAAGACCGGTGACATTGGCCTGCGCAAACGTATCGAACACGTAATGCACGGTATAGGGGCCGCAGGCCTCGTTGGTCAGGCGGATCGAGCCGGGACCATTGAACATGATGATCTTGTTGCGCGCCTTCGCGATCTCGCCGGCGGCAAGCGCGGTGGCGGATGCCGCCACGTCGAAGATCATTTCGACGCCCTGATTGTCGAGCATGTCGCGGGCGATATTGGCGGCAAGATCGGCCTTGTTGAGATGGTCTGCCACAACGATCTCGATCTTGCGGCCCAGCACCTCGCCGCCGAAATCCTCCGCCGCCATCTTGGCGGCCGTTTCGCTGCCGGGTCCGGTGATGTCGGCATAGAGCCCGGACATATCGAGGATGCCGCCGAGCTTTAAGGGAGGCTTGCCTTGGGCAAATGCTGCCGACGCGGCAACGGCCAGCACGGCAGCGAGAGCGCCGGAAACCACTCGTTTCATGGAAGTCTCCTGACCGAACGTGCCGCATTGCCTGCGGCCTCGATTTCTGTTGCCGCAATCATGCCGGAAGGCGCGCGCAGCGGCAAGCAGTGCGGAATCGCAAGCGTTTTTCCGCTAAGCGGAATGACCAGAACGCCGGAGAAGCCGGGTGGCGAACGAACGCGAAGCGTGTTATAATCAAACCATGTCAAAACCCAAGCAACCAGGTACGACGGCCAAGAAAAAGGGCTTCGTGATTGGCCGTGCCAGCTTCGGCAAGATTAGCGCCGTCGAGGGTATCGAACTGACGCCTGCCATGAAGAAGCGGGCGGCGGACGCTGAGCGCAAGGGACTATCGGCCGAAGAATATCGCCGGACCATCGTGCGCTCATACCGCAAGGCCTGAGCGGCCACGGCATGTATGACGCGATCGATGATCCGTATACCTACGAAAATTCGACTGTTCTGGTAAACAAACTCGATCTGCGCGATCAGAACGAATTGGACGCTTACGAAGCCGAAATCTCCGACGCTCGATCGGCCGAGCCTCTCCCCGAAGGTGAGCTTGACTTCGCTCATTACTGCGCCGTCCATCACCATCTGTTTCAAGATGTCTACGTCTGGGCAGGCAAGCCGCGCTCGGTGCGTATGTCGAAACAGGGCAACCCGTTCTGCTATCCCGAGCATATCGAAGCCCAGGCTGCGAAGCTGTTCGCGGAGCTGAAGGCGAGTAGCTTTCTTGAAAACCTCGAGCCTGATGATTTCTCAACTCGGGCGGCGCATTTCCTGTCCGAGCTGAACGTGATTCATGCGTTCCGCGAAGGCAACGGCCGTACCCAGCTAACCTTCTTTGCCATGCTGGCCGACAACGCGGGCCATCCCCTCGATCTCGAAAAGCTTGATCCCGACGCCATGCTGAACGCCATGATTGCGAGTTTCGAGGGCGACGAGAAAGAACTGGCCCGCGTGATCAGGAGCCTTATCACCTGAACGAAAATCTTACATACGTGCAAGCTATGGCGCAGCGTCATGCAACCGCTGGCCCGGCAGCACGGCGTTGCGCCAGACTCGCCGCTGCAGCGTTGACATACGGCTGCCTGCTTTTCCTTACCGTAGCCTCTCCAGCCATCGCTGCCGGATGTTTCTTCGAGCCGCAGGGCGAAGGCCGCGTCGCTGCCGTGATCGATGCCCGCACCCTTCGCCTGCAGGATGGCCGTGAGGTCCGTCTTGCCGGCATCGAGCCGGCCGTCACCGACAACGCCGATCGCACATCGGCGCTGGCGGCGATCGTGGCCGGGCGCGACGTGACATTGCACGGAGAAGATGACACGCCCGACCGGTATGGCCGTCAGCCGGCCTTCGTGTTTCTCGATGGTTCGGAAAATTCCGTTCAGGGCGAACTGCTGGCCCAGGGCCGTGCGCTGGTATCCTCCACCGTGACCGACAAGGACTGCGCCTCGACCTTGCTGGCGGCCGAGGGCGGGGCGCGGCAGGCAAAACGGGGAACCTGGGCTGATCCCGCAGCCATAAAAAACGCGGAAAGTCCGGGCGATATTTTGGCCGGGATCGGGCGCTTCGCGATAGTCGAGGGTAAGGTTTTGTCGGTGCGGCAGGCCGGAGCCACGACTTATTTGAATTTCGGGCGGAACTGGACACGGGACTTTGCTGTGACTATTTCAAGGCGCACAGTACCGGCGTTCGAAACGGCCGGCATGGCCCTTAAGTCTCTCGAAAATCGCCGGATTCGGGTCCGCGGTTGGATCGAGGCTCGGAGCGGGCCGAGGATCGAAGTACTCCGGGTGGGACAGATCGAGTTGCTCGGTGGGAACTAGCTCACCGGACACAACACGAGTAGCTGCTGTGGCTGGGTTGGCGGGATGGCGTGCGAAAGGAATGGGCCGCAGCCTTCGGGCTGCGCCCGTTTTGTTGTGCCTGGCATTCGCCCTCGCCGCCTGCGGCGACATGAACCGCTTCCAGACTTCCTCATCGCCGTCGCCAACATTAAGCCCGGCGAAGCCGCCGGCGCGGACCGTGGCCCAGACGCCGGCCGCCGAGCGCGAGCATGAGCGTATCCTCTCCTCCTATGGTGGCGCTTACGACGATCCGAAACTGGAAGCCCTGATCGGCAAGACCGTCGAGCGGCTGGTCGCAGCGTCCGATCGTCCGGATCAGGGCTACAAGGTGACCATCCTCAATTCCGGCGCGGTGAACGCATTCGCGCTTCCGACCGGCCAGCTTTACGTGACGCGCGGCCTGATCGCGCTGGCGAGCGATACTTCCGAACTGTCCTCGGTGCTGAGCCATGAAATGGCGCACGTGCTGGCGAAACACGCCTCGATTCGGGAAGACCAGGCGCGGCAGGCTGCCGTCGTCACCCGCGTCGTCACCGATATGGGCAACGACCCGGACCTGACCGCGCTGGCGCTCGCCAAGACGAAACTGACGATGGCGAGTTTCTCGCGCCAGCAGGAGTTCGAGGCCGACGGCATCGGCGTCGGGATTTCGGCGCGCGCCCATTTCGATCCCTATGGCGCTTCGCGCTTCCTGACCTCGATGGAGCGCAATGCCGCGCTGAAGGCGGGAAAGGCCTCCTCGCTCGATCCCCGCGCCCAGGACTTCCTGTCGTCGCATCCGGCCACGCCGGAACGGGTGCAGAATGCGCAGGTCAGCGCCAGGCAATATACCTCACCCGAGGGCGGCGAACGCGACCGCGAAACCTATCTCGCGGCGATCGACAATATCGTCTATGGCGAGGATCCCAGCGAAGGCTTCGTTCGCGGCCGGCGCTTCCTGCATCCGAAGCTCGGCTTCACTTTCGCTGCCCCCGATACGTTCACGCTCGACAATACCGCGCAGGCGGTGATCGGCGTGCGCGAGGGCGGCTCGCAGGCGATGCGCTTCGACGTGGTGCGCGTGCCGGCGGAGCAGACGCTCGGCGAATACCTCAATTCCGGCTGGATGGAAAATGTCGACAAGGGCTCGACCGAAGACCTGACCATCAACGGCTTTCCGGCGGCATCGGCGACCGCGCATGGCGATCAATGGCAGTTCAAGGTCTATGCGCTGCGCTTCGGCAGCGACGTCTACCGCTTCATCTTCGCCACCAGGCAGAGGAGCACGGAAAGCGACCGCAACGCACGCGAAACCGTGAATTCCTTCCGCCGCCTGACGCTGGAAGAGATTCAGGCCGCGCGGCCGCTACGCATCAAGGTCATCACCGTGCAACCCGGCGATACCGTGGAATCGCTCTCGCACCGCATGGGCGGCGTCGACCACCCCGCAGAGCGCTTCCGCATCCTGAACGGCCTCGACGCCCACGCCCAGGTCAAGGCCCGCGACCGCGTCAAGATCGTGGTGGAGTGAAGCGCCAAAGGCGCGTCACTTTCACTCGAAGTTTTCGCGCACCCCGCTCAACCAAAGCGCCAAAAGCGTCCACACCGCCCCGGACAAGAGATAGGCGCCAGCCGAGATCAGGCCGAAATGGGTCGCGAGCAAGAGCGCGGCCAGCGGCGCAAATCCCGCGCCGAACAGCCAGGCGAGATCCGAGGTCAACGCCGAGGCGGTATAGCGATACATCTGTGCGAAGCTGGAGGCGATTGCTCCCGAAGACTGGCCGAAAGAGAGGCCCAGCAGGATGAAGCCCAGCACCATATAGATGGTCTCGCCGACGGCGCCGGCATCGAGCAGTTGCGGAGCGAAGCCGCTGTAGACCGCGATGGCAATCGCCGAACCGGTCAGGAGGGCCTTTCGTCCGACGCGGTCGGCGATTAATCCCGAAGCCACGATCGCCGCGACCCCGAATATGGCGCCGACCATCTCGATGATGAGAAACCGAACCGGACTTTCGCGGGTGAACAGGAATACCCAGGAGAGTGGGAACACCGTAACCATGTGGAACAGGGCAAAGCTCGCCAGCGGCGCGAAGGCGCCAAGCATGATGTGGCGCCCCTCTCGGCCTAGCGTCTCGGTGATACGGGCCGGCTGCAGTTCCCGGCTCTCGAACAGCGAGGCGTATTCCGGCGTCGCCACCATGCGCAGCCGCGCGAACAGCGCCACGACATTGATCGCAAACGCGACGAAGAACGGGTAGCGCCAGCCCCAGTCGAAGAAATCCTCCGCCGACAAATTGCCGGCAAAGAACGCAAACAGCGCGCTGGCCACGATCAGCCCGAGCGGTGCCCCGAGCTGCGGCACCATCGCATACCAGCCACGATGATGTCGCGGCGCGTTGAGCGCCAACAGCGAAGCGAGCCCATCCCAGGCGCCGCCCCACGCCAGTCCCTGGAAGGCGCGCGCCAGCGCCAGCAGCCAGATCGCGCCGACACCGATTGTTTCGTAGCCGGGCAGGAAGGCGATCGCGACCGTCGAGGTGCCCAACAGGAACAGCGCGATGATCAGTTTCGCGCTCTTGCCGTAGCGGCGGTCGACCGTCATGAAGATGACGGTCCCGAGCGGGCGCGCCACGAAGGCCAAGGCAAAGATGCCAAAGGAATAGAGCGTCCCCGTCAGCTCGTTCACAAACGGAAACACCAGGCGCGGGAACACGATCACCGAGGCGATCGCATAGACGAAGAAGTCGAAGAATTCGGACGTCCGTCCGATGACGACGCCGATGGCGATCTCCCCGGGATTCGCCTGGCCGTGGCCCGCTGGAATCGGGTTGCCGTCAGCCGTTGCAGAGGCCTGTACCATCGCCGTCACGCCCTGTGTCGTCCTTGAATGAGGTGGCCGTCGGGAGGTCCTCGCCCGGCGATGCCAGCCCCTGTTTGGTGCCCTATTGCGCAGTGCAACATTGGACAAATTGTCCAATGTGCTTCTTGCTGCATCGCAGCTACCCCTTGTTCCACATAGGAAAATTCCAACAAGGTTCCGCCGTGCGCCATTTGAGGATTCTCGCGTTGCTGCCGCTTGCAGCCGCCCTCTCCGGGTGCGATTTCGTCGTGCTCGCCCCCGCCGGCGACGTGGCCGCGCAGCAGCGCGACCTGGTCGTCGTCTCCACCGTCCTGATGCTCCTGATCGTCGTGCCGGTCATGGTGTTGACCGGCCTGTTCGCCTGGCGCTACCGCCAATCGAATACCTCTGCCCAGTATGAGCCCGAGTGGGACCATTCCACCCAGCTCGAGCTCATCATCTGGTCGGCGCCGCTCCTGATCATCGTCTGCCTCGGCGCGCTGACCTGGATGGGCACGCATTTGCTCGACCCCTACCGCAAGCTCGGCCGCATCGCAGCCGACCGTCCGATCGAGGCGCACGACAAGCCGCTCAATGTCGAGGTGGTGGCGCTCGATTGGAAGTGGCTGTTCATCTATCCGGATTACGGCGTCGCGACCGTCAACGAGCTTGCCGCTCCGGTCGATCGCCCAATTCATTTCCGCATCACGGCTTCCTCCGTGATGAACTCCTTCTACGTTCCGGCGCTGGCCGGCCAGATCTATGCCATGCCGGGCATGCAGACCACGCTACATGCCGTGGCCAACAAGCCGGGTCTTTTCAGAGGTTTTTCCGCCAACTATAGCGGCGCGGGTTTCTCCGGAATGCACTTCGCCTTCAAGAGCCTTGCCAGCGCCGACTTCGACGGCTGGATCGCCGGCGTGAAGGCAAGCGGCAACATGCTCGGCCGCAGCGACTATCTCATGCTCGAACGTCCGAGTTCCAACGAGCCGGTACGCCGCTACGGCTCCGTCGACCGCGACCTGTTCAACGCGATCCTCAACATGTGCGTCGAGCCCGGCAAGATGTGCATGAGCGAGATGATGGCGATCGACGCCAGGGGCGGACTTGGCCTCGCCGGACTGAACAATACGCTGCCGCTTGCCTACGACAAATATGCCCGGCGCGGCGCGATATTCGGCCCAGAGCCGACTTACGTAGCCGGCATTTGCGCGATCGATGAACTGAAAGCACAGGCGTCGCGGGAGATCGCCGCGCCGTTCGACATGACGCCGTTGCGCGGTGCCGGCCTCAAGCGTCCACCGTTCACGCCTGCCACTCCTTCATCGACATCCTTGCTGCTCGGATCGCGTCCGAAGTCAGACTCCTGAGAGGCCGCATGTTCGACACTTCCGTTCTCGCCAAAGCAATCTTCGGCCGCCTGACACTGGAGTCGCTGCCGCTGCATGAGCCGATCGTCGTCGGCACTTTCGCCGTGGTGGCGATGGGCGGCATCGCCCTGCTCGGCACGGTCACCTATTTCCGGCTGTGGGGCTATCTGTGGCGCGAGTGGTTCACCACCGTGGACCACAAGCGGATCGGCATCATGTACATGGTGCTCGGCATCGTGACGCTGCTGCGCGGCTTTGCCGACGCCGTCATGATGCGCCTGCAGCAGGCCATCGCCTTCAACGGCTCCGAAGGCTACCTGAACGCCCATCATTACGATCAGATCTTCACCGCGCACGGCGTGATCATGATCTTCTTCGTCGCCATGCCGCTGGTCACCGGGCTGATGAACTATGTGGTGCCGCTGCAGATCGGCGCCCGCGACGTATCGTTTCCCTTCCTTAACAATTTCAGCTTCTGGATGACGGTGGGCGGCGCCATACTCGTGATGATGTCGCTGTTCATCGGCGAATTCGCCCGCACCGGATGGCTCGCTTACCCGCCGCTGTCGAACCTCGGCTACAGCCCAGATGTCGGCGTCGATTATTACATATGGGCGCTACAGGTAGCCGGGGTCGGCACGACCTTGTCCGGCATCAACCTGATCTGCACCATCGTCAAGCTGCGTGCACCGGGCATGACCATGATGAAGATGCCTGTCTTCACCTGGACCTCGCTGTGCACCAACGTCCTCATCGTCGCCTCCTTCCCGGTGCTGACTGCGGTGCTGGCGCTGCTGGCGCTTGATCGCTACGTCGGCACCAACTTCTTCACGAACGACTTCGGGGGCAATCCGATGATGTACGTGAACCTGATCTGGATCTGGGGACACCCCGAAGTCTACATCCTGATCCTGCCGGCGTTCGGCATCTTCTCCGAGGTGACCTCGACCTTTTCGGGCAAGCGCCTGTTCGGCTACACCTCGATGGTCTATGCCACGGTGGTCATCACCATCCTGTCCTACCTGGTGTGGCTGCACCATTTCTTCACGATGGGCTCGGGCGCCAGCGTGAATTCCTTCTTCGGCATCACGACCATGATCATCTCGATCCCCACAGGGGCCAAGATGTTCAACTGGCTGTTCACGATGTACCGCGGCCGCATCCGTTATGAACTGCCGATGATGTGGACGATCGCGTTCATGTTCACCTTCGTGATCGGCGGCATGACGGGCGTGCTGCTCGCGGTGCCTCCCGCCGACTTCGTCCTGCACAATAGCCTGTTCCTGGTGGCTCATTTCCACAACGTCATCATCGGCGGCGTGCTGTTCGGCCTGTTTGCCGGGATCGCCTACTGGTTTCCGAAAGCCTTCGGATTCAGGCTCGATCCGTTCTGGGGCAAGCTGTCGTTCTGGTTCTGGGTTACGGGCTTCTATCTCGCCTTCATGCCGCTTTACGTGCTCGGCCTGATGGGCGTCACCCGACGCCTGCGGGTGTTCGACGACCCCTCGCTGCAGATCTGGTTCGTGATTGCCGGCATTGGCGCGTTCCTGATCCTGCTCGGCATCGTGTCCATGCTGGTGCAGATCGCGGTCAGCGTGATGCGGCGTGAACAGCTACGCGACGTCACAGGTGACCCCTGGAACGCACGCACCCTGGAATGGGCGACCTCGTCGCCGCCGCCGGACTACAATTTCGCCTTCACGCCTGTTGTCTACGACAATGACGCGTGGTGGGACATGAAGCGCCGCGGCTACCACCGCCCGCTCACCGGCTTCAGGCCGATCCACATGCCGAGCAATACCGGCACCGGAATCATCCTCGCCGCGCTGAGCACCGCAATGGCGTTCGGCCTGATCTGGTACATCTGGTGGCTGGCCGCCGCGAGTTTCGTCGCGCTGCTCGCAACCGCGATCCGCCACACCTTCAACTATCACCGCGACTTCCATATCCCGGCGGACAAGGTCCTCCGGGTCGAGGACGAGCGTACACGCCTGATCGCCGCGGGAGCCAAGCCATGACACTCGCCATCCTCCCTTCACGGGATTCCGAGCCGGTCTTCCACCTGATCGACGAGCACGAACACGCCGAAGGCGGCAGCACGATGCTCGGCTTCTGGATCTACCTGATGAGCGACTGTCTCATCTTCGCGATCCTGTTTGCCACCTATGGTGTGCTCGGCGGCAATTACGCCGCGGGTCCGGCGCCGAAGGATCTGTTCGACCTGCCGCTGGTCGCGGTCAACACTTCGATGCTGCTGCTGTCGTCGATCACCTACGGCTTCGCGATGCTGACCATGGAGAAGTCGCGGCTCGGCGCGACGCAGGCCTGGCTCGCGGTGACCGGGCTGTTCGGCCTCGCATTCATCGGCATCGAACTAAGTGAATTCGCCCACATGATCCACGAGGGCGCGACGCCGCAGCGCAGCGCCTTCCTGTCCTCCTTCTTCACGCTGGTCGGCACCCACGGATTGCACGTCACCTTCGGCCTGGTATGGCTGGTGACGCTGATGGTGCAGGTCGCCCGTTATGGCCTGATCGAGGCCAACCGCAGGCGGTTGATGTGTCTCAGCATGTTCTGGCACTTCCTCGATGTGGTCTGGATCGGCGTGTTCACTTTCGTGTACCTGATGGGGATGCTCCGATGAAGGCAGAGACTCACGCCCTGCAACCCGAAGCCGGCGACCATGCGGAACATCCCGCGGCCGGCTCGTTCGACAGCTATCTGATCGGCTTCGGTCTTTCCGTCGTCCTCACCGCCGTTCCGTTCTGGCTCGTCATGACGGGCGCGCTCGGCGACAAGCAAATGACGGCGCTCGCCATCATGGCCCTGGCCGCGGTGCAGATCGTGGTGCACATGATCTATTTCCTGCACATGAACGCCCGCTCCGAGAACGGCTGGACCATGATGGCACTCATCTTCACCATCATCATGGTGGTGATCGGGTTGACCGGATCGCTGTGGGTCATGCATCACCTCAACGTCAACATGATGCCGGTGCACGACATGAGCCGGATGCCGTGACGGCGCGGCCGTCTGCGTCCTCGCTGCTGCTGATCGGCCTCGCGGTGCTGGGCATCGCCGGGCTGACCGCGCTCGGCGTATGGCAGCTTGAACGCAGAACCTGGAAACTGGCGCTGATCGATCGGGTCGAGCACCGCCTGCATGCAGCGCCTTTGCCAATGCCGGCTCCCGAATCATGGCCCGCGATCAATGCGGCAAGCGACGAATACCGGCGCGTCACCGTCAGCGGCCGGTTCCTGCACGAGCGCGAGACGCTGGTAGCGGCGGTGACGGACGACGGTCCCGGTTTCTGGGTGCTCACGCCGCTGCGCACGGCGGGGGGAACCACGGTCCTGGTCAATCGCGGTTTTGTTCCCCCGGACCGGCGCGATCCCGCGACACGGCGCGACGGAAATCCACCCCTGCCGGTGAGCATTACCGGCCTGCTGCGGATCACCGAGCCGAAGGGCGGCTTTCTGCGGTCGAATGACCCCACGGCAAACCGATGGTATTCGCGGGACGTTGCCGCGATCGCCGCGGCGCGCGGGTTGCCTGACGTGGCGCCATTCTTCATCGATGCGGATGCGGCCCCTAACGCCGGCGGTTACCCGGTTGGCGGGCTGACCGTGGTCAGGTTTCCGAACAACCACCTGATTTACGCGCTGACATGGTTCGCGCTGGCCATTATGCTAGGGGCCGCGTTGCTGCGCGTCATCAGCGGCAAGGATCGCGTCCGCGGCTTGGATATCCGCGGCCTGGATACACGGCGCGGCGCCGTGCGCAGCCTCGTTAGCATGGCACGCCAATCGTCTCGCAATACGGACCCGGATGCTCGAACGCACGTCAAAACCGCATGATCGAGGGACAATGCCGGGCGGGCCGGTGACGCAGCCCGCCCACGCCAGCGCCGTTGTGGCCGCCCTCGATACGCCGCTGCCAGCCGACGACGCGACCAATCGCAAGAACATGGCGTTGCTGATCCAGTTGCGCTGGACGGCGGTGATCGGCCAGATCGTCACGATCGCATTCGTGCAACTGTGGCTCGGCATTGCGTTGCCGTTGCTGGCGATGGCCGTCGTGATCGGCGTGCTGGTCGTGCTCAACATCGCGAGCCTGTTCTGGGTGCGTCACCGCGCGACGATCAGCAACCGTGAGCTTTTGCTGGTGCTGATGCTGGACGTGGCCGCATTGACGGGCCAACTCTATCTGAGCGGAGGAGCCACCAATCCATTCACGTCGCTTTATCTTCTGCAGGTGACACTCGGCGCGGTCCTGCTCGACGCGCGGTCGACCTGGTCGCTGGTCGTGCTGGCCTGCCTGAGCTTCGCCTGGCTGACCGTGGACTATCGGCCGCTCGGGCCGCTGCATCACGTTTTCAGCGATCCCTTCAGTCTGCATGTCGCCGGCATGTTTATAGGCTTCGTGCTCGATGCCATCCTGCTTGTGGTGTTCGTGACGCGGATCAACCGCAATCTGCGCGAACGCGACGCGCATCTTGCCGCGCTGCGCCAGCACGCTGTCGAGCAGGATCACATCGTCAGGATGGGCCTGCTGGCGTCGGGGGCCGCGCATGAGCTCGGTACCCCGCTCGCATCGCTGTCGGTGATCCTGAGCGACTGGCGCCGCATGCCGGCGCTGACGTCGGATCCGGAAATCTCAAGCGATCTCGCCGAGATGGAGATTTCGCTGCAACGCTGCAAATCGATCGTAACCGGGATTCTCGTGTCGGCCGGTGAAGCGCGCGGCGAAGGATCGTCTCCGACGACGGTCACCGCCTTTCTCACGGCGTTGGTCGAGGAGTGGCGCGCCACGCGCTCGGCGGCCACCCTGTACTTTCGAAACGCGTTCGGCGCCGATTTGCCGATCGTCTCCGACGTCGCGCTGAAGCAAGCGATCTTCAATGTCCTCGACAATGCAGCCGAGGTATCGCGCGACTGGATCGAGCTCGCGGTCGAACGCGACGGCGACAGGCTCGTCCTGTCGGTCAGCGACCGCGGCCCCGGCTTCGCGCCGGAGATGCTGTCTCAACTGGGAAAACCCTATCAATCGACCAAAGGAAGCCCGGGAAGCGGGCTCGGCCTGTTCCTGGGCGTGAACGTCGCGCGCAAGCTCGGCGGCGTCGTCACGGCGCGAAACAACACGGAGGGCGGCGCGACCGTCCGTCTCGAATTGCCGCTGGCGACGCTCGCGATTGGAGCCGGCTTTGACGGCTGAACGGCTGCTCCTGATCGTCGAGGACGATGCCGGCTTTGCCCGCACGCTCAAACGTTCGTTCGAGCGCCGCGGCTATGAAGTCGTCATTGCGGCTTCGCTCGACGAGACCCGGAAAGTGCTGGAGGAGAGAACGCCCGGCTATGCCGTGGTGGATCTCAAGCTGGGCGGGGCGGCCTCGGGGCTGGCCTGCGTGGAGGCCCTGCACACCCACGATCCGGAAATGCTGATCGTCGTCCTGACCGGTTTCGCCAGTATTGCCACGGCGGTGGAAGCCATCAAGCTCGGGGCCTGCCACTATCTCGCCAAACCGTCGAATACCGACGATATCGAGGCCGCCTTCCAAAAGGCGGAAGGTAACGCCGACGTCGAGATGGCGGTGCGTCCCACGTCGATCAAGACGCTGGAATGGGAGCGCATCCACCAGACGCTGATCGAGACGGATTTCAACATCTCCGAAGCGGCAAGGCGTCTCGGCATGCATCGCCGCACCCTTGCCCGCAAGCTCGAAAAGCGTCAGGTGAAGTGAGCCCACCCGGCCCTCAATGCGCAGCAGTCCACCAGTTACATGCAGGCATCCAGCGAACGAAATCATCGCGACGAGGGTACGGCTGCACGACTGCCTATGAATCAACTCGGCTAGCAATATTAGCGACACGTATCGGCGACCCGGTCTTTCGGGTCGCCGCGTGTCAGAGATTCAGAAACTTAACGTCAACCGACCGTTGATCGAGCGCCCGGGCCCTTTGACATTGTAGCCGTAGGCTGCGGAAGATCCCATCATTGAGACGATCTTGTAGTCGACCAAATCGGCGCCGCCGAGGGGCAGGTAGTAGGTTTGATCGAATAGATTGTCGACGCCAAGATCGACCCGGACGTGCTGCCATCGGTAGCCAGTACGGAGATTGACCAGCGCATAGGAAGGCGTCGTCAGTTCGTTGTGGACCTGGCTGACCTGGTCCTTGGAGCCAACCAGCTGCAGTTCGATGCCGTTGGTCCATCCGCCGATGACGTGATCGAGTACAAGTTTCGCGTTGATTGGCATCACGTGGTAGAGGTCTACGCCGTCCTGCCGTTGACCGCGCACATAGCCGAGCGTTCCGCGCAACTCGCCCCGGCCGTAACCTGCATTGTCCCACAGGGCCAAACGGCCTTCGAGGTTCACGCCATACAACGTGGCGTCGTGGTTGGCGAAACGCAGATAGACGAACCCGCTGGTGGCCGTGAGGTTGTCGGGATTGTTTGCAAGACAACTGCCGGTAACGCAGCGATCGACGTCGATATAGTCCTGGACATAGCTCGCATAGGGGGTGACGCTGAAGCCCCAGATCTTCTGCGCTGGATCGTGCCAACCGGCGGTGAAGCTGACCGTGTGCGCCTTTTCCGGCTTCAGGTCCAGATTACCGACATAGCCGTTGCCGTCGCCGAACCACCCGATCATCTGCATGGCCATGGCGCTGGTCGACCAGGCATAACGTTCGTAGAGGTTCGGGGAGCGCGTCTTGCGCGCAAAGCCGAGTTCGTAATGGCTGAGCTGATCAGGCTCGTAGCGCACCAGGGCCGAGCCATCGAAATGAACGTCGGTCCGAGCTCGATCCTGGGCGTTGAAGCCGGCAGCATCCGCGCCATACATCATCGTATTGTAGCCCTGGACGTCTCCGGTGTTCATCCACACGACGTCGTTGCGCAGGCCAACCACGGTGGTCCAGTTGCGGTCCCAGTGCCGCTCCCATTCGGCGAAGGTACCGATGCGGTCCCGCTGGCCGCCATTGAGGTTGATGAAGGCGTTCGGCTCCATCATCATCGAGCCCGCAACAGGATTCCACCAGTCGTCAAGCCGGTTGAGCGTCAGTTCGTTACCGAGACGCAGCAGATCGATGTTGGATGCCGCGAACGTGGCCTTCACCGCATATCCGCCGTCGATGCCCCTGGTATCCATCGGCATGTCGCCGGTCTTGTCCGGGGCGATGAAGCCCATCGTGTGCCGGATCTGATGGACGAAGGCGCTGGCTTCGAGCTTGCCCCAATCGAAATCTCCCTCGTAACGGCCGTTCGCGTAGAGGCCGCGGTTGTAGACCATGTCCATGTATTGGTTGACGTAGCCCTGATAGGGGATGAACTGGCCGCCGACCTGAAACGTGAACAGGTTGCCAAACGTACGCTTCGAAATGCGGAGCGCGTGGTTCTGGGTCTCATAGAGTGTCGATTTGATCGTAGTACCGTCGCCCGCCTTGTAGTCGCCGGCGCGGACCCAGCCGCCTGTGTAAGTGACGCTGGTGTCACGGTTGGCGAGCGTCGCGGTGGCATCGACGCCGTAGGCATTGCCGTTGCTGCGGAAGAAGCCCGAGAGGGTTGTGGTCGATAGCCAGCCGGACGGATCGTTCGCGAACACCGGAGGCGCGGTCGTGACGTCGATGCGTGCCCCTATATAATCGCCGCCTGTGCTCACCGGCGCGATGCCAAGATAGGCCCGCATGTTGGCGATCATCGCAGGATTGACGAAAGACAGCGGCGGATTCATTTCGTTCGGACATGCGGGGCTGATCAACATGCTGTTGATCGCGACCTGAACCCGATCGGCGCCGAACCCATTGATGGCGGGCAGGCTCGATACGCCGCCGGCGCCCCACACGGCGCCTCCCGGCAATTCGGCGATCAGGGAAGCTGAATCGCTGGTCGACAAGCCCCGATCGAAAGCGGTCCGGGCGGTCACGGTCGCGCTGTCTGCCGGCTGCAGCGGATAGTCGGCCGGCCTCCGGGGCGCCTCCGGGGAATGGGCGGTCGTGTGACTGGACGGGCGGCGCGTGTTCGACCGTTGACGGACAGAATTTCGTGGAGGGGCCGGAGCGACGACAACCGTGGGAAGCATATTTGCCCTCTGTGCAGACGCGCTCGTCATGGCTGGCGGCGCCAGCGTAATGGTAGCGGTCAGCGTCGATGAAATGAGGGCGCTGGACAGGTAGAGAGTAGATCGGCCAAGACCGGATGAAGGCTTGCTCATGATGAAAGGACTCGATGTGGCGCGCAGCGTGGCCGCGCATATGGGTGATGCCTCTGCGCTGCGATCGCGACAGGCAGGCAAGCGAAATCGGATATGCCTTCGCACGCCGTCGAGGACGGCGGTCGAGAGCGTGGTCACGTTGGGCTGAAGGAAAAGGGCGTCGCGCTTCGATCTGCAGTCGAAGCTGTGCCGGTTCTCTCTTAGGAAATATCAGGCGGTGCACGCGCCTGTGCGTTGGAACCCGCACGGGAGATTACAGCGGCTTGTGCGCGCGCGGACCAGGTGACCCTTACCGGGTGCCGGTACGGCGTCGCAAACGCAACGGTCTGCGGTGTGTCAAATGAGGCGTTTGCCTGGGCCGCGCAGCACATCAGGCACGCACCACCATGCGCACGCTGACGGGTATCCCGACTGGCGTCAGCTGACGAGGTCGGGTCGCCATGGCAAATTTCAGCAAAGGCGAGGGGATCGGAAATGGCAACGGCCGCGGCCCAGCAGGCCGCGATCGGCGCCAGAATCTGCACCGCCAGAGCGATCAAAACGATCGTCAGGAATCTTTGCAACCGCTGCCGCATCGCCCCCCCGTTCAGTTCCCTAGCATCCAGCGGTTTGAGAGTCGAGATTGGTGGATCGATGGCTGGGTATATCGTGGTTCGTCGCCGCAGCCACGGTCGCCGCCGTCTCTGTGATATGGCTTGTCGAAGGCCGCGATAGCACGACCGGACACACAGCCTCGCCGATGCTTTCGGTCCGACCGAGAAGCTTATCCTCGAACCATATCGACGCAACTCGAAGGCAAGACAGCGCGACAAAAAGTACCCACAGCCCGGGGGCTCGCTTGCCAGGCCGGGTCATTGATCGGTCGGCGGGTGGACCGGACACTACGGAAAGCCGGGCCGCGGGTCATGCCCCAAGAGCTCGACGACTTCCAGTCGCATTAAATATGGTACCACGCTGAACCTTAAAATTTGTGGATCGGACAGCCGCAAGCGAGGAGTGGCAAGCAAACGGAGATAGCACCATGCCTGAAAATACACCCATCATTGCCGGCACGCGCATCGGGCATGTCCATTTGAAAGTGGCCGATCTCGATCGCGCTCTCGGATTCTACTGCGGCGTGCTCGGGTTCGAGGTGATGCAACGCTTGAACTCCGGCGCGGCGTTCATTTCGGCCGGCGGCTATCACCACCACATCGGCCTGAACACCTGGGAGAGCAAAGGTGGCCATCCGCCGGCGCCGGGAACGACCGGACTGTTTCACACAGCGATCCTTTATCCGACCCGGCCTGCGCTGGCCGACGCGCTGCATCGCGTGATGCAGGCCGGCATTCCTCTCGACGGCGCCAGCGACCATGGCGTCAGCGAAGCGCTCTATCTGCGCGATCCCGACGAGAACGGTGTCGAGCTGTATTGGGACCGTCCGAAGGAGCAATGGCCGCGCAAAGAGGATGGATCGCTGGCGATGTTCACGAAGCGGCTGGATATCGAGGATCTGTTGCGCTCTATCCGGGCTGCGTGAGCTTGGACCGCCCGCGAATCATGATCAGCATGGCAGCGACCAGTTCCAGGCCGACGCAACCGTAAAACGGCAGTACATAGCTTCCGGACACATCGCGTAACAATCCGACAACGCCGGGACCGAACGCGTAGGTGACCTGGTTGATCGCCGTGATCAGGCTGATCAGGACGCCGAACGAGCGCGGGTCGAACTCGCGCTGCACGATCAGCGCAGGCAGCGTAATCAGATTACCGACGGAAAATCCGAACAGGGCACAGGCTGCGATCAGTGCAACATCGTTGCGCGAATTGATGATGATCCCGAGCGCCACCGCCTGGCTGACGAACGAGATCGCCGAAGCCAGCCGCTGGTTGAGCCGGTCGATCACGAACGAGAACAACACGCGCCCAACCACCGCCATCGCGGTCAACAGCGCGACTGCGAATGCCGCGCGGTCGCGGCTCACTACCGAATCCAGGAACGAGATCAGGTGAACGATGAAGCCGACCTGCGCGAACAGCACCAGTGCGAACGCGGCGGAGACCGAGAGAAAACCGATGTCGCGAAACGCCCATGCACGGACCTGCGTGGCGGACGGCGCATCCGCGGCGGCGGCCGCGATCGCATGATTCGAATGGATCGGCGGCCGTCCGACGAAAATCAGAATGACGGGAACCATCAGCACGATCATTGCAATCGCAGAGGCGACCATCGCGCCCGAGAACCCAAAGCTTCCGATCGCCGCTACCAGCAGCGGCACGCCGATGATGCCGCCAAAACTCGCGCCATTCAGCGCCAGGCTAATCGCCATGCCGCGCTTGTGGTCGAACCACAGCCCAAGCGTGTTGGTGATGATTCCGAGGCTGGTGCCGGCCCAGCCGAACGCCAGCACCGCATTGGCGAGGTAGAGCTGCCAGGGCTCGCTGACCTGACCGATCGCAATGGCAGCCGCCGCCATGGCGAGGGTGCCGGCGAGCAGACAATTGCGCGGGCCGAAGGCGCGGATCGCTTCGCTGACGAAGGCAACCAGCAATGCGCCGAACAGATAGAAGAATGTCGTGCCGCCCGAGATCAGCGAAGCCGGCCAGCCGTGCAGCCGATGCAGTTCGGCGACGTAAACGCTTTGGCCGTAGAAGCCGAGCCCCCAGCCAAAGGTTGCCAGCAGGAAGCAGACCGCGACGATGCGCCAGCCGTCATAGCGGAGCGAACTTTCGTCGAGCTTGATGTGACTAGACGCGTCCAATTCTCTTCCCGTTTGATTCGTGCACCCGTCATGGCAGAGCCTGGCCCGGGATCCACCCGATATCTGGCTGCCTGAGACCTGGATCGCCGGGACATCCGGCGTGAAGACGTGTCTCGCGCTTTATCCGGCCATGGCAGCGCTTCTAGCAAACCAACAAGAACGAAGCTTCGGCCGCCGTCGAAATGTCAGCAGTTGTCATCAGGTCTTCGGCTTCGACGGATCGTAGAAGAACCGTTCGCGAAAAATCCTGTCGCCGCGCCATTGCTGCAGCGCGATCTCGTCGACGCGGTGCACCTCGCCGGTCCTATCCGTCAACTCGAAAATCCAGTGAATGGCGACATCGTCGCCTTCGACTATCGACGACACAGCCTTGGAATAGACATGCGACATCCGCGCCAGCACGCCGCGCTCATGCGTAACCAGCAGGTCGCGGCCGACACGCGGCGGGCTGGCATTTTCCTGCATGCTGGAATCCTCAGTGTAATAGCGCTCGATGGCGCCGGCATGATCGCCGGATTCCACGACGGCGATGAACTCATCGAGACGGGCCCGCGTCGGCATGAAACCTCTCCCGCAAAGGATTGATTAATCGATCAGATACTCGGTTCCGGAAATTCCTGCACTTCCTGCAATCTCGCCCGCCGCTTGGCGAACGAAACCAGCGCCAACACGGCAAGCCCCAGCAATACCGGCGGGAACACCACCATGTTGACCGCCGCCCAGCCGTAATTCGCCAGCAACTGGCCCGACGAGAACGATCCGATCGCCATCATTCCGAACACCAGGAAATCGTTGAAGGCCTGCACCTTGTTGCGCTCCTGCGGACGGTGCGTCTCCAGTACCAGCGCGGAGGCGCCGACAAAGCCGAAATTCCAGCCGAAGCCGAGCACGACCAAGGTAGCCCAGAAATGCATCGCGGTGATACCCGACAGACCGATGATCGCCGCTGTGGCTTCGAGCAACAATCCGAGCGCGACAATCTTCGGCGCGCCGAACCGCGAGATCAGCGTGCCGGTAAAGAAGCTCGGCCCGTACATCGCCACGATATGCCATTGCAGCCCGAAATTGGAATCGCTGACGGTGAGGCCGCACATTTTCATCGCCAACGGCGCCGAGGTCATCACCAGGTTCATCATGGGATAGGCGATGACGCCGCACAGGGCGGCGGCAATGAAGCGTGGCTGCCGCACGATCTCAAGCAACGGCCGGCCGCCGTGAAAATCGGACGGCGCCGGTTTCGGCGCGTCGACACTCGATAGCACCGCCATCGCGACCAACGCCACGATAGCCTGCACGACGAAACTGAAGGCAAACAAATAAGGCGGCCAGATATCCATGGTCCATTGCACCAATTGCGGACCAAGCACGCCGGCGAATATGCCGCCGGCCATCACCCATGATACCGCTTTGGGGCGGAAGGCTGCGCTGGCGCCGTCGGCGGCGGCAAAGCGATACGATTGCGATACCGCACCATAGAGTCCACCGAGGAAGGTCGCGCAGCAAAACAGCGGAAACGATCCGCGCAGGATGGCGAAGGCGCCGAGCGCGCCGGTCAGCACGCCGCAGCCGGTGCCGATGATGAATGCGACGCGGCGGCCATAGGCGCGCGAGATCGCGCCGGTCGGCAGCGTACCCGCCGCAAGCCCGAGCACATACATCGAGAGCGGCACGGTCGCGAGCGAGATATCCGGGGCCAGCGTCGCCCCGACAATCGAGCCGGTCGCAAAGATCACCGCCGAGTTTGCGCCGGTCAGCGCCTGCGCTGCCGCCAGCCGGACCACATTGGATCGCGCGCGGACATCGTCGGCGATTTCGTCAGTCACAGTCACATCGATCATCGGCACTTCCGCCCGGGCGCGGCCAGATACGGGCTGGCCCATGTTGATTTCCGCCACTATGAAGGCACCGAACTGCGCGATCAACCGACGCAAACGGGCGCAGGCCATGCGAGCGATGCGCATTGGACAGAGCACGCGCCGCCGCGTACATGGGAAGCGCGTCTCACCTGTTTTGGTATACGGAATAAACGTAGAGTTCGAACCATGCCCATCGACGACAGGCCGACCATCGCCGCCCCCGATGACGATCCATATCTGTGGCTCGAGGACATCGAAGGCGAGCGCGCCCTCGCCTTTGTCGAGCAGCAAAACCGGCTGACACTGGATAAATTCGGCGGCGCCGGATACGCGGCCGATCGCGACACCCTGGCGGCGATCTACGACCGGCCGGACAATATCCCTATGTCACCCGGCGCGGCGGCCTGCTCTACAACCTCTGGAAGGATGCGAACAATCCGCGTGGCCTCTGGCGAAGGACGACGCTGGAGCAATTTCGCGGGCCGAACCCGGAATGGGAAGTCCTGCTGGATGTGGATAAGCTCGCGGCTGAAGAAAACGAAGACTGGATCCTGGCCTGGATACAGACGCCGCCCGGCGCGCATCCGCGCGCAATCCTGGGCCTTTCGCGCGGCGGCAGCGACGCGGTCACGCTGCGGGAATTCGACCTGGATGCGAGGGCTTTCGTAGCTGGCGGCTTCAGCCTGCCGGACGCGAAAAGCAGCATCCAGTGGCTCGACGCCGATACGCTGCTGCTTTCAAGTGCCCATGGCGAGGGCATGGCGACAACGTCCGGTTACGCCAGAGTCGTAAGGCTGTGGCGTCGCGGCACGGATGTAGATCGAGCGCCGGTGATGTTCGAGACGTCGCCGGACCACATGGTGGCATTCTCAAGCGTCGATCGAACCGGCGCGGTGCCGCGGATATGGTTCATCGAACAGATTGATTTCTTCAATACCCGCATCTGGCTTGGCAACGAATCCGGCGCGGGATCGCAGATCGATCTTCCGACCGACATCTGGATGCAGGCCTATCAGGATTGGTTCGTCGTAAAGCGGCGCACGGCGTGGACGATAGACGGACGGACCTACGCACCCGACACCGTGCTCGGGATATCGCTGTCCGCGTTTCTCGCCGGCGACCGTAATTTTACAGTCGTTTTCGAGCCGGGCCCACGGCGGGCGCTGCAGGGCTTCTTCTGGAATGCCGGCAGGTTGGTGCTGTCCATTCTCGACGAGCTGCGGCCGGTATTCGAAATCCTGACGCCATCGGCAAATGGCTGGGTGCGCGCCGGATTGCGGGGGCTGCCGGGAATCGGCGTGGTCGATGTCTGGCGGCTCGACACCCACGAATCCGAAAGCAATGGCGACTTGCTTGCCAACATCCAGGACCCGCTGACGCCTTCTTCGTTGATGCTGATCGAAGGCATCGCGAGCCCGGCGCTGCTGAAACAGGCGCCCAGGACATTCTCCACAGAGGGACTTGTGGTGACGCAACACGAGGCCATCTCGGTCGACGGCGAACGCATTCCCTATGTGCAGACCGGACCAGCCGGCGCGAGCGGCGATGCACCGGTTCATCTCAGTGCGTATGGCGGCTTCGGCATCGCGGTGAAACCCTATTACAATTCGGCGCTGGGCAAGCTGTGGCTGGAGCGCGGCGGCACCACGGTCCAGGCCAACATTCGCGGCGGCGGCGAATTCGGCACGCGGTGGCATGACGCCGGCCGCTATGCCGGCAAACGGCTTGCGCATGATGATTTCGCCGCCGTTGCCGCCGACCTCGTGCGACGCGGCGTGACCCGCGCCGATCGAATTGCCGCGGAAGGCGGTTCGAACGGCGGCATCCTGATCACCAACATGCTGACGCGCTATCCCGAACGCTTTGGCGCCTTGTTCTGCACGATTCCGCTGATCGACATGCGCCGCTACACCAGGCTATTGGCAGGCGCAAGCTGGATCGCGGAATATGGCGATCCCGACAAGCCGGAGGAATGGGCTTGGCTGCAGACCTATTCGGCCTATCACATGGCACAGCCCGGCCAGAAATATCCGCCGATCCTGATCGCCACCACGCGCCGGGACGACCGCGTCCATCCCGGCCACGCCCGCAAGATGACGGCGAAACTGCAGGCGATGGGGTATGAAGCCTGGTTCTACGAGCCCGCCGCGGGCGGTCACGGCTATGGCAAGGACAACAAGGAAAGAGCCGGGTTCACGGCGCTCGGCTACACATTCTTGAGGGACAAGATCGGCTGGTTCGATTATCAAGCGTAGCTCGCACCCAGCCGTCATTGCGAGCGAAGCGAAGCAATCCATCTCGCCGCAAAGGAAGAATGGATTGCTTCGTCGCAAGCGCTCCTCGCAATGACGGGCTCTATCAGCTCAACTCTTACGATCGCTGCAGCCGCCCAAACGCCAACATCATGTTATTCGCCGGCATCTCGGCGGCGTCTTTCAATACGAGGCCGACGCTTGCCGCGAGCTTTTGCAAGTCCGCGATATCGCGCACGCCCCATTCGGCGTCCCGCTCGCGCAAGCTAGTGTCGAACACCGCATTGCTGAGCGCGATATGTTTGCCGTCGCGCTTGAATGGCCCGTAGAGGAACAATCGTCCATCTGCGCGCAGATAACGCGCAGCGCCCGCAAACAGGCCTTCAGCCACGCGCCAGGGCGCGATATGGATCACGTTGGCGCAGAACACCGCCAGCAACTCGCCGGGACCGCTGCCGTCATGCATCTGCGGACACCATGCGGGATCGGTGAGATCGATCCGCAGCGGCGGGCGGATATTCGGCAATTCCGAGTATCTGCGCCACGCGGCAATGCTTTTCAGATGCTGTTCGTTGAGATCGCTCGGCCACCAGGTGATGTCAGGGGCGTGGCGGGCGAAATGGACCACGTGCTGGCCGGTACCGCTGCCGGCCTCGACCACGTCGCCGGATTTCCCGGCAAGGAATTTTTGCAGAACCGCCCAGATCGGCTGATGGTTGCGGTGGAACGCCGCCGCGTCGAGACGGCCGTCGTCCTCCACCGGCCGGCCATCCTTGCCGAATTCCACCACATATTCAGCCAACACACTCTCCTCTCCTGCTCCGCCATCAGGCTGCAGGAACGCGCCCTGCAAAATCTGACGCATATGGACCTCCATATTAGAACATTTCGGCCGTTTCCGGATGCATCGCGAGAATAGATTACCCCACTTTCGCGACCTATTGTTCACGTTGTCATCAGATGTTGTTTATGCTTTGAGGACCCATATCCGGAGCCGGACGAACGACCGGCCACCGCTTGCAGGAAACGCCTTTGACCGCAGCCCCTTTGAGGAAGTCAGCCTCTATCCCGACCTTGGCACTGTTGACAGTCGCTGCCTTCGCGAGTTCCGCCCATGCGCAATCCGCGGTCGCCGACGGGCAAAAGCTCGCCTTCGATCGCGGCAAGGGCAATTGCCTGACCTGCCATGCCATCAAGGGCGGCGATCTGCCCGGCACCATCGGTCCGCCTCTGACCGACATCAAAAGCAAATATCCTGACCGCAACGAACTCGTTGCGATCCTCTATGATGAAACCAGGCGCAACCCGCAGACGGTGATGCCTCCGTTCGGACGAAACCGGATTTTGACCGACAAGGAGATCAGCGCGATCGTAGATTTCCTTCAGACTTTATGACGGCGCGCCTTTTAGGAGAATTTGGATGACCATCACTGATAACGGATTTTCGGCCACGCGGCGGCTGATCCTGCAAGGCGCGGCTTCCGTCGCCCTGGTCGGCCTCGGCAATATCCCGTTCGGCCTGGCTCCGGCCTTCGCCGCGGCGAATGACAAATATCCGGAAGACGCGTTCAAGCAGAAGTCCGAAGCCGAGGCGATCAAGGCGCTCTACGGCAAGACCGCGGAGGCCTCCGACAAGGTCAAGCTCGACGCACCGGAGATCGCGGAGAACGGTTCGGTGGTTCCGATCTCGGTCAGCACGACGCTGGCTGACGTGACTTCGATCTCGTTTTTGGTCAGCGAGAATCCCAACGCATTGGCGGCGGCGTACAAGATTGCTGCGGGCACGGTGCCGAGCGTGGCCAATCGCCTCAAAATGGCGAAAACCAGCAATGTAACTGCGATCGTGGAAGCCGGCGGCAAGCTCTACAGCGCCACCAAGGAAGTCAAAGTCACCGTCGGTGGCTGCGGCGGCTAAATTCAAACAAGGAACAAACCGATGGCATCGACCATTCGCGTGCGCGCCACCTCGTCAGGCGAAACCACCGAGGTGCAGGCGCTGATCCAGCATCCGATGGATTCCGGCTTCGTCAAGGACGCCAAGGGTGAGATCATTCCGCCGCATTTCATCCAGCAATTGACCTTCGAATATGATGGCAAGAACGTGTTCGTCGCCGACTGGGGCGCGGCCGTCTCCAAGGACCCCTATGTCAAGTTCAGTTTCAAGGGCGGCAAGAAGGGCGACGACCTGAAAATAAGCTGGGTCGACAACAAGGGCGCGACCGATACGACCACGGCAAAGATTCAATGAAATTGCGATCCGCGATCTACGTTGCTTCGGCCGTGCTCGGGCTGGTCTGCACCGCGCCAGCAACCGCTGCCGACACGGTCGATCCGGTCGCCGACGCCAAGGCTTTCAAGAAATTCTTCACCGACAAATTCCCCAAGGTGAAGCTGGAGGATTTCGTCAATGGTCCCTATTCGATGAACGAGGACCTGCACCGGCAATGGGAAGAGAAAGAGCAGTTCCCGCCCTATGAATTTTCGCTGGAGATGGGCAAGGAGATGTTCTCGAAGCCGTTCAGGAACGGCAAGAGCTACGAAGATTGCTTTCCCAATAAAGGCATCGGTATCCGCCAAAATTATCCTTATTTCGACGAGAAGGAAGGCAAGGTCATCACGCTCGAACTGGCGCTGAACCGCTGCCGCGAGGCCAATGGCGAGCCGCCGTTTTCCTATGTGAAGGACGAGATGGCCGCGCTGACCGCCTATATGGCGTTCACCTCGCGCGGCAAGCCATTCGATATCAAGATCCCCGACGATCCGCGTGCGCTTGCCGCCTACCAGAACGGCAAGGAATATTTCTACACACGCCGCGGCCAGCTCAATTTCTCCTGCGCCACCTGCCATGTTCAAAGCCCCGGCGAGCGGATCCGCGCGGAGGTATTAGCGCCCGCGCTCGGGATATTGAACGCGATGCCGATCTATCGTTCCGAATGGAGCGGCATGGGTACCACCAGCCGGCGCTTCACCAGCTGTAACAGCCAGATCCGCGGCGTGCCGTTCAATCCGCAGGATGACGAGTACCGCAATCTCGAGTACTATCTGTCCTATGTCAGCAACGGATTGCCGATCTCCGGTCCGGGGGCGCGGCCATGAGGAATATATTGGCAGCCTCGGTGTTGTTGATCGCGGGCGCGACATCGTCGCTGGCCGCAAGTTCCGAAGCCGATTTCAAGGCCGCCTATGCCGCAGCGGAAGCCACCAACAAGGAAGCCGCCGCACTGCGCAATCAATGGACTGTGACCGCGACGGCCTTGAATGCCGCGAAAAAAGCCGCGGACACCGGCGATTTTGACAAAGCCGTGGCGTCGGCCCAGGAAGCCGAAGCGCTTGCCAAGGCCTCGATCCATCCGGCCACCAGCGAAAAAGAGCGCTGGAAAGACCTCGAGATTCGCTGAACTCTCTTTCGGGGCGCGAGACATCGCATGACCATCCGCCGCCGGGATTTTCTTAAAGCAACGGGCGCCCTCACTCTCGCCAGCGGATGGCCTCGCCTCGCGCGTTCGGCCGACAGCACCGGCGTCTACGATCTCGAACGCTTCGGCAATGCGCGGATTCTGCACCTGACCGATACGCACGCGCAGCTGTTGCCGGTATATTTCCGCGAACCGAGCGTCAATCTCGGGATCGGCGCGATGACGGGAAGGCCGCCGCATCTGGTGGGCCGCGCCTTCCTCGACCGATTTGGCATCAGGCCCGACAGCGCTGACGCCTATGCCTTCACCTGCGTCGATTACGAAAAATCCGCCGTCCGTTTCGGCAGGCTCGGCGGCTTCGCGCATCTAAAAACACTGATCGATCGCCTGCGCGCCGACGTTGGCCATGGCCGTTCGCTGCTGCTCGATGGCGGCGATCTGTGGCAGGGCACCGGACAAGCCAATGCCATGCAGGGCGCCGACATGGTCGAGGCCGCCAATCTGCTCGGCATCGAGGCGATGACCGGCCATTGGGAATTCACCTACGGTGAAAAAACGCTGCGCAGCAATCTCGGGCGCTTCAAGGGCGAGTTCCTGGCACAGAACGTATTCCTGACCGAGGAGGCCGCGTTCAACGACGCCATGGCTTTCGATCCGGCATCGGGACGCGTGTTCAAGCCGGCCACGATCAAGGAAATCGGCGGGCATCGCGTCGCCGTGATCGGGCAGGCTTTTCCGTATGTGCCGATCGCTCACCCAAAACGGTTCACGCCGGACTGGACTTTCGGCATCCGCGACGACGAGTTGCAGAAGCTGGTCAATACGCTCCGAACCACCGACAAGGCCGATGCGGTGGTGCTGCTGTCGCATAACGGCATGGATGTCGATCTCAAGCTGGCGAGCCGCGTCAGCGGCATCGACATCATCCTCGGCGGCCATACCCACGACGCGATTCCGCAGCCGATCGCGGTGACCAATGCCGGCGGCGTCACGCTCGTCACCAATGCCGGCTCGAACGGAAAATTCCTGGGCGTCCTCGATCTCCAGATCGCGAAAGGCAAGGTAGCGGATGTTCGCTACCGGCTGCTTCCGGTCTACGCGGAGTTGCTGAAGCCGGACGCTGAGATGCAGGCGCTGATCGAGAAAGTCCGGACGCCGAACGCGGCTGTCGCCGCCGAGAAGATCGCGACATCGGATCGCCTGCTCTATCGGCGCGGCAATTTCAGCGGCACCGTGGATCAATTGATCTGCGACGCGCTTCGCGTGGAACTCGACACCGAGATCGCGCTGTCGCCGGGGTTCCGCTGGGGCGTCACCGCGCTGCCGGGCCAGCCGCTGACGATGGAGGACGTGCTGGCCGAGACCGCCATCACCTATCCGGAAACCTATGTACAACGCATGACCGGCAACCAGATCAGGGATGTGCTGGAAGACGTCTGCGACAATCTCTTCAATGCCGATCCCTATTATCAGCAGGGCGGCGACATGGTCCGGGTCGGCGGCATGACCTACACATGCACGCCCACCGAGATCGCCGGGCGCCGGATTTCGGACCTGAAGCTCGACAACGGCCGCGCACTCGAAGCCGGCAAGAGCTACAGAGTGGCGGGCTGGGCCTCCGTCAACGAACAGCATGGCGCCCCGGTATGGGATGTGTTCGCCAGGCATTTGCGCTCCGGGAAAACTGCGGCACGGCGCGGCGACGGCGTCACGCTGAAAGGCGTCGACGACAATCCAGGCATCTCAGGGCAGGGGTGATGCGCATTCCGACGTACATTCGCGCCTTGGTGGCCGTGCTGGCGGCAATGGCGTTCTCGTCAAATGCCGGCGCGCAGCAGGCGCCGCTGCAGGACAAGCCATTCGCCGAGCACAAGGTCGTGTTGCAGCTCTCGGACAACGATCCGAAAAAACAGGGCCTCGTGGTCAGCGTCGCCAATAACCTCTTGAAATTCTACGACCCCGACAAGGTCGCGATCGAAGTGGTGGCGTTCGGCCCCGGCATCGATTTGCTGCGCCCCGAAAACTCCTACCGCAAAGCGGTAGAGAGCCTGGTGGCGCAAGGCGTGCGCGTCGACATCTGCATCAACACCGTCGACACGATCGAGCGCGAGAGCGGCAAACGGCCGGAATTCATTGCCGCGGCGACGCCGGTGCAAGTCGGCGTCGGACAGATTCTGTTGTTGACCGAAAACGGATATACGCTAGTGAGACCGTGAAACCGCCGCGTCATTGCGAGCGCCGCGAGGCAATCCATGGCGCGACAAAGCAAGAGGGGATTGCTTCGTCGCAAGTGCTCCTCGCAATGACGAAGCCAGATCTCCGGGGAGTTTTTAATGTTTCGTTGTTTCATTGCCGCTGCCGTCCTGTCCATTGCGTTTGCCTCAACCGCGCTCGCCGCCGAGGGCAAGCCGCATCGCGTCGCGATCCAGGTCGACCAGAACGATCCGCAGGTCATGAACCTCGCGCTGAACAATGCCTCCAATGTGATCGAGTATTACCGCGGTAAGAACGAAGACGTGGAGATCGATATTGTCACCTACGGTCCCGGCCTCCACATGTTGCGGGCCGACACGTCGCCGGTACAGGACCGCCTCAAGCGGCTCAAGGACATGGCTTTTCCAGGCAAAATTGAGTTTTCGGCCTGCAACAACACCAAGCAGGGCATGGAGAAAGCCGAGGGCCACGCGATTTCCATCCTGCCCGAGGCCACGATCGTGCCGTCCGGCGTGGTCCGCCTGATGGAATTGCAGGAAGAGGGCTGGAGCTACGTCCGGCCTTGATATGACTTTTTGTTTTGACGCGTTTTCTTGATCCGGACCGGGCTCCCCTTCGCCTGAAAACACTATAATATCGGCAAACAATTCAGCACGGCAGCAGGCCCATGATTTTTCGTCAGCTCTTCGACAGCGTCTCCGGCACCTACAGCTATCTCCTGGCCAGCCGTTCTGGCGGCGAGGCGCTGATCCTCGACCCCGTGCTGGAAAAGGCCGACCGTTACTGCCAGTTGTTGCGCGAACTCGATCTGCGGCTGGTCAAGGCGGTCGACACGCATCTGCATGCCGATCACGTCACCGGGCTCGGCGAATTGCGCGACCGTACCCACTGCATCACCATCATGGGCGAGCAGAGCAAGGCCGACGTGGTATCGATGCGGGTCTCCGACGGTGATAAAGTGATGATCGAGGGACTTAGCCTCGATGTGATGTATACGCCCGGCCATACCGATGATTCCTACAGCTACCTGATGGGTGATCGCGTCTTCACCGGCGATACGCTCTTGATCCGCGGCACCGGCCGCACCGATTTCCAGAACGGCAGCGCAAAGGCGCAGTATGATTCCATCTTCAACCGGCTTTTGAAGTTGCCCGACGAAACCATGGTGTTTCCGGCCCATGACTATAAAGGCGACACTGTCTCCACTATCGGCGAGGAGAGGCGCTATAATCCACGGCTGCAGGTGCGCTCGATCGACGAATACGTCGAGCTGATGGGTAATCTCAACCTGCCGAATCCGAAGCTGATGGATGTCGTGGTACCGGCCAACATGCATGTCGGCCTGCATCAGGAAGATCTCGCCAAGCAAGGTCTTGCGCTCACCGCATACGACGCCATCGCAAGCCTCGGCCGGCCCGACATCCTGCTGGTCGATCTCCGGGAGAACAGCGAGCGCGCCAAGCACGGTACGCTGCCGGGAGCGCTGCACGCGCCCTACCCTGGGATCGACGAAAGCCTTAAGCCCGGCGGCATGCTGCGCGAAGTGGCGGCAGCGACCGGCCGCCGCGTGGTGTTCTTCTGCGCCTTCGGCGAGCGCTCGGCGATGGCGGTAGCTGCTGCGAAAGAAGCCGGCCTCGCCAACACCGCCCATATCGAAGGCGGCATCGATGCGTGGAAGAAAGCCGGCGGCCCGGTGCTGACGGGGTGAGAAACCAACTTCTTCGTCATGGCCGGGCTTGTCCCGGCCATCCACGTCTTTTCTTTGCCGCAATACCGTTAAGACGTGGATGCCCGGCACAAGGCCGGGCATGACGGCAGTGGTTGTTTATCATTCCACCCGCTTCAACTCCCTCACCAGCACATCCAGCGCGTCCGCGAGCATCACGCCGCCGCACTCGGTCAGCCGTTCGGGAATGACGATGCGCTTGCTTGGTGGATAGAAACGCTCCAGCGCCGGGTGCAGCAGGAACGCCTGGCCGTCATCCCGTGCGTAGTCGCCGGCCTGCGACACCACGATGAAATCGGGTTTTAGGCTGACGATCGCCTCCAGCGAAGCAAATCCGCCAGAAGTGAAGCCGAGATCGCCGGCGGCGTTGAACAAGCCGGTCTGTGCCAGCAGCGAACCGACAAAGCTGTCGCTGCCAGCTACCCAGCCACGCCGGGACAGCGGCAGCACGCGATAGTGCCGGGACGTCACGGCGGCGCGCGCCCGCGCCAGCGCGGCATCGAGTCGCGCGATCTCGGCCGCGGCGCGGTCGGGATGCCCGACGATGTCGCCGGCCTCGCTGATCTGCGCCTTCGCTTCGTCAAGCGTTCGCGGCACCGCCAGCTCGGCGAGATGCAGCCCGTGTTCTTTCAACAGCTCCCGCGTCGAACGCTTGTCGAACAGGCTGGCGACGACGACATCGGGCTTGAGCACCAGCACATCCTCGGCGCCACCGGACAAGGCCGGGTAGCGGCCGGCATCGTCTGCGGCGGATTGCCAGCCGTCATGCGAGTAGCGGCTCAGGCCCATGATTTGCCCGGGATCGGCCAGCGCCAGCACCAGTTGATCGGTACAGACATTCATCGACACGATGCGCGGCAGTCCGGCCGCTGATGCCGGAGCAACCGCCGCGGCGCCGCACATCGCAACGACGGCGATCGATAAAGCGAAACGCCCGTTCATCGGATTTCCGCCCATGGCACGATCACGGCCTCGCGCTGATATTCGGCGCGATAGGCGCTGACCCTGAACACCTCACCCATGATGTCCTCGGAGAGCGCGTCGGTGGGAGCGCCCTGCGCGGCGAGGCGGCCATGCGAAAGCACCAGGACCGTATCGGCGAAGCGCGCGGCAAGGCCGAGATCGTGCGTCACCACGATCGCCAGCACGCCGCGATCAGCAGCGGCGCGCAGGCGCTTCATGACGTCGAGCTGGTAGCGCGGATCGAGCGAGGCGGTCGGCTCGTCCGCCAAGATCACCGGCGCTTCCACCGCCAGCACACGCGCCAGCGCGACGCGGCTGCGCTCGCCGCCGGACAGTTCCGTGACACGGCGCTCGGCGAATTCCATCACATCGGTCGCCTGCATCGCGCGCAGCACGGCCTCGGCGTCTTTCGGGCTCAATCGGGCGGGATCGGTGGCACCATGCGGATAGCGGCCGAGCGCCACGATATCCCGCGCCGGCAGCGGCCAATGTACGAGGTGGCCCTGCGGCAGATAGGCGAACCGCCGCGCGCGTTCTCGCAAAGGCAGCGCCGACAAAGCGTCGCCGCCGACATGGATCGCGCCGTCCGAAGGCACCAGCCCCGCCAGCGCGCGCAGCAGCGTGGTCTTGCCGGCGCCATTCGGGCCGACCAGCGCAACCAGATGCCCTGTCGACAACGACAGCGAGACGTCGTTCAGCACGGCACGGCCGGCCAGTTTCACGTGGAGCGCCTGCGCGGTGAGGAAGGCGGCTTCGGTCATATGACACCTCCGCCAAGCGCCCGGCGCTCGCGCATGATTAGATAAAGAAAGAACGGCACGCCGATGATCGAAGTCAGCACCCCGACCTTGATGTCGCTGGTCGACGGGATGATGCGCACGGCGATATCGGCGGCCAACAGCAGCGCGCTGCCGGTGAGCGCGCTCGGAATCATTAGCCGCGCCGGATCATGGCCGATCAAGGGCCGCATCAAATGCGGCGCGACCAGGCCGATGAAGCCGATGGTGCCTGATACCGCGACCGCACCGCCGACACCAAGTGCGACGCCCGATATTACGGCCAGCCGCAGCCGTCCGACATCGACGCCAAGGCTTTGCGCGGTCTCCTCGCCGAGGCTGAGCGCGCGAAAAGCATTGCGCTGGCTGAAAAGGATAACCGCGCCGGCCACGATGAACGGCAACGCCAGCATGACATGACGAAAGCTGCGATCCTCCAGCGAGCCAAGCAGCCAGAACGCGATTTCGAGCACCACGAAGGGATTGCTGGACAGATTCATCACCAGCGCGGTCGCAGCGCCCGCGAGACTGGAGATGGCAAGCCCCGCCAGGATGAGAATCAAGAGCCCCGCATTGCGGCCGGCGATCGCCAGCAGCACGAACACCGAGGCGAAAGCGGCGGCGATCGCCGCGACCGGCAGCGCATAGGAGCGCACGTCGGCCAGCCCGAGCGCGATCACCAGCACCGCTCCGAATGCGGCCGATTGCGGCGCTCCGAACAGCGACGGCGACGCCAGCGGATTGCGCAGCAATCCCTGCAGCGCGGCGCCGCCGAGCCCCAGAATGGCGCCGATCGCAAATCCCAGAATCATCCGCGGCAGCCGTATTTCCCGTACGATCACCTGCTGCACGTCGGTGCCGCCGCCGAATAGCGCCTCGAGCACGGTCACCGGCGACAGCCGCACCGGCCCGATGCCGAGCGAGAGCAGCGCCAGCAGCACGACAAGCACGACCAGCGCAGCGGTCACGCTGGCCCGCCGCGCCGTCATATCGGCCGTCACCACGACGTTCTGGACACTCATCAACAATCCTCAACCAGCCGGACCCGCGCTGAACCGTGATTTCGGTCAGGCAACGCAGCTCATGCGGCAAAAATAGCGCACTCGTCCAGTCCGGACTGCCGGCGCTCCATCGCGGGATTGACACCGAGTTTGACAAACTTCTACCATAATTCCCGACGGTTCCCTGTTTGGGGATCAAAAGGGAATGCGGTGCGGGGAGTTTCCCCAATGCCGCGGCTGCCCCCGCAACTGTAAGCGGTGAATCTTTCGTCACAGGCCACTGGGAATCTCGGTCCCGGGAAGGCGACGAAGGGTAACGACCCGCGAGCCAGGAGACCTGCCGTCAATCGTGGTCACACGCGAAGATGCCGGTCGGGGAGTACAGGTATTAGCTTCACCAGAGATGCGCGAGCGCAATGGTGAGACTTGGTTCGCTGTGACGTGCCACTGACGTCATACCGAGGTTTGAACCATGTCTTCCACCATCACCGCAGCCGTGCAGCGGCGTCGCTCATTTTTGCTGGCGACGGCTTTGCTTGCGCCTGTTGTTCCGTTGGCCATTTCCATTGCCAATGCCCAGCAGGCGCCATCCGGCCAGCTACCGCCGGTCGATGTCAGCCCGCCCGTCGACCAGAACCGGACGCGCGCCAGACCGACCAGTGATGAAAACTCGGGTCCGCGCCGCAACGGCCCGAACGTCGCACCTGCCGTCAACGCAAATCCCGCACCCGGGACCAGTCCAAACCCCTCCTCATCGACAGTTCCATCATCCGGCGGTGGCGGCCGACAATTCAGCGGCATCGTCGGCGCATCCTCTACTGTCATCACCGCTGACGACATCGCGCATTCGCCGGCCCAGACCGTGCAGGAGATCATCGCGCAAACCCCGGGCGTCCAATTGACGAGCCTGTATGGCGCCGTCAACGGCGCCGGCACCACGGTGGATCTGCGTGGATTTGGCGCATTCGCCACCGCCAATACCCTGATCCTGATCAATGGACGCAGGTTGAACGACGTCGACATGCAGGGCGTGGACCTTTCGACCATTCCGCGCGATTCGATCGAGCGTATCGAAATCACCCGCGGCAACAGCGGCGCCGTGCTCTATGGCGACAACGCGGTCGGCGGCGTCATCAACATCGTCACCAAGACCGGCGTCGGCGGCCCGCCGGTCGCGATCCGCGGTGAAGCCGGTGTCGGCTCGTTCAACCAGCGCCTCGGCAACGTGTCGGTCTCGACCAATTCCGGGCCGTGGTCGACGTCATTCTACGGCAACGCCATCAAGTCCGACGGCTACAGGGTCAACAATGCGCTGGACCAGATCAACGGCATCGGCAACATCAACTACACCACGCCCGACCTCAAGGCCTTCGTGACCCTGTCCGGCGACGACCAGAAGCTGCGACTGCCCGGCGGGCGAATAGTCGATCCGGTCGCCGGCATCAACGAACTGCTCACCGACCGCCGAGGCACCAGCACGCCGTTCAACTACACCAACAAGCAAGGCGCCAACGTCACGGCCGGCTTCACCAAATCATTGTGGAACGGCGCCGACCTCATCGTGGACGGCGGCGTGCGGGACAAGAAGCAGCAAGGGGGCTTCTTCGGCAGCGACATATCGATTCCCTTCAACTACGTCGACAGCCATCTGCAGACGTGGTCGATCACGCCGCGACTGAGCATCAAGAACGCAATCTTCGGGGTTCCCTCCAATATTCTGACCGGTATCGACTATTACGATGCGACCTACCACTCGGACCGGCCTCTGTTGAAAGGCGCGCCGCCCATTCACGTCTATGACCTCTCGCAGCAGACATTGGCCGGCTATTGGCAGCACACCGTCGGGCTGTTGTCGACGACCGACTTCTCCTACGGAGCCCGCGTTCAAAACACGCGCCTCACCGCCAGGGATCGTTACGATCCGTTCGCGCCGGGCGCCTTCGATATTCAGGCGCTACCGCTCGACAGCAACGAGACCCAATATGCCCTGCATGTCGGCGTCGAGCATCGCTTTACCAACGCCTTCTCGGTGTTCGGCCGGGCGGCTCGCGCATTCCGCACCCCCGACGTCGACGAGCGCGTCGCGTCGGGTCCGGCCTTCGATGCCTTCTTTGCCCCCGTTCCGCAAACCTTCCGCTTGAAAACCCAGACCTCGCATGACGTCGAAGGCGGCTTCCGTGTCAAGACAGACCTGTTCCAGGTGCAGACCAGCATCTATGCCATGGACCTTGAAAACGAGATTCATTTCGATCCTGTCAACTTCTACAACTACAACCTCGATCCAACCCGGCGCTATGGCGCTGAGACCAGCGCCTCGCTGCGGGTCAGCGACAGCGTGCTGTTGCGTGGCGGCATGGCCTACACCCGCGCCGTGTTTCGCGAGGGACCGTTCACGGGCGACGATGTTCCACTGGTGTCCCGCTACACGACCAGCGCCGGCGTGACCTGGAACATCTGGGAGAACTATCTGGTCCTCGATGCGACCTTGCGTGGCTGGAGTTCGCGCTTCATGGACAATGACCAGGCCAACCGGCAGACCGTCATTCCGGGCGACGCGACCGTCGATCTCAAGCTGAGCGGGCAATATGAGCACTTCTTCTGGTCGGTGAGCGTGAACAACGTGCTCGACGCCTTGTACTACGACTACGCCGTGGCGAGCACGTTTACGCCCGGGCGTTTCAGTGCCTATCCGCTGCCGGGCCGCACGTTCCTGGTGAAGGCCGGCGCGACGTTCTGAGCATCGCGCCGCGCTTCGAATCCTGCGCGACCGGTTTGATCGGTCGCGCAGGATCAATTCTGTTCACCAAGACAACCGATTCGGCCTCGGAACGCGGTATTTTCCCCGGAACCGGCCTAAAATTACCCTTCAATAATAGATACATGCTAGACTTGGGATGGAGGTCGCCGTCCAACGATATGCGCCCGTGAGCCTTGAGGCACCCGATGAATGACGAACCGAAAAGCGCCGCTGAGCTGAAAGAGATCCGGCTCAACCGCAAGCTCGCCCAGGATGCAGAAGGCATCAAGGCGATGGCCGATATCGCGGCTGCGGACAAAGCGATACGCAAGCGCACCGCGGACCTGCGCGCGCTGCGGTTGGCGAAGGAAGCTGCCGATCGCGAGAATCCGCCAGAACCCAAAGCCAAGAAGAAAAAGAAGTCGACTTAAATGACAAAGGAAGATCGCGACCGTGCCGAGGCGCGCGTCAACAAAGCCGCCAGGACAGCCGAGGACGCGAGGTCCGGCAAGAGCGCTCGCGAGGCCGAAACCAAGGCCGTGCTCGACAACATGGCCAAGCTGAAAGCGTTGCGGCTCGCGCGCGAGGCTGCCGAGCCGCCACGCCCTGCCAGCGTGAAAACGGCGCGCAGCAAATCAGCGAAGAAGTCGGAGGAAAAGCGCCCGGCTTTGGCGGATTGGCTGGCGAACCAGCAAAGCGGCGGGCGCCGGACTTAAGGCACGTTACGAATCAACGTTACAGGCCAACGTTACACCGGCGCGGGCCATTCGATTTTGGTCCGCGTCTTGGTCGCGGCATCGTAAACCTGGACCTGAAGCATCTGGAATTGGTTCTTCAGCGCCATGCCCGCCTCTTCGGCGGCTTCGACCGTATCGTGATGCGACTTGAAATGACCGTCCACCACCAGCGAGTAGCCGGTGGTCGGCGCCTTGTCGGCGCGAATGATTTTGCGCGGCGGCGCGTCTTCGGTCTCGATCTTCGGCTTTTTCATGCTTAACTCCTTATAATGCCTCCCTTTACACTGAACACAGGAAAAAGACAGGAAAGAAAAAGGCGGGAAAAGTCCTCGTACACCAGCTAGTATGAACAAATAAAGGCGGTGAGAATGAGGTCATTCGTCGGCATCGCGGCAGGGCACGTCGATCTTTCCGGTCAAAGGAAATAACATGGGTGGAATCGGCAAAAAGAGTGAACCTCCCAAGCAGGAGAGCGACAAATCGAAGAAACCGCCGCCGCCGCCAGCGCCGGCCGACGACGATGATCTGTTCGAGGATGGCGACATCGCGACGCCGAAGCGCGATCGTTATGGTGACGACGATCAGCCGATATAGAACGGCTCTAACGAAAGTCTTCGTTCTCAATGATCCGGATGCTTCTGATATCGAGCAGGTGGGCGCCCCAGCCGCTGCGCGCCAGGGTGACCGCGCGTTTCGGGGCGGCCAACAGAATGATCGCCACCATCGCCAGCGGCATGACGCCGATCCAGTCCAGCCGTACCGGCGTCATCTCCTCGGTACTATCCGCGTAGCGACCGCGGCCGGTCGCAAGCTGCCAGCACTCGCGGACGATATCGCGCCGCGTACCGCCGCGCGACGCGCATCCAAGCAGCGCCTGCATGGCGAGGTGAGTGCGCACACCCTCGCGGCTGTCCGGCAATGCATCGGGCGTTTCGCCCAGCGACACCCTCAGCAGCAAGCCGACGAGATCGGTGCCCGCAAGATACGCGCTCATCGGATCGACCAGCCGCGGATTGCAATCGACCAAGAACGGCGTGGCTCCATCATCGGGCAGGATGTAGTCGACCGACAGCGCGCCATGCCAGCCGAGCTTCTCTCCGATATCGGCGACGTGAGCACGCACCACCGGTCGGCTTACGCTTTGCTTGATCGCCTCGCCGCCGCCGACACCGGGTTCGATTTGACGATAGGCATGAAACCCGATGAGTTTGCCACGGGCAAACACGGCTTGCGCTTTTTCGGTAGTACCCGCGACCCAATCCTGCACCAGTACCTCGTCGCGAAATGCGTCACTTGCAGTGAGTTCCCGCACCGCGCCTTCCAGGTCGGCTTTATCGCGCACAAACCAGATGCCACGGCTGGCGGTGCCAACCGACGTTTTCACGACGCAAGGAAATTTTATGGCCTCGCGCAACCGGGCCTCGGATTTCACAATCCGCGTTGCGGGCTGCGGCAAACCGAGCCGATCGAGCAGCCTGCTGAATCCCGCCTTGCTGTGCGCGATGCGGTAACTCTCAAAATTCGGCAGCGCCAAACCGACGCGACCCTGTAGCCGCTGCTGCATGCGCGCAAACAAGAAACCCTGTTCGTGGGTCGGCAAAAGCACGTCGAAGTGTCGCCCGGGCAGGAATTTTTCAACAAATGCAAGAAAGCCAGCGGGATCGTCCCGCAGACCGGGACAGCGATGAAATTTTCGCACAAACCGCGAAAATCTCACCAGACTAAAGCCACCGGGATCGCAGACCTCGATGCGGTGCCCGGCCAACCCGAGGATCGTGATCGCTTCGCGCGCCGAGGTGCTGTTACCTTCGGAAACCAGCACCCTGAGCGGCTTTGGAACATGCACGGCCATGCCGGCATCATTCCCGCGTCCGGCGCCTTTTGTCTTGCGAATTCATGACGCATTTCGCCGTTCGCGGGGGCGCCATGCAGCGGTATTCATGGACAAATAACCGGTAAACGATAGGTTCCGGCCAGCCTTGCCGGGCCGTTACCTGTCAACGGGGTTCGAATTTAGAAATGGTCGACGCTTTCGCCGCATCGCAACATGCAAAGACGCTGGAGAAAGCGGACGGCTCACTGCGCACGCTCGCCGCGATTTCGACGGCTCATTGGGTCAGTCATTTCCATCTGTTCGTGCTGCCGATGCTGTTCCCTTTCCTTAAAGAGCAACTTGGCGTCGGCTATATCGAGCTCGGCTTTGCGCTGACTGTGTTCGCGGTCGTCTCCGCCCTGACCCAGGCGCCGATCGGCTATCTCGCCGATCACATCGGCGCCCGCAAGGTGCTGTTGATCGGCCTCACCGTCGGCGGCCTTGCGCTGATCATGCTCGGGCTGCATCTGAGCTATCCATGGCTGATCGCGAGCGCGGTGCTGCTCGGGCTCGCCAACAGCGTCTATCATCCGGCCGATTACGCGATCCTTTCGGCGCATATGGATCAGGCGCGGATGGGCCGCGCGTTTTCGATCCACACCTTTGCCGGCTTCCTCGGCGGCGCGGTCGCGCCTGCGATCATGGCCGCCCTGGTGGCCATGATCGGAGGTTTCGGCGCGCTGATCGTGGCCGGCGCTGTAGGTCCACTTGTGGCACTGCTGCTGATCGTCGCCGGCATTCCGGACGCCAGGGCCACCGATCGCGAGATCGATGGCGCGCAACCGCCGCGGCAGAGCGTCATCACACCGGCGATTATCGTGCTGACGATCTTTTTCACGCTGCTGGCCCTCTCCAACAACGGCATCGGCAGCTTCGGTGTGGTGGCGCTGATGAGCGGCTACGGCGCGTCGTTTTCATCCGCCAACATCGCACTGACCGCGTTTCTCGGCTTCAGCGCCATCGGCGTGCTGGCAGGCGGCTATCTCGCCGACCGTACCCGGCGCCACAGTCAAGTCGCCGCCGCCTGTTTCGCTGTCAACGCGGTCATCGTGCTGGTGATTGCAACGGTCGCACTGCCGTCGCTGCTGCTGACGGCGGCAATGGCGGCGGCCGGATTCCTCGGCGGCGTGATCGCCCCTTCGCGCGACATGCTGGTCCGCGACGCCGCCCCGCCCGGCGCGGCCGGCCGCGCTTTCGGCATCGTATCCACCGGCTTCAACCTCGGCGGTATCATCAGTCCGCTGCTGTTCGGCTGGCTCATGGACCAGAATTTGCCGTACTGGGTGTTCGGCGCTTCCGCGGCATTCATGATCCTCACGGTGCTGCTGGCGCTGGTTACCGACCGCAAACCGCAGACCGTTTCCGGCGCGCCCGCCGCTGGACTTATGCATCCCTGAGCTTCGGCCCGGACAGTTGACAGCATCGCGGCACAATCCATGATGCGAACAACAAAAATTTAAACCCGGGATGAAACGATATGGCCAGCAATCCGGACCTCGTGATCCGCGGCGGCAGCATTGCCGATGGACTTGGCGGCGAACTGTTCGAAGCCGATGTGGCGATATCCGACAGCCGCATCGTCGAGGTCGGCCGCATCTCCGGTAAAGGCAAGGAAGAGATCGACGCGCGGGGCAAGCTGGTTACGCCGGGCTTTGTCGACGTTCACACCCATTATGACGGCCAGGTCACCTGGAGCCAGGACATCACGCCGTCGTCGCAGAATGGCGTCACCACCGCCATCATGGGCAATTGCGGCGTCGGTTTCGCGCCCTGCCGGCCGAGCGACCATCGCCGCCTGATCGAGCTGATGGAAGGCGTCGAGGATATTCCAGAACCGGTGCTGAGCGCGGGCATCCCGTGGGCATGGGAAAGCTTTCCCGACTATATGGACTGGCTGGCGCAGCGGCGCTTCGACGTGGATATCGGCGCGCAATTGCCGCACGCGGCGTTGCGCGTTTACGTGATGGGCGAACGTGGCGCGCGCCGCGATCCCTCGACGGCCGAGGACAACAGAGCGATGGCCGCGCTCGCGGGCGACGCCGTGCGCGCGGGCGCGCTTGGCTTTTCGACCTCGCGCACCCTCAACCATCGCACGTCGACGGGCGACTACACGCCGACGCTGAAGGCCGGCGAGGACGAACTGACGGCGATTGCGGGAGCCATGCACAAGGTCGGCCGCAGCGTATTCCAGTTCGTGCTCGATCTCTCGACCATCCACGAAGACCTTCCGATGATGTTGCGGGTCGCCGAGAATACGAAGGTCCCGGTTTCATTCTCGATCACCCAGAACGACAAGGCCCCGCAGCGCTGGCGCCAGACGCTCGACACCATCGGCAAAGCCTCCGCGCGCGGGCTTTCGATCACGGCCCAGATCGCCGCGCGCCCGGTCGGGCTGTTACTCGGACTGGAATTGTCACGAAACCCGTTCCAGACCCATCCGAGCTATCGCGCCATCGCAACATTGCCGCTGGCCGAGCGGCTGGCGCGCTTGCATCAGCCCGAGGTGCGCGCCGCGATCCTCAGTGAAACGCCGACCTCGACCGACGATCCGCTGTTCTTCCATCCCAATTACGACAAGATGTATCTGCTCGGCGATCCCCCGGATTACGAACAGCCGCCGGAGAACGCGCTGGGCGCACAGGCGCGCCGAAGGGGATGCCGGCCGGAAGAACTGGCCTACGACGCGATGCTTTCGGACGAGGGCCGAGGCATGCTCTACGTACCGTTCCTGAATTACGCCGACGGCAATCTCGATGCCGTGCGTGAGATGCTGCGCGATCCCAATTCGGTGCCGGGACTGAGCGATGGCGGCGCGCATTGCGGCATCATCTGCGACGCAAGCTTCCCGACCTATCTGTTGACGCACTGGACCCGCGACCGCTCGCGCGGCGAAAAGCTGTCGATCCCCTTCGTGGTGGCGGCGCAGTCGCGCAAGACGGCGCTATCGGTCGGCCTTTCAGATCGCGGCGTGATCGCACCGGGCTACAAGGCCGACATCAATGTCATCGACTACGACAGGCTTCATCTGCACCCGCCGAAGGTACATTACGACCTTCCGGTCGGCGGCCGCCGTTTGCTGCAGCAGGTCGACGGCTATGACGCTACCATCGTCTCCGGCGTGGTCACGCAACGCGGCGGAACGGCGACGGGTGCACACCCCGGCCGGCTGGTGCGCGGCGCACAGGGAAGTTTGCATTAGGGTGAATTTGAAGTTGGCGCGGCATGCTCGGTGCCACCCCTCCCATTGGGAGAGGCCGACGCGAAGCGTCGGGTGAGGGGTTGCGGCCTAACGATAGACCGTACGCACTCACCCCAACCCTCTCCCCAAGGAAGCGCACCATCGCTGCCGAAACATCGAGTCAGCGCTTCGAGGCGCAGCGGACTCGACGGAAATCCGCCCGCCCGCTCACGCGAACTTCGGCTGCCTCGCGTGGGCCATCAGGCGCGCGCGCTCGGTGTTGGGCCAGAGCAACAACAGGCCGAGCAATCCGGAGGTTGCCATGACGACGGCGTTGATGGTGAAGCCTGTCATGTAGCCTTCAAGCAACACCGCCGAGTGCTGGATCACGCTGCCCATCACAGACGGCGCTATAATTCCCGCAAGCGTGTAGATCGCGCCATAGATCGCGATCACGGCGCCGCGCTGCGATACCGGCGTGAACTCGCCGAGCATCGGCGGGCAGACCACGTAGATCGAGCCGCACAGCCCGGAGCCGAACACCAGAAATGCGATCTGCAGGCCCGCGCCTTCGACATGCGGGAGAATCGCAAGAATCGCTCCGCCGACGATCAACGGCACCGAACCGAGCACACCGCGCGCCCCGCGCGTGCTCATGCCGCGTGCCATCAGCACCTGCGATATCCACCCGGTAAGCATGACGACGACGGCGCCGAACACCCATGGCAGGACCGAAATCCAGCCAGCATCTTTTTGCGAGAAGCCCAAACCTTTGACGATGAAGGGCGTGAACCAGGTGAGACCGAGCGACAGCGCCCAATAGGCCCCGAACGTCGCGGCGCAGCAGCCGATGAACGTCCGCGAGGTCAGGAGCTGGAAATAGGGAATCCTCGGTTCGGCCGCCGCCATCGCAACCGTCGATACCAGCGGTCCTTCCTTGCCCATGACCAGCCATGCCACCGCCCACATCAGGCCGACTGCGCCGAGTGCGCCGAAGGCATAGTGCCAGCTATGATTGACGATGATCCAGTTCAGCGCCGGCACCGCGAGAATCACGCCGAATGCCGAGCCCTGCGACAGGATGGCGGTCGGCAGGGTACGCTTCTCGTCGGGAAACCATTTGTAAATCGCATGCGCCGCGACTGAAAACGCCGGGCCCTCGCCGGCGCCGAGGATCACGCGGCAGATCAACAGCGTAGTGAAACTGACGGTGCCGACCATCGGGAACTGCGCCAGCGACCATATCACCGCCATCGCGAGCAGAACCCAGCGGGTCGCGACGCGATTGACGATGAAGCCGACGACGATGGCCGAAATCGAGAACAGGAAGAAGAACGAGGAGCCCAGCAAACCGAACTGCTCGGGCTCGAGTTTCATCTCGGTCATGATCGGCACGCCGGCGAGCCCGACCACGATCTTGTCCGCAAAGTTCACCAGCATGAAGAGAAACAGGAGAAAGGTGATCTTCCAAGCGCCTTTGGGCGTCGGCTGCGTGGTCATGGTCGCTCCCGTCTATCGTTGCCGGCTCTGTTGATCATTGTTGGTCGGCCTGATCCGATGCTACCCATTGCGCCGTCGGCAATGCAACTGGGCATTTGGCGTGAGGCGTGTGCGCTGCAACTTGCCATCGACCCTTGCGGGCGCCGTCCGACGCCGTCAGGGCGATGCCGGATGCCCATCACGATCTCGTCGCCGTCGCGATTGAAACCGTGATATCCCCCCACCGTCTTGGTATGTTGGACGCCAACCGAGGGAAATTTCATGGCCGGATGCCGCGACTTTGAGCTGAAATATCAGAAGCCGTTGTAAGACATCGCGCGCGCGTCGCATGGCAACCGGCAATCCCATCGTGCTGAGCGTCACCGGGCTGACCAAGACCTATCGCGCCGCCGGAGAGCGGATCGAAGTGCTCCGCGGCGTCAACCTGGCTGTCGCGGCCGGCGAGCGCGTCGCACTGACCGGGGAATCCGGCAGCGGCAAGAGCACGCTATTGCATCTGATCGCCGGACTGGATGCCGCCGACGGAGGTGAGATCGCCTTGGCCGGCACGTCCATTTCGGATCTGTCGGATTCCGGGCGTGCGGCGTTGCGCCGCGACCGGCTGGGCCTGGTGTTTCAGCAATTCAACCTGATCCCGAGCCTGAGCATCCGGGATAACCTCGTGTTCCAGTCGCGCATTGCCGGTCGTCACGATGCGGCCTGGCATGCCGAACTGGTGGAGCGGCTGGGACTCGGCGCCCTGTTGAATCGCTATCCCGAGCAATTGTCCGGCGGCCAGCAGCAGCGGGTCGCGATCGGCCGCGCGCTGGCGACAAGACCGTTGCTGCTGCTTGCCGATGAGCCGACCGGCAATCTCGACGAGGCCACCGCCGACGACGTTCTCGCGCTCACCCGCGATCTGGTGGCGCGGACCGGCTGCGGCTTCCTGATGGTGACCCACAGCACGCGGCTGGCCTTGACGCTCGACCGACAGGTCCATCTCCATGCGGGGCTGATCGCATGAGGCGCATGGTCTGGATCCTCGCCGTGCTGCTGAGCCACTGGCGACGCCATCCGATGCAGCTCGCGACCTTGCTGATCGGATTGATCTCCGCCACCGCGTTGTGGAGCGGCGTGCAGGCGCTGAACCAGCAGGCCCGCAACAGTTACGACCGCGCGGCCGCGACGTTCGGCGGCGCACGTACCGCCATGCTGGTAGGCCGCGACGACAGGCCCTTTTCGCAGCAGCTCTTTGTCGACCTGCGCCGCGCCGGCTGGCCGGTATCTCCCGTACTTGAAGGACGGATTCAGATCGGCGGGCGATCGTTCCGGCTGCTGGGGATCGAGCCGGTCACGCTCCCGGCCGAAGTCGGGAATGCACCGACGATCGGCAAAGCGGGTTTGCAGTCCTTCGTCACGCCGCCGGGAGAAATGCTGGTGGCCCCGGAGGTGCTTGGCGATCTCAAGCTTGGGGAAGGCGCATCGCCGATGTCGAGCGACGGCACCTTGCTGCCGCCGCTTCGCGTGCAGCGGCAACTCGTGCCGGGTGTGCTGGTGGTCGATATCGGTATCGCGCAGCAGCTTCTTAAAATGCCAGGCCGGGTGTCCCGCCTGCTGATCGGTGAAGCCAAAGGCAAGCGCGCGCCGCTGGAGAGCGTCGCCGGCGACAAACTACGTATGATACAGCCGAATGCGGAGAGCGATCTCGAACGCCTCACCGACAGTTTTCACCTGAACCTGACCGCGTTCGGCCTGCTGTCGTTCGTGGTCGGGCTGTTCATCGTCAATTCGGCGATCGGATTGGCGTTCGAGCAGCGGCTGCCGATGCTGCGGACCTTGCGCGCCTGCGGGGTGTCCGCGCGCATGCTCAACACGGTGCTGCTGATCGAGTTGGTATCGCTGGCGCTGGTCGCCGGCGGCGCGGGCCTGATCTGCGGCTACCTGATCGCGGCGTCCTTGTTGCCCGATGTCGCCGCGTCCCTGCGCGGGCTCTATGGCGCGCAAATTCCCGGGCAGTTGACCTTGAAAGCCGAGTGGTGGATCGCCGGCCTCGCCATCAGCATCCTCGGCGCGCTGGCGGCGGCCACCACGAGCCTTTTGAAAGCGATCCGTCTTTCCGTGCTGGCCGCCGCGCAACCTTACGCCTGGCACCAGGCACAGCATCGCTGGCTGATGCTGCAGAGTGCACTGGCGCTTTGCGCGTTTGTGGCCGCCGGATGCCTGCTGTGGTTTGGCGATTCGCTGGTGTCGGGATTCGCGGTGCTGGCTGCATTGCTGCTTGGCGCGGCGCTGGGCCTGCCTGCAATCCTTGAAATGGTGCTGTCGCTGAGCGAGCGCAGAGCGCATCGGCCGCTCACGGTATGGTTCTGGGCCGACAGCCGCCAGCAGCTTTCGGGATTGTCGCTGGCGCTGATGGCGCTGCTGCTCGCGCTCGCGGTCAATGTCGGCGTCGGCACCATGGTCGAAAGCTTCAGCCGGACGTTCATCAGTTGGCTCGACGGACGGCTGGCCGCCGACGTCTACATCAACGCCGCCGACGATACCCAGGCCGCCGAGATCAAGGCGTGGCTCAAAGATCGTCCCGAGGTGCAGGCTGTGCTGCCGGGCGGCCGGACCGATACGCAAATGGGCGGCGCGCCGATCGAGGTGTTGGGCCTGCCCGACCACGCCACCTACAGGGATCGCTGGCCGTTGCTTGAATCAACAGGGAATGCGTGGGACCGCCTTCGCGGCGGTGACGGAGCTTTAGCAAGCGAACAATTCGCCCGGCGCATGAGGCTCGCGATCGGCGACCGGATCGAGGTCCCGGCGCCGGCGGGAGCCTGGACACTCGAGGTGGTCGGCATCTACGCCGATTACGGCAACCCAAAGGGACAGATCGCCGTCAATTACGCCGCGCTGGCCCGGCACTTTCCCCAGATGCCGCAAACCCGGTTTGGCCTGCGTGTCGTACCCTCGGAGATTCCCGTGCTGATATCCGCACTGCGGGATAAATTTGGCATGGATAACCGTGACCTCGCGGACCAGGCCACGATGAAGGCCGAGTCGAAACGGATATTCAATCGCACCTTCGCGGTGACGGCGGCGTTGAACACCTTCACCCTCGGCGTTGCCGGCATTGCGCTGCTGACCAGCCTTTTGACGCTGAGCTATTCCCGCCTGCCGCAGCTGGCGCCGCTGTGGGCGATCGGCATCACGCGGCGGAGGCTTGCGGCGATCGAACTCTTGAAGACGATGTCGGTTGCACTGATCACGGCGCTGCTGGCGCTGCCGCTGGGCTTGCTGGTGGCGTGGTGCCTGATCGCGGTGGTGAATGTGAAGGCGTTCGGCTGGCGACTGCCGTTTCATGTCTTCCCGCTGCAATTGCTTTGGCTGCTCGGCGTCGCCATGGCGGCAGCGCTGTGCGCCGCGCTACTGCCCGTCATCAGGCTGGCACGCATGCAGCCGGCCAACCTGATCCGGATATTCGCCAATGAGCGCTGACATGCGGATATCCCGCCGCGCCTTTGCTGGCGGCCTTGCGCTTCTCGGGCTTGGCCGCAAACAAGCATTGGCGCAAGGTTTTGCTGGACTTGGCGAGGACGCGGCAGGATTTGCTTCTGTCGTTCCCGGCAAGCCGCTGGCGTTTCCGGCCGACCACGGCCCGCATCCGGACTTTCGTATCGAATGGTGGTACGTGACGGCGAATCTCAGCGATGCGACCGGCCAGCTTTATGGCGCGCAATGGACGTTGTTTCGTCAGGCGATGAGGCCGGGCGCACAACAGGAAGGCTGGGCCAACCAACAAGTCTGGATGGGCCATGCCGCGGTGACCCGCGCCGATACCCACCGCACCAGCGAGACGTTTGCGCGCGGCGGCGTCGGGCAAGCCGGCGTGGAAGCAAAGCCGTTCCTTGCCTGGATCGATGCATGGCAAATGCGCGGGCTCGATCCGATGCGCGACGCCGACATTGCGCCGCTTGAACTCACCGCGGCGGGGACGGACTTCAGCTATGCGCTGCGTCTCGATGCCGATCGACCGCTGGTGTTGCAGGGCGATGCCGGATACAGCAAAAAGTCCGAGCGCGGCCAAGCCTCGTATTATTACAGCCAGCCGTTCTTCAAGGTGACCGGCAGCGTCACCATCGATGACAAACCGGCCGGCGTGACCGGGCAGGCATGGATGGACCGGGAGTGGAGCAGCCAGCCGCTCGCGTCGGACCAGTCCGGATGGGACTGGTTCTCGCTACATTTGAGCTCGGGCCAAAAGCTCATGCTGTTCCGGCTGCGTCAGGCCGGCGGCGATCACTACAGTTCGGGCAACTGGATACTGCCTGACGGCAAGACCCGGCAGATTGCATCCACTGATATCGTCATGACGCCGAAGACCCTGACCGGGATCGAAGGCCGCAAGATTCCCACCGCATGGCACATTGCGATTCCGAGCCTTGAGCTGAGCATCGAATGCGCTCCGCTGAATGCAAAAAGCTGGATGGGAACGAGCTTTCCCTACTGGGAGGGACCGATCGGCTTTACGGGCAGTCACGCCGGCGTCGGATATCTTGAAATGACCGGCTACTGACACCCGGCGTTCATTCACTCATGACAATCTTGCATGCCCAAGAAAATAACCATGCATGCCTGAAAACTTCCTGATCACGCACTTGGCATTACGTTGTCTTTTTCCGATCATGTTTGCCGCAGATAGATCCCCGCAGGCAACGCATTGAACCGTGCGCTGCTTTTGCTCTGAAGGGCCCCGTCCGTTGATCCCCAACGGGCGGGGTTTTCCGTGGCGACCGTGTGGAAGTAGCACCGCGGGCTACAATCTGTCCTTGGCCGCCGTGCTGCCAATGGCAGCACTATCACTTCGTCAGCGGGCAGCCGGAGTCTTTGGCGGAGGGGAATGCCTTGTCGCCGGGCACCACGGCGAGTTGCTTGTAATAATCCCACGGCTTCTTCGACTCCGACGGCTTCTTGACCTCGAACAGATAGAGGTCGTGCACCATGCGGCCGTTTTCGAGCACCTTGCCGCCTTGCGCGAACAGGTCGTCGACCGGAAGCTCCTTCAGTTTCTTGGCAACGGCTTCGGTATCCTTGGTGCCGGCCGCCTTGACCGCCTTCAGATATTGCAGCGTCGCCGAATAAGTGCCGGCCTGGATCATGTTCGGCATGCGGCCGGTACGCGCGAAGAAGCGGTTGGCGAGATCGCGGCTCTTGTCATCGCGGTCCCAGTAATAACCTTCGGTGAGCACCAGGCCCTGGGCTGCTTCCAGCCCGAGACCATGGACCTCGGCCAGCGTCAGCAACAGTCCGGCGAGCTTCTGCCCGCCCTTGACGATGCCGAATTCCGCCGCCTGCTTGATCGAGTTGGTGGTATCGAGTCCGGCATTGGCGAGCCCGATGATTTTCGCTTTCGAGCTTTGCGCCTGCAGCAGGAACGACGAGAAGTCCGACGAGTTCAGGGGAATGCGGACCGAACCCAAAACCTTGCCGCCCTTGGCCTTGACGAGGTCGCCGGTGTCTTTTTCAAGCGCGTAGCCGAAGGCGTAGTCGGCGGTCATAAAGAACCAGGTATCGCCGCCATTCTCCACCAGCGAACCGCCGGTACCGACAGCGAGTGCGTGCGTATCATAAGCCCAATGGAAGCCGTAGGGCTGGCAGGCGTCGCCGGTCAAGCGCGATGTTGCCGCGCCGACAACGATGTCGATCTTCTTCATCTGCTTGGACAGATCATGGATCGCGAGCGCGACTGACGACGTCGTCAGCTCGGTGATCATGTCGACGCCTTCAACCTCGTACCAGCGCCGTGCGATGCTGGTAGCCAGATCAGGCTTGTTCTGGTGGTCGGCGGAGATGACCTCGATTTTCTGGCCCAGCACGGTGCCGCCGAAATCCTCGACCGCCATCTTGGCCGCCTCGACCGACCACTTGCCGCCATAATCCGCGTAGACGCCGGACTGATCGTTCAGGATACCGATCTTGACGCCCTGCGCCGACACCGGTGCGGCGAGCAAGAGGACATATGCCGCAACGGCAGCCGACAACATTCCCGCTTTCATATTTGCCTCCCCAAAGTTTCCGTTCGGAACAATTCGGCACAATGATATTTTATAACCCTGCCACTGCCCATCTATTTCAAATAAGCCAATAGTATTGGCGCGCCTTGACGCCCCCGGGGCGAATGATCGCGGCCAGCATCAACTGGTCGAGGCCGGTTTATCGTGCCGCTTCGGATCGGCGAGGCCGCGCACGATCATGTAGAAGATCGGCGTGAAGATCAGCCCGAACAACGTCACGCCCAGCATTCCGAAGAACACGGCGACGCCGACGGCCTGGCGCATTTCGGAGCCCGAGCCTGTCGACACCACCAGCGGCAGCACGCCGAGAATGAAGGCGAACGATGTCATCAGGATCGGACGCAGCCGCAACCGGCACGCTTCGATCACGGCTTCAAGCCGCGGACGTCCCTCGTTCTCGATATCACGCGCGAATTCGACGATCAGGATCGCGTTCTTCGCGGCCAGGCCCACCAGCACCACGAAGCCGATCTGCGTGAGGATGTTGACATCCTGTCCCATGATGCGCACGCCGATGGTCGCAGCCAGCAGGCACATCGGCACGATCAGGATCACGGCGAACGGGAGACTCCAGCTTCCATATTGCGCGGCCAGCACCAGGAACACGAACAGCACGCAGATCGGAAACACATAGAGGCCGGCATTGCCGCCGGTAACCTGCTGATAGGACAGGTCCGTCCATTCGTAGGCGAAGCCGCTTGGCAGCGTCTCCTCCGCCAACCGCTTCATGGTGTTGATGGCGGTCGTCGAACTGGTGCCCGGCAGCGTGTCGCCCTGCACTTCGGACGTTGGATAAAGGTTGTAGCGCGCGACGCGATCCGGCCCGGAGATGTCGCGGAAATCCACCACGCTGCCGAGCGGCACCATATCGCCCACAGCGTTGCGGGTACGCAGCCGCGCTAGATCGGAGGTTTCCTTCCGGAACGGCAGGTCCGCCTGGGCCGTGACGTGATAGGTGCGGCCGAGAATATTGAAGTCGTTGACATAAGCGGATCCGAAATAGGTTTCGATCGCCTCCGTCACGTTCTGGATCGGCACGCCAAGTTTCTGCGCTTTGATGCGATCGATATCGACGAACACCTGCGGCGTGTTCGCCGTGTAGGGCGAAAACACCGCGGTCAATCCCGGCGCCTTGCGGGCCGCCGCGACCAGTTCGTCGGTTGCCGCCGCCAGCAGATCACTGCCCCGGCCCTGACGATCCTGGATGCGCATGGTGAAGCCGCCGCCGGTACCGATACCGGGTACCGCGGGCGGCGGAATCACGATGATGAAAGCGCCCTCGATTCCCGCGAGCCGCTTGCGCAATTCGTTGGTGATCGAGCCGGCGGACAACCCTTTCTTCAGGCGCGCTTCGGGCTCATCGAAGACCGGGAACAAAGCCGCCGAATTACTGGCCTGCGTGCGGGTTGCGCCCGACAGGCCGGCGAAGGAGGGCACGCGAACCACGCCGGGCGTATCGAGCGCAATCCTTTCGATCTCGCGCACCACCTCGGTGGTGCGCGCCAGCGAAGCCGCTCCTGGCAGTTGCACCGAGACAATGACATAGCCGCGATCCTGCGCCGGGATGAAGCCTTGCGGCGTGGTGTACAACAACCAGCCGGCGCTGCCGATCAGCACCGCATAGACCAGCAGCATCGCCACCGAATGACGGATCACGAAACCCGCCGCACTCGCATAGCCATGTGCCAGCCGGTCAAAGATGCGGTTGAAAACGCCGGTGAACTTTTCCCAGCCTCGCCCGATCAGGTTCCAGCGCGCCGGCGGCCGCTTTTCTTCGTGCGGCTGCAGGATCTGCGACGCCAGCGCCGGCGACAGCGTCAGCGAGCAGAAACAGGAAATCGCCGTCGCCACCGCGATGGTCACGGCGAACTGCTGAAAGAACTGCCCGGAAATTCCTCCCAGGAACGCGGTCGGCACGAACACCGCACATAGCACCAGCGCGATCGAGACCAGCGCGCCGCCAACTTCCTCCATCGTCTTGAGCGCCGCGTCGCGCCGGCTCATGCCGTGCTCGAGATGCCGCTCGACGTTTTCGACCACCACGATCGCGTCATCGACCACGATGCCGACCGCGAGCACGAGCCCGAACAAGGTCAGATTGTTGATCGAAAATCCAAGCGCCGCCATGACCGCGAATGTGCCGATTAGCGACACTGGTATCGCGACAATTGGAATGATGGCGGGACGCCAGCCCTGCAGAAACACCAGCACAACAATGACGACGAGGACCATCGCCTCATAGATCGTCTTGATCAGCTCGCTGACGGATTGCGCGATGAATTCGGTCGGATTGTACCCGATGTTGTAGTCGAGCCCTTTCGGAAAATCGGCCTTGAGTTTCGCCATGGTGTTGGAAATGCGCTTGGCGGTGTCGAGCGCGTTCGAGCCCGGACGCTGAAACACCAGAAGCGCCACCGCGGATTTTTTCAGCAGGAAGCTGTTGGTGGAATAGTCCAGCGCGCCCAGTTCGATCCGGGCCACGTCGCGGAGCCGCACCGTGCGCCCGTCGGCGCCGGCCTTGATGACGATGTCCTCGAACTGCTCCGGATTCCGCAGGCGGCCGGTGAAAGTGAGGTTGGGCTGAAATGCCCGGTCGGCGATCGGCGGCGCCGCGAGCTGGCCTCCGGTGATCTGCAGGTTCTGGGCGCGGATGGCGGCAAGCACATCGCCCGCGGTCATGCCGAGATGGGTGATCTTGTCGGGATCGAGCCACAGCCGCATCGAATAGTCGCGCGCGCCGAAAATCTGGATATCGCCGATGCCGTCCAGCCGGAGCAACTGGTCGCGAACCTGCAGCAGCGCATAATTGCTGATATAGAGCTGGTCGAAAGTGTCGTCCGGCGACAGCATGAATACGACCATCATGAGGTCTGGACTGTTCTTGCGCGTCACCACGCCATTGCGCTGGACCTCTTCCGGCAGACGCGGCTGGGCGATGGCGACGCGGTTCTGAACCAGCACCTGGGCCTTGTCGAGATCGGTGCCGAGCTTGAAGGTCACGGTAATGTTCAACTGGCCGTTCGAGGTCGCCTGGCTGTAGAGATACAGCATGTCGTCGACGCCGTTGATCTCCTGCTCGATCGGCGCGGCGACCGTATCGGAGACGGTTTGCGCCGAAGCACCCGGATACGTCGTGGTGACCACGACGGTCGGCGGCACGACGCTTGGATATTCCGACACCGGCAGCGTGGTGTAGGCGATGGCGCCGACGATCAGCAGAACGATCGACAGCACCATCGCCAGGATGGGCTGATTGATGGAAAGTCGGCCGAGATTCACGTCTTGTTACCGGCAGCGGCGGCGGGCGCGGCAGGGGCGGCATGCGGAGCAACCTTTGCCCCGACGCGCGCCCGTTGCAGGCCGTCGACAATCACGCGATCTTCCGGCTTCAGGCCCTCGCGGATGACGCGCAATCCTTCGTCGAGCGGCCCCAGAACGACCGGCTTCGCCTCCACGGTATCATCGTCCTTGACCACGAACACGATCTTGCGCGACTGGTCGGTGGCGACCGCCGTGTCCGGCACCAGCAATGCTTCATAGGGTGAGCTGCCGATCAGCCGGACGCGGCCGAACTGCCCGGGCAAGATCGAGTAGTCCGTGTTTGGAATCACTGCCCGGCCGCGCAACGTGCCGGTCGAGACATCCAGCCGATTGTCGAGGAAATCCATCTTGCCGTGATGCGAGGGTTTGGTTTCGCCGACCAGCGTGATCTGCACCGGATTTGGACTATCGCGCGAGCTCGGACGCTTGCCTTCGAACCAGAGCCGGCTATTCCTGACATAGGTTGCCTCGTCCATGTCGAAATAGACATAGATTGGATCCAGCGAGACGATCGAAGTCAGCAGCGTCGAGGCGCCTTCACTGCCCTGCACGAGATTGCCTACGCTGACGAGGTGGCGGCTGACGCGCCCGCCGATCGGGGCAACGACGTGACTGAATTCGATATTGAGCTGGGCCGCCTTGAGCAGGCCTTCGGCTTGGGTCTGCGCGGCCTTCGCCGCCTGCAGGGTTTGGCGGCGCTGATCGACGATCGAATCCGATACCGCCTGGGTTTGATTCAACACCAGCGCACGATCAAGTTCGCGCTTTGCCAGTTCGGCCTTGGCGCGCGCGTCTGCGAGCTGGCCGTCGGCCTGTTCGGCGACGGCTTCAAAGGGGCGGGCATCGATGACGTACAGGAGGTCGCCGGTCCTGACGAATGCGCCGTCGCGAAACTCCACGCTGGTGACAAAGCCGCCGACCCGGGCGCGAACCTGAACCTCTTCGACCGCCTCAAACCGGCCGGTGAATTCGTCCCAGTCCGTGACGGTGCGCTTGACCGGCTGGGCCACCGTGACCGTCGGCGGAGCGGCTGCGGCTTGCTGCGGCGCCTTGTCTCCGCATCCGGAGAGAGCGAGCGCGAGCAGTACGATCAAGGGCCTGGGATCGCACAGCGAATGGACGTTGAAACCTTCCGTTTGAATAAAACGCTTGGATTTCTCAGTCGCACCCAATTGCAACTCCTCCGCGCTTTTTGCCTCGGTCGAATCGGGCGACCTCACGGTCTCCCGGGACGGGGTCCAGACGAGACCAGGCTCGCAGTCTGTTCAAGAACCTGCTGCGATCAAGCAAAATCGTTATGTATCGCGGATGTCTCTCAGACATGACGATCGGATCCGTCCCGTCATGCTGGAAATGTGGCAGAAGCCGATATTGCGCGGTTATCGCAGCCTCGAGCGCGTTTCGTCGCAGGCGAGCCCCTCATAAATCGATCGTGCGATTTTAGAAAAGGAACTCATGCACGCGCCTCCTTGCGGAGGCCGTCAATGCGACGCTGCACTCTTCAGGCCCGGGCTGCACATAGGAAGCCGACAGCTAGCCGCTATCGCGCAACACGAGTTCGAAGCCGAGATCGACGTGACGCGGTCCCTCGCGCGTCAGCATCAGCTTTGCCGCCGTGCGGCCGATGGCATCGCCGTGAACGCGAATGGTGCTGAGAGAGGGCGCGATCAGCCGGCCCATTTCGATGTCGCCAAGACCGACCACCGCGACCGGCTGCTCCGTCGCCGGACCATGGCGCAACAACCCGGCCTTGCGCAGGCCGTGCATGAAGCCGATCGCGTGCGCGTCGTTGGCGGCGAACACCGCGTCCACGCCGGGCAAATCCGCCAGCGCGACGACGCTGCCGGAGGCGTTACGCTCCAGGATCAGCCGGCGCGGCGCTTTCACGCCGAGCCCCAGCGCGGTATCCATGAATCCATGCCAACGGCGGGTGGCGCGGGGATCGTCGCCGCCGATGAACGCGAGACTCTTGCGGCCCTGCGACACCAGATGCTGCGCGACGGCAACGCCTGCCTGGTAATTGTCGAAGCCGGCAACGGCATCGATCGGTGCGGTCGGAAGCTCCCATGTCTCCACGATCGGAATGCCAGCGCGCAGCAGCAGCCGCGCGCCGTCGTCGGTCGCGGGCGAGCCCACCATGATGATCGCCTCGGGACGCCGCGACAGCAACGCTGAGAGCATGTGGTCTTCCCGCGCGGCATCGTAACGCGACTGCGCCAGGATCACGGCGTAGCCCAGCGGTTCCAGTTCGTCGGACAGGCCCTGCACCGTATCGGCGAAAATCGAATTGGCGATCGTCGGCACCAGCACGCCGACCGAGCGGGTGCGGGCGCTCGCCAATGCGCCGGCCAGTTGGTTCGGGACATAGCCAAGTTCCCGCATCGCGGCCTCGACCCGGCCCCGGGTCGCCGGCGCGACGAGAGCGGGCAGACGAACCACCCGGCTGACCGTGATCGAAGACACGCCTGCCAGCTTCGCCACGGCCGATAGGGTCGGCGCGGAATGCGGGTCGTCGGATTCTGTGGTGCTCATTTCAGCAAATTACCGAAGTTGTGCCGAAAAGCCACGATTGGGCTTGACCGGAGAAATGACAGCGCTAACATTTAGGCATGACAGCGCAACCAAAAGGCTAGCAGAAGGGAAATGCCCAGATGATTTCAGAGACGGATGTGCAGGCCTATAAACGCGATGGCGTCATCGTGGTGCCCGAGGTGCTCGGCGCCGATACGTTGACCCAGGTGCGCTCGGTGATCGCAGAGCTGGTCGCGGGATCGGCCCAAACCCTCGAACACACAGATATCTATGATCTGGAGCCGGGCCACACCGCGGAAAGCCCGCGGGTCCGCCGCATCAAGGCGCCGCACAAGGTGCATGCGCTGTTCGACGAGATTGTGCGTAGCGAGCCGGTGCTCGACATCCTCAAGAAACTGATCGGTCCCGGCCTGCGGCTGCACGGCTCCAAGCTCAACATGAAGTCGGCGCAGTATGGCTCGCCGGTCGAGTGGCACCAGGACTGGGCGTTCTATCCGCACACCAACGACGACGTTCTCGCCATCGGCGTGTTGCTGGATGATTGCGACCTCGCCAATGGGCCGATGCTGGTGACGCCGGGCACGCATACCGGCGAGGTCTGGGATCATCATGGCGAGGACGGCTGCTTCGCCGGCCTGATCGATCCCGACATCATCAAGGATGAGATCGAACGCGCCGTGCCCTGCATGGGACGCGCCGGCAGCATGTCGTTCCACCATGTTCGCGCCCTGCATGGATCGGCGATGAACACTTCGGATCGCCCGCGCAATCTCTTGCTCTACGAGGTCGCGGCAAGCGACGCCTGGCCGCTCATGGGCGTGAAGGATTTCGACGAATTCAACAGCCGGCTGCTATCCGGCGATCCTGTGGTGGCGCCGCGGATGACCAACGTTCCCGTGCGCCTTCCGCTGCCCCCTGCCAAGCGGCAGGGCTCGATTTACGAAACCCAGTCCGCGGCGAAGAAATCCTATTTTACCCGCGCGGCATAGCACGTTTGCGAAAGCGCCGTGCGAAGCACGGCGACGATTACCAACGCTAAAACCACATCAAACAATGACAAAAATGCAAAACGGGGGAAACGATGACGGAGATGACAGCCGATAGCGCCAGCCATTCGCGCCTGCGCGTGATCCTTGCGGCCAGCATTGGGTCCGCGCTGGAATGGTACGACTTCTTCCTGTACGGCACCGCCGCGGCGCTGGTGTTCGGGGAACTGTTCTTTCCAAAAAGCGACCCGGTGGTCGGCACGCTGCTGGCGTTCCTGACCTTCGGCGTCGGCTTTGTGGTGCGACCGCTCGGCGGCATCCTTTTCGGCATCATGGGCGATCGCTTCGGGCGTAAACCTGTGTTGGTGGTGACGCTGCTGATGATCGGCGTCGGCACCACGCTGATCGGCGTACTGCCGACCTATGCTCAGATCGGCTATTGGGCGCCGGCGCTGCTCGTCGCCATGCGTGTCGTGCAAGGATTGGGAGCCGGCGCCGAATATGGCGGCGCGGTGATCTTCCTGGTGGAAAATGCGCCACCGAAGCATCGCGGTTTCTGGGGCAGCTTCGCGCCGCTCGGCGTCTCCGTCGGCAATCTGCTGGCGGCCGGCGCCTTCGCACTGGTAACCCTGTTGCCGCGCGAAGACCTGATGTCCTGGGGCTGGCGCCTGCCGTTCCTGGCGAGCTTCCTGCTGATTCTGGTTGGCATTTTCGTTCGTCTGAAAGTCACGGAAACACCTGTCTTCACCGAGGCGGTCGTCGCGCGCGGCAAGATCGAGCGCAATCCTGCGATGGAAGCGTTGAAGCGGCATCCGCGAAATTTCTTTGTGGTGCTTGGGGCGCGGCTGGCCGAAAACGGACTGGGCTATCTGTTTCCGGTGTTCGGCCTCAGCTATGTCATCACCACGCTGGGCGTGCCGAAGGCCGATGCGCTCAGCGCGCTGATGCTCGCTTTCGTCATTGAGCTCTTCACCATTATCGGCTTCGCCGCCCTCTCCGACCGCATCGGACGGCGCCCGGTCTATATGTTCGGCGCGCTCGCCGGCATCGTCTGGGCGTTCCCGTTCTTCTGGCTGGTCGGCACCAGGGAATGGATCTGGATCGCGGTTGCCTTCATCGGCGCGCGGGCGGTGGTGACGGCGGCGATGTTCGGCCCGCAGGCGGCTTACTTCGCCGAACTGTTCCCGCCGCAGCGGCGCTTTGCCGGCTTCGCCTTTGCGCGCGAACTGGGCTCGCTACTGGCCGGCGGACCGGCGCCCTTCGTCGCCGCGGCGCTGGTGGCATGGTCCGGAAGCTGGTGGCCGGTCGCCTGTTACGCCGCGCTGCTGGCCGGTCTCACCGCGTTCGCGGTGTGGTGCGGGCCCGAGACCTATGAGGAAAGCATCACGGTCGACAATACCTCCGATGGAGCGATGCGCGCGACAGCCGCAGTGCCTGTCCGGGCCTGATGGATGGCGCAGCGACTCCGCGTCCTGCAGTCGCTCTGGGCGATGGAGCGGCGGCGGGCCGATGCAGCGGAGTGGCCGCTCCAGACCCAGCTTGCGATGATCCGCGACGCCGGCTTCGACGGCGCCGGCGTCCGCTTCATCGATCCAGCTTTCGCCGAAGAGGTCACCGGCTTCCTGCGCGCGCACGGCATGATCTGGCAGGCGCAGTGCTACCCGACCAATGTCGACGATCTCAAGCCGGTGTTGGAACTGGTGGCGCGGCTCGGCGCCGATCACGTCAACCTGCAGCCGGACGTGCGGCCGCAGCGGTTAGAAGCCTGCATTCCCCTGCTCGAGGGATGGCGGCGCCTGGCAGAGGAGGCCGCCGTGGCGGTGCATGTGGAAACCCACCGCGACCGCATGACCACGGATTTGTTCTTCACGCTGCAACTGCTGGATTGTTTTCCCGACCTGCGGCTGACCGCGGATGTTTCGCATTACCTGGTGGGCCGTGAATTCGCCTGGCCGGTCGACGAGGTCAATCACGGCTTGATCCATCGTATCCTCGACAATTCCTGGGGCATTCACGGACGGATCGCGAGCCGCGAACAGGTGCAGATATCGCTGGGCTTCCCGCAGCACCAGGGCTGGGTCGCACTGTTCATGGGCTGGTGGGAATACGCCATCCGCTCCTGGCGAAAACGCGCGAAGCCGGACGCGGTCCTGACCTTCCTCTGCGAACTTGGTCCGCCGCCTTACGCCATCACCGGACCGGACGGCGCCGAATTATCGGACCGCTGGGCGGACGCGCTTGTCATGAAGGACACGGTGCGCGCGCTGTGGCAGCGCATCGTTGATGAAGATGCAGGCGAGACGAAACAACGCGGCGCACTTTAGTCCCTGTCATTCCGGGGCGCGTCGAAGACGCGAACCCGGAATCTCGAGATTCCCCGATGTGCAATTGCACATCTGAGGTCTGGTCCTTCGGACCATCTCGGAATGACGGCGCGTATTTTCCAGTTCCCCTCCCCGCGACAAGTCCGCTAAGCTGCCACCAAAGCTAAAAAACAAAGCCGCCAGGGAGGACAGATCGTGCACAAGGGGCGCGTGGTTTTCGGCGCCATGGACGAGGTGGTGTTCGGGCGCCCCGCCGCCGAGGCGGTCGTCCAGCAGATGGACCGCCTGCACACCAGCCGCGCGTTCCTGATGGTCAGCGGCACGCTCAACCGCAATACCGACGAGATCGAGAAAATCCGCAGCGCGCTCGGCTCCCGTTGCGTCGGCACCTTCGATGCGATGCCGCCGCATACGCCGCGGCAGGCCGTCATTGCCGCGGCCGAACAGGCGCGCGCCGCCGGCGCCGATCTCATCGTTACCGTGGGCGGCGGCTCGATCACCGATGGCGCCAAGGCCGTGCAGCTTTGCCTCGCCAACAACGTACGCACCGTCGACGGCATCGATGCGATCCGCTCCAGCAAGGGCATCACGCCGGCGATGATCGCGCCCTCGGTGCGTCAGGTCAGTGTGCCCACGACGATTGCCGGCGGCGAGTTCAGCGCGATTGCCGGCGTCACCAACGAACTTACCAAGGTCAAGGAGATGCTACGCCATGAACTGGCGATCCCGCGCGCCGCCATCCTCGACCCTGCGCTGACCATGCACACGCCGGAATGGCTGTTTCTGTCGACCGGCATCCGCGCCGTCGACCATTGTGTCGAAGGCCTGTGCTCGCGCGAGGCGCATCCGTACGCCGACGCCCAGGCGATGAAGGGACTTTCGATGCTGGCGCAGGCGCTTCCGCGCGTGAAGGCCGACCGCAACGATCTCGACGCCAGGATGGACTGCCAGATCGGCACCTGGCTCTCGATGGGTCCGTTGTCCATGGGCATCCCGATGGGTGCAAGCCATGGCATCGGCTATGTGCTCGGCGCCGCATACGACGTCCCGCACGGATATACCTCGTGTGTGATGCTGCCCTCGGTGATGCGCTGGAACAAGCCGGCCAATGCCGAGCGGCAGGCGCTGGTATCAGACGCGATGGGGCATCCCGGCAAGGACGCCGCCGATGTGCTGGATGGTCTTATCGGCGGTCTCGGCATGCCGCGCAGCCTCCAGGACGTGCGGATCGGGCCGGAACATTTCGAGGGGATCGCGGAGCAGGCGATGGCGACGCCCTGGATCCCGCGCAACCCGCGCCAGATCGACGGCCCGGCGCAGGTGCGCGAAATTCTTCTTCTGGCCGCATGAGCGATTGGAGACACGATGTACACCGGCCAGCATGCCCGCCTCCGCCCGCTGCAGCCCGCCTTCATCATGGCCGGCACCGGCGAGGCCGTGACCTATGCCGAGCTGGAGGCGCGCTGCAATCGCCTCGCGCATCTGTTTCGCAATCGCGGCCTGAGGCGGCTCGACCATTATGCGATCTTCATGGAGAACAACAGCCGCTACCTGGAGGCCTGCGGTGCGGGCGAACGGTCCGGATTATATTTCACCTGCGTGAACTCGTACCTGACGGCGAGCGAACTCGCCTACATCCTCACCAACAGCGAATCGCGCATTCTCATCACCTCGGTGGCAAAACTCGACATCGCGCGCGAGGCGCTCGAGCAATGCCCCAATGTCGAACTCTGCATCGTGGCCGATGGTCCCGGCGAAAGCGACCGCATCGCCGGTCTGAGCGAAGCCACCGCCGGGCTGCCTAAAACCCCGATTGCCGACGAATGCGTCGGCACCGCGATGCTTTATTCGTCGGGCACGACCGGCCGGCCCAAAGGCATTTTGCGGCCGCTGCCGGAACAGCCGCCGACACAGCAGCTGCCGATCTTCGACTTCCTGCAAAAGCTCTGGCAGTACCGCGAGGGCATGATCTATCTGTCGCCCGCGCCGCTTTATCATTCGGCGCCGCAGGCCGCAGTCAACCTGACGATCCGCATCGGCGGTACCGCCATCATCATGGAGAGCTTCGACCCCGAGCGCTATCTCGAGCTGGTCGAGAAATGGGGCGTCACCCACAGCCAACTGGTGCCGACGATGTTCTCGCGCATGCTGAAGCTGCCGGAGGATGTGCGGACACGCTACGACCTGTCGTCGCTGGAAATCGCGATCCACGCCGCGGCGCCCTGTCCGGGGCTGGTCAAGGCCGACATGATCGACTGGTGGGGACCGATCATTCATGAATATTACGGCGCCACCGAAGGTCTCGGCTTTACCGCCTGCAACAGCGAGGAATGGCTTGCGCACCGGGGAACGGTCGGCCGGGTGCTGCTCGGCGACCTCCATATTCTGGACGAGGATATGCGGCCCTGCCCGGCCGGCACGGCCGGCACCGTCTGGTTCAAGACCGCGACGCCATTTGAATATTTCAACGACCTGAACAAGACGAAGGAAGCCCGCTCGCCTGACGGCAGCATGAGCACGGTCGGCGACGTCGGTTACGTCGATGGCGACGGCTATCTCCACCTGACCGACCGCGCGACCTTCATGATCATCTCCGGCGGCGTGAACATCTATCCGCAGGAGTGCGAGAACCTCTTGATCACCCATCCCAAGATCGCGGACGCCGCCGTATTCGGCGTTCCCAACACCGATCTCGGCGAGGAAGTGAAAGCGGTGGTGCAGCCGATGCCCGGCGTGTCGCCGGGACCGGACCTGGCGGACGAACTGATTTCATTTTGCAGTGCGTCATTGTCGAGTCAGAAAGTGCCGCGCTCGATCGACTTCGAGGATGAGTTGCCGCGGCTGCCGACCGGCAAACTCTACAAGAGGCTGTTAAGGGATCGCTACTGGGGCAATAAGACATCCCGGATCGTGTGAAGCGCGTGAGTCGGATCGCCGACACAAAGGCGAGTGAGCGGCCCCGTTCACGTTAAGCGAGCGTTATGGAACTGCTGCCATAATCCGGCGAAATTCGGATCTGCGACTGGACATCTGATGCTTCATCCTCGCCGATTTGCGCGGGTTCGACCGACCACGCCGATGAAGGCCGCGAAAATAATCGCCGATCCGCGCGCGCCGGTCATCGATTGTACGGTCGTGGATTACTCTGCAGGCGGGGCCTGTTTGGAAGTTAATGGGCAGATCACTCTGCCGAACCGATTTGAATTGCTCTGGGCCGGCACCAAGAAAAAGTGTCGCGTGGTCTGGAAAACCGGAAGACGAACGGGCGTCGCATTTTAAGCTATTCCCGGCCTCCGGTTGATGACGGTGAGACGTAAGTAATGAACTGATTTGCCTGTCGGAGCGCTGGCTCCGATTCTGGCCGGTTCGCCATGCAAGCACTAAGCCCATGTAGAAAGCAGGGGGGGTGGGTCGATGGCATATGGAGACCGAAAAAGCGAGCGCGTCGATTTCGAGCGCGGCGTTCCCGTTCACATCATGGGAATCGATGGCACCTGGCGCCGCGACTGCATCATGATCGACGTGTCGCAAACGGGTGCGCGGCTCTGCATCCAGGGCTCGTTCGATGGATTGGACCTGAAGGAATTCTTCCTGCTGCTCTCGTCGACGGGCCTGGCGTATCGCCGCTGTCGATTGGTGCGCATAGACGGGGATCAGATTGGCGTCGAGTTCTTGAAGCAAACGGCGGCCACAAAATCGAAGAAAACAGCCACTGCGAAGGTTTAAAAAGCTGCGCTGAGTGCGAAGCGATTTACAGTAGACCGAGATCATAACCAGCAACTGGATCGAAGATGGCGTCGACTGCCAAATCTGCAGTCTTGATTTAACTCACGGCAGTAACAAGGTGCGTTCATTCAACCTGATAATGAATCCGACCGAATAGAGCACCATCTTCTCATGCTTGTGCACATCGTCTCCGACCAGCAAAGCAAGATCAGCGAATTGCGCTTGCCGTTTGGGGCAAAGTATCGCATCACGTCCGACTTGCTCGGTGCGAAGAACAACGCGCCGAAGCAGTGCGACGCAATCATAATTGCAGCTGATCTTCGAAACGCCGACACCATCGCCTCCCTCAAGGAGATATCGGTCACTTTCAAGAGCGCCCGGCGCAAGATTTTCGTGATCGATCACAAGGCGCGGCTATGCGCGGCGCAGGCATATGCGCTCGGCGCGACCCATGTATTGTTCAATCCCGTCTATCACCAATCCCTGTTCGCGGCCCTGTCCGATTGCGCAAAAACGAAAGAAGCCGCTTCGGAGGCTGAACAGGGCGCGCGCGGAACCGCCGCTGAAGGCGCCGCCTCCTTTGCCGCGATGTTTTCCGCCGTCTCAAACGGCGATCATATCGATTTAGCGGAAGCAACCCATGCCGCGCGAGGAATCTCCGACATGATCGCCGAAAGCGGCTTTTCCCATTGGCTGGAGACCGTGCGGCGCCATCACGAAGGTACCTACCAGCACTGCCTGCTGGTGACGGGCACGGTTGCAGCTTTTGGATTGAGTTTGAGATTATCCAAGATCGACATGGAGCGCTTATACTCCGCAGCCATGTTTCATGACATCGGCAAGGCCAGGATCCCGCTCGCCGTTCTCGACAAGCCCGGCCGCCTCGACGACCACGAGAGGGCACTGATCGAAACCCACCCAGCGGCCGGATACGATGCCCTGAAGGCGACCCCTGGCATTTCCTGCGAGATCCTGGACGCCGTCAGGCACCACCACGAATATCTCGACGGCAGCGGATATCCCGACGGCCTGTGCGGTACCGATATATCCGACATCGTCCGGATCTTGACCATTTCCGATATCTTTGCGGCGTTGATCGAGTATCGCCGGTACAAGCCGACTTTGCCGCGGGCGGAAGCCTACAACATCCTGTGCGGCATGCGCGGAAGGCTTGAGATGCCTCTGGTAGCCGCGTTCAAGGAAGTGGCTCTAAACGGCTGAGCCGTGCCGCCCATCAAGTGCTTTCGCAAGTACTTTCGCTTGAAGCCGGGATGGCCGGATCAGCCCCGCAACCCGACCGTGACCACCTGGACCTGCTGGTTGATCGGCGCGTTCGGGCGGGCGGCATCCTGCAATTGCTCTTCACCCAGGCCGACCGCGTGGAGACGCTTCGGCGAAACCTTGAACGTGTTCACCAAGACGTCGCGGATCGCGTCGGCGCGTCGCTGGCTCAGGATCAGATTGTTTTCGCGCCTGCCGGTCGATTCGGTATGGCCGACAATCAGGAATCTGTACGGCAGAAGCGTCGGGTGATAGAGCGCGTCGGCGATCTGCCCGAGCAGCCGGTAAGACTCGGGCCTTACGATCGACGTGTCCTGATCGAATTTGATATCGACCAGGAACTGCGGCAGCTTCAGCAATTGCGTCGCGATCGGCGGCCGTTTCAGCGCCGTGGCATCCGCCTTGGTCTTGACTCGCTCCGACGCCTGCTGACGCAGCGCGGCAACATCGATATCCACCGGCACCTCGAGACCGGCGAGCTGGTTGATCAGCCTGTCCGTGGTGACGTCGGCTTGCGCCAATACCGAAGACGCCGGTGCCGTGAGCGCGATCAGGACGCACGTCACCAGTCGAATGCCGCGCCGGCCTTTCTTGTGCGACCGCATCAGCGATACCCCGCTTCGGTGATCGCCTTGGTGCAATTCAAGGTCATCCCGCGCGGCGTCGCCGCCAGGCAATCGATCGTCTTGCTGCTGGTTATTTCCGGGCCGCCGCAGAATTTCCTGGCGTCGCGTTCGCATAATTTGTTGACGGCGGAACGCGCGGCGACGCGTTTCTGGATCGCCGCAAGGGCCGGCAGATAGCCGTTCTTGCACTGCGGTGACAGCACGTCCTGATTGCGGGTAAGGCAGTCCTTGAGGCGAGTGGCGTCGAAATTCACGCCGCGGCAATTTGCCTCGATGTCCTTGCCGCAGCTCGCGCCCAGCATTCCCGCAGCCTCCTCAAACTTCATCGTCTCTGCGGAGGCGGCCGCCGATGCGCTCATCGCAAGAACAAAAAATATCGATCGGATAGGGTTCATGGCTTCATATCACATGAAGCGGGTGCCTTTGGTCAAGCTATCCGAGGTCAATGAGACCGTCGCGAACAGGATTATTGCGCCGCAACCCGGGCCGCCATCGATCGATTGATCTGTACTCGAGGACCTTGGGCTTTGGACTCCACCCGCGCGGCAATCTCGTTCGCATCGGACTGCCTCGCTTCCTTCAGCGGGACATGCGCTGTCGACCAGCGAATCTACCTTAGCGAGCGGAGACCGGTCGGAAGTAGTGTCCGGGGCGATCGCAAGCTCGGCTGCGGCCGCCCATCTTAAGCCCCAAACGCGTTACGATCGTAACGAAGTTTTTCCGCCGATGGCATCAAGACATAACGTCGCCCCTACATCTTCCAGTATGGATGACATAAAGTTCGAGAGGGAAAGATCAGTCCGGAACGGCGCCTGCAAGGCGTTGGCATGGCGGCTGCGATCACGACAATCGTCGAGCGCATCACCGGCAGCGTTTGCCGTCGATCGAGACGAACGCAGTATCGTTTCCCCGACGGGCGAACGTTGCGGGATTGAGGCCGGCCGAGAAGTGTCTATTCTATCGCGTCTATTCGTGCTGGTGGCGGTTGCGCTGCTGCCCGCGATCGCAATCCAGGCGTATAACGAGTTCGACCTGCGCCGCGCGCGCCAGGTCGAAGTGCAGAACCAGGCGCTCAACCTGGCCAGGCTCGCTGCAGCTGAGCAGCAGCAAATCGTACAGGGCATTCGTCAAGTCCTGATCGCCATGTCCGAACTGCCTTCGATAAAATCCAGGGATAGCCAGGCGTGCGACGCTTACATGGCGGCCACGCAGCAGCGATTTCCGGCGTTTGTCAGCTTTCTTGTCACCGATCTGAACGGCGCGTCGTTCTGCGACACCAACAGCGACCATCGACCGATCAGCATCGCCGCGCGGGCCTACTACGCCAATGTCCTGAAGACGCGCGAATTCTCTGTCGGGCAATTCTCACAAGGCTTATCGACTGGCCGGAACGTCATTCAGTTTGCGTTGCCGTTCTATGGCGACGATGGCCGTATGGGAGGCATCATCGTGGCGGGTCTCAGCCTGGACTGGCTCGCGGACTACATCGCCCGAAAGGGTGCTCCCGACGGCACCGCGCTCGCCATCACCGATCGCAACGGTACCTGCCTCGCCCGCTACCCAGATAATGGCCGGTGCGTCGGCACCAAGGTGCCGCGTGACAAATACCTGAAAACAGGCGACCGGGGCGCGGTCAATATCGTCGATGTCGATGGCATTGAGCGGATCGAAGGCTATGCAGCCCTGCCGGCTGACTCCGGTGGGCTTGCTGTCAGCTTTGGTCTCGACAAGGCCCAGGCCTTCACCCAAATCCAGAATAGCACGCAGCGCGACATTCTGCTGATCGCGCTGAGCGCCGCCTTGGTGCTGATCCTGACATCCTTGGGCGCCCGGCGGTTTATCCGCCGGCCACTCGGCCAGCTGGTCGATGCGGCGAACCAATGGCGTCGCGGCGAATTTTCACAGCGTGTGCATATTCGGGATGAATCGGAAATTGCCCGGGTCGCCCACGCCTTCAACAGCATGGCCGACGCATTGGAGCAGCGCGAACGTGAATTGTCGGAGGCAAAGGAAAAGGCCGAGGAGGCTGCGGCCCGGATCACGATGATCTTCGAGAGTACGACCGACAGCGTGATCACGGTCGATCGGGACTGGCGCATCAGCTATCTTAACGGACGGGCCTGGGCACAGCTCGCCGACGGGCGCGAGCTCATCGGCATGGGTATGGAGGAGGCTTTTCCTGACGATCCGGACAAGGAAATTCTCATCCAGCTTCACCAGGCCATGGTGGAGGACCGGACCGCTTCATTCGAAGCGTTCTGTCCCCGCCATGGCGTCTGGTATGCGCTCAGTGCGTTTCCTTCCAGCCAGGGTCTCGCGATCTATTTCCGGGATATCAGCGAGCACAAGCGCGCCCTTGAGGCGCGCAAGCTGATCCAGGAGCAGCTTCATCAGAGCCAGAAGATGGAGACGGTCGGGCAGCTTACCGGCGGCGTCGCGCATGACTTCAATAACCTGCTGATGGTCATCTCGGGGAATCTCGAACTCATCGAGGGTGCCGCCGATAACGGCAAGGTCCGGCAGTTCGCCGCCGCCGCACGACGAGCGACCGATCGCGGGGCAAAGTTGACGGCACAGCTTCTTTCGTTTTCCCGGCGGCAGAAATTGAATCCAAAGCTGATCGACGCAAGCCGGCTCGCTTGCGAGTTCCAGGGGTTGATCCGCCAGGCGGTCGGAGGAGGATGCGAGGTCAAGCTGCGGACTTACGATCCATTATGGCTGTGTCATGTCGATCCGTCGCTGCTGGAGACCGCGCTGCTCAACCTGGCCCTGAATGGACGCGATGCCATGCCCGACGGCGGCGTGCTCGAGATCGAGACGCGCAACGAGGTCATGGATAAGAAGAACCTGGGCGGATTCCTGCCCGGCCCCTACGTAAGGCTGTCGGTAACAGACACCGGATCCGGGATGTCACCTGACGTACGGGATCGGGCGTTCGAGCCGTTCTTCACTACCAAGGAGGTCGGCAAGGGTACGGGGCTCGGGCTGAGCATGGTTTATGGCTTTGTCCGGCAGTCCGGTGGGTATGTCACCGTGGAAAGCACGGCGGGTGTGGGGACCACGGTCGCACTGTATCTGCCCAAGGCCACGGCAGAGCCTGATATCGAGATAGAAGCCGTCCAGGCCACGATCATCCAGGGGGGCGACGAACGGATCCTCGTGGTTGAGGACAATGAGGATCTGCTGGAAGCCACGTCAGCCATGCTGACTACGTTTGGATACCAGGTCCTTGGCGCCCGGAATGGCGAGGAGGCCATGCGAATGCTCACGAACGGCCACCACTTCGAGCTGCTGTTCAGCGACGTTGTGATGCCAAAGGGAATGAACGGCATTGAACTCGCCCGCGAAGCGAGGCGCGTGAGCAAGGGCATTAAAGTCCTGCTCACCTCGGGCTATGCGGGAGCGGTGCTGGAACGTCATCAGGCCACGGCCGAGTTTCCAATCATCGACAAGCCATACCGTCTGCCGGACCTGGCGCGGCGGCTGCGGTCCATCCTGGAGCACGCGTAGGTTTTTATCTTCCGGCGTTGTCCCTTATCAATCAAGGCTTGGTCGCAAACCAGATGACATGGCGCGCGCCGCGGCGCTTTGTCGTGGCGCGCACGGCGACCTCGTTCACGTCGAAACCGGCGTCGCGAAGCCGTTTCGTAAATGAAGGATTGGGACCCGATGACCAGACAGCCAGAATGCCCCCCGGCCGCAACGCTCGCCGGATCGCTGTCAGGCCTTTCGAATCGTAAAGCGCATCATTGGCTTTACGAATCAGGCCCTCCGGGCCGTTATCGACATCGAGCAGGATCGCATCGAACGCCGCGGCGTCGGATCGAATCACGTCGATGACATCAGCCTCCCGGATGCTGGCCCTGCCATCGTCAAGGCTGTTGCCGAAGATGCCGGCCATCGGACCCCGCGCCCACGCGATCACCGCAGGCACGAGTTCGGCGACCACGATCCGCGCGTCGGAACCCAGCACCGTAAGCGCGGCGCGGAGTGTAAACCCCATGCCCAGTCCACCGATCAACAGACGCGGCTTCCTGACCGCCTCCAGTCGCCGGCAGGCAAGCGTGGCAAGCGCCTCTTCCGACCCGCTGAGACGGCTGTTCATCAACTCGTTCTGGCCGAGCATCATGGAGAACTCGGCGCCCCTTTGCATCAGGCGAAGTTCAACATCTGCGCCAGGCACGCGTGCAATATCGATCTGAACCCACGGAATCATGCGTGCTTTTACGCTGCTTGGCTCATTCGCGCAAAAGCCATTGACGGGGACCCCAGACCCCCGTCAAGCCAATTTCAGCGTTTGATCAGGCCGATTTGCGCCAGGGTACCAGCATCGACACGCGATCCCTGTAGCGGCGGTATTCATCGCCGAACAGATCGACCAGGTCGCGCTCTTCCAGCAAAATTCCGACGAAGATGTAGGCCGTGGTGACCGCGGCAAACAGCAGATGCCCCACGGTCATCGTCGACGTTGCCCAGAACGCAATGATGAAGCCGAGATAGATCGGGTGGCGGACGAACTTGTAATAAAGCGGCGTGCGGAAGATTGGCGCCGGCATCGAACGCCCCGTGAGATTGTTCGCGACCTGATGCAGCCCGAACAGTTCGAAGTGATTGATCAGGAAAGTGCTAGTCAGCACGATCAGCCAGCCGACCAACGACAGACCGGTGATGATCATGGCGATCTGCTGATCGGCGACCTCCCACACCACGGCTGGCATCGGACGCCACTGCCAGAACAGCAGGACCAGCGCGAGGCTGGCGAACAGCACATAGGTGCTGCGTTCGACCGATTTCGGGACGTATTGTGTCCACCACTGCTTGAATTGCCTGCGTGCCATGATGCTGTGCTGAATGGCGAACAGCGACATCAGCAGGAGATTGACGATGAGCGCCTCAGTTGTCGGTACAACCGGGCCGTCGTCGATGGTCTTCGGCACGATGAGGCCCGAGACGAAGCCGATGGCGTAGAGAAAAGTGAAGAAGAATACGATGTAGGATGCGAGACCGTAGAGAAATGTAATTAGCCGGCTCATGCTCATCTCCTCTGCTATAAATATCCAGGCGTAATCGAACGAAGATCAATCGCTTGCCGTTATGCGGCCCGGCGTCGCAATCAGGTAATAGTGACGGCGACGCCGCTACATGGGCACTTCAATTCAGAGCGACCCTGTTGCAACCGTAGTCGGCTGGCCGGTTGCGCGTATTGCGCATGCGGAAGAATGGCTCGCGAACTGCCGGCGGTCATGAGGCCGACGTCCCACGTGACAGCGGAGAAGCATGCATTTGTGCAAAAGGCTTGGGCCGACTGTCCTAAGACGCGCCGCCAATACCCGCGTCCCTGGCAAGGACGATGGCCTGCGACCGTGTGCTGACGCCGAGCTTGGCAAAGATGCTCGACACCTGATTGCGCACCGTCTTCTCGCTCTTCGTCAGCGTTGCGGCAATCGCCGCATTGTCGAGCCCTCGTGCGACCAGCGCCAGTACCGCTTGCTCGCTCGCGGTCAGGCCGGATTGGCGGAGTGCGAGCGGCGTGCCGCTGGCGCCGCCCAGAAAGGTCCGGAATTCATCGAGAAACTGCGCCCAGGCCGGTTCGCCGGGGAGCAGGACATGATTGCGCGCTTCGAGCGGCACGAAGCGCGCCGATGGAATCAGCGCCGCCAGTTGCCGGCCTTCTTCGAAGGGCACGCGCGCATCGTTGCGCGAATGCATCACCAGCGTCGGGACGCGCAGACTGGCCGCTTCCGCGCTGACGTCGAGCTGATACAGTGTCTCGACAATGGCGACCGCGTTCTCCGGCGAAGCCGAGATGCGCTCCAGATCGTTGAACCACTGGTGCTGCTCGAGCGTGCCGTCCGGAATGAACTGCGATGTAAAGACTTGCCGGAATGCCGGATTGTCGCGGCCCCAGCCGAGCCGAATAAGCTTGATAAGAGTTTCGGCCTCCTCGCGCTGCTGCTCGGTGATGTTCCGTCGCAGCGCACCCCTGACATAGGCTCCAAACAGGATCAGGTGCGATACTCTGTCCGGGTGACGCGCGGCATAGGCGATCGCGATGGCACCGCCCTGCGACATCCCGAACAGCGCGAATTTCTTCAGGCCCTGCGCCTCGACGACAGCTTCGAGATCCTCCAGCCACGCCTCAAAGGAGGTTGACGGCGGCGACCGGTCGGACAGGCCACAACCGCGCTGGTCATATCGAATATAGGTGTGATGCCGCGACAGCTCTTCGAGCCAATGCGTCCAGACCGGACTTCGCGCGTCATGCTCGACATGGCTGAGCCAGTGCGCGGTTCGCAGCAATGGCGGCCCGCGGCCGATCGAGGCCATTGCGATCTGTGCGCCATCGCGCGACTTGCAGAACCTTATATGTTGGCCAAGTCTCGGCATGGACCTCCGGGTTTACTCGATGGGCCGTCGCTCCGCGATGGCTTTCCGCAGCGTCCTGGAGAGCGCTTCAACCGAATACGGCTTCTGGATCAGTTCGAAGCCGCGGTGCGCATTCTCCGCCAGCACGCTGCTATAACCGCTGGTCAGGACCACCGGCAGGCCCGGATAGCGATCACGAATCACGGTGGCGAGTTCGACGCCGTTCATCCCGGGCATGATGACGTCTGAAAACACCAAGTCATAGGCAAACTCATCCTCGGCCAGCGCCGCCAGCGCCTCCCTTGCATTGGCCACCCATTTGATCGCGTAACCGAGGTCATGAAGCAATTCGGTCGAGAACTGCCCGACCTCTTCATTGTCTTCAACCACCAGAACGCGATGGCCGCGGCCGCTCATCGCAGCTTCCGCGCTGGCGGCGGCGACCTCGAGGCTGTCAGCCGGGCAATCGGCCTGAGGCAGGTAGATCGTAAACGTCGAACCTTGGCCCAGCGCGCTGGTCACCCGGATTTCGCCGCCGGATTGCCTGGCGAACCCGAGTGCCTGGCTGAGGCCGAGGCCGGTGCCTTTGCCGACATCCTTGGTCGTAAAGAAAGGTTCGAAGATGGCGTCGAGCTTTTCGGCCGCGATGCCCGAGCCGTTATCCATCACCGAGACAGCGACGAAGCGTCCGGGCCGGCCGGCATGGCCGCGCAAGGCCGGGATGGCATCGACCGCATCGACGCTGATCAGAAGATCGCCGCCTTCCGCCATCGCATCGCGGGCATTGACCGCGAGATTGACCAGGGCCGTTTCGAATTGCGCGACGTCGGCCGTCGCAAAGCACTGGGGATCGCGCAGATCGAGTTTGATCTGGACCCTGCCGCCCATCAGCGGGCGGATCAACTGCGCGATACTTTCGACCTGAAAGCCGACATTGAACACTTGCGGCGTCAGCGGTTGGCGCCGCGCAAAGGCGAGAAGCTGGCCGGTAAGCTTTGAGGCGCGATCGACCGTGTCGGAGATCGCATCGATGTAGCGCTGGCGGCGATCCTCGGCGAGTTCGCGCCGGCGCAGGAAGTCGGTGGCGGAGCGTATGATGGTCAAGAGATTGTTGAAATCGTGGGCGACGCCGCCGGTGAGTTGGCCCACCGCATCCATCTTCTGCGACTGCCGTAGCGCTTCCTCGGCCTGCCGCCGCTCGGTGATGTCGACGGCTTCGGGCAGCACGGCAGAAACCGCGCGGTACTGATCGAACACCGGACGCATCGAAAAATCGAAGAAGCGCTCGCCGGCCGGCAGATTAAGCCGCATTTCCCGTCGCACGCTTTCGCCTTTGGCCGCCGCGCCGAAGGCGTTGAGAACGACCTCGCGCATCCCCTCCGTGGCGGAAAACCATGGAGCATCCCAGAACGGCTTGCCGGATACCTCTCGGGCACCCGCGCGAATGCCTGCCAGTGCCGTCGTGTTGGCGTAGAGAATCTTGCCCTGCAAATCCAGCAACAACTGGTACTGATTGCTGGTCTCAAAAATGGCGCGCAGTTGGGCCTCGCTGGACTGAAGCTGCGAGGTGCGCTCCCTGATGCGTTCCTCCAGGGTCTCGTTGATCCGGCGAAGTTCCCGTTCGGCCTCCTTTGCGACCGTCACGTCGTGCGCCACGCCGATGAAACCGATATGCTTTCCGGTCGGATCCCAGCGCGGTTGCGACTCCGATCGCATCCATCGCCATTGCCCATCCGCCCGGAGGTAGCGCGCTTCAAGCGCAAACGGCTTCAGCGAGGCCTCGCCCGCGATACTCTCCCTGACGATGCGATCCGCATCCTCGGGGTGCAGGATCTTGCGCCAGTCAAAGACCAACGCCTGCTCGTATGGGACACCCAGAAATTCGAGATAGGCCTGGTTGGCGAACGCCCGTGTGCCGTCGGTCTTGCTGACCCACATCGGTACCGGCGCGCTGTTCGCAATCAGCCGGAACCGCTCCTCGCTCTCGCGCAACGCCTCTCTCGCTACGGCGAGTTCCGTGATGTCAATGTGCGCGCCGATGAGCCACAACGGCTGGCCATCCGGGCTCCGCTCGATGCGAGCCTCGGTGGCAATCCAGCGGACCTGCCGGTCATTGGATCGGATGATCCGGTATTGATACGAAATCTGTTCCGCGGTCCCGTTCACGGCATCGAGAAAATGCTGCACGGTGCGGTCGCGGTCATCCGGATGCAGCCGCGCGACCCAATCCTCATGGGTATCGTCCACATCGGGCGGCAAGCCATGGATCGCCCGGTATTCCCTTGACCGCCGTTCATTGCGAAAACCATCCCGGAGATCGACCGTGATCGCGGCGACCTTGGCCACCTGCCGGACATCCGCGCCCTCGTTCGACTGCACCCCAAGCGAGGGCTCGGAGATGGAGGGGGCCGCGGTTCCGCGACGAAGTTCGTCTTCGCTGACGGCTGCCATTCTCGTTCTGCCCAAAGGGAACGGTTGCGGATACCCCTATATAATCCAAAGCTTAAGGCCGCTGTTACAAAAAGCGGATATTTGTCGCCGCGACCGGCAACCTTGCTTTTGCCGGAAATGGAAGCCGGCGACCGTCGTGGGAGGCGCCTTTAAACTCCCCGCTTTGGCAAAACCGGGGTGAGTTCGGCAGTGTTGCGAGGCCACTCGTCGGTGCTGGCGTGCGGACCGGTTACCAATGCGCCGCTGACCTTCGTGTCCACCAGCCGGATTGAACCCCCAGCCGGGCGGCTTGCTCCGACGCGACCTGACGCGATGACAGGTTCTGCATGGCGTTCTCCAAAAAGCAGCGCGCGGGCCCGCCAGCACGCCATGAATTCGAACGACCGTTTTGCAGAAAAACGATTGCCTCTGATCAGGCTTCTTCGGACAGACGCGTGAAATCCGCCAGCACCGCGGCGACAAGCTCGCGCTTCTGCGAGTCGTCGACGCTCAAACTCGCCGCGTACAGGTTCATCACGTAACGCGCCTTTGCTGCGGCCTCGGCCCATGATGTCGCCGGCACGGCAAGAAGGTGACTTTCGAGCTCAAGCTGGCGGTCGCGGAGCAGCTTTTCATTTGCATCGACTTCCGACAGCAATCTTCTGAGGTCGGTCGCCTTCTGGGCTGCCATACCTCGGCGCGTGTCTAGATCGACCGGATTGTCAGTCATGAGACACGCTCGCGTCGTTACGTTGCGCGTCGGCCAGATCGATCGGACTGATCGGTATCATTTCCATCGAAGAGCTTCGCGGCGATGCTCCCGGTACCATGATCATGGTTGCTACGCGCCGGAAGCTCGGAAACGACAGGCCTTCGATCATTTCCTCATCGGTGACGACTTCGTAAACGCCTGGCGAGAGCAGGCGATCGATGCCCTTGATCCGGAAAGGATGTTTGAAGGTGAGCGTTTCGCGTCGCGAGCGCATGGTCATGATGGACCGTGCGCCCTTTCGGCTCGATTAGCTATCGCTTTCTCCGGAAACGGTGGCGTTTGATCGAATAATGCCTCCGCTGCTTGTATTCGAGCCCTTTCGTAGCCATTTCGTTAAGAACAGCCAGATTTTTGGGACAGCTCAGCAGACCTAAACGGTCGCGTATTCCAAGTCCCGCAGATTTAAAAGTGACAGGTTGATTGTGCCCTGGAGCCGCATCGGATCAAGCATCCGGTGAGCGCGCCTGTGCAATTTTCAATGGCCGTTCGAATAGGGGTGTTCAATTGAAGATTCGCGTCGGGTTCGAGATGATTTACGACTTTCCGCAACCGACCCCGATGATCATGGTGTTGGGCACGCATTTCACGCGGGCATCCGACATCCTCATCCCCGACTATCTGACCGTCAGCCCGCCGGTCGACATCACGCCCTATCGCGACGGCTTCGGCAACTGGTGCAGCCGCATTGTCGCGCCCGCCGGCCGGGTACGACTAGCAGCAGATGGCACGGTGCGAGATAGCGGATTGCCGGATGCGATTGTTCCCTCGGCTTCCCAGCATGCCGTGGAGGACCTGCCGGCGGAAACTTTGGTCTATCTGCTCGGCAGCCGTTATTGCGAGACCGACCGGCTTTCCGATGTGGCATGGAAGCTGTTCGAGAACACAACTCCGGGATGGGCGCGGGTCCAGGCGATCTGCGATTTCGTCCATAACCATATCGCGTTCGGATACGAGCACGCGCGAGCGACCATGACGGCGTGGGAAGTGTTCAACGAGGGCAAGGGCGTCTGCCGCGACTACGCCCACCTCGCCATTGCATTCTCTCGCTGCATGAACATTCCGGCGCGCTATTGCACGGGCTATTTGGGCGATATCGGCATGCCGCCGCCCTACGCCGCCGGAGATTTTGCGGGCTGGTTCGAGGCCTATCTCGGCGGACGCTGGCACACATTCGATGCACGCAACAACATTCCACGGATTGGCCGGGTGCTGATCGCACAAGGACGAGACGCCGCCGACGTCCCGATCACGCAGACTTTTGGGCCGAACACGTTGGTAAGCTTCAAGGTGTGGACCGACGAAGTCAGCTAATCCCTTGGATGGACGAGAACTCGCCGCGAACTATCCGGATATTGGCGCGTCTACCCCAACATCTGCGTATCGCCGCAGATCGAAATCGCCTGGCCGGAGATGGTCTTGCCGCGCGGGCTGCACATGAACAGGATCTGGTCGGCGAGTTGTTCCGGCGTCACGTAATCCTTGATCGAGGTGTAGGAAAACGCCGTGCGTTCCATCTCGGCGTAGGAAATCCCGCGCTGCTGCGCCTTGGCTTCCAGCACGCGGCGCTGCCTGTCGCCGGCGACTAGCCCCGGCAGGATCGCGTTGACGCGGATATTGTCCGGCCCGAGCTCGATCGACAGCGATTTTGTGAAACCGATCACGCCCCATTTCGCCGCCGCGTAGGGCGTGCGCATCGCGAAGCCAAGGCGCCCCGCGGCCGAGGAGATATTGACGATCGAGGCGTTGTTGCTTTGGCGCAGCAGCGGCACCGCGAGTCGCGTGCAGTTGAATTGTCCGGTCAGGCAGATGTCGAGGCAGCGGTCCCAGTCTTCCGGATGCATCTCCTCGACCTTTGCCGTAGGCCCAGCAATGCCGGCATTGTTGACGAGCACGTCGAGACCGCCAAGTTTTGCCGTCGCGTCTTCGAACAGCTTCTTCACGGCGGCGCGGTCGGAGACATCGCACGGCGTCTGCGTGATCCCGGGATCGCTCGCGGCGAGCGCGGACAGCGCGGCGTTGTCGACATCGCAGGTGTGAACCCTGGCGCCTTCGTGCACGAAAGCGCGGGCAATGGCGAGGCCGATGCCATTGGCGCCGGCGGTTACCAGCACCCGCAAACCCTTGATGTCGAGATCCATGATCGCTCCGGGATATGTTTGGAAGATTAGCCGGCGAGACCGCCGCGTGACAGGATGACGCCCGCGGCGCCGCTGATGTCGGCGGCAATACCGGCCTGCGCCGGCGCCCCCTCACCGACCTCAATCGCCTTTCGCACATCGGCATGACACCGGATCGCATCGCCTTTCGCCAGCCGTTCGGGATTGGCGCGCAGATCGAGATTGATCACCGGCCCGGCCTTGAGCCAGAGCGCGCGGATAATTTCCACCAGGATCGGCGAATGCGCGGCCTCGTAGACCGCGAAGTGAAAGGTCTTGTTGAGTTCGACCGCGCGCGGCAGATCGGGCGCAGGCGATTTGCTCTCCGCCCGCATCGCTTCCTCCGCGCGCGCGATTGAAACGAGATCGCTGTCGTCACGATGCAAGGCGGCCTGGGCAGCGGCATGGCCCTCGATGGCGATACGCACCTTGGTGAGATCGCGAAACTGCGCCGCCGACATCAGCGGCACCCGCACGGCGCGGTTCGGCGCGACCTCGAGCGCCCGGTCGGCGACCAGCCGCGACACCGCCTCGCGCACCGGCATGATCGAGACACCGAGCACGTCGGCTGCCGCCCGCAGTGACAGTTTTTCGCCCGGCGCCAGGCGGCCGGAGATCAAGAGATCCGCCAGTTGCGCATAGGCGCGCTCGCCCAGCGTCTGACGGTCGAGCGGCTCCACCAGATTGAGCGCGGCGGGCAAGTTCACGCGCGGTCTCCTGCATGGGGCGAAATTTTGCGAGAGAAGGACTCGACAATGGCCCCGTCTTTTGTAACTCTAACTGTGATCACAGATCACGGCAAGCGACACAAGCGCTCTCGAGAGAAATGAGCGCAGCGCCGGCCGAAGAGGAAAACTGCCGCGTCGCGCGGCCGTATCAGGGAGACGAAGGCTGATGTCCAACCATAGTCAATTCACGCGCCGGCACCTGTTGAAGACCGCCGGCGGTATCGCGCTGGTATCCGGAATCTCCGCGCCGGCGATTCTGCGCGCGCAAACCGCCGAAATCATCCGGATCGGCCATCTGACGCCGCGCACCGGCTTTCTCGGGCCACTCGGCGAATACGCCGTGATGGCGATCGATCTCGCGGTGGAGGAGATCAACGCGTCCGGCGGCGTGATGGGTCGCAAGGTCGAACTGCTCAAGGAGGACTCGGTCAACCCGCAGACCGCCTCCACCAAGGCCGAGCGCATGATCGAGCGCGACAAGGTCGCCTGCATCATCGGCGAGATCTCGTCCGCGTCGTGCCTGACCATTGCGCAGGTCGCCTCGCGCAACAAGACGCTGTTCATCAATACCGGCGGCAATTCCGACGCGCTGCGCGGCAAGGATTGCCAGCGCTACATGTTCCACGTCGAATCGCAGAATTCGATGTACGTGAAGACCGTCGGCCGGTCGTTCCTGCGCGACGGTCTGGTCAAGGGCAAGAAGTGGTATTCGCTGACGGCGGATTACGCCTTCGGCCATGATCTCCTGAAGGTTTCCAAACGCTTCATGGAAGCCAATGGCGGAAATTTTGCCGGCGACGATCTGGTGCCGACCGACGCTACCGACTTCTCCGCCTATCTCCTGAAGATCCGCGAGGCCAAGCCTGACCTGGTCGTGATCAACCTTGCCGGCAACCAGATCACCAACTTCCTCAAGCAGTATGCCGAATTCGGCCTGACCTTCCCGGTCGGCGGCTTCGGATTCGATACCGCTCTCGCCTGGGCCGCCGGCAAGGGCAACTTCGTCGGCACATGGCCGGTGGTCTGGCATCATTTGATCGACACCCCCGGCACCAAGGCCTTCGTTGCCGCCTTCACCAAGAAATACAACAAGCCGCCGGAGAACCAGGCTTGGGGCGACTACATCGCCACCAAGATCGTGGCGCAGAGCATCAACGAACTCAAATCGGCAGAATCGCCAAAGATCATCGAGCACTTCGAGAAAGGCGCGAAGTTCGATGTCCTGAAGACGCGGCAGGGTTACTTCCGCGGCTCGGATCATCAATTGATGCATGAGATGTACGCGGTCACGGCGCTGCCCGCCGACAAGATCAAGAACCAGTGGGATATCTTCACCTCGAGCCCGCCGGTGCCCGGTCCCAACGAGGACCTCGAAGTGATCGCCGCAACCAAGGAAGAGAATAGCTGCACGTTCCCGAGCTGAAATCAAACGTCGTCATTCCGGGATGGTCCGCAGGACCAGACCCGGAATCTCGAGATTCCGGGTTCGCTCTTTTCAAGAGCGCCCCGGAATGACACCCAAGTTGCTACCATACCTCTCACTGGCGCGCAGCCCGCGCGTATTTCGCGGAGCCTGAGCCATGTCCGCCATGTTGTTAGCGCAGCAAATCCTCAACGGGCTGCTTGACGGCGTCTATTATCTCCTGATCGCGCTAGGCCTGTCGCTGATCTTCTCGCTCGGCGGCATCGTAAATCTCGCGCATGGCGCGTTCTATGCGATCGGCGCCTATTTGACGCTCGTGCTGTCACCCTACCTCGGCTTCGGTGGATCGTTCGTCGTGGCGCCGGTCGTGGTCGCCTTGCTCGGCGTGGTGATCGAACGAACGCTGTTCCGCCGCTTCTATCGCGCCGATCCGATCCTCTCGCTGCTGATGACCTTCGGACTTGCGATGGTCGCGGAACAGGCGCTGCGGATGATCTTCGGCGCGCCACCCCTGTCCTATTCGATTCCACCATGGCTGCGCGGACAGGTCGCGATCGGCAGCTTCATCTATTCATTCTATCGCGTGGTGCTGCTCGGCATCGCCGCAACCTGCATCGCCGCTCTGTGGCTGCTGTTGCAAAAGACCTCGTTCGGCCGCGTAGTGCGCGCCGGGGTGCAGAACCCCGACATGGTCGGCGCGCTCGGCATTTCGCTGCAGCCTTACATGTCCGCCGTGGCCGCACTCGGCATCGGCCTTGCGGGCCTCGCCGGCGTGCTGCTCGCGCCGATCTATTCGATCCATCCGGCGATGGGCCAGGAGATCATCACGCCGGCCTTCGTCGTCGTGGTGATCGGCGGCCTCGGCTCGTTCTGGGGCGTCGTGGCCGCAGCGCTGTTGGTGGGCCTCGTCAAGGGCGTCATGGTCGGCATCGGCTATTCCGCGGCCTCGACCGCGGCGATCTATCTCTTGATGCTGCTGGTGTTGCTGTTCCGGCCGCGCGGCCTGTTCGGCGAACGCATCACGCGGTTCGAGTGAGGCGCCGATGATGTGGAAGCGCCTGCCCATTCCGTTGTTGATCGCCGCGCTCGGACTGTTGGTTCTGCCGCCCCTGCTGCTCGCGCTCGGGCTCACCATGACCTCGGCCAGCGAAGTCGTGATCTTTGCAACCGCCTGCATGGCGCTGAACATTCTGGTTGGCCATACCGGCCTCGTTTCGTTCGGCCATGGTGCCTGGTTCGGCCTTGCCGCCTATGCCGCCGCGCTGCTGCAGCGCAACTGGATGCACGATTCGTTTTTCGGCCCGACCATCGCGGGCGTGCTGATTGTCGCGGTGGTCGCGGCGGCGTTTGGATTCCTGATCCTGCGGCGTCGCGGGGTGTATTTTTCGCTGCTGACCCTGGCGCTGGCCGCGATGCTCTATGCGGTATCGTTTCGCTGGACCGACGTCACCGGTGGCGAGAACGGCCTGGGCGGCATCACCCGTCCGACACTGCTCGGCTTCAACCTGGAATCATCGACAGTCTATTACTGGTTTATCGCTGCAATCGCGATGCTGGTCCTGAGCTTGCTGTGGCGGTTCCATAATTCGACCGTCGGCAGCGTGCTGGTGGCGATCCGCGAGAACGAGCAGCGCGCGCGGTTCCTCGGTTATCCGACCAACCGCTACAAGCTCGCCGCCTTCGTGCTGTCGGCCGCCATCACCGGCCTCGCCGGCATCCTCCTGCTGTTCCAGAACCGCATGACCTCGGCGGATCCGATCTCGGTGTCGTTCTCCGGCGACCTCCTGGCCATGGTCGTGATCGGCGGCATGCGCAGCTTTTTGGGGCCGGCGCTCGGCGCGCTGTTCTTCATCCTGTTCCGAGAATTCCTCGGCATCTACACCGAGAACTGGCTATTCTGGTTCGGCCTGGTGTTCGTCGCCTTCATCGTGTTTTCGCCGACCGGCCTGGTCGGCGTCGGCGAGCGGCTGATCGCGCCGTTCCGCAAGAAGGTGGTCGAAGATGCCGCGATGTCGGCACGCCGCATCGAAGCGCTCCCGTTGCCGGAATTTTTGCGGCCGACATCTCACATCGAAGGCCCGGTGCTGGCCGCCCGCCACATGGTCAAGAGCTTTGGCGGCATCAGGGCGGTACAGGGGGTGGATATCTCCATCGCCGATCGCACGCTGCATGCCCTGATCGGACCCAACGGCGCCGGCAAGACCACGGCGTTCAACCTGTTGTCAGGCATGTATCCGCCGGACGAAGGCACGGTATCGTTGCTGGGCCAGCCGATTGCCGGACATACGCCGGAGGAAATCGCGCGCGCCGGCATCGGCCGCTCATTCCAGATCACAAACCTGTTTCCGGCGCTCAGCGTTGGGGAGAACATCCGCCTCGCCGTGCAGGCGCGGCATCCCCGCCGCTTTGATCCGCTGACCAACGCGCTGTCGATCGAGGCGATCAATGCCGAGACTGACGCCACCATCCGCTATCTCGGTCTCGCCGGCATCGAAAAGGCCGAAGCCGGCATGCTGTCCTATGGCGGCCAGCGCCTGCTCGACATGGGCGTGGCCCTCGCCACCGCGCCGCGCGTGCTGCTGCTTGACGAGCCGCTCGCCGGCCTCGCAGCGGCAGAACGCGAGCGTATCGGCGCCATCATCAAGCGCATCTCGACCGACCTGCCGGTGCTGCTGGTCGAGCACGACATCGACCGGGTGTTCCAGCTCGCCGACCATGTCACGGTCATGAACGAAGGCCGGGTGCTGCTCGACGGCACGGTGGAGGACGCACGCGCCAGCCCGAAGGTGCAGGAAGTCTATATCGGCTCCGGCGCCACGGCAGTCGCCGCCCGCCCGCGTGAAACCGCCGCCCGGGTCAACGCGCTGCTGACGGCCACCCATGTCGATACGTTCTACGGCAAGAGCCACATCCTCAACGACGTCAACTTCACGCTGCACGAAAACGAGATCATCGCGCTGCTTGGCCGCAACGGCGCCGGCAAATCAACGCTGCTGAAGACGCTGATCGGTATCGCACCGGCGTCGAACGGATCGATCAAGCTCGCGGACAACGAATTGATCGGCAATTCGTCGGCGCAGAATGCGCGTCTCGGCATCGGCTATGTGCCGCAGGGCCGCGGCCTGTTTGCCGGCATGAGCGTCGAACAGAATCTCGAGCTCGGCGGCTTGAAGCGCCAGACCGGCCACGGCGTGCACTGGACGCGCGAGCGCATCTACGAGTATTTCCCGCGAATTCGGGAGCGGCTCGACAGTCCGGCGGACTATCTTTCCGGCGGCGAGCAGCAGATGGTCGCGGTCGCCCGGGCGCTGTCCGGCGACGTGCGGGTGCTCCTGCTCGACGAGCCCTTCGAAGGCCTCGCGCCGGCCGTGGTCGAACAATTGTTCGAGACATTTGATCGGCTGCGCAAGGAAATCGCCATCATCATCGTCGATCACCATCTCGACCTGGCGCTGGCATTGTCCGATACCACGGTGGCGCTGGAACGCGGCCGGGTGATCCATCAGGGGCCCTCCAAAGCGCTGCGGGACGATCTCGATCTGCGCCGCAAGGTGCTCTGGCTGTGAGAGATGTGGGCTGTGAGAAACGTGAGAGAAGAAAATGGCAAGCACTGAACGCAACGTCGCCATTGTCGGCGCCGGCCTGATCGGACGCGCCTGGGCCGCGATCTTCGCCCGCGCCGGCTGGAACGTCCGCCTCAGCGATCCGCACATCCCGACGCTGAAGGCGGCGCCCCGCCTGATCCGCGATGAACTGCACGCGCTGGCGCGCCATGGCCTGGCCGACGATCCCGATGGCGCCGTCGCGCGGGTCTCGGTTGCCGGAAGCCTGGAAGAGGCGGTGACGGGCGTCGAGTTCGTCCAGGAAAACGGGCCGGAGAAGGTCGAAGACAAGCAGGTCATCTTTGCCCAGCTCGACAAGTTCGCGCCAAAGGATGCGCTGCTGGTGTCCTCGACCTCGGCCATCACGGCGTCGCGCTTCACCGAAAAGCTGCCGGGCCGCGCCCGTTGCCTGGTCGGCCATCCCGTCAATCCGCCGCATCTGGTGCCGCTGGTCGAACTGTGCGGCGCACCCTGGACGTCGCCCGAGGCGATCGATCGCGCGCGCAACATCTATCGCGAGATCGGCCAGGTGCCGGTCACCATCAACCGCGAGATCAACGGCTTTGTGCTGAACCGACTGCAAGGCGCGCTGCTCGCCGAAGCATTTCGCCTGGTCGGCGAAGGCTATATTTCGGCGGAGGACCTCGATCATACCGTCAAGGACGGCCTCGGCCTGCGCTGGTCGTTCCTCGGACCGTTCGAGACCATCGAACTCAACGCGCCCGGAGGCATTCCCGATTATTGCGCCCGCTATACCGGCTTCTACAAGGAACTGGCCGCATCTGCCGCCGGACCTGAAGTGTACCAAAGCCCAAATGTGGACCGGGTGATCGCTGCATGGCCGCACCAACCGTCGCCCGAGCGCATCGCGGCGTTGACACAGCGCCGCAACGAACGCCTCGCGGCGTTGGCCGCACACAAGGCCAGGCAGGTGTCATTCCGGGGCGTCGCGACAGCGACGAACCCGGAATCTCGAGATTCCGGGTCTGGTCCTTCGGACCATCCCGGAATGACAGATTAGATATGCTACCGGAAAGAAAGAGAGCAAAACATGAGCCGCAAAGTCATCATCACCTGCGCCGTGACCGGCGCGATCCATACGCCGTCGATGTCCAAGGCCCTGCCGGTGACTCCTCAGGAGATCGCCGATGCCGCGGTGGATGCCGCCGAAGCGGGCGCCGCCATCGTGCATCTGCACGCCCGCAATCCCAAGACCGGCCAGCCCGACCAGAGTCCCGAGGCGTTTGCGCCGTTCCTGAAGATCATCAAGCAGCGTTCGAACTGCGTGATCAACCTGACCACCGGCGGCTCGCCGACCATGAAGGTGGACGAGCGGGTCCGTCCCGCCGCGGTCTACAAGCCGGAAGTCGCTTCCCTCAACATGGGCTCGATGAATTTTGCGTTCTTCGGCATGCTCAACCGCTTCAAGAAGTTCGAGCATGATTGGGAGCAGAAGCATCTTGAGAACAAGGACATCGTGTTCCGCAATACCTTCCAGGATATCGAATATGTTCTGAAGACGCTCTCGGAGACCGGCACGCGCTTCGAGTTCGAATGCTACGACACTGCGCATCTCTACAATCTCAATTATTTCCTCGAACAGGGCATGGTCAAGCCGCCGCTGTTCGTGCAGACGGTGTTCGGCCTGCAGGGCGGCACCGGCGCGCATCCCGAAGACGTACTGCACATGAAGCGCACCGCCGACCGCCTGTTCGGTGACAAGATGGTGTGGTCGGTGCTGGGCGCCGGTCGCAATCAGCTCCCCATCGCGGCAATGGCCGCCGCGATGGGCGGCAATGTCCGCATCGGGCTGGAAGACTCGCTGTGGGCCGCTCCCGGCCGGATGGCGGCATCGAATGCCGAACAGGTGCAGCTTGCACGCAAGATCATCGAAGGCCTCGGCCTCCAGGTGGCGACCTCGGATGAGGCCCGGGAAATTCTCGACCTCAAAGGCGGCGACAAGCTGGAGGTTTAGGATATTCCGTTGCTGCGGCTTCATCCTTCGAGACGCCGCGCGAGTACGCGGCTCCTCAGGATGAGGTCTGCCCTGCAGGATAAGGTCTAAAACCTCATGGTGAGGAGCGCGGCACCGCCGCGCGTCTCGAACCATGCGGCCGTTAATGCGCTATCACGGCCCCTCAACCCAAAATATGCTCATCCGAAGGACCGAGACGGATCGCGGCCTTGCCGGTTGCGCGAACGAAACGCCATGATAACCTCCGGGATAATCGGCCCAAGAGACCGAACGATCCAGGGAGGAAACCATGCGGAGCGTGCGCGCGCTTGCCGCCGTCGTCGTTTATTTGCTGGCGGCATCTGGGTTTGCATCCGCGGCGGAGCCGAAGCAGGGCGGCATCCTCAGAATGTATCACCGCGACAGTCCAGGCAGCGCCTCGATCCATGAGGGCGCAACCTACTCGCTCAACGTTCCTTTCATGCCGATCTATAACAACCTCGTCGTCTACAATCAGCACGTCGCACAGAACAGCATCGACTCGATCGTCCCGGATCTCGCGGAGAGCTGGGCCTGGAGCAACGACGGCAAGACCCTGACCTTCAAGCTCCGAAAGGACGTCAAATGGCATGACGGCAAGCCGTTCACCTCGGCCGATGTCAAATGCACCTTCGACATGCTGATGGGCAAGTCGCCGCAGAAGTTCCGTCAGAACCCGCGCAAATCCTGGTACAATCAGGTCAACGACGTGACGACATCAGGCGATTACGAGGCGTCGTTCAATTTGAAGCGGCCGCAGCCGGCGCTGCTGGCCCTGCTCGCGTCCGGCTACACGCCGGTCTATCCCTGCCACGTCTCGCCGGCCGAAATGCGCACCAAACCCATCGGCACCGGTCCGTTCAAATTCGTCGAGTTCAAGGCCAACGAGTCGATCAAGCTCGTCCGCAATCCCGATTACTTCAAAAAGGGCCTGCCCTATCTCGACGGCATCGAATTCACCATCATCCCGAACCGCTCGACGGCCATTCTCGGATTCATCTCCGGCAAGTTCGACATGACCTTTCCGACCGAAGTGTCGATCCCGCTGCTCAAGGACGTCAAATCGCAGGCGCCGAATGCGGTGTGCGTGGTCGAGCCCAACAACGTCTCCACCAACATCATCATCAACTCGTCCGCGCCGCCGTTTGACAATCTCGACATTCGCCGCGCGTTGGCCCTGGCGCTCGACCGCAAGGCATTCATCTCGATCATGTTCGAGGGACAGGGCGATATCGGCGGCACCATGCTTCCCGCGCCGGCAGGACTGTGGGCCATGCCGAAGGAGATGCTGGAGACCATCCCCGGCTATGGCCCCGACATCAACGCCAACCGCGAAGAAGCGCGCAAGCTGATGCAGAAGGCGGGCTATGGGCCGGACAAGCGGCTGCAGGTCAAGGTCTCGACCCGGAACATTCCGATCTACCGCGATCCCGCCATCATCCTGATCGACCAGATCAAGAACATTTATATCGACGGCGAGCTCGAGGTCGTCGACACCGCGCAGTGGTTCCCGAAGGTCGCGCGAAAGGATTACGCGCTCGGCCTCAACCTCACCGGCAATGCGGTCGATGATCCCGACCAGTCGTTCTACGAAAACTATTCCTGCGAGTCGGAGCGGAACTACACCAATTATTGCAACAAGGACATCGAGAAGCTGTTCGACCAGCAGTCCCAGGAGACCGATATCGCCAAGCGCAAGAAGCTGACATGGGAGATCGACAAGAAGCTCCAGGAAGACGTCGCACGCCCGATTATCTTCCACGCCCGCACGGGCACCTGCTGGCAACCTTACGTCAAGGGCGTCACCGTGATGGTGAACAGCTCCTACAACGGCTATCGCTACGAAGACGTGTGGATGGACAAGTAACGTCCGCCACGAGCCAGGCCGGGGATAAGACCAAGCGGAATACGCGCCAACGGGAGCAGCCAGGTGTTTGCCTATATCGTGCGCCGCCTCGTTTTGATGCTGGTGACCCTGTTCGGAATCTCGGTCATCATCTTTGTGCTGCTGCGCATCGTGCCGGGCAATATCGTTGACATCCTGTTCGATGCCGCCGGGTTCGTCGACAAGGCCGACAAAGCCAATCTGGAACGGGAACTGGGGCTCGATCAGTCGATCGTCGTGCAATATCTGCACTGGATCGGCGGATTGCTGCGCGGCGATCTCGGCTATTCCTATGTCTCCGAGAAGCCCGCGCTAGAGGAAATCCTGCCGCGGATTCCGATCACGGCGCGGCTCGCCGGCCTCGCCCTGCTGTTCTCCGCCTCGATCGGGATTCCGCTCGGCGTGCTCAGCGCTGTGCACCAGGGCACCCGGCTGGATTATGCCCTGCGCGTCGTCAGCCTGAGCGGCCTGTCGCTGCCGTCCTTCTGGCTCGGCCTCTTGATCCTGATGGCATCAGTCTCGCTGTTCGGAACCATGCCGATCTTTACGCCAAACCCGCAAAGCTTCGGCCAGGCGCTGGCGATCTACTGCGTCCCGGCGATGGCCGTCGGTTTTCGCAGCGCCGCGCTGGTGATGCGGATCACGCGCTCCTCGATGCTCGAAATATTGCGGCAGGATTACATCCGCACCGCCCGCGCCAAGGGCGCATCCGAGCAGGCGGTGAACTATCGCCACGCGCTGAAGAATGCGATTCTGCCTGTCATCACCGTGATCGGCATCGAGGCCGCGTTCCTGGTCGGCGGACTGATCGTCACCGAGACGGTTTTCAATATTCCCGGCATCGCCCGCTTCCTGGTCGAAGCCATCCGCTGGCGCGACTATCCGATCGTCCAGAATCTCGTGATGCTGATCGCGGTGGTGGTCGTGTTCGCAAACTTCACGGTTGACCTGCTCTACGCGGCGGTCGACCCGCGCATCAGGTATACGGACTAGGAGCCCGCTTGGCCGCGATCAATTACGATACCGAATTGCGGCGCGCCGGCGCACATTCCACGCATGGCTGGCGCAAGCTCGTCTTCCTTGCGCAACGGCATCTGCTCGGCGCGATCGGGCTGGTCATCATGGTGTTGTTCGTGCTGGTGGCGGGATTTGCCGACGTCATCGCCCGCTTCAGCCCTCTCTCCGTCGACTCCCTGCATCGGCTTGCGGCGCCCGACGCCCAGCACTGGATGGGCACGGATTCCTTTGGCCGCGATGTCTGGAGCCGGATCATTCATGGCGCGCGGATATCGCTGGCCGTCGGCATCGGTTCGACCGCGCTCGGTTCCTCGATCGGCGTGATCATCGGCCTCACCTCGGGCTACCTGTCCGGCTGGGTCGACCTCGTGTTCCAGCGCATCATCGATATTTTGCAGGCACTTCCGCTATTGGTCCTGGCACTTGTGATGTCGGCCGCGTTGGGGCCGTCGCTGCCGAACGTCATCATCGCCATCGCGATACCCCTGATTCCAACGGTTGCCCGCGTCATCCGCGCCAATACACTGGCGCTGCGCGAGCTTCCGTTTGTCGAGGCGGCGAAATCGATCGGCATGAGCGAGACGCGAATTGCGCTTCGTCACGTGCTGCCCAACACGATGGCGCCCTTGATCGTGCTGGCTACCGCCCAGCTCGGATCCGCGATCCTGACCGAAGCCTCGCTGTCGTTTCTCGGCCTTGGCATTCCCGAACCTTATCCATCGTGGGGGCGCATGCTGTCGGAGTCGGCGGCCGAATATGTCCGCGTCGCGCCGTGGCTGGTGATTTTCCCCGGCGTGGCGATCAGCCTTGCGGTATTCGGAACCAATCTGTTCGGCGACGCCCTTCGCGACATCCTCGATCCGAGGCAGCGCGGCTGATGACCGGAGCCCCCGTAGAAGAAACGGTCCTCGACGTGAGGAACCTGCAAACGGTTTTCTTCACCAATTCGGGCCTTTTCCGCGCGGTCGACGATGTTTCGTTCGCCGTCCGTCGCGGCGAGACACTGGCCATCGTCGGCGAATCCGGCTGCGGCAAGAGCGTGACCGCGCTGTCGATCATGCGCCTGGTGCCGGACCCGCCGGGCCGGATCGTCGGCGGCTCGATCATGCTCGAAGGCACCGAGCTTCTCGGCCTCGACGACGACAAGATGCGCGCGATCCGCGGCAACCGCATTTCCATGATTTTTCAGGAGCCAATGACCTCGCTCAATCCGGTGATGCGCATCGGCGACCAGATCACCGAGGCGGTCCGCCTGCATCGGACGATGACGGCCAAGGAGGCCTGGAACAAAGCCGTCGAGATGCTGCGGCTGGTCAGGATCCCCGAACCCGAGCGGCGGGCAACCGAATATCCGCATCAACTGTCGGGCGGCATGCGCCAGCGCGCCATGATCGCGATGGCCCTGGCCTGCCGGCCGGCGCTCTTGATCGCCGACGAGCCGACCACCGCACTCGACGTCACGATCCAGGCCCAGATCCTGGCGCTGGTGCTGGAACTGCAAAAAGAGCTCGGCATGGGACTGATTCTAATCACCCATGACCTCGGCGTGGTCGCGCAGACCGCGCAGCGTGTCATCGTGATGTATGCGGGCAGGAAGGTCGAGGAGGCCGATGTCGAAACCTTGTTCGCCAGTCCGAGACATCCCTACACCCGCGGTCTGATGGCCTCGATTCCATCGGTGCCCTCGCTCGGCGGCAATTCCGACGTGCGTCTGGTCGAGATTCCCGGCATGGTGCCCTCGCTGACGCGGCTGCCGAAGGGTTGCGCCTTTGCACCGCGCTGCGACATGGCGATTGCACGCTGCCATGCCGAATATCCGCCATTGCAGAACTGGGCCGCCGATCATCTGGCGGCGTGCTGGCGCGCTGCGGAAACCGTGAGCCCGCCATGACCGACGCCCGCGCCTTGCTCGAGGTCTCCGACCTCGTCAAACATTATCCGGTGCGGGGCGGTGTCTTGCGCCGCAAGGTCGGCACCGTGCATGCCGTCGACGGCGTGAGTTTTTCCGTCGGCATTGCGGAAACGCTTGGGCTTGTCGGCGAGTCCGGCTGCGGCAAATCGACGGTGGCGCGCAGCATCCTGCGCCTGGTCGAGCCGACCGGCGGCAGCATCCGGATCAATGGCCGCGACATCACCAAACTCGGCAAGGCCGAATTGCGTCCGATCCGACGTTCGATGCAGATCGTCTTCCAGGATCCGTTTGCCTCGCTCAATCCACGCATGACCGCCGGAGATATCGTCGGCGAGCCGCTCATCGTTCACGGGTTGGCGAGCGGCCGCGAAAAGCAGCAGCGGGTCGCCGAGTTGTTCGATCAGGTCGGCCTCAGATCAGATCAGATGCAGAATTATCCGCATCAGTTCTCCGGCGGCCAGCGCCAGCGCATCTGCATCGCCCGCGCACTGTCGCTCGGGCCGAGCCTGATCGTCTGCGACGAGCCGGTATCGGCGCTCGACGTCTCGATCCAGGCCCAGGTGATCAATCTGTTGATCGACCTGCAGCACAGGCACGGGTTCTCGTATCTGTTCATCGCGCATGATCTTGCGGTTGTGGCCCATATCAGCCACCGCGTCGCTGTGATGTATCTCGGCCGCATCGTCGAGATCGCCGAGAAGCGTGAGCTGTTCGCGAACCCGCGCCATCCCTATACCCAGGCCTTGCTGTTCTCGGTGCCGGTGGCCGACCCCACAAAGAAGTCACTCAAACCGATGATCGACGGCGACGTGCCAAGCCCGATCAATCCGCCCTCCGGCTGCGCCTTCCATACGCGCTGCCGCTATGTGATGGAGCGCTGTAAGGTCGAGACGCCAGTGTTAACCGACGCCGGCGCACAGCATCGCGTGGCGTGCTGGCTTAATGAGGGAACGGGGCGGGATGGTGGCTGATCGGTGCCGCGGCGCAACCGGCCGCGCACGTGCTGCCGTGGTCGTGCACTTTGGCAACTGCTGAGCTTATCTTGAGCGGTCCGAGCCAGATACCCCTTGCCGGGCGGCCGGCAATCAATAGCTGAATGAAGGCGGGGGGTGGAAGAAACCCGAACTGTCGAAGCCCATGGATTCCGAAGTTCATTACCTGCCGCTGACGCCTGGACTGTTTTCGATCCTGGTCATCTTGTTTGTGGCGCTGGTCATCCTGATCCAGCTTCGCATTCTCAGATATGCCTATATGCGGCTCGGCGTAGGTCCGGGCGCCGCGCTGCTGCTGTTGTCCGGTTCGCTGATCGGCAGCTATTTCAATATTCCGATCACGCTACTGCCGGGGCCGCCGCCGACCATGTCGGGGCAGATCGTCGACTTCTACGGCATGCGTTACGTGGTGCCGTTTGTTGTTTCGTCGCCCGGCACGGTTCTGGCGGTGAATATCGGCGGTGCCGTGATTCCGACGCTGATGTCCGCATACCTCGTCATTCGCTATCAGCTCTGGCTCAAGGCGGCGATCGCAACGGCGGCGATCGCTGCCGTGATGTACGCCATGGCCACGCCAGTGCCGGGTGTCGGCATCGCCGTGCCGGTCTTTGCGCCCGTGGTGGCCACCGCCATCCTTGCCTTTATCCTGTCCCGCGAATACGCGCCGCCGCTTGCCTATATCGGGGGATCGATGGGAACATTGATCGGAGCCGATCTTCTCAATCTCGACAAAATCGGCAGCCTTGGCGCGCCGATCGCCTCGATCGGCGGCGCAGGGACATTCGACGGCGTCTTCCTGACGGGAATCCTGGCCGTGCTGCTCGCGGGCATTGCTTCCCCATCGCAGCCGCGGCCGGCCTGGTAGGCGCCGCCAGAGCGGGGACTTTTCTGCGAAAAGTCATCCCGCTCTATCTTTTTCGTTTGAGCATGATCTTTCGGAAAACCGGTATCCACTTTTCCGGATCATGCTGCGAGAAAACCTCAGCCGTAGACGAAGGCGGGATCGTCGAGATCGATTGCCGGAAACTCGTCCTTCTCGGCCCAATAATCCTGGCTGTGCTGCCATTCCGGCTTGTCGCCGCGCTTGGGCAACAGATGCATGTCGCGCATCAGATAGCCCGGATTGAAATTCTCCGGGTCGATCCACGAATGCAGCGGCATGTTGTCTTCCTGCGGCCGCAATGCCGGCACGACTTTCTTCACGCCCTTTTTCTTCATGTGCGCCAGCAGCCGGCACACGAAGTCCGCGACCAGATCGGTGCGCAGCGTCCAGCTTGCGCGGAAATATCCAAACACCCACGCCATGTTCGGTATGCCCGTGAACATCATGCCGCGATAAGTGACGGTTTCGGCGAAATCGAGCGGCTTGCCGTCGATCTCGAACGCGATATCGCCGAGCACATTGAGGTTGAATCCGGTCGCGGTGACGATGATGTCGGCCGCGAGTTCCTTGCCGGATTTCAGCAGGATGCCCGTTTTGGTGAACCGGTCGATCTCGTCGGTGACAACGGAAGCTTTGCCGCTCTTGATCGCCTTGAACAGGTCGGCGTCGGGAACGAAGGCGATACGCTGTCGCCACGGCCGGTAAGTCGGCGTGAAATGCGTCTCGATGTCGTGTTCTGAACCAAGCACTGCGCGAATTGCGCCGAGCAGTTCCTGCTTGACCGCCTCCGGCTCCGTGAAGGAGCGGCGCGTGAAGGTGTCCTGGTCGAACAGGATTTTGCGGCGCACGATCTCGTGGATCCACTCCTCCTTGACCTGCAACTGCCGCAGCGTCTCGGCCAGTTCGATCGCGTTACGGCCTGTCCTGAAATAGGTCGGCGAACGCTGCAGCATGGTGACGTGTTCGCATTGGTTCGCAATGTTCGGTATCAGGGTCGCCGCCGTCGCGCCGGAGCCGATCACAACGATCTTCCTGCCTTCGGTGTCGAGGTTTTCCGGCCAGTTCTGCGGATGAACGATCTGGCCTTTATAATCCTTCATGCCCTCCCATTGGGGCGTGTAGCCTTCCGAATGCCGGTAATAGCCCTGGCACATCCATAGGAAATTCGCGGTAAAGGTCGCGGGCTCGCCATTGTCGATTCTGGTTGCCTCAACGGTCCATAAATTGGTCTCGCTCGACCACGTCGCCGAGTTGATGCGGTGCTTGTAGCGAATATGGCGGTCAAGTCCGTTTTCGGCGATCACCTCGCCCATGTAGGAACGGATTTCCGCAGCGGTGGCGATCGGCGCGCTGGTCCATGGCTTGAAGCTGTAGCCGAAGGTGTGAAGATCGCTGTCGGATCGGATGCCCGGATATTTATGTGTCAGCCATGTTCCGCCAAAACTCTCCTGCGCTTCCAGCACGACGAATGTCATGTCCGGAAGCTGCCTGGTGAGGTGATAGGCGCTGCCGACGCCAGAGATACCGGCGCCGACGATCAGGACGTCGAAATGCTCGGCCGATGGCGGGATGGCTGTCGCGCGGGTGGTCGTTGCTAATACATTCATGGGTTCTTTTTCTTTAATTGAATTGGCAACCGATAACGCTAGCGCGAAGCATCGCCGCTGAGCGACGGGCAGGCAAGAGGCTTATTCGCCTGCGGATGCGATAAATGGACCTGCCCATTTCACAGCGCGGAATTCCATTGCCTGGCGGTCTGCAAAATCCAGTCACGGTAAAGCGTGAGCGGCGTGACACCGGTCAGCCCGCCGCAGCCCGCACTCCCATTCGGTCCCGTCGACCAACTGACAACGCCAATAATTTTGGGTCCGGCCTGCTGGTCCTCGAACACCGGCCCACCGGAATCGCCGGTGCATGCGCCGAGCCCTTCGCGCGTGCCCTGCGTAACCGGATCGACCAGGCGAATTTGCAGTGTTCCTGGTTTGCCAGCCACGATCAGGCTGGCGACGCGAATGATGCCGCCGCTTTTGCCTTCGCCACGAACGGTCACGCCGATGCCGGCGATGGTGAACCGGCTGCCGACGATGATCGGTATCCTTGGCATACCAAGTCCCGATGGAATTTTCCGCTGCACGGGAGATTCCAGTTGCAGCAACGCAACATCGGCCGTGGCGCGATGCGCCGTCATCGCCTGCATGTTGAAGGCGGGGTGAATGGCGACGCTCTTCACGTCCTGCAGCAGCGGCTGCCGGTCCGCACCATATTCGACGAGCTTGTAAGTCGCGCCGGGCTGCACGCAATGCGCCGCCGTCAGCACCAGCTTTGGTGCAATCAGCGCGCCGGTGCAGAAATTTCCACGTGAGCCGATGATGGTGACAACGGAGCGGCCGACACCCTCGGCCTGCGGCGCGCCGCCGCCGACGATCGCGCGGGCCGGCGCGGCAAGCAGCAGCATGGAGACTGCCATCGCTCGAAACAGGATTTTCATCGCGGCAGCAATAGACCCCACCGCGGGCGTCGCCAAGGGGATATCAAGCGGACATCAAGCGGACATCGAGGCTGGCCGGCGCCGCCATGCCGTGTTAGCCGTTTCCGGATCGACGCCGGTATTGAGGGAATGATGATCGAGGCAGTGATCTGGGATTTCGGCGGCGTGCTCACCACGTCGCCGTTCGAGGCTTTTACGCGTTTCGAGACCGAGCGCGGGCTACCCGCCGATATCATCCGGCGTACCAATGCCGCCAATCACCTGGAGAATGCCTGGGCCAAATTCGAGCGCGCCGAAGTCGATATCGAAGCATTCGACCAACTGTTCGCCGTGGAATCGCTGGCGCTGGGCGCAGAGGTCCGCGGCAGGGAGGTTTTGCCGCTATTGTCAGGCGATCTGCGGCCCGAGATGGTCGAGGCCCTTAAACGCGTAAAGTCCAAATTCAGGACCGGATGCATCACCAACAACCTGCCTGCCAATGCGATCGGCAGCGCCAGCGGCCGCTCGCTCTACATCGCGGAGGTGATGGTGCTGTTCGATCACATCATCGAATCCGCCAAGATCGGACTGCGAAAACCCGATCCGCGCATTTATCAAATGATGATCGAAGCGCTTGGCGTCGATCCCAGGGCTTGCGTCTATCTCGACGACCTCGGCGTCAACCTGAAGCCCGCGCGCGAGATGGGCATGACCACGATCAAGGTCCTGAATGCGGCGCAGGCGATCACCGAACTTGAGGTGGCGACGGGTTTGGTGCTGCGCTAGTTTGGCGGCCGCTGGAATTTCCGTCACGTTCACGCGTCGATCGCGTCCTTGATTCGCTTTCGCGTCAGCGGCAGGTTGCGCAGGCGCTTGCCGGTGGCGTTGGTGATTGCATTCGCAATGGACGCTGCGGCTGGCCCCTGTCCGGTTTCGCCGCTGCCGAGAAACGGCAGGCCGGGGCGGTTGATGATATGCACCTCGATGCTTTCGGGGACCGAGTTGAAGCGCAGGATCGGATAGGTCTGCCAATCGATGCTGGTGATCCGGGTCGTATCGAAGGTCACGCTTTCATACAGCGTCCAGCTCATCGACTGCACGATCGCGCCCTCGATCTGGTTGGTCAGCCCGTCCGGATTGACCACCTGCCCGCTGTCGACCGCGGCCACCGCGCGGACCAGGCGCGGCCGCCCGGTTTCCCGGTTCACCTCCACCTCGGAGGCGATGGCGCAATAGGCGGCCAGATTCTTGTAGCGCGCAAAGGCAAAGCCGAAGCCGCGATCGGCCGGCGGCTTCTGACCGCGCTTCCAGCCGAACCCCTGCGCCGCCTTCTCGATCGCATCGCGGCCGCGTTGATCCTCGAGATGCTTGAGCCTGAATTCGACCGGATCGGCGCCGGCGGCCGTGGCGAGTTCGTCCATGAAACTCTCGATCGAAAACACATTGTGATAGGCGCCGAGCGAACGCATCGCCGAAATCCGCAACGGCATCGCCGGGATGAAGTGATGCACCACATACGCATTGGGAAACGTGTAGAGCGGAATCGCGTTGCGGTCGCCGCCGCCTTCCGGCAATGGCAGCGGCTTGGGGTCGGGCACCGCAAAGGGTTGGGCCATGTGCTGCGCCGCCAGCAACGAACCGGCGCCGCCGGGCCGCATCGAATGGGTATTGCTCCAGACCTCGAAATTCCAGTCGGCGATCTTGCCGTCACCATCGAGCGACGCCTTCAGCTTCGTCACCATCGCCGGCCCGAACGGCTCCCACGTATTTTCCTGTTCGCGCATCCACTGCACGCGAACCGGCACGCCCGGCAACTCCCGCGCGATCAGGGCGGCGTCGGCCGCGGCATCGTCGGCGCCGTTGTGGCCATAGCATCCGGAGCCTTCGACATGGATCAGGCGCACGCTCGCCGGCGGCATGCGCAGCATCTCGGCGATGCCCCGACGGTCGGGATAAACTCCCTGCGTGTGGGTCCAGACCGTCATCGCGCCGTCGACGAAGTGCGCGACCGCGCAGGAGGGCCCGATCGACCCATGCGATTGATAAGGCCGCGTATAGGTGGCTTCGATAGTCCGTTGGCCGACGGCCGAGGGATTGCTGCGCTGGAAGATCGTCGAGTCCTGCGACGGCAGGCTGGTGAGAACGTGCAGCAAATCGTCCTGCTTCGGCAGCTCGGCCGTTTCCCTCCATTTCGCCACAACTGACAGCGCGTTCATCGCCTTGACCGCCTGGAATTCCTTCTTGGCGACGACCGCGAGGAAATTGCCGTTGCGCACGACCTTGATGACACCGGGCATTCTCTCGGCCGCCGCGGTATCGCAATCGGTCAATTGCGCGCCATAGCTCGGCGGCCGCACCACGCGGGCATGCACCATTTCCGGCAGCCGCATGTCCTGGACATAGGCCGCACCGCCGGTGACCTTGGCCGGGATATCGACCCGCTGTACGGGCTGGCCCATGACCTTGAACGTGGCCGGGTCTTTCAGCTTCGAATTCGGCTGCGCCTGCACATGTAGCATGTCGCTCGCAACCAGATCGCCATAAGGCAAGCGCTTGCCATCCGGCAAAATCACCGCGCCGTTTTCGGTCTTCAAGGCGTCCACCGGCAGGTCGAGCCGCTTTGCCGCCTCCGCCATCAAAAGCTCCCGCACTTGCGCGGCGGCGTTCTGGATCGCGGTGCCGCTGTCCTGCACGGAATGACTGCCTGACGTATAGCCTTCGTTGGCCGTCAGCTTCGTATCCGCAGTGATAACCTTCAGCGATTTAAAGGGAACATCCAGTTCTTCGGCCGCGATCTGCTGGAAAGCGGTCCTGAAACCCTGGCCAAGCTCGGCCTTGCCGGTGAACACAGTAATACTGCCGTCAGCATCGATGCGAATCCAGGAATCCAGCAACGGCGTTGTCGCCAGGCTGCCCGGGAGTTTCGCGGCCGGCGCACGTTCCTGCGCGAATACGCCCGGGAGCGAGAAACTGACGATCAACGCGCCACCGCCGGCGAGCACGCGGCGGCGATCGAGGATGACGGGGGCGTTCATCGTGCGGCTCCCTTACTTGACCGAGATAATTCCGCCGTATCCATCAGCCTCGCGGCGCGATGCACCGCTCGCAGGATCCGCATATGGGTGCCGCAGCGGCAAAGATGCGGTTCGAGTTCAGTGCGGATCTGCTCGTCGGTCGGCTTCGAATTCCGCAGCAGCAACGCTTGCGCCCGCATCATCATTCCGGCGATGCAATAGCCACATTGCGCCGCCTGTTCTTCCATGAAGGCGCGCTGGATCGGCGCAGGGGCTTCGATGGTCCCGAGACCTTCGAGCGTCGTCACCTGCTTGCCTTCGAGTAAAAGCAGCGGCGTCACGCAGGACAGCACCGCCTTGCCATCCACGATCACTGTGCACGATCCGCATTGGCCGAGCCCGCAACCGAATTTCGCGGCATTGAGCTTGATATCGTCGCGCAGCACGTAGAGCAGCGGCGTATCCGGTTCCGCATCGACCTGATGCTCGCGACCATTGACCTTCAATGTCATCATGGCTTGTCTCGCTGCGCTGGATCGGCGGGTGCGTTGCGTGGTCCGGCCGATGTCTGGAGGAACACCGTTTGCGTGCGCCTTGCGGTCTCCACGGTCTTTTCAACTCCGGTCCATGGCGGCTGGCTGCTGAACCGCGCCCGCAGGTAGTTCAGCAAGGCAGAAACCTGTTCGTCGTTCATGCTGGCGGCAAAGCCCGGCATGATCGGGCTGCGTTCGCCCTCCACGGCGGCAACGCCCGACAGCACGATATTAACGGCGTTGCGCGGATCCGGACTGCTGATCGCGGTGGAGAGCGTGAGGTTGATCCCGCCATAGGGTAATGCCCTGCCGCTCTCGTGGCATGATGCGCAGGCGGCAGCGTAGATCGATGCACCGGCGGTGCTGTCCTGCGACGACGGCACCCATGGCGTTTTGGCCTGTGCCTGCGCGACTTCGCCCCAGCGCTTGCGGTTCGGCGTCGGTAACCCAAACACACCGGCCATATAGACCGCGATGGCGCGAACGTCGCTGTCCGGCACCGACGACAGATTGCTCACCACCCCGGCCATCGGCCCGCGGGCGGTGCCGTGATCTGGGTGCCAGCCATCGCGCAGATAGACGAACAGGGCATCGGCATCCCAGGGCACCGGCGCGTGAGAGTGCTCGTTGATCGCATAGGCATGCCAATTATCGACGTCGCCGCCGGCAAATTGCGCCGTCGCGCGTTCCGCGCCCAACGCGTTGCGTGGCGTATGGCAGGCGCCGCAATGCGCCAGCCCCTCGACCAGATAGGCGCCCCGATTCCATTCGGCACTCTTCGCGCCGTCCGGCTGATAGGTCTCGCGGCGGAAAAAAAGAAATTTCCACCCGGCGATGATGGGCCGGTAGTCGAGCGGGAAGGAGAGCTGGTTTTCGCGGGGAGGCGCGTGAACCGGCTGCCGCGTCATGAGATAGGCATAGAGCGCCTGGTCGTCCTCGTCGGAGACATTGGTGAAGTGATCGTAGGGGAAGGTCGGATAAAGATGCTGGCCCTCGCGGTCGACGCCCGAGCGCATGGCGCGGCGGAACGCGGCCTCCGGCCAGCGTCCGATCCCGGTCTCCGCATCCGGCGTGATGTTGGAAGAATATATCGTGCCGAACGGCGTCGGCACGGGAAGGCCGCCGGCGAAGTTTTGGCCGCCGCGCACGGTATGGCAATCGTTGCAATTGCCGATCGCCGCCAGATCGCGGCCCCGCTTGACGAGTGCTGGATCGAACGCGCCCGGCAAGGGCGGCTCGATTGCCGCAATCGCCGGACGCCACGCAATCGCAAAAGCCGCCGCGGCGCCAATGACCAGCACGCCGGCAACAACAATTGCGATGATCCGCGACCGCGTCATGCGTCTCGCTCGGCCTTCCTGCTACCGGGTAGCATCTAACACGGTTCCCCTCGCGATCGTTCGTCGCGAGGGCACCAATCACCGCCTGTTGAACGCGCTCGAGAGCCGATCTGGAAGTGTATCCGCCGGAGTGTCGAATCAGGATTGGACGTGTCATGATTGCGGCCAGCCTGCTATTGAAGCTGATCGATCCCTGGTGGCAGCCTCGACCTGCCGCCCGCAAGCCCCCTATCGGACCACCTGTTCCGCATGCCTGTTCCCTCACCTCGTCATGACGACTCTGACGTCGCACCCGACGCGCTTTCCGTGCTGAATTCGGTGTTCGGCCTGCCGGCCTTTCGGGGTGCGCAGGAAGAGATCGTCCGGCACGTCACTGACGGCGGCAATTGCCTGGTGCTGATGCCGACCGGCGGCGGCAAATCGTTGTGCTATCAATTGCCGTCGCTGTTGCGCAATGGCTGCGGCATCGTCGTTTCGCCGCTGATCGCGCTGATGCGCGACCAGGTCGCGGGCCTGCTCGAAGCCGGCGTCAAGGCAGCCGTGCTGAATTCGACATTGTCTTTTGAGGAAGCCTCGGCGGTCGAGGCGCGGCTCATCGCCGGCGATCTCGATCTGCTCTACGTCGCACCGGAGCGGCTATTGACCCCGCGCTGCCTCAATCTGCTCGGCCGGGCGAAAATCGCCTTGTTTGCGATCGACGAGGCGCATTGCGTGTCGCAATGGGGGCACGACTTCCGCCCGGAATATATCGGCCTGTCCGTGATATCAGAGCGATTCCCCGATGCGCCACGCATTGCGCTCACCGCTACCGCCGACGACCTCACCCGCAAGGAGATCATCGATCGGCTCGGGCTTGCCGACGCCCCAAGTTTCGTCGCTAGTTTCGATCGCCCGAATATCAAATACGAGATCGTCGACAAGCAGAACGCCCCGGCGCAGCTCAAGGCCTTCATCACCGAACGCCACGCCGGCGACGCCGGCATCGTCTATTGCCTGTCGCGCGCCAAGGTCGAGGACACCGCGGACGCCTTGACCAAAGCCGGCGTGGTGGCGCTGCCCTATCACGCCGGCCTCGACGCCGGCGTGCGCGCCCGCAACCAGGATCGCTTCATCAACGAGGACGGCGTCGTGATCGTCGCCACGGTCGCGTTCGGCATGGGTATCGACAAGCCGGACGTGCGCTTCGTCGCGCATCTCGATCTGCCGAAAAGCATCGAGGCTTATTATCAGGAGACCGGCCGCGCCGGGCGCGACGGCAAACCGTCGACCGCCTGGATGGCCTATGGCCTGTCCGACATCGTGCAGCAGCGCCGCATGATCGACGAATCCCAGGGCTCGGAGACCTTCAAGCGCGTCTCGATCGGCAAGCTGGAGGCGCTGGTGGCGCTCGCCGAAACTGCGAGCTGCCGGCGCACCCGCCTGCTCGGTTATTTCGGCGAGACGCTCGCCGCAACGAAATGCAACAATTGCGACAACTGCCTGTCGCCGCCGGTCATGCGCGACGGCAAGGTGATCGCGCAAAAGCTGCTGTCCTGCGCCTATCGCACCGGGCAGCGCTTTGGCGCCATGCACCTGATCGATGTTCTCGTTGGCCGCATGACCGAACGGGTCAAGCAATTCGGGCACGACAAGCTATCGGTGTTTGGCATCGGCCGCGAACTCAATGAAAAGCAATGGCGTGCCGCGTTGCGTCAACTGGTGGCGATGGGCCACCTGCAGGCCGACAGCGAAGCCTTCGGCGCGTTGAAGCTGACCGAGAGCGCACGCGGCGTGTTGAAGGGCGAGACCGAGGTGATGCTGCGCGAAGAGACCCCTGGAGCGCGCATCCGAACCAGCAGAGCCAAATCAAGGCGCGGTGACCTCACGCCCGAGGCTACCGGCCAGGCTCAACCGGCAAATCCCACGCTGGTGGGTGCTCTGAGGGCGTGGCGTTCGGAAGTCGCGCGCAAGCACGGGGTGCCGGCCTATGTCGTGCTGCACGATTCCACCATCGACGGCATCGCCGCCGCGCGCCCGGCGACGCTCAACGCGCTTCGCAACATCCCCGGCATCGGCGACAAGAAGCTCGAACATTACGGGGATGAGCTGATCGCGCTGGTGAAGGCGACAGAATGAGCGGGCTTGCCGCGCCGAAGCGCAGCGAAGGCGGGAGGCGGCTCCGAAAAGTCCAGGAACCAATGGCTCCCATGCCCGGCGAGGCTTGTTCTTTGCCGGGAAGGCAGGCAGAACTCTCTGAAACCTGTCTATTTCGGGGAGTTGAAATTCGTGGCTGAACAGCGGGCTTTGGCCTCCATCGAGGCCGTCGAGAGCGGCCTCGCCGCGCAAGGCTATATCGCCAGCCGGCAGATCGCCACCGCGGTCTATCTCGCGCAGCAGATCGAGAAGCCGATCCTGGTCGAGGGGCCTGCGGGCGTCGGCAAGACCGAGCTTGCGAAGGCGATCGCGGCGTGGCGCGGGCTCAAGATGATCCGCCTGCAATGCTATGAGGGGCTGGACGAGGCCAAGGCGCTCTATGAGTGGAAATATGCCAAGCAGCTCTTGTACACCCAGATCCTGAAGGACAAGCTCGGCGAAGTGCTGGGCGGCGCCGACACGCTGCACGCGGCGCTGGCGCAACTGCACGATTTCGGCGACGTGTTCTTCTCCAAGGAATTCGTCGAACCGCGGCCGCTGTTGCAGGCGCTGGAGCAACCGGCCGGCTGCGTGCTGCTGATCGACGAGATCGACAAGTCGGATGCCGAGTTCGAATCGCTGCTGCTCGAAATCCTCAGTGATTTCCAGGTCAGCATTCCCGAGCTTGGAACCGTTTCCGCCGTGGTGCCGCCGACCGTGATCCTGACATCCAACAGCGAGCGCGATCTCGGCGATGCGCTCAAGCGGCGCTGCCTGCATCTTCACATCGGGTTTCCCGAACAGAAGCTCGAGGAGCGCATTGTCGAAAGCCGCGTGCCCGGGATCTCGCAAACGCTGCGCAAGCAGATGGTCGGATTCATCCATGCTGTCCGCACGCTGGACCTCAAGAAGCAGCCGTCCGTGAGCGAAACCATCGATTGGGCGCGCGTTCTGGTGCTGCTGCAGGCATCGGAGCTTGGCCATGAGCTGGTCAAGGACACGCTCAATGTTCTGCTGAAATATGAGGCGGATATCGAGGCGACGTTGCCCCAGGTCTCCACCTTCATTGCCAAGGCTTCCCGGCAAAACGTCTTCGGTTGAAGAATGGGATGAGAGAGAACCTGCATCGCTTCTTTCGCGCGGCGCGCGGGGCCGGAGTCCGCCTCTCGCCGGCCGAAAGCATCGATGCGATGCGGGCGGTCGCGCAAATCGGTTTCACGGATCGCGATGTCCTGCGGGACACTTTCCTGCTGACGCTTGCGAAAACGCAGGACGAGAAGAAAGCGCTCGGCGATTGCTTCGACCTGTTCTTCCGTCAGCCCGAGCCATCGCAAGCCACGCCCGGAAACGACAACGCCGGCGAATCGGACGCGGCGGAAACCCAAACGACTGGGGCTGCCGGGGACCCATCGGCTGATGACCTCGGCCCGCTGGCGCAGATGCTGTTGTCGCAGGACCGCAACGATATCGCAGCCGCGATCGCCAACGCATCCAGTGCAGCCTCGTTGTCCGACATCCGCTATTTCACCCAGCGCGGCATATTCTCGTCCCGTATCCTCGAATCGCTGGGTATCCAGCGGCTGCGCGAGGACCTCGACAACCTGGGCGCGGCAAATCCTGCCATGGCGGAGCGGCTGGCGGCCGCGACAGAAGGACTGCGCGACACCGTTCGCGACGCGGTCTCGCAGGCGCTGCTGCTGTATGGGCGCGAGGAGACCGAGAACCTGCGCAACGAGATCTTGCGCAACGCGCCGCTGTCGCGGATCGATCCGCGGCAGGTCGAACAGATGCGGTTCCTGATCCGGCAGATCGCACGCCGGCTGCGGGAGCGCTACAGCAAGCCGCGCAAGCGGCAGCGCCGCGGCCATCTCGATGTGCGACGGACCATCCGGCGAAATGCGGCGTGGGGCGGCGTTCCGTTCCTCACCGCCTGGAAGCGGCGCCGCCGCGACCGGCCGAAGATTGTGGCGCTTTGCGACGTCTCGGGCTCGGTGGCGCGCGTTTCCGATTTCTTCCTGCTGCTGATCCACAGCCTGCATGAAGTTGTCTCGGATGTTCGTTCATTCGCCTTTTCCGGCCACTTGATCGAGGTCAGCGACATCCTGGAATCCAAATCTCCCGAAGCGGCGATGCAGGAGATCATGTCAAAGGTTGGCTTCGGATCGTCCGATTACGGCGGCTCGTTCGCCGATTTCGAGAAGCAGTGGATGAGCGCGGTGACGCCGCAGACCACCGTGATCGTGCTCGGCGACGCCAGAAGCAACAACCTCGATCCCCGCGCCGATATCCTGCGCCGCATCGCCGAGCGATCGAAACGTCTGGTATGGCTCAATCCGGAAGGACGGATGGCCTGGGGCTGGGGCGATTCCGAAATGCCGCGCTATCAGACCTTTTGCACCACAGTGCGCCAATGCGCCACAGCGCAGCAGCTTGAGCGCGCGGTGTCGGATATCGTCGCGACGTATCAGTAGACGGAGAGCGCCGGCCGAGATGTCGACAGCGCTACTTCTTCGCGCGGCTGTCGCGCTCCGCGACGAGAGCGTTAAGCTCCTCCGTCTGTTGCGCGATACGATCGGCGGTCCGCTCTTCATTCTCGCTGCCGGAGGCCGCCGCGGCCTGCTCGACGAGCTGGCGAAGATTGTCTCTCAGCACCGCAATACGATCCTCGAGTTCGGCCAGAGAAAGTGTTCCATTCATCGTTATTCTCCTTGCACAAGACGGGCTACCGAACCTGTCACGCTCCAGCCCTTGCGGCCCGCCTTGGGAATAGGACCACCGGTCCACTCAGCATGGCAAGACGCCGATCCGCTGGACGAAACTCCGCGTTTCGCCGGCAGCAAATTGTATCAAGCCCGGCTTATTCTCGAAATCTCCGTCGAAGTCCACCGGACTTGCGTATCCGTGCCATGGCTCGATACAGAGAAAAGAGGCACCGCCGGGCTTTGACCAAAGGCCGAGCTGTCGAAATCCCTCCCATGAAATAGCAATCGTCGGGGCGCCGGGTGCCGTATAGCGAAGCGAACTGCTGTTGAGTTGGTCCATGATAATCGCATCCTCGGCAAACAGCGCCTCCGACAAGGCAAGCGTCGTTCCCCGAATCGGGGTTTCAAATGGCCGATCACGGAGGAGGCCGCCGTCAAGGCGTCGTACGGGTGCCGTTTCAGCGTGAGAGAACACGATCGAATGGCTCTCCTTCTGCATCCCCGCGACAAGCGGCCAGTTGAAAGCGGGATGGGCGCCGATTGATGCGGGCATGATCTGATCGTCCGTATTCGTAATCTCGTAGACGATAATCAGGTCATCGTTCTCCACGGCGTAGCTCACATCGAGTCGGAAGCTGAACGGGTATTGCGACCGGGTCGCTTCATTGTCCTGCAGGAATAGCGAGCAGGCCTTCGGTTCCCTCGCAGACCAGGTGAATCGCTGATCGCGAGCGAAGCCATGCTGCGTCATCGGAAAGGTCTTTCCCTTGTAAAGCAGCCGATCATTCCTGAGCTTTCCGACAATGGGAAACAAGATCGGAGCGTGCCTCGGCCAGGCCGGACCGGCCTGCCAGAGCAACTGCCGGCCATGTCCATCTATCAGGGAGCACAATTCTGCGCCGTTCTCCTTGATGGTTGCGGCAATGCGTCCGTTAGAAATGGTGTGACGATCGCTGATGGGATATCTCCTGCCAGGTTCCACTGAAACGAGCGCGACATTCGAGGCTGCTGGTGCCGTCAGGCAACGCCACCAGGACTAGATCGTCGTGCCGGTTGCATCTCGCCGATCAAGACGTCAAAGTCCAGGCGGCAATTCGGACCGCTGAGGATACAATGGCGCTTGCGCATCGGCTACTATTGCTTGGGCTCGCGCTCTGTTTTTGCGATCCGGCCTTTGCTCAATCATCTTCCGTCCGTCCTGCGGCGATGATTTCGGATTTTCGGCTCAAGAACGGCGAGGGCCGGGTAACGTCTGATTCCACGCTCAACCGAATTGCGCAGGATCAGGCGAGCGCGATGGCTTCAAAGGGCGTGATGGACCACGACGTGCTCGGTCCCTTCAGCTCACGCGTATCGTCGGCGGGAGCGCAACGTGCCGCGGAGAATATCGCATATGGTTACGACAATTTCGCAAAAACCCTTGATCAATGGATCAACTCGGCAGGGCACCGCAAAAATCTGCTGCTCCACGACGCGGCGCGTGTGGGCGTCGCCAGTGCGAAAAGCCCTGCAAATGGCCGCACCTATTGGGCCATGGTGATAGCCGGCGGATACGAGAAACCCAAGCCACCCGGCGTGAGGTCACCTGGGGTCAAGTCACCCGGCGTGAAGTCGGCGGCCGCCGCGAAGCCAAAAGCTCGGGTGCAACAAGCCTGCAGAATGAAAATCCTGAGTATCTGCCTGTGAATTCCCACCAGACCTTCACACTACCGATCTAGTGATCTCACGAATGCAGGCTGGCGGAGAGAGTGTCAGTCAATCCCCACTGAAAGATCAAGAATTTTCGCTCTTTCCGGACTAACCCACGATTTGCGTAACAGCCTGAAAAAGCTTACCGCCCCTACCGGCGGCGCCGTCGCGCCCGGCCACTTCGGCTCGCACCAAAAATATCGAAAACAACCCCATGCAAAGTAGCCGGCGGCCGCCGCAACCGGCGGCTTGGACCGAAAATTTGACACGCCGGGCAAATCAGCGGCACAGTTTGATCATCATAAGATCTGCCAGACGACCACGGGCACGCAACGGATGCTGTCCGCCGTAACGTCAGACGTCCCGCCACCGTGACCGGATGCTGCATCGCGACAGCTTCCATGCGTTGACGCGATCATGTTCCGTGTGGGCGGCAGCTCTCGTCGTCGGGGCCGTTACTCACGATAATTTTGTGCACTGTCACCGTAACTGCTGGAAGCTGCAAATCTCAACGATCCGAAGATGTCTCGCAATCGGTGGTTCGTTAAAGTCGCGATCGACCTTGAACAGCCAGACATTCAGGATTTCAGGAATTTTTGCCAGTCATGGTTCCTGATACAGCTTTCCAACTTCAGGTCCAGCTTATCAAGACTTTGCCGCAGCACGGCGATTTCGTGCGCATCAAGCGCGGTCATGAGTTCGCGTTCCACTCTGACCACGAACTTCTCAATGTCCTTGTAGACCTTGCGACCGTCAGCCGTCAGACGAAGACTGGCGCGGCGCCGGTCGCTCTTATCCAGTTCGCGGTCAATCATTCCGCGCCGAACCAGCAGCTCGATCGCTCTTGCTACCTTGAAAGGGTCGGACGAGGTCAGCGTGGCAAGCTGCTTCGCCGTTAGCGGCTGATATCGGGCAATGACTGCAAGGCTCCGCCAGGCGGGCATCGTCAGACCATGGCGGCTCGCATACATGGGAGCTATGAAATTGCCCAACCGGGTAGCAAGCAGACCAAATCTGTAGCCAGTCCAATTCTCGAGCGGAATGGGAGCGGCTTTCGGGTTCTTCATGATTGATGACGGGACCTTCTCGCGAGCGGGATCTCGACGGTAACGGCCCGCATGACCCAGTTCAACATCGGCGATCCGGAAATCTCACGAATCGTTTCATTGACGGTCGTTTAGAATACTTGCAGAATGCAATTAATCTAAAAACCGGTGCAGCGCCGCAAGGATGCTGCATCGCAAGACAAATGATGGAGGATCGATATGTCCAAGGCGACTTCCAGAGCCACGCCTTCCAAAGCCAAACCTTCCAAAGTCTCAACTTCCAAAGCGACAGACGGCGTTGACTTGACCCGGGTCGGCCCGGGCACGGTCATGGGCGAGATGATGCGGCAATACTGGATTCCCGCCGCCGCATCCTCCGAATTGACGCCCGATTGCGATCCAATGCGCCTCATGCTGCTCGGCGAGCAACTCATCGCCTTTCGAGACAGTTCGGGCCGGGTCGGCGTGCTCGATCATCAATGTCCGCATCGCTGCGCGTCGCTGTTCCTCGGCCGCAACGAGCAGAATGGCATCCGTTGTGTTTACCATGGCTGGAAATTCGACGTTGACGGGCGCTGCCTTGAAATGCCGAACGTCCCGCCGCCGCAGGACTTCAAGGAGAAGGTACGCGCGAAAAGCTACAGGGTACGCGAGCAGGCGGGCCTGATCTGGGTCTATATGGGATCGCGCGCCGAAGCGCCGCCGCTGCCCATGCTCGAGGCGCTGTTCGTTCCCGAACAGGACCTGACCGTCACCCTGCTGCAACGAGAGGCCAACTGGCTACAGGGCCTCGAAGGCGATATCGACACGTCGCATTTCGGCTTCCTCCATGCCGGCCATATCAAGGCCGAAGACTTCGAGGAAGGCCACCCGGCCCGGCACACCGTGGCCAACCGGGCTCCCGAATACAAGGTCGGCGAGACCGAATGGGGCACGATGTATGGTGCGTATCGGCCCGAAGCCAACGGCAAGATGCACTGGCGCATGGCGCACTTCTGTCTACCGTTCTGGACCCAGACCCCGAACGCCGACTTCGCGGATCATGTGGTCGCCAAGGCGTGGGTGCCGATGGATGACACCCATACGATGCTGATTTCGATTTACGGCGGGCGAGCCAAGGGCGCGACCTACTCGTCCTCGAAGCTGAAGTCGGGAGCGGGCATACCAGGCGCCGATGCGCTCGATTATCTTCCCAACACCACTGACTGGTTCGGCCGCTGGCGGGCAGCCCAGAACATCGGCAATGATTGGCAAATCGATCGGGCCGCACAGCGGGAGAACCGCATCTACACCGGCATCCGCAATATCGTGATCCAGGATCAGGCGGTCACCGAAAGCATGGGACCGATTGTAGATCACACCAAGGAGCACCTTGCGCCGAGCGACATCATGATTTCGCGCACGAGGCGGCGTCTCCTGACGGTTGCCCGCGCTTTCGCGAAGGATGGCACCGTTCCTCCCGGCGTCGACGATACCGAGGTGTTCTGGAAGGCGCGTGCCGGATCGTTCTATGCCGACGACAAGATCGACTGGCTCGACGCGTATGAACAACAGCTGAAGACGGCGATCCGCTGGCCTGCTCCCGGCCAACAACAAGCCGCGGAGTAGCATCATGTCGGCAGGAAACGACGAGAGCGGACGCGCGCTGATCACGCGGCGCGCCGCGCTGCTTGGGCTGGCGGCCGGCTCCGCCTTGCTGTCCGCTCCGGACCAGGCGCGGGCCGAGGATGACTGGAACAAGATCGTGGCCGCCGCCAGGAAGGAAGGCCACGTCGTGATCTATAGCGCCTTCGTGGGTCTTGCGGCCCATCAAGACCTCAAGAAGGACTTCGCGGCGAGCTTCGGCATCACGGTTGATATCCTGGAAGCTCGCGCGAGCGAGGTACGCGAGCGGCTTCGCGTTGAGCAATCGGCGGGCCGCCATGCCGCCGACGTCTCGGAAAACGGCAGGACGACGACAACACTGCAGATCAAGGAGGATAACGTTTTTGGTCCATTCGGACCGCTGCCGGCCCTTGGCAACCTGAAGCCGGAATTTCGCAGCGACGGCATGCGGTTGCCCGTATTCGCGATCATCTACGGCATCCTCGCGAATACGCAACTCGTCAAGCCGTCGGATGAGCCGAAGAGCTGGCTCGATTTGACCGACCCACGCTGGAGGGGCAAGATTCTCAGCGACGACTTCCGCGCGCTCGGCGGCGGCGGCGTTTTATTTTCCGTGCTTCAGGATCATTTCGGCCAGGACTTCCATCAGAAGCTTGCGCAGCAGGACATCAAGTTCGGCCGGGAAATACCGGCCAATGAACGACGGGTCGCACGCGGCGAGTACCCACTCTACATTCCCGACAGCCTGACGGCCGCGCCGACGCTGAAGGGTCTTCCGGTGAAGTTCCTCGTGCCCAAGGAGGGCTTGCCGTACGTGGGCTACGACCTCGCACTTCTCAAGAACGCGCCGCATCCCAACGCGGCCCGCGTGTTGATGAACTACTACCTGGGCCAGAAAATGCAGCAGGCTTTTGCCAAGCTTGGCCTTTTGCCCGTGACGACCGAAGCCTTTCCCGAAGTCGATCCCGAGATCGCCGAGTTTCAGAAGAGCAAGCTGCTCGGGACGACCGATCCGGAACGCATGAACCAAATGCTCGATCTCGCCAAGCAAATCTACCGCTGACACTGGCGTCAGCGCAGACGATCGCCTCGCGAAACGGCTATTGCGCCCGCTCCGCCTTTTCGACCACCGCCCAGGCGGCCCGCTGCGGAACCACGACAGTCACATTGTCGCCGACCGCGTGACTGCCGAACGGCGGCGCGTCGACGTTGAGACGACCATCGTCGGTCTGCACGACGATCGACCGGATCGGCCCACGGAAGATCGTGTGCGCGATTCGTCCGGACCACGTCAGTTCATCTGCGCCGGCTTTGGAGCCGGCGGGCGCGAGGCGAGCGTCCTCCGGGCGCGCCATGACCGTAACAGCCTGCCCCGGCTGTACCTCGCTTGCCGCCTCGCACGGCCCTCGCCATCCCCGGCCAACGACCTCCAGCCGAAAGCGACACTCGTCCACGCGCGCGCACGATTCGACGCTGGCTTCGAGCAGGTTCGGCGTTCCGAAGAAGGCCGCCACGGTCCGGTTGACGGGGTATCGATAGATATCTTCGGGCGCCCCAATCTGCTGAATTCTGCCGCGGTCCATCACGACCACGCGGTCCGATAACGCCATGGCTTCGGACTGGTCATGCGTGACGTAGAGGCTCGTCATGCCCAATCGCTTCTGAATCGAGCGAAATTCGTCACCCATCTGCAGGCGAAGTTTGGCGTCGAGGTTGCTCAAGGGCTCATCGAGCAACAGCACCATCGGCTCGAACACCAGCGCCCGTGCGATTGCGACCCGCTGCTGTTGCCCGCCCGACAGCGCGGGCGCTGGCCGCTCGGCAAACCTTTCCATCTCGACGAGCTGCAATGCCTTCGTGACGCGGTCGAGGATTTCGGCAGCGGGCCGGCGACGAACCCGCAGTGGATAGGCGACGTTGTCGAATACCGTCATATGGGGCCAGATGGCGTAGGACTGGAACACCATTCCGAGCCTGCGGCGCTCCGACGGGACGAAAATGCCGCGCGCAGCGTCACTCACGATCTCATTGCCGATGCTGATGCGCCCTCCGGTGTTCTGCTCGAGCCCCGCCACCATACGCAGCGTCGTCGTCTTGCCGCACCCGGAGGGACCGAGCAAGGTGACGAATTCGCCCTCGTTCACGCGGAGATCGACACCGTCGACCGCGACGAACTGCCCGAAGTTCCGGCTGACCTTCTCGAGAATGACATTCGACATGACGTTACCTGATCCATTCACAGAGCATTGATGCGGCTCTTGATGACCTTGAGCTGAACCCATCTGAACAGGATCACCATGCCCATCATGAGCAGCCCGATCACGCTGACCTGTTCGGCATTCCCGTTGGCCCAGAGCTTCAGCAGCACGACGGACAGCACTTCGGAACCGACGGAATAAAGCAGGACCGAGGCACTGAGCTCGCGCATGATCCCGAAAAACACAAGGACCCACCCGACCGCAAAGGACGGCCAGGCCAGCGCAATCACGATGCGCCCCATCGTCTGCAGCCAATTCCCGCCGTGCACGCGCGAACACTCCTCGAGATCGAACGAGAGCTGTGCATAGGCGCTGGACATGATCCGCACGGAGAGCGGCGTTCCCAAGGAGATATAGGCCAGCAATAGCGCCCAGATCGTGCCGTAGATCGGGATCGAATGAGGCAGCAGGGCAAAGCCCCATAGAAAGCCGACGCCCAAAACGATCCCCGGCATCATCCACGGCAACCAGGCCATTGCGTCGATCAAACGACGCCCACGCCACTTGGTGCGAACCGAGATGTAGGCGACCGCGCCACCCAGCAGCATGGTCAAAGTGGCGCCGACAAAGCCCAGCAGCACCGTGTTGTTGAACCCTCGCCAGAAGTCGCTGCTGCCGAAGACCGCCCTGTAATGTTCAAGCGTCAGCATGTCCCGCTGATAGAAGCCGAAGAACTTGAAGAACGATCCGATCAGGAGCTGTCCTACCGGCAGGACGACGGTTACGAAGAAGAACAGAAGGCAGAAAGCGAAGGTGGCCCATCGCCATTTTCCCAGCTTCATGACCGTCGGTGAATAACCTTTGCCGGTGACGGTCTGAAAGCTGCGGCCCCGCAAAATACGCCATTGCAGCAGCACGATCAGGAACAGCAGCGCCATGATGACGAAGCTGATGGCGGTCGCATACTGGTATTCCGGCGGCGATCGTTGATTGATCGAGTCGTAGATATCCGTGGTGATGACCCGGATGCCGGCCGGCGTCCCGAAGAACAGTGGTGATTCGAAGTTCTCGATGCCGCGAATGAAGCTCAGGATCGCGGCTCCGGTGAGCGCCGGCAACATCAATTGCAACGTCACGGTGCAGAACGTCCGCAGTCGCGACGCGCCGCACATCCGCGCCGCCTCCTCGAGGCTCTGGTCCATCGCGCGAAACGCGTCAACGATGAGCAGGAAAAGGAACGGCACGGAGTACTGCATCATGTGCCAGACCACGCCGCCATATGAGTAGACATTGATCGGCGCGGCAGTCGATCCTGTCACCCATTGATAGACTTGGTTGAGCAATCCAACCTGGGGATTGCCGAGCATGCCCCACGCCATCGCGGTGAGAATCGGCGGGATGAAGAACGGCAGCGTGATGAGCGCCTCCAGCGTCCCGCGCATCGGCGTGTCGGTCCGCGCGAGAATCCAGGCCAGCAGAACCGCCAGCACCAGCGAGGGGATGGTCTTGGCGAGCGATATGCCGACCGTGTTGAGCAGCGTCACCACGCTCTGCAGCGTGAGCACCTGGCGATAACCGTCCAGATTGAACGTGCCCGCCATGCCGGGCGGGGTAGAATGCAGGCTCCCGTAGAGCAGCATCGACAGCGGATAGACGGAGAGGAAGGTCAGAAGCACCACAAGAAGGGTGACGGCAACGACTCGCCCTGCCGAAGTCGTCTGCAGCAGTCGCCCAATCCAGGACAAGCCCGGCGTCGCGGGTATTGCCCTGAGACTGTCCACTCGATCTTGCGCAGAAATGCTCATGCCATCGATCAAGGATAGAGCTTTTTCGCCAGCCCCATCATCGAAGGCCGGTCGGACAGCGTCGCGGGACCAATCAGCTTGGCGTTCACGAACGGCTGCGCCTCGGGATCAGCACGTTCGGCAACACCTGCGGCCACGGGCAGCATCCACGCGTTCGCGTAGATCAATTGCGCTTCGATGCTGAGGAAATGCTGGATGAACAACCGGGCCGCGTTCGGGTGCGGCGCATTCTTCAGGACCGCGAGATCCATCCGCGCGTAAGGCGCGCCTTCCTTCGGGATTACAATCTTGACCGGCAGCCCCTTGAGATCCGATGCAAAGGCGAAGATCTGCGGAATATAGATCGGGTATTCCCCGCGGGCCACGCGGCGGGCGTCGTTGCGCATGTCGCGGCTGAAGACCGGCTTTTGCTCGGCGAGCTTCATGTTGAAGTCGGCATCCATGTTCTTCTGCAGGATTGAGAACATCGCGTTGCCGCTGCCGAGCGGCCGCATGTCGTCGGACAAAATCTTGCCCTTCCACTTCGGATCGTTGAGATCGTCCCAGCTCTTCGGGACGTCCTCTTCCTTGACCAGCCTGGTATTGATCAGGATGCCCATCGGCTGGACGAACGCCGGCACGCTGTGCTCATCGGCCTTGAACGGGGGCCGAAGGTTCGCGATGTTCGGGATCGACGGCAGCTTCTGGATGAAATCCCCATTGTTGAGCTGCTCCTCGATCATCGTCGAAGAGATCATTTCGGCATCGCCCAGGTAACGGCCGGCTGCCTGTTCGGTCCGGATGCGCTCCGCGAGCTCGCTCGCGCGCAGATCGAGGCTCTCGACGGCGATTCCATACTTGGTCTCGAATGACTTCAAAACCTCCTTAAAGTATGGCGCGCCGAGCGTCATATTGTAGACGACGACCTTGCCTTCCTTCTTGGCGGCAGTGACGACTGCATCCCACGACGCGTCTTCGGCCTGCGCCGGCGCGGCGAGTGCGGCAAGGCAAGCGATCAACGCAGCCTTGACTATCCCTGGCTTGACCAACACTTCTTCACTCCTCCCTCTGATTGTTATCTTTTTAGCTGACCGCTGCGGTCAACCTAGACTTCGACCACGATGTATTGCTTCTCGACCGAGACCGGAAACGTCTCGGCCCGAAGCTCGCCTTCGACGAGCGCCCCACCCGCCTCCACCTTCAGTTCATAGCTCCGCACCTTGGTCCGATCGGGTTCGCACCATGACTTCCCGGTTCTCAGATCGAATTCCCAGCCATGCCACGGACAACGAATGAGTTCGCCTCGCCGGCTGTACTGATAGGAGCCTGGCTCGCTGGCTTCGACGAGGCCGACGACGCGTCCCTTGCAGAGCGACGCCCCCTCATGCGGGCAGCGGTTGCCGACGGCAAAATATTCTCCGTCGACGTTGAAGATGCCGATTTCGCGGCCATTCACGCTCACCACTCTGCGCTGGCCCGGCGCTATCTCATCGACGGTTGCAACGATGTGCCGCGCCATCAGCCCAGCCCATAGAATTTGCACGAGTTGCCGTAAAGGAGTTGATCGCGTTGCGCCTCGCTGAGGTTAGCCTTGAAAGCGTAACGCGGATCGTCGAAATCCCAATGGGGATAGTCCGTCGAGAACAGCAGGCGATCCCAGCCGATGCGGTCGAACAGGTCGGTCAGTTCGGCGGCGCTTGCGGGCTCCTCCATCGGCTGCGTGCTGAACCACACTTGCTCGCGAACATACTCCGATGGCGGACGCCTCAGATGCGGCACTTCGCTGCGCAACCGCGACCAGTGCTTGTCCATGCGCGCACTCAGCGAAGGGATCCAGCCCAGCCCGCCCTCCATGATGACGACGCGAAGTTTGGGAAGCCGCTCGAAGACGCCCTCGAATACCAGGCTGGTCAGCACCGCCTGCATGGTCTGCGCGACCGAGTGATGTTCTTCCATGTAATAGGACGGCCAGCCGCCGCCGGTGGACGGATGGCCGTTGGTGCCGCCGACATGGATCGTGATCGGCAGATTGTTGCGCACCGCCGCCTCAAAGATCGGCCAGTAGCGGCGGCGCCCGAGAGGCTCGTCGGTTCGCGGCAGGATCAGGATCTGCGTGAAGTTCGGGTCGCCTCCCCGCGCGTCGATTTCCGCGACAGCGGCTTCGGTGTCCTCCTGCGCGACAAGGACCGAGGCTCGCAACCTGGATTCCTGTTTGACCCAGCGCTCCACCTGCCATGTGTTCATCGCCCGCGTGAGCGCGGCGCCGAAATCGAGATTCCTCTGGCTGCCCGGATTCCAGCGCAACGGTATCAGCATCCCAACCTGAACCCCGTTCGGATCGAGGTGCTGTTTCCTCATCAGTTCCAGACTCGACCCGGGAGGGCCGCCTTCGTCGGGATAGGCATCGACCCTCGCCGCGTCCGGCGACATGCGCGGATGGGATAGCGCTTCGGAAAAGGCGTGACGCAGATGACTGCCATAGACGGAGAGATGTTCGATCCACCGCTTCTCCAGGTAGGGATGAACCTCAGTCCATGACGTCATCGCAGGATGAATATCGCAATCGATCACCCGCAGCTTGTATTTGGCGGGCGGGCTACGATCCAGCTCGATGGTGCTCATTCGGCAACCTCCAACGCATGATCGGCCTTGGCCAATCGGGGATAGGTGGCAAGCGCGTTTTGACTGAGGATGTTGCGGAACATTCCGTCAGGCAACCCGTCCGGCAACGCGGCATCGCCGTCGAACTGCCAGTGCGGATAGTCCGTCGAAAACAGGAATAGCTCGTCGGACTTCAGATGATCGGTCAGCCGCAGGATTGCTTCTCTTTCGTCCGCCGCATCGATCGGCTGCACGGTGAAGCGGACGTGATTGCGAATGATCTCCGACGGCGCGCGCGTTACCCATGGAACTTCCGCCCGCAGGCCCTTCCACGTCTTGTCCGCGCGCCAGACGAATCCACTGAGCCATGTCAGGCCGGACTCGATCGCAACGACCTTCAGGTTCGGAAACTTCGCGAACACGCCCTCGGAGATCAGGCTTTGCAACTGACTTTCGAAGGCGCAGGATTGAGCGATATAATCTTCGACATAATAGGAAGACCAGCCCGCGGCGGTCGGCGCATAGCGGCAGGCGCTGCCGGCGTGAATGCCGATGGCGAGCCCCAGGCGTTCCGCCAGTTGATAGATCGGCCAAAGCTGCCGCCGACCGAGCGTCACCTCGCCGGAGACCAGCATCAGCACCTGCACGAAACGAAAGTCGTCGGCGCGCCGCTCGATTTCCGCGACCGCAAGTTCGGTGTTATGGGCCGCGATCGTGATCGAGGCGCGCAACCGGGAATCGCGATTGAGCCATTCATCGCGAATCCAGTCGTTGGTGGCCCGGCAAAATGCCGCAGCCATGTCTTCGCTGTGAAAGACCTGGGCTCCATACAGGCAGTTGAGGATGCCGTAGCGCGACTGGCAGGGGTCCAGGACATGCGCCTGCATCGCTTCGAGCGATGATCCCGGTTTTCTTCCCTGATCGAGCGTCCAGTCGGGACGGCACGACAAGGGCGTGTTCTGGGGATAGCTGGTGAGGCTCAGGTTCAAACGGTCGAGCGCACGGACCGAGACCATCTCGCGCCAATAGTCGTCGAGATAAGGCATCAGCACGCTCATCCCGGGCACCGCGGGATGAAGGTCGCAGTCGATCGCGCCTGCGAATGTCGTGGCACGCCCGGGGGGCGCGTCGTGGCGATTTCCTACCATGCACTCTCCAGGCATCGTTCTTGGCAGTTCGGAGATTGCGTTTATGTTGATCAATCAATAAATGATTTGTCAAGAAACTTTGATCTGAATCAATGCGAATCGAATAGACCTTGTCGCAGGGATCGGACTTGTCAGGAGACCTCAGGAATGCCCCCGAGCAAGCGATTGGCGGTTAGGGAGATTGAGCCGCGCGTCGCCGGAATGCTGGCGCGTGACCACGTTGCGGTGCTTGTTTCTACGATCGGCATGCGCCTGAGCCGAGGCGCCATGGCCTACTACCGCGCCGCTTGGGACATCAGCACTGTGGAATGGCGACTGCTGATGACGCTCAACAGCATCGATTCACTGAATGTGAGTGAACTGTCCGACGCCGCCGACGTCGACAAGGCGGCCGCGAGTCGCAGTCTTGCACTTCTCCAGGAGCGAAAACTCGTTTCAGTTGAACAGACCAGGTCCCGCGGCCGGGCCGCGATAGCGAGATTGACCGCCGACGGACGCAAGTTCGCGACAAAGCTGACACAGGTTTCGCGCGAGCGGGAAGCGCGTCTATTCAAGGATTTCGCCACCGCCGACAAAGAGCGCTTGAACGTCCTTCTGAACCAATTGTCACGCGCGCTGGATGGCGCGGACTGGGATCATGCAGGGCCCGCTTGACGGCCGGTACTGGACCAACCCAGACATACTCCGCGGCGCCAGTGCGGTACCAAACCAGCAGCACGACTGGCTGGAGGCCCCTCTCGATCCAAGCCTGCTCAGCAAGCACAAGGTCCGAGGATCGGCGAAGCCTCATCGATTGGGGACACCGATCACGCCAAATTCCGAGACAGGCATGATCCAATAGACGATCCTGGATCCAGCGAAGGCCGCATTCAGCCGTTCGAGCAACTGCGCCGCGTCTTCTACCTGAAGGATTGTCCGCACGATCAGTTCGTCGGCGTGGCCCTTGACCTGCTCGGCCGATGTCTGCAATCGGACGTCGGGACCGTGGCCCGCGGTGTCCGAGGCCGTGAAGCCGGATACGAGATCGCGCTGTTGGCTGAGATAGTCGAACAACTCGTCGCGGAGCGATCGGCCAGCGATCAGCGTGAGGCAGACGAATCCGGCGTTCATTTGGTTCCCTTCACGATGCCGCCAAACCGGCGATAAAGGATCGGCAAAAGGATCAGCGTCAAAGCGGTCGACGACAGCAGGCCGCCGATCACGACGATCGCGAGCGGACGCTGGATCTCTGATCCCGGGCCGGTCGCAAACAAGAGCGGGATCAAGCCCAAGGCAGTGATGCTCGCCGTCATCAGGACCGGTCTGAGCCTGCGCTTGGCGCCGTCCACCACGATGCGCCCCTCCGGCACGCCTCGGGCTCGAAGCTGGTTGAAATAGGAGACCAGCACGACGCCGTTCAGCACCGCGATTCCTAGCAGCGCAATAAACCCGACGGACGCTGGGACCGAAAGATATTCGCCGGTAAGCACCAGGGCAAAGACGCCGCCAATCACGGCGAACGGAATATTGACCAGGACCAACAGCGCTTGTCGGATCGAACCGAAGGTCGTGAACAGCAGCACAAAGATGAGTCCGATCGCCACTGGCACCACGATCGAGAGGCGCGCGGCCGCGCGTTGCTGATTTTCGAACTGACCGCCCCAGGTGAGCCGGTAACCTTCCGGCAACGGCAGCTCCGTCGCGACTTTCTGCCGGGCAGCCTCAACGAATCCGACCATATCGCGGCCGCGAACGTTGGCTCGCACAACGCTCATCCGATTCCCGTTCTCCCGATTGACCACAACGGGACCGTCGACCCGTTGAATGCGGGCCACTTGCGAGAGCGCCACATGCTGACCCGAGGCTAGAGTCAGCGGCAAGCTCGCGAGCAGCGTCGGAGCCGCGCGGGTCGTTTCGCTGCCGCGAACGAGGATGGGCGTGCGCCGCCCTTCTTCGAGCACCGTTCCGATCGTGCGGCCCTCGATCTGGGTGCGTAACAAATTGGAGATGGCGTCCACCGTCAGGCCGAGGCGTCCTGCCTCCATCCGATTCACGGCAACCGTGTAGTATTGCACGCCCTCGTTGAGAGTGGTGTAGACGTCCTCGGCGCCGGCGATGCTGGACAAAATGGCGGATAGCTTGCTCGCAATCTCGTTGAGCTTGGCGATATCAGGTCCAAAGATCTTCACTGCGACATCGCCGCGTACGCCGCTGATCATTTCCTGAACGCGCATATCAATCGGCTGGGTAAAGCTGAGCGATAGTCCCGGGAAATTGCCGAGTACCTGCCGCAGCTCCTCGAGCAGGGCGGATTTGTCGGCCGTCTTCCGCTCCTCTGCGGGCTTCAGAACCAGGAACGTATCGGTCTGGTTAGGTCCCATTGGGTCAAGGCCGAGCTCGTCGGACCCGGTCCGGGCCACGATACTTTTGACGTCAGGGACCTTCGCCAGGATCGCCGACTGAAGCCTGGTATTGATCGCAATCATTTCGTCAAGGTTGATTGATGGCAGTGCCTCGACGCTGACAATGATGTCGCCTTCGTCCATGGTCGGCATAAAGGTCTTGCCGAGCTGGGTGTAGGCATAGCCAGCAGCGACCAGGGCCGCAATTGCCGCGACGGTCACCTTACGCTCGTTGTGCAGGGCCCAATCAAGTGCAGGTGCATAAAGCCGGGACGCAATTCGGATCAACCATGGTTCGCGGTGCGACGTGTTCTTGAGCAGAAACGAAATTGCCACGGGGATGACCGTGAGCGCCAAGAGCAGCGAGCCGCCGAGCGCGAATATGATCGCGAGCGCCACTGGGATGAATAATTTCCCTTCAAGCCCCTCGAGTGTCAACAGCGGCACGAATACGATCATGATGATCAGCACGCCCGATGCGACCGGCTGGAGCACCTCGCACACCGAGCGATAGATGATATGGACGAGCGGCGCAGCCTTTTCTCGTGGTTCCTTGCTGAGATTTCCTACGACGTTTTCGACCACCACCACCAGCGCGTCGATCAGCAAGCCGATAGCGATGGCAAGGCCGCCCAGGCTCATCAGGTTTGCCGACATGCCGACGATGCGCATGACGAGCAGCGCGATGACGATCGCGAGCGGCAGGCTCAGCGCGATCACCAGGGAGGCTCGCCAGTTGCCGAGAAACAGCAGGAGGAGAATGATGACCAGGACGGTTGCCTCGCCAAGCGCGCGGATGACGGTACCAACCGCGCGGTCAACCAGCCTGCCGCGGTCGTAAAAAACGTTGATTCCGACACTCTTTGGCAGCAACGGCTTGATCTCTTCAAGGCGCGCCTGCACGTCGGCAACGAGTTGACGCGCATTGGCGCCCCGCAGACCGAGAACGAGGCCTTGGACCGTTTCGCCGTGACCATCCGCGGTGACGGCGCCGTAGCGCGTCAGCGAACCCACCTGAACGCGGGCAATGTCCTTGACCCGGATCGGAACGCCGTCCTTGGTGTCGACAACGATTTGCCTGATGTCGTCGATGGCACGAATGCTGCCTTCGATGCGCACGAGAGCGCTGTCTTCGCCCTGATTGACTCGTCCTGCGCCGTCATTGCGGCTATTCGCCTCGATGGCACGCCGAAACAGGTCATGGGAGATGCCGCGTGCTGCAAGTGCATCGCTGAGCGGAACGATCTCGAACGCCCGGACATAACCGCCGAGCGCGTTGACGTCGGCCACTCCGGGAACGGTCCGCAACGCCGGACGGATTACCCAATCGAGCAGGCTGCGCCGCTCGGCCAGCGAGAGATCTGAGCTGTCGATGGTGAACATGAACATCTCGCCGAGCGGACTGGTGATCGGGGCCAACCCGCCGGTCACACCGTCTGGCAGGTAGCGGCCGATGTTGGCCAGGCGTTCGGACACCTGGTTGCGCGCCCAGTAGATGTCGGTGCCATCCTCAAAATCGACTGTGACGTCAGCGAGCGCGTATTTGGTCGTGGAGCGCAGGATCTTCTTGTTCGGCAACCCAAGCAGTTCGAGCTCGATCGGAACGGTAACCCGCTGCTCGACTTCCTCCGGCGTGAGACCCGGCGCCTTCATGATGATCTTGACCTGGACCGGCGAGACGTCAGGAAACGCGTCGATCGGCAGGCTGGGCAACGCCACAAGTCCGGCGCCGAGCAATAGAAGCACGCCAAGAGCGACGAACAGCCGCTGGGAGAGCGCGAATGCGACGAGGCGTTCGAGCATGACTAGCCCGCTCCCAGCTTCAGCAGAACACCGCGGAGCGCGGAGATGCCGCTGACAGCCACTTCGTCCTCGTCCGTGATGGCGCCGGAGACCACGACATGGTCCTGGTCCTCCTCAAGCAGCGTGACCGGCAGCAGACGGAAGCCGTCCTGCGTTGCCACGAAGACCGAGGCTTGCTCACCGCGCCGGATCAGCGCGCTGTAAGGCAGTTCCCAGGCGCTTTCTCGTTTGGAAGCAAAGGAGATTCGAGCGGCAGCGGTTTGCCCCGGTCGCAAATCGCCGGAGTTCGCTACCTCTGCCCGGACCAGCACGGTTTGGGTCGCCGGATCGGTCGTTTCGGAAACCAGCACCACCCGGCCCGGAGTTTCGTAACCGTCGACCTCCACTTTCGCGCCTTGTCGAATGGCTTTGACGTTCGATGCCGGAACCGCGATCTCGACCCATAGCGGAGAAAGCTGGGCGACCTTGATCAGTGGTGCCGATTGCTCCATGCGTTGGCCGGGAGAAACGGCAATATCGGTGACAGTCGCCGGCCGCGGTGCGGTAACCGTAAGGGTCCCACTGATCGCTGCCTCGCTGGTCAGTTTTGAGATTGTCTCATCCGAAAGGCCGCTGAGCCGAAGCACCTGACGACGCTCCGCGACTGCGATGCTTGCCTGCCGGGCCTCCGCTTGGCTCGCCTCAAGAACACGCTGTGCCACCGCATTACCTTGAAACAGCTGGGTGCTTCGGTTGAGTTGCTGGGCGGCCAGGACTCCCTGAGCAACGGCATGCAGGTAGTCGCGCTGCTGCGACACGAAGCTTGGGCTCTCTATGGTGGCGAGCGGCTGTCCAGCGGTGACGCGGTCACCCCGCGCCACTGAAAGATTGGTCACCATGCCGGCCACAGGAGCGCTAACGACCCATAATTGCGGAGTAGGGATCACGATCTGGGCGGGATAGGGCAGTGTCTTGTCGACCGGGCTCGCAACGGGATGAACCACGCGAATGCCCAGGCTCGTTGCCTGCTCAGGGCTGAGTTTTAGTTGATCCTCGGCCGTCGATTTGGACGGCAGAGCCAGGAACGCTAGCGCAACCAGGATGCGAGCCCAGTTCCGGCACAGAGGTGCTGGTGAACGCAGATGCATTGCGAAGATCCCATGGCAGCGATCGAAAAACTGGAGATTTGGACCTTTATGATCGACTATTTCCCGATCTGCATATCAGCGGTTGATGTTCATCAATCCTATCGCCAGTCGCTGCACCCTTAATGCACCCTCGCTGACCGGAAGCTGTTGATCCATGTCAGCAAATTGTAAGGTCGGATCTGCGATGATGGATTGCTAATCGCGCCTGCGCGATGGCGGTCAGGTACCTGGGAGACCCGCCATGCTGATGAAGGACTGCGCTCTTGCGGCGACGGTATTCGCTCTCTGCTTATCAAGTTTGCCCCAATCCGCGTCCTCACACGGAGGGATAGCGCAAGATCCATGGAATCCTGCGCACCTAACCAATCTACCTCCGGAGATACGGGCCGAGGCGAAAAAGTGGGAGGCTGCGTGTGGCGCCCCGGTCGCCGCCGCACAACGATTTGCGCTTTACCTCACGACTCCTGGCACTCAATTCATTGCTCTTCACTTCGACGATTTCCGATGCCGCAACAGAGCGGTCGTTTGCGACGCATCTGGGTGTTTGCACGAGGTGTACGTGGCAGTCCGGGGACGATACCGGAAGGTACTCACTCTGCGCGCTCAAGATGTCCGCTTGGTGCGTGAGCAAGACGCCGCCTTTCTAGAGATACAGGACCGATCGAGCGGAGGACGACGAATGCTTCGCTGGAACGGCTCTCGGTTCGTGACCCACGCCGGAGCAGGGAACCGGTAGGCTCAACATCCGTGCGGTGAAAGTGGCTATGAAGCCGAAGTGGTACGTCTCCTTTGAACCGGCCAACCGTGGAAAGGAGCATCTTTGCCGGCGCGAAACCAAGACCTTTCCCACAGCAGCTGAGGCCAACTGATACTGCGACCGTTCCCTCGCGCCGCTGCCGCCCGAGGTCAGCGAGGTCAGGTTCCCTGCGAAGTCGAAGCGGCGACCGATCCTTTTGCGGAAGGGCTCCGGAGCTTGGGGACCGCAGATCTCGGAGCGATCGTCGCCTTCAGCCCGCCGAGTTCCGACTTCGAGAGTTCCAGTCTCCACTCGTACGCGTCCAAGACGTCCTGGACGATGGCAAGACCGAGACCTGCGGCTCCTCCTCGCTCGTCGAGGCGGGTGCCGCGCTCGATCACGCGTGACAGGTGGGTCGGTTCGATACCTTCGCCGTCGTCTTCTACGACAAGGGATGGCCGGTTGTCATCGGAGGTGATGCGGACGCATCCTGCAGCATGGCGGGCAGCGTTCTCGATCAGGTTACCGAGGACTTCCGCAAGGTCGGTCCTGTCGAGCGGAACGCAAAGATCATCGGTGACAAGGTTCTCGAATTTCACTTGGGCGTGCTCGGGCGTGCGGGACAAAGTCGCGATGATAGACGCTACGAGCGGCTTCACGGAAGCGGATGTTGCTGCGCCGCCTCTAGCGCGCCCGCGAACCCTGGCGCGCGCGAGCTCGCGGTCGACGTGGCGGCCCATGGCTTCGCCGACGGCGTCGATGTCCCGAGCGATGTCGCGCTCGCCCCGCTCCCGCAGACGCGACGCATCGACCGCAAGGGCTGCGAGCGGCGTCTTCAGCCCATGAGCCAGGTCCGCAGCGCGGCCGCGTGACCGCTCGATCTCGCTTTCCTGAGCATCAATAAGTGCGTTGACTTCCTCGACGAGAGGGTGGACTTCGGTCGGGACCGAGGACGGCAGACGGCGAATCCGCGCCGCTCTGATGTCGGCCACTCCGCGGCGCAACGCGACCAGCGGACGCAAACCGACGCCGACCTGGACCCACGTCGCAAGGGCCAGCACGCAGCCGAGAAGGACGAGCGCGATCGAGAGATCTTTGGCGAACGCGGAGCTGGCGTCCGACACCCTCGCCAAGTCCTCAGCGACGGCAAGGCGGACGGTCACCGGCTTCCCGTCCGCTGAAAGCGTGACGGCGCGCTCGGCCACCAGCACTCGCTGGCCTTCAGGTCCCATCGCTTCGTGCTGGTGCGTTTCGCCGGGTGCGAGCCGATCCGCTGGGAGTTCCATGGCGGAATCCCATAGCGAGCGCGAGCGAAGCGACTGCCCGTGATCATCGCCGACCTGCCAGTAGAGTCCGGAAAGAGGATCCGCGAACCGGGGATCGACGGGAGACTGCCTCAACACTAGCTTGCCCTGACGGTCGACGTCGATATTCGCGAGAAGCTGCTTCAGATGGACATCGAGATCTTGAGCCAAGGTGCGCGAGACATGGCGCTCGAAGACGATGACGAGCGCGCCGCCGGCGATCCCAAGTGCGACCAGGATCGCGACGATGCCGCCGGCGACGAGTCGCAGTCTGAGCGAGTGCCGGTTCATTCGAGGGCCTCCGGCATCAGATAGCCGAAGCCGCGTCGCGTTTCGATCGCATCGGCGCCCAGCTTCTTGCGCACGCGGCCGACCAGCACCTCGAGCGTGTTCGAGTCGTGCTCCTCGCCGTGGCCGTAAACGTTCTCGTCGAGCTCATGCGACGAGATGACCCGCCCGCAATTGCGAAGCAGATGGGCGACCAGCCTGTACTCAAGCGGCGAAAGCGTGATCGGCACGCCGCGGCGGGTAACCTTCATCTGTCGTTCGTCGAGCGTGATCTCTCCCGCGGTCATGACCGAGGAGCCGTGCCCCGCCGAACGCCGCACGATCGACCGCAAGCGTGCCAGCAACTCCTCCATCTGGAACGGCTTCGGCAGGTAGTCGTCCGCGCCGGCATCGATTCCATCCACCCGCTCGGCCCAGCTTCCCCTCGCCGTGAGAATGAGAACAGGCATGTGGCACCCATTGGCGCGCCATCGCTTCAGGACCGCGAGGCCATCCATGCCCGGCAGACCCAGGTCGAGGATGATGGCTCCGTAGTCCTCAGTATCGCCGAGGAACCAGGCGTCCTCGCCGTTCGCAACGGTTACCACCACATAGCCGGACGCTTCGAGCGTGCGCGAGACATCAGACGCGATCCGCTGGTCGTCCTCGACAACGAGCACGCGCATCACTTCTCCTTGGTCCGTTCGACTTCGCCGCTGCGGGCATCGACGTGGATCTCGAACAGCCGCCCCTTGTCGTCGACCACGCGGAACTCGTACATCCAGGCACCGGCTTCCCGTTCGAGCTTCACGCCGACGACGTCGCCCGGAAGCTTACTCCTGACCACATTCAGAATGTCGGCAAGCGGACGGATCTCGCCGGCCTCGACGGCTCGCCGAGCGTCATCATGGTCGCGCGCGAACGCCGGCGCCCCGCCGCCCGCGGCCACGAGGGCGGCCGCAAGGAAGAGGGCGCGAAGTCGGTGCAGGCGTAAGTCCATAAAGCAACTCGTCATCCGGAAGATATAGATGCCAGATTTCACCTGACAGATAGCTGACTTGGCTCAACAGGCGGCGGTCAGGGCGCCTCTTGCGTGTTTCGTTAAATCCGGGACAGGGATTTCGGTAATTCGGGGACAGGGATTTCAGTAAATCCGGGACAGGGATTCCGCTAAATAGCGGACAGT
>LNAP01000087.1_pt1 | contig 159190 bp, 136 predicted proteins | sample 602601 | NCBI WGS metagenome assembly LNAP01 (sample SAMN02440304, study PRJNA202911) | soil metagenome | biome: Subtropical and temperate rainforests or woodlands; isolation source: soil samples (1 kg each in a 20% v/v slurry with milli Q water) were... ...
TCGACGCCAAGGTCAAACACGCCGCTGATTTGCAGCAGCACATGTTCGATGCTCGGCAGGTTCTCCGGGGTCAGCTGGTCTTTGGCAGTGACCGCGAAGAAAATCGGGATATCGAACCCGGAGGTGCGGATGACTTCCAGCAGCCCGTTGCGTACGTCTTCGGCACTGATGACCGCTGCGGCGATGTCCGTCAGATCCGTTTCGTTGAACTCCAACACGGTACGCGAGGTGGCGAAGCTGCTGCGACTGGCAAGACTGGCCGCAATTTTCAAACGATTCACTGGATAACCTCTGCTACGGATGGGTTGGCGCTGGGCGTCGTCAGGCAGCGAACTTTGTAAAGACCGTCCTCTACTTCCACGCCATGGGTGTCGTGGGTGAAGCCCGGGAATCGATGATCAAAGGCTTCCAGAGCCTTGAGATAGCCGAGTAGCGGGCCGTCTGCGGGACCCGCATTTTCGCCCGGCATCAGTAACGGAATGCCAGGTGGATAAGGCACCACGCCAGTGGCCACAGTGCGCCCCGCCATTTGTTCCAGGCTCAATACTTCGACGTTGCCGCGAACCAGTTGCTCGTAAGCGCGCACCGGGCTCAACTCTGGAACCGGCAAGGTCGAGAAACCCCGGGACATCGCGGCGGTGGTGTCCAGGTGCGCCATGCTGGCAAACATGGTTTCGCACAGATCACGCAGGCCCAGACCGCGATAGCGCTCGCCATACGCAGCCATCAAGGCTGGCAGCACCATTTCCAGCGGTGCGTTGCTATCGAAGTCACGCTTGAAATCGAGCAATGCATTGACCAGCGTGCCCCACTTGCCTTTGGTCACGCCGATGGAGAACAGGAACAGAATGGTGAAATCAGTGGTTTTTTCGGCGACTATGCCCTGCCGATCCAGATAAGCCGTCAGCACCTGGGCAGGAATACCCTGCCCGCTCATGCCGCCGCCGGCGAGAATGCCAGGCGAAGTGATCGAGACCTTGATCGGGTCCAGCAGGCAATAGCCGTCTTCGATGTCGCCAAACCCGTGCCAGGCCGCGTTGGGCTTGAGTACCCAGCAGGCGGGTTCGCTGGCCAGCAGATCATCGCTGGCAGTATGAAACGCAATGTCTTTGCCTTGCTCGGGATCGAACACGGTATCCGGCTGCCAGACATTGAAGAACCACTCGCCCTTCTCCAGGAATTCAGCATTGAGGCGTGCCAGCATGCGCCGGAACGAGACCGCCTCGCGGATCGAATCGTCGGTCAACGCCTTGCCGCCAGGGCCTTCCATCATGGCGGCACTGACATCATTGGAAGCGATGATCGCGTAATTGGGCGACGTCGAGGCATGCATCATGAACGCTTCGTTAAAACGGGCGTGATCAATGGGGCGACGGCCATCGCGGATGTGAATCATCGATGCCTGGGACAGCGCGGCGAGCAACTTGTGAGTCGACTGGGTGGCAAAAACCGTCGGCCGATCCGGGGTGTGGCTGGCAGGCTCGCCATGCATGGCAAAACGCTCGTGATACATCGGGTTGAAGCGCGCGTAGCCAAACCAGGCTTCGTCAAAATGCAATCGGTCAACGCTCTCGCCCAGCAGCTCCTCGACTCGACGCACGTTGTAGCAAAGCCCGTCGTAGGTCGAATTGGTGATGATCGCGTGCATCGGTGTCGGATCGATCCCGCTGTGGACCAACGGATTATTGGCGATGGATTCGCTGATGTAACTGGCGCTCAGGCGTTCTGGCGGAATCGGCCCGATCAGGCCGTAATGGTTGCGCGACGGAATCAGGTAGGTCGGGATCGCGCCAGACATAGTCATGGCGTGTTCGACCGACTTGTGGCAATTGCGATCACACAGTGTCACCTGATCACGGGTGACGCTGGCCATCAGGATCACCCGATTGGATGTCGATGAGCCGTTGGTGACGTGGTACGTGCGATGGGCGCCGAAGACGCGTGCTGCATACACTTCGCTGGCGCCGATGGGCCCGGAATGGTCAAGCAGCGACCCCAACTCGCCGACGGAAATCGACAGATCGGAGCGGAACAGGTTTTCGCCGAAATAATCGAAAAAGGCCCGCCCGGCGGTGGATTTCAGGAATGCTGTGCCGCCGGTATGCCCCGGCGTATGCCAGGAGTATTCATATATCTGGGAGAACTTCACCAATGCCGAGAACATTGGCGGCAGGACCGCTTCGCGATAACGCTGGATCGCCGCGACGATGCGCCCGCCAATAAACGCGATGGTGTCTTCGAGTAGCCAGATAAAGTCATCGGACTTCTGCATGGCTTCCAGAGGAACAGTGGCGGCACTGCTGCGATCAGCCAACAGGAAAATAGGCAAGGCTCCACTGCGCGCGCGTACGGCATTGAGGACAGTCATTGCCTTTTCATGACCATCGTCCAGGTCGAGGTCCCAGTCCAGCAGGACGCATTGCACCATGGGATCGGCGTTGATGATGGCGATGGCGTCCAGCGCACTTTGCGCGAGAATCACTTCAACCTGGCGCTGCTCCAGCACCTCAGCCATTTCTCTGACGGCCCTGCCAGCCGCCGTCAACGCCGTCAGATCTTCATGAATGAGCAGGGCTTTCATACCCAGGCGGGCTTGCTGTTTACGAGGCATGTTAAAACTTCCTGTTCTAAGAGCGCATGACATAGCTATCAATTGCGATGGGCAATCTGAAAACTGAGGAGGCGGAGGATTTGGGAAGTTGATGGGTTGATGACGGGGTGAATAAAACGTGAATGAAACTTGCAGTGCTGGCAGAGGTGATAAATGAGCGTAGTCGGGATATTGAAACTTTCACTGTGCCGTGCCTTTGCTGAACGAGCAGCTGACGAAGGGATTTACAAAGCGGGCCCTATGGCGGGCGGCGTCGGGCTGGAGACTCACTATTTTTGCAGAGTTGCAAACTCTGGAATTGATCTGAATCAATGCTAAAGACAAACGGTTTGCGGTCCGGGCTTGATGCCGGTCGTCTGGAACTCATCGCTTTTTTTTTGAAATTGAATTTTTTCCGTTTGATTTCGCTCAGATGTCTGGGAACAACGAAATGGATCCAACGTTGCAGTGCTCCCGGATTTTTAATGTGCAGGCTGAGGGAACCAAAATGACTCAATCACCGCAGTACGAAAAGACCCGAGCCACAATGAGTCTGGTGCTTGTTGTTGAAGATGAGCCAATGATTCGGGAATTCGTATGCGAAATCCTGAATGAAGAAGGGCTTAAAACCAAAGCGGTCGAGAATGCTGACGAGGCTATCGACTACCTCAATGCGCATGGCCATGAAGTCGCTTTGCTGCTGACCGACGTGCGCATGCCGGGCAGTATGGATGGCATCGGCCTGGCTAATCTGGTTGGTGAAAAATGGGTCCACATACCTGTCGTGATCATGTCGGGGCACGGTACGCCTGGCAGCGATCAGATCAAGCCTGACGTGCTGTTCATCGCCAAGCCCTGGACAATTACCCAACTGCTCAATGGTGTTATGGCTCAACTTGACCGGGTTAACACGCCATTGGAATCGATGAGCAACACCCCTCGCTAATGCCTTAAGCCTGTGCGCTCGCTACCGACAGGTAGTTGTCTGCTGCCAGGCTTTGCTTCCCGCCTGCTCATTTAAAGTCACGACTGCGGACATCCAGCCCGGCAAGCAGCGGCGTCAGATCGAACAGGCGCTGTGCGATCACGTGCCGCACGCCTTTCTGCGACTCGAGCCGCCCGAACACCTGCATCAATCTGGAGCCCACCAGAATCTTGCGTTGACGTTGAGCCAGGTCGAGCCAGACCACGACGTTGATCATGCCGAACTCATCTTCCAGGGTCACAAAGGTCACGCCACTGGCAGTACCCGGACGCTGGCGACCCACCACCAGTCCGGCAACACTGATCATGCAGCCGTGCTCGATATCGAGTAGATCGTGTGAACTGCGAAAGCGTTTGGCGGCCAATTGGCGGCGCAACATGGCCAGCGGATGAGGGCCCAATGTGGTTCCGGTCATCGCGTAATCGATAAACACATCCTGCGCCACTGTCGGTAAAGGCAGGGCGATTTGCGTCTCTTCTACAGCGTGTTCCGGGCCGAACAGCGGGCGTTGCGCTTCGACTCCGGCGACTTCCCATCGCGCCCGATGGCGATGACCGATCAACCCGCGCAACGCACCCGCATCGGCCAATGCCTCCAGCGCACGGTTATCCAGCGCTGCACGCAGGCTCAGATCGGTGGCATCGACAAATATTCTGTTCGCCCTGGCAGACTCGATTTGCCGGGCATCTTCTTCACGAAAACCGCGAATCATGCGCATGCCCATGCGAATCGCCAGGGTTCGGTTGCGCTCGTGATGTTCGACAGGTTCCAGTGAGCAATCCCAGTCGCTGTGGCGCACATCTACGGGGCGAATTTCGATGTGATGACGTCGCGCGTCCTGAAGTATCTGATCGGGATTGTAAAAACCCATGGGCCAACTGTTGATCAGCGCGCAGGCAAAGGCCGCCGGCTCATGGCATTTGAGCCAGCAACTGGCGTAAGTCAGCAAGGCAAAACTGGCCGCATGGGATTCCGGGAAACCGTAACTGCCAAAACCCTTGATCTGCTCGAAAATCCGGGTAATGAATGCCTGCTCATAGCCATTGGCAGCCATGCGCTGCGCCAGACGCAGGCGGTGCGGCTCCAACCCGCCATGACGTTTCCAGGCAGCCATGGAACGGCGTAGCTCATCGGCTTCACCAGGGGTGTAATCGGCCGCAAGGATCGCGACTTCCATGACCTGTTCCTGGAACAGCGGAACGCCAAGGGTTCGCTCGAAAACCTTTTTCAGCTTTGGTGGGTAAGTGATAGCTTCCTCATTGTTGCGCCTGCGCAAGTAGGGATGAACCATGTCGCCCTGAATCGGCCCGGGCCGGACGATGGCCACTTCGATCACCAGATCGTAGAAGGTCCTGGGTTTAAGACGTGGCAACATGGCCATCTGCGCCCGAGACTCGATCTGGAAGACCCCAACGGTGTCTGCCCTGCCGATCATTTCATAGGTGGCAGGATCTTCTTCAGGCACTGACGCCAGGGTCCATTGCTGACCTCGATAAATACGCACCAGATCGAAAGTACGCCGCAACGCGCTGAGCATGCCGAGGGCAAGGATGTCGACCTTGAGTAGACCCACCAGATCCAGATCATTCTTGTCCCACTGAATAATGGTGCGTTCGGCCATTGCCGCGTTTTCCACCGGCACCAGGGTTTCCAGCGGATGCTCGGAAATGACAAAACCGCCAGGATGCTGCGACAAATGCCGGGGGAAGCCGATCAACGTTTCCGTCAATGCCAGTACGCGCCGCAAAATCGGTGCTTCGGGATCAAAACCATTTTCGCGCAGACGTTCCACAGGAGGCATTTCGTCGCTCCAGCGGCTGAAACATTCCGCGAGCGCATTGATCTGATCCGGCGGCAAACCCAGCACCTTGGCCACATCACGCACCGCTCCAGTGCCGTGATACGTACTGGCCACGGCCGTCAGTGCTGCCCTGCCCCGGCCATAACGTTTGAACACGTACTGCAAAACCTCCTCGCGGCGCTCATGCTCGAAATCCACATCAATATCCGGCGGCTCGTTACGCTCCCTGGAAATGAACCGCTCGAATAACAGATTGCTCTTTTCGGGATTCAATTCGGTGATGCCAAGGGCGAAACAGACCACCGAGTTAGCCGCAGAACCTCGGCCCTGGCACAAGATATCGCGACTGCGGGCAAAGCAGACGATGTCGTGGACCGTGAGAAAGTAGCTCTCGAACTTCATCTCGCCAATCAGCTGCAATTCCTTTTCGATCTGCGTCCTGGTTTCGGGTTTGAGCCCTTGAGGCCAGCGCTTGCGCATGCCTTGCTCAGTCATTTCCCGTAACCACGAGCCCGGCGTATGGGCTGCCGGCACCAGTTCACGGGGGTATTCATAACGTAACTGGCTTAAATCGAACGTGCAGCGCGCAGCAATCAGCAGGCTTTGCGCCAACAACGGCTCGGGATACAACTCAAGCAGGGCGCTGCGCGGACGCAGGTATCGCTCGCCATTGGCGAACAGCCGATGCCCGGCCTCGGCCACCGTGGTGTGATGGCGGATTGCAGTCATGGTGTCCTGCAGGGCACGACGTCCACGCGCATGCATATGTACATCGCCACTGGCGACCAGCGGGATATCCAGCTTTCGCGCCAGTGCCTGGAGTTGACCGAGTCGCTGCCGATCATCCGGGCCACGATGCAACTCGACTGCCAGCCACGTTGCTGCGGGGAATGTGTTTGCCAGCCACTGTCCGTGGTGGTGAAGTGTTGCGGCTGGCAATTCAAGATCCGGCAACCATAACGCCAACAGGCCGTTGCCCGGCTCCGGAAAGTCTTCACGCAACGACAGGTATTCGCCTTTTTTTGCCCTGCGTCGGGCCAGGGTTATCAAGCGGCACAGCGCCTGATAACCATTGAGGTTTTCCACCAGAAGCACGACTTTGGGGCCATCGGCGAGGCTGATTTCGCTGCCGATGATCAAGGGTAGACCGCAATCCATGGCCGCCTGCCAGGCGCGCACGATGCCAGCCAATGTGCATTCGTCGGTGATCGCCAAGGCCTGGTATTCGTGCTCCTTGGCTCGCTGGAACAATTCTGCGGCGCTGGAAGCCCCACGCTGGAAACTGAAGTTCGACAGGCAATGCAGCTCAGCATAAAGGCTGTTCATGCGAACCAGCCATGCAGCAACAGGTCGCCGCCCTCACCCACTGTTCGATAGGCCCAGCCACGCTGACCGGTGCGGGTTTCAACCAGGAAATAGTCGCGCCGAACGTCGCCGCCGTCCCACCAACCCGACTCGATGCGCTCCGGCCCGGCGAGGATTCGCGTTCCCGCCTCCGGCAGCGGTGATGGTTGACTCAACAGCCAGCCGGGGCGCGGCACTTTAGGCTGGGAAAGCCTGACTCTGGTTTCAGGGTCCGTTTGCCAGGCACATTCGGGGCGGTGATCGGCGCGCAGGCGCATGCCATTGACTGACTCATCCCCCAGCCGGGCGCGCAGGCGTTCGCGTAACTGCTCCCACGGCAGTGATTGCTGAGGGCGCTCATCAAACAGCTCCCGATGAGCCGGGACAAATGGTGGTAAATCACGGGCATGCAGGCGCACTGCCCGCACCGGGGAAGGCACCTGAATCTGCTCCAGGCGACCACGCGCCAGTTCAAACAGCATGGCGCCATCGCGTTCTGCACTGAGCAGCCCGACCGGCACCAGCGTGTCAGCGCCTTCGACATGCTCCAGATGCAGGTTGAAACGCTGGACACCACTGTCACGCCCACCGAGAAACATCGCCAGATCAGAAACCAGTCGTTTGAGGGGAAACAGCAAGGCCTGATGCGACTCGACGTCAAAATTGAGCTCGATACGCACATCGAAATAGTCCGGCGGCGTATAGAACTCCAGCGCCACGGGCCGCTCACCCAGCAAGGTATCCAGATGCTGCAGGACCTGCGCCGGAAAACGCCGGGCCAGACTGTTACGTTGCAGTCCGAGAACCTGCTGCAGATTGCGCAGGCCCATGCGCGTGAAGGCCGTTACGGTCTCGCGGGACAGGCCGATGCGATCTACTGGCATCTGCTCCAGGACCTGTTTCAAGCTGTCGCTGCAGGTAACCGCCAGCCCGTCGTGAACATTGGCCAGCATGCGCGCAGCTACCGGATTGGGCGCCACGACGATTCGGTGGGAAAACCCCAAGGCCTTCAACTCGGCACGCAGCCGGGCTTCAAACACTGGCCACGGTCCGAACAACCCCAGGCTTGATTCAACTTCCATCATCAATACGCGCGGGTATTTCAGACTGACTTGCGAACTGAAGCGATACGCCCAGGCTGCCAGCAGACGATGCCAGCGCTCAGTTTCCGCCGGGTCGAATTCAGCGGTTGCGAAATCCCGCACCATGGCATGGGCACTGGTCAAGGATTGACCAGGCCGCAGCCCCAAGGCACGGGCGGCTGGGTTGACTGCCTGCAACACTCGCCGTTGCGGCGTGCCGCTCAGCAGCGCCAGTGGTTCATCGGCATTGGTGCGGCGACGCATGACGCCGTCGAGCGCCAGTTGTGGCAGCAAGACACAGGCCCATAACATAAGAACCTCAAGCGTCTGTCGTAAAGGGGATGGGAAATGGCGGCGCCATACCGCCCCGACATTTGAGCACCCGCAATTGCAGGGGCCGGGTATCAATGGCAATACGCAACGCAGCGGGCGACGGATTGGCCGCAGCCTGTATGGGGCGGCAGGCAAAGGCCAGGGTCTGCCCGGTTTCGGCGGCCACTTGCAAACGACGCAGCGCCCGGTCATCCGCTTGTCGGGGCCAGCACACCACCGCGCCGCAACTGCCGGAGCGCAAGCATTGCTCGGCCGCCCACAAACCGTCGCGCTCGCTGGCCTGAATCACCGCCAGCCAGCGTAGATCGACGCCGGCCGCTTCCCAGGCCTGGGGATAAGGAATGAACGGCGGTGCAACCAGGACGATACGCTCGCCCTTCTCAGCCAGCCGCGCCAGGGTCGGCCATAACAGACGCAACTCGCCACTGCCATCGGCAGGGATCAAGACCTCACTGAGCGCCGAGGCAGGCCAGCCACCTGTTGGCAGCGCGGCATCCAGCGCTGCATGGCCGGTGGGTTGCGGACTGACCGGAGGCGTACTTTGCCGGCCTTTCCAGACCCGGCGCTCGTCCAGCAGCGCATCGAGGCTGACCACGGCGCCCATCATTCACGCCTGACCAGGCCGCAGAACACGCCTTCGATGGCGAAATCCTGATGGGGCTCGACCACAATCGGCGCGTAAGCCGGGTTACGCGGCAACAGGAGAAATTGGTTCAGCCCGGTTTGCAGGCGTTTGATGGTGACTTCGCCATCCAGCCGAGCAACCACGATCTGCCCGTCATGAGCTTCGCTGCTACGATGGACGCCGACCAGATCACCATCAAGGATGCCGTCCTCGATCATCGAGTCGCCCTGCACGCGCAGCAGGTAATCCGGCACCCGGGAAAACGTGGCGCGGTCCAGCAGCAAAGTGTCGTGGGTGCCGACATCCGGACCGATCGGCATGCCAGCGGCCACGCGGCCCATGACCGGGATTTCCAGCAGCTCGGGACGTGAGGCCGTTTGAATCAGGCGAATGCCTCTGGCCTGATTGGGCATGACTTCGATCAAACCGGCATCGGTCAAGGCCAGAATGTGCTTGCGTGCAACACTGCGCGAGGCAAAACCGAAGGCTTCGGAGATTTCCGCAAGGCTCGGCGATTGACCCTGCTGCGCGATGCGATCGCGGATGAAGGTGAGAATTGCGCTACGGCGGGGAGATAATGTGCTCATGGAGTACATTTGTACTCCTTTGCGCATTTGTTGCCTAGAGCATTTGGTCGCCAGACGCGAAATCAGCGCCCGGCGAAGGCTGAATCAGGTCGGACAGCCTTGGGCACCGTCGTTCAGCCCTTGCTTGTAGTTTTCGTACTCGAGGGTCGCTTTGCCGTTGGTCCACTTGAGGGTCAGCACCGACAACGAGTCAAAATCATCGCCCGTCCAGTCATTCACAAGTTTCATTTTTTGCCCGGACGCTTCCTCTGCCACCTTGTTGATCAACTCAGGCAGATAGCCGTGGGACCAGGCCGTGTAAATAGTCGCATCGCGGTACTTGTCGTTCATCAACTCATCGGCCAGATCGCTGGTGTCATTGGCCGCGAAATCGATGTTGATGGGCAGACCAAGCTTTATCGCGCTGGGTCCAACCGTCATCAAGGGACGCAGATAGCTATAGGAATGATCGCCCTCGCCTTCTTCAACGTGACGGCTGGGGTTGGCGGCAAAGATGAAGTTGGCCTTGCCGAATTCCTTGGGCAGCAGCTCTGACAGATCGATAGCGCGATTCAGGCCTTGGCAGTTCAACTGGCCCAGGCCCATGGAAGGCTTTTCCGCGTGGCGCATGAACACCAGCGTTTGTGTACCGTTTTTGGGTTCGGCATGTACGCCCTTGCCCACGCTGAACAAAAGCGCCGAAGACGCTGCAAGCAAGACAGGGAGAACGAGGTATGCACAACGACGCTGGAATCGGCTGATGAGGGGCGCTTTGAAAATTTTCATTATTCTCGGATTCTGGTACGCATTATTGGAGATATAGCGCCGATCACTACTGCGAATATGCTTCCCTGAGTGGGTTCGCACCCCGCAACTCCATGTTCCGATCAGCATACGGCTGGCTGTGATGACTGCTCACAGGCTAGTTGTCCAATGTGTCGATTTAAAGAATGTGGCAATAAGAGTCGAATAAGGCCTGAAGGTTGCATTCAGGGTCATAAATACTCGAACTATCAATGAGTAAAGTGCTGTCCCCTTATGGAGACCGAACGACTATTACTCGAAAGCTACTTGCGTAGCCCGCAGATAATTGCGCTTATTGCGATCGCAAGACCGGCGCCAGCATACACCCATGTGGCAGACGCCACCGGCAATAAAACCCCCGCCAACAATGGGCCGAGTCCGGCACCGATGTCTCGCCAGACAGCGTTGGCAGCCAAGGCTTGCACCCGACCCGGCCCAGGGTTGCGTTGCGCAACCAGCGTGGTCACCAAGGGCAGTTGCACCGCGCGCAGGATCAACACGCTGCCCGCCCCGAGAATCAACCAATGGGAACCGAACGCGGTGAGCGCGAAGCAGGTCAGCAACGAGCACACCACCAGCATGTTCACCGCCCCGACATGATCAGCAAGGCGGCCACCCAATGGGCTCAAGAGCATTTCCGAGACATAACGCAAGGCCAGCAACACACCCGCAACCAGAACCGCATGAGTGCCCATCACCGCTTGCGCCTGCAACGACAAGCCGAAGATGAACAGCCCGTCCAGTGCGACGCCTTCGACAAACGACCAGATCGCAACACTGTCCGGTGCCTTGAAACGGCGGCCCGAAGTGCTCGGCATGACATGGGCGATGCCCGGCAAGCCGCGCGCCACCCAGCAACCGAGCAGCGCCGCCACGGCCAGCACAATAAACACTGGCCGTGGGCCGAACTGGATACTGAGCAATGCGCCCAAGGGCAAGGCCAGCATGGGACCGATAGCGATATAGGCCCGCGAACGACCTGAGCGATGCGCCGCCCCTGCTGGTTCCGAAGTGGCCAACACCTGAGTCGACAAGTTAAGCGCCGCGTAGGCCAATCCCCATCCAAGGCGCAGGATCAACAGCCACCAGAATCCGGAAATGAGCGCATTGCCCAGCGCGCATACCGTCGCTGTCGCCGCAGCCAGCATGACTGTAGGACGATCACCATGGCGCGCGTAGTACCGCACCACATAGCTATAACCAAAAATCCTCACCAAACGATTGGCCGCCAGCAACACGCCGGCTTGGGCCAGGCTGATGCCAAATGTCTGCACATGCATCGGTAGCAGCAGATACAACAACACGTCACTGGGTAAACACAGCGCCAGGACTATTGCCGAACGACGAGAGGCAGCATCAACGGAAGGTTTAACCGCAGACATTTCGAGAAACAGCCGGTTACAAACGGACGTGCAGCATGAGGCTCTGGAATGCGGCCTGACAACCCTTCTTTCATAAAACTGTCACGTCAATACGCTGCGCAGGATTGGGTATTGATCCGGTGCCCGACCCACAAATACCGCCTTTCATCCGGCACCGTGTTGACGTGAGCGCGGCTTTGGTGTTTTCTGAAACCGTTTTCAGAGCCCGTAAAATAGCCCGCCAATAAATCCAACAGGGTGTTCAATGTGAGTAGTTTTCCTCCGTCGCCGCGTGTGCGCGTGACCATGAATGATGTTGCTGATCTGGCCGGTGTATCCAAGGCCAGCGTTTCGCGCTTTATCGGCGACGACCGGCAATTACTCTCCGATGCCATCGCCTTGCGCATTGAGCAAGCCATCGAAACCCTCGGTTATCGTCCCAATCAAATGGCCCGTGGCCTGAAGCGCGGTCGTACTCGATTGATCGGCATGCTCGTCGCCGATATTCGCAACCCCTATTCCATTGCTGTCATGCACGGTGTCGAAACTGCCTGCCGACGTCACGGCTATAGCCTTGTGGTGTGTAATACCGATCGCGATGACGAACAGGAACGCCTGCATCTGGCGGCGCTGCGTTCCTACAACATCGAGGGTTTGATCGTGAACACCCTCGGGCATCACCTTGATGAACTGCGCGATCTGCATCGCGAATTGCCCATGGTCCTGGTGGATCGCCGGGTTGATCAACTGGACAGCGACCTGGTCGGACTGGACAACGGCGCAGCGGTGCAACAAGCCATCGATCATCTTGAAAGCTGCGGCTACCGCGACATTCTGCTGGTCAGCGAACAACAGGACGGCACCAGCACCCGCCTGGAACGAGCCGAAGCCTTCACCCGCCTGATTGACCAGCGACCCAGGCTTCGTGGCCAGGTGACGCAAACCGATGAGCAACTGGCCGACAGTCTGCGCACCTTTCTCGCCGCACCGGGCCCGGGCCCCAAGGCGTTGTTCACGGCCAATGGCGTGGCGACGCTGACATCCACCCGGCTGCTTCGCGAACTGGGTTGCGCCCTTTTTGACGATATCGGCCTGATCGCCCTGGATGAACTGGACTGGTATCCCTTGGTGGGCAGCGGCATTACGTCACTCGCCCAACCCACCCATGACATCGGCATTACCGCATTCGAATGCCTGCTCAACCGGCTGCGTGGCGATCAGGCGCCCAGCCGGCTGTTCGACTTTCCAGCCAAATTGATTGTGCGCGGCTCCACTCAACCGCGTTCCTGACATGAACGACCGCTGTTCGATCTAACTTGTACGTAAAAATGAAACCGGTTTCAGAGGATAAAAATAATGCACATGAATCCCGTCTCCATCAGTCTTTCCAGCTTCGGCGCCGATCTGGTTCGTCAACGCGGACAAGCCGCGTTTATTCCACTATTGGTTGATAGCAACGTGTCGCGCATCGAATTGCGCGAAGAGCTGTTCACCTTTGAGGATTTTCCCGCCCTGGCCCTGGCGATTCAGGTTCAAAGCCTGGAGTGCCTGTATTCGGCACCGCTGGAATTGTGGCTGCCAGATCAGATGCAACCCAATCCCGAGCTGGCCGTCACCCTGCAACGAGCCCATGCCTGCGGCGCGAAGTGGCTGAAAGTTTCCCTCGGTCATTTCACTGAAGCCTGTGATCTACAAGCCCTGAGCGAAGTGCTGGGCCACCACGATGTGCAACTGCTGGTGGAAAACGACCAGACGGCCCACGGCGGAATCATCGCGCCCTTCTGCCACTTCTTCACGCAAGTAGAGGCCCTGAAACTGGACATCGCCATGACGTTCGATGTCGGTAACTGGCAATGGCAAAACCAGAATGTGCTCAGCGCCGCACAGCAATTGGGCCGCTTCGTGCAGTACGTGCATTTCAAGGCTGTAACCCGCAACGCCAGTGACAAGCTGGTTGCGGTGCCGCCTGCCCAAGCCGACTTGCCCGCATGGCGACAACTGCTGGCGTACATGCCGGACGCCGTCCCGCGTGCCATCGAATACCCGCTGCAAGGCGAGGATTTGCTGGCAGTCACTCGCCAGCAGGTAGACATCCTGGCGCGGCTCGTTCCGGATTCGCCGGTTCAGCAGCGCGAGGCATTGAGCCATGTCTGAGATCGATATCCTTTCATTTGGCGAAACCATGGCGATGTTCATTGCGGAACAGCCCGGCGATCTGGCTCAGGTCAGTCATTTCGAGAAACGCATTGCCGGTGCCGACAGCAATGTTGCCATCGGCCTGGCGCGGCTGGGGTTCAAGGTTGAATGGTTGAGCCGTGTCGGTGATGACTCTCTGGGCCGTTTTGTCGTTGACAGCCTGCAACGCGAAGGCGTGGGTTGTCAGCACGTGACAGTGGACCCGCTGCACCCCACTGGTTTTCAGTTCAAGTCCCTGGAACTGGAAGGCGCAGATCCTGCCGTGGAGTATTTCCGCAAGGGTTCGGCGGCCAGTCGCCTGTCGCTCAAGGACATCGATCCGCGCCTGCTCAACGCCCGACATCTGCACGCCACCGGCATCCCGGCTGCGTTGTCAGGCAGTTGCCGTGACCTGTCCCGGGAATTGATGACCTGCATGCATAACGCCGGGCGCAGCGTGTCGTTCGATCCCAATTTGCGCCCGTCCCTGTGGCCGAACCAGGCGCGCATGATCAACGAAATCAACTACCTCGCCAGCCTGGCGCACTGGGTGTTTCCAGGTTTGGCCGAAGGCCTGGTGCTCACCGGCTATGAAGATCCACCGGACATTGCCGCGTTCTATCTGGACCAGGGCGTCGAAGCGGTGGTGATCAAACTCGGGGCTAACGGCGCGTATTACCGCACGCAAAGCGATCAGGGGTTTGTCGCTGGCGTTCCGGTCAGCCAGGTGGTTGACACCGTCGGCGCCGGTGATGGTTTCGCCGTCGGCGTGATCAGCGCCCTGCTGGAAAACCAGGGTTTTGCCCAAGCCGTGGCCCGGGGCAACTGGATCGGCAGCCAGGCCGTGCAAAGCCGTGGCGATATGGAAGGCCTGCCATCACGCGCTGCGCTCGACGCAGCGTTACCCATCAGCCGAAAACTGGCGGAACTGGTCTGAACCCGCCCTGCTCCACTGAATAACCGTACCTGCTGCGACAACAACAAAAAGCTCAGGAGATCGAAATGGAAAAGTTACTCGATAGCGTTAAAACCAGCGGTTTGAAACGCCGCTGGCTGTTGATCATGCCCATCGTCTTCATCACTTACAGCCTGGCCTATCTGGATCGCGCCAACTATGGTTTTGCCGCCGCCTCGGGCATGGCCGAAGACCTGCACATCACCCCAGGCATGTCGTCGTTGCTGGGCGCCCTGTTCTTTCTCGGGTACTTCTTCTTTCAGGTGCCAGGTGCAATATACGCACAGAAGAAAAGCGTTAAAAAGCTGATCTTTGTCAGCCTGATCCTATGGGGCAGCCTCGCGACGCTGACCGGCATTGTTTCCAATGCCTACATGCTGATCGGCATCCGCTTCATGCTCGGTGTGGTCGAAGCTGCGGTAATGCCCGCCATGCTGGTCTATCTCTGCTACTGGTTCACTCGCGCCGAACGCTCCCGGGCCAATACCGTGCTGATTCTCGGCAATCCGGTGACCATGCTCTGGATGTCAGTGGTTTCCGGTTATCTCGTAGCCCATTTCAGCTGGCGCTGGATGTTTATCGTCGAAGGATTGCCAGCGGTTATCTGGGCGTTTATCTGGTGGCGTCTGGTGGACGAGCGTCCGGCCCAGGCCAAGTGGCTCAGCGAAGCCGAGAAAACCGAACTGCAGGCGCGCCTGGACGCCGAGCAAGTCGGCATCAAACCGGTGAAAAACTACGCCGAGGCGTTTCGCTCGCCAAAAGTGTTGCTGCTCGCCGCGCAGTATTTCTGCTGGAGCATCGGCGTGTACGGCTTCGTCCTGTGGCTGCCGACCATCCTGAAAAAAGGCATGCAGATGGACATGGTCGAGGCCGGTTGGTTGTCGGCCTTGCCTTATCTGGCTGCCGTGATCGGCATGATTGTGGTGTCCTGGGCGTCGGACAAACTGCAAAAACGTAAGGTGTTTGTCTGGCCGCCATTGCTGCTGGCCGCGATTGCCTTCTACGGCTCCTACGCCTTGGGCACTGAACATTTCTGGTGGTCCTATTCCCTGCTGGTGGTTGCCGGTGCCTGCATGTATGCGCCTTATGGGCCGTTCTTTGCCATCGTTCCGGAAATCCTGCCGTCGAACGTGGCCGGTGGTGCCATGGCGCTGATCAACAGTCTCGGCGCATTGGGTTCCTTTGCCGGCTCGTATCTGGTGGGTTACCTCAACGGCGTGACGGGAACCCTGAGCGCGTCGTACCTGTTCATGAGCGGCTCGCTGCTGCTGTCGGTATTTCTGACCCTGATGCTCAAGCCAGACAACAAAACCAAGCCTGTCGCTGACCAGCGCAATGCCCCCCGCGCCCCGGCCCATCCTTGAAAGGGAAATGTCCACGATGAAAAAGCATGTCGTTCTCTACAAGCAATTGTCGGCCCCGCTCATGGAGCGTTTGCAGGCCCACGCTGAAGTCACCTTTATCGACGATCCCAAGCGCGACGATCTCGCCCGATTGCGCGCGGCCTTACCTTATGCGCAGGGGCTTTTGGGCGCGAGTATCAAGCTGGATGCCGCTTTACTGGACCTCGCGCCGCAACTCGAAGCGATCTCCACGGTTTCGGTGGGCGTGGACAATTACGACATCGCGGATCTGGATCGCCGGGGCGTTGCGCTGTGCAACACCCCGGACGTGCTGACGGAAACCACCGCCGATACCGGTTTCGCCCTGATCATGGCCACGGCTCGGCGGGTGGTCGAACTGGCCAATATGGTGCGCAATGGCGACTGGAAGCAGAACATCGGCGCCGCGCATTTCGGCAGCGATGTGCATGGCAAGACGCTAGGCATCGTCGGTATGGGCCGGATCGGTGAGGCACTGGCCCAACGCGGCCATTTTGGTTTTGGCATGCCGGTGCTGTATCACAGTCACTCGCCAAAACCGGCAGTTGAAGCCCGTTTCAATGCGGGTTATCGCAGCCTTGAGGCGTTATTGCGTGAAGCCCACTTTGTTTGCCTGACGGTGCCGTTGACCGCTGAAACCGAGGGATTGATCGGCAAGGAGCAACTGGCGTTGATGCGTCCGGAAAGCATTCTGATCAATATCGCCCGGGGCAAGGTGGTCGACGAACCGGCGCTCATTGACGCGCTGCAACGCAGCCAGATACGCGGTGCGGGCCTTGATGTGTTCGAGCGCGAGCCGCTGGCCAGTGATTCGCCATTGCTCAGGCTGAACAATGTCGTGGCGACCCCGCACATGGGCTCGGCAACCCACGAAACGCGTGAGGCCATGGCCAGCTGCGCAGTGGACAACCTCATCAGTGCACTCAAGGGCGAGAGGCCGGCGAATCTGGTTAATCCGAAGGGTTGGGAGGCTCGGCGTTAAAAACCTCTTCGCGGGCAAGCCTCGCTCCAAAAGGTTTGTGGCCAGCCCGGCTTTTGATGTTCGCTTTCGTGCCGCGATCTGACAGACACCGCCAAACGCGCGTCGGGAGGCACCGGAGCGAAGGAACCCGACGAAGTCGGGCCGGACGCCAGCGCAAGTGGTTTCGTCCTTTTGCCGTAACAAAGGGACTCGACCGTCAGGGCGAAACCTCCACCGAGGCTTCTGGTTCCAGACAAGCCTCCAACGAACTGGAGCCAGGCTTCAAGCCAGAATGGGGCATTGCCCCGTTCTGAAAGATGTTTAAGGAATAACCAACATGACCTGGATCATAAAAATACAAAACTTTGCCCTTTTGGGAAAAAAGTTTTCTGTTTGTAACCGATGCAGTGCTATTTTTGTTTCTCGATAGGACTGTTCAGATTTCTTATCAGGAAAGCGCCCCGACCATTGTGGGAATCTTCCCCAAGACCCCGCCGTCAGGTCAACCAGTGCTTTCACTGGCCATCTCGACCGGTCCGTCCCTACCCATTGGAGCTATCGCCAGTGCCGAAGTAGACGAGGTGGGCTGAATGAACAAAGTTACGTTCCCCAACGCTTGCCAGCTGATGCGCTGGTACTTCCATCCGGTCGGCTTCGAAGCCACCATGGACGCACCCAGCAGTATGGTTGCCCGACTTTTCGATCGGGCCAGCGGCGAAACCGTCATTGCCATTGCAGGCTTGCCTTGCGCCACGGTGATGAATGCGACGGAGGTGGAACTGATCATCGAGGCGATTGAGGCGGAACTGGAGTCGTTCCGCCCGCCTAGAGTGCTGAACGCGTCCTGAGCCTCAGCTTCTCTGGCGTAAATCTTCGAAAAATACTTTGTCAGCGTCGATCCGATCCGACGCTTTGGTCACATTCGTGCCCTCTTTCCCGCTGCCATCGATAAACCAGTAGCAATGCCGAACGGCGCGAGTGATCGCGACATAGGCCAAGCGCATCACTTCATCTTTTTGGGCGTTATCAAATGCATCGGTATCCCCAGCATTACCTAGCCCTGCCAGGCGATACATCTGGTTTTTGTAAGGTGAATGGGTCAGGTGCTGGCAATCGCCCAGCAGGAATACTGCATCGGCCTGCAGCCCTTTGGCGCTGTGATACGTCAATTGCTTGAAGCGACGTTGCTCGGGCGATTGCGCATAATCTTCATTAATAAGTGCTTGTAAACCATTGGACAAATTGGCTTTTTCGCTGCTTTTCCGGTACAGCAATAAAATCGAATCGCCGTCCCGGTAATGCTCGATCAAATGTTGTTCCAGCACCTGTTCGTCGCGATCCAGAACCGTGACAGGCAGCAATTCCTGAGCAGCTCCGCTGGCACGGGCTTTTTTGCCGGCAATCGCTGGTGCGGCGCGTACGATATGTTCGGCTGCGTCGATGATGTGCTGATGGCTGCGATAGTTCTCGCTGAGCATCACCTTGGTGGTAGCCGGCGAGGAAAACTCCTTAGGGAACTCCATGAAGAACTTTGGTGAGCTGCCGCGCCAGCCGTAGATGGATTGCCAGTCGTCGCCGACGCATAACAGCGAGCCGTGCTGTGCCTTACGCCCGATATGCAGTGCCGGTCCTCTTCGACGAATTTCCCGCAGGCTCGCCCGAACCCAGGAAACGATCTGTGGCGACACGTCCTGGAATTCATCGATCATCAAGTGCGACAGTGGCCTGAGCTGCGCATCACCCACCACTTTCAGGTTTTCCGGAGCGTTCTCGCCAAACAGGGCAAACATCCGGTTATAGGTCATGACCGGCGGCGTCTGCGCCAGCAGGTGCGTTTCGAAGGTTTTCCAGAACAGGCTCAACGCCTCGAAGAAATATCGATCCGGGTCGTCGCTGGCAAAGCTCATTTCGGCCACGGCAGCCGGGACGTCGAGCGCCAGGTTTTCTATAAAGCTCGCCGCCGCCACGAAACTGTCCAGCAGCGGCGCAGCACTCAGCTCACCTTTGACCTTGTAATCAAAGCCCGGCCCGGCAACAGCAGTGCCGGAAAGTGACTGTAGAACCCGGCTGCCAGCCTCATAGCTTTCTAGCCATATCAATGGCTTACGGCAGAAAGCTTGAAACAGGGTGCGCTTGATAACCCATTCGGCCCAGACCGGCAATTTCGCCCCGGCACGTTTAAGCTGCTGATCCTCCGATGGATCGAAGCCCAGCACCACCCAGGCGTCCAGTTCGGCGATATAGCCGTGCAGGTGAAATCCGAAGCCGTTGATCTCCACCGTCTGGCGCATGGGCTCGATGCCTTTGATCGGCCACGCCTTGGCGCGAATCCACAGGTCTTCAATGGTGTCGCACAATTCTTCGTCACGCTTGGCCGACAGCTCGGTGACGGCGACACGCTTCTGTACATCCGGATGGTCGCGTTCGAGCTCCTTGAGTTGCAACGCCTGGCGATACAGGGGCGCCATGACCTCGCGGAACCGCTCGTTGCTGGCGTACAGGTCGCGATAACACAGGTTCAGTTGCTGACGTTGCGCGTCATTGATCCGCAAATCGAACGGGTTGCTGTCAGCGCCCTCTTCCAGGCCAACGGTGGACTGGCTGCCGAGATTCTCGAACGCCGTCAGCTGTTCGAAGCCCGGCAGGCTGCGCACCAGTGGCAGGATCCGCGAATGGAAAGTGCGTACCAGCTCGCGCGCCTGCTTCTGACTCAGGTCATGACCCCAGAAGCCGAAAATCTCGATCAGCTTGTTGACGAAGTCCTTGCGCGACTCGCGGGTGAAGGTCACTACGGTCATCGAGTCCAGCTCAAATCCCAGGTAATGACTGAGCACCAGCACCCGCAATACCAGCGATGTGGATTTGCCCGCGCCAGCGCCCGCGATCACGTAGGTTGAGGGCGTGTCGCTGAAGATCATCTTCCACTGCGCCGCACTGGGCTGCGCCTGCGGCGGCAGCTTGAGGGCGACATCGGTCTTGATCGCTTTTTTCAGTTCGGCGCTCAGCGGCAGGCGCCAATCGTCGAACAGATGATCGTCCACTTTCGGCCCGCGATGTTCGCTGGGGCGCGTGTCGCGGATCACCAGCACCTGCCGACCCTGCTCAATCCCGTCGAGATGCCCTTCGGCATAACCCTCATCAACGCCTTGCAAATGGCCATTCAGATAGCCGTCGGCATGTCCCTGGGACCATGAAGGGCTGTGTTGCGAGCCCAGTCGTGTCAGAGACTTGCCCAGCAGCCGGGCCATCAGGCGCTTGAAGAAAGGCAGTTGATCCGCCGGTGACAGTTCCAGCTCGGCATGGGGATGAAGATCGGTGTCCGGCACGCAGGCTCCAGCAGTAAACAGATGAGCGAAGGCGCCATGGTCGCGCTATTCGTGCCTGAGCTCCAGTGAAAAGCTTGGCGATCAAGCTATTAGCCGATCAATTGCAGGTGAATTGGAGAATTTTGCCTCTTTCATATATCAATTAATCAGATAGTAACTAGCCAAAATACCCGCTTTTTACCGATGCATATTTGATAGATCATTGCTCCATCAACCACGAATCATCGTTCAGCAGCCCGGTCATTTACACATTGCCCGGCACTGCTCAGGAGGCCACACCATGCTGCAATTACGACCTTTCAACACTTTGGGCGGCGCCAACCACGGCTGGCTGGACGCTCACCACCACTTCTCGTTCGCTGACTACTACGACCCGAAACGCATGAACTGGGGTCAGCTGCGGGTCTGGAACGACGACGTGATCGAAGCCGGCACCGGTTTCCCGAAACATTCGCACCGCGACATGGAAATCATTACCTACGTTCGTGAGGGCGCGATTACCCATGAAGACAATCTGGGCAACAAAGGCCGTACCGAAGCAGGCGATGTGCAGGTGATGAGTGCCGGCACCGGGATTGCCCACAGCGAATACAACATGGAATCCACCGCGACCCGGATCTTCCAGATCTGGATCATGCCCAACGAAACCGGTGCGGCACCTTCATGGGGCGCCAAACCCTTTCCAAAAGGTGATCGGGAAGGCTTTGTGACACTGGCCAGCGGCAAGCACGGCGATGACGTCAGCCTGCGCATCCGCGCCGATGCCCGTCTGGTAGCGGCCAACCTGAAAGCCGGTGAAACTGCGGAATACCGTCTGGACGCAGGTCGCCGCGCGTATCTGGTGCCAGCAACCGGCAGCATCGAAGTCAACGGCCTGCACGCCGTAGCCCGCGACGGTATCGCAGTTGAAGATGAGCAAGTACTGCGCGTCACTGCCATCGAAGACAGTGAAATCGTTTTGGTAGACGTCGCGTAACAAGCTTCTTCATGCAGAAACACAAAAGCCCCGGCTCGCAAGAGTCGGGGCTTTTTGTCTTTCAGTGACGAAGATCAGTTGGGCGCGATTGCCGCATCCACCAGGACCTGTGCTTCAGCAACCAGGCGCTTGAGGTGATCTTCGCCCACGAAGCTTTCGGCGTAGATCTTGTAGATGTCCTCGGTACCGGATGGACGCGCCGCGAACCAGCCGTTTTCAGTCATGACCTTGAGGCCGCCGATGGCCTGATTATTCCCCGGTGCATGGCTGAGCACGTTGAGGATCGGTTCGCCGGCCAGTTCGGTGGACTTCACCTGATCGGGTGACAGCTTGCCGAGTAACGCTTTCTGTTCAGGATTGGCCTTGGCTTCAACGCGCGTCGAAAACGGTTCGCCCAACTCCTCGGTCAACGCCTGATAGATCTCACTCGGATCACGACCTTTACGCGCTGTAATCTCAGCCGCCAGCAAGGCCGGGATCAGCCCGTCCTTGTCGGTGGTCCAGACCGTGCCATCCCTGCGCAGGAACGACGCGCCGGCACTTTCTTCGCCACCGAAACCCAGCGAGCCGTCGAACAGCCCTTCGGCGAAGAACTTGAAGCCCACTGGCACTTCATACAAACGACGCCCCAGACGCGCGGCAACCCGATCAATCATGCCGCTGCTGACCACGGTCTTGCCCACAGCCGCATCGGCACGCCAGTCCGGGCGGTTCTGGAACAGATAATCGATGGACACTGCCAGGTAATTGTTCGGCGCGAGCAGGCCACCGCTCGGCGTGACGATGCCGTGGCGGTCATGGTCCGGGTCGCAGGCAAAAGCGACCTGATATTTGTCCTTGAGGCCAATCAGGCCCTGCATGGCAAAATTGGACGACGGGTCCATGCGGATCCGCCCATCCCAGTCGACGCTCATGAAGCGGAACGTTGGATCGACGAACTTGTTCACCACGTCCAGATTCAGGCCGTAATGCTCACCAATCGCCGACCAGTAGCGCACCCCTGCTCCACCCAGTGGATCGACGCCCAAACGCAGATTGGCGTTGCGAATGGCGTCCATGTCGATGACGTTTTTCAAGTCCGCGACGTAAGTGTTGAGGTAGTCATGGCGATGCGTCGTGTCAGCGCGCAACGCTCTGTCGTGACTCATGCGCGTCACGCCCAGAATCTTCTCAGCCAGCAGTTCGTTGGCCTTGGCTTCGATCCACTTGGTGATGTGGCTGTCAGCCGGGCCGCCATTGGGCGGGTTGTATTTGAAGCCGCCGCTTTCCGGCGGGTTGTGCGAAGGCGTGATCACGATGCCATCGGCCAGGCCTGACGTGCGGCCCCGGTTGTAGCAGATGATCGCGTGGGAAATCGCCGGTGTCGGGGTGTATTCGTCGCCTTCGGAGATCATCACGTGCACGCCATTGGCGGCCAGGACTTCCAGGGCAGTGGCGCTGGCGGGGGTCGACAAGGCGTGGGTGTCGGCGCCGAGAAACAGCGGGCCGTCGATGCCGTTCAGTTGACGGTACAGGCAAATGGCCTGGCTGATCGCCAGAACGTGCCACTCGTTGAAGCTCAAATCAAAAGAGCTGCCACGGTGCCCGGAGGTGCCGAACGCGACCCGCTGGGTCGCGACAGAAGCGTCCGGCTGCCCGGTGTAATAGGCGGTTACCAATCGGGGAACATCAACCAGCAGCTCGGCCGGTGCCAGCTTGCCGGCGAAAGGACTCAGACTCATACAACCTCCATGGAGACAGGGAATAGAAATAACGCAGGCAGCTGTAGGGCTTTGAATAGAAAAATAGCAGCGGCGCGGCAGTTTACTGGCAGTTCGACCACTGTGCTCGGCTATCGATCCCTAAACCCTTGAGCATCAAAGCTGCCACCATTTCGGCAACAGTTGTTGCACCTTGCGCTCGGCAAAACGGTCGTCGATCAGCATCACTACGCCCTGGTCTTCCTGACTGCGGATAACCCGACCTGCGGCCTGCACGACTTTTTGCAGCCCCGGATAAAGGTAGGTGTAATCGTAGCCTGCGCCAAACAGCACAGCCATGCGCTGTTTAAGTTGTTCATTGACCGGGTTGAGCTGAGCCAGCCCCAACGTCGCAATGAACGCACCGATCAGCCGCGCACCGGGCAAATCGATGCCTTCGCCGAATGCGCCGCCCAGCACCGCGAAGCCAATGCCCTGGCTTTCAAGTGTAAAACGCGCCAGGAAGCCGTGACGGTCAGCCTCACTCATGCCGCGTGCCTGCTGCCAGATCGGCACCTGCGGATGGCGGTCCTGCATCAACTGCGCGACTTGTTGCAGATAATCGAAGCTGCTGAAGAAGGCCAGATAATTGCCCGGGCGCGATGCGAATTGCTCGGCCATCAACTCGACGATGGGCGCCAGGGAAGCCTGGCGATGAGTGAAACGGGTGGATATCTGGCTGACGATCCGCACGTCCAGCTGCTGGCGATTGAAGGGCGATTCGACATCGATCCACGCTGTGTCGACAGGCAAACCGAGCAAGTCGGCGTAGTAGTGCCGAGGGCTGAGCGTGGCGGAAAACAGCACGCTACTGCGCGCGGCGGTCAATCTCGGACGAATGAAATTGGCTGGCACCACGTTGCGCAGGCAGAGCCGGGACAAGCTGCTGCGCTTGCCTCTTGATTCGCGCTTGCTGATGTCGAAGACGAAATGCTCATCGAACAGTTCAGCGATGCGCACAAAGGCAATCGCTTCGAAGTAAAAGCTTTGCAGTGGCCCATCGACGGCTTCCGGGTGCTCATTGAAGTAATCCCCCATCGCCGTCACGCACAGGTTGAGACTTTGCAGCAGCTTGCCCGGCGTGCCGGGATAGGCTTGATACGCCGCGACTTGATCCTTGTGCAGCGCATTCCAGTCGCGATTCAGGCGTTGCAGGGATTTTTTCAAAGGCGCAGGGGCAACATCGCGGATGGCGTTCATGCTCTGCTGGTCAAGGCTGGCGCTGTACATCTGCCGGGCGCGCTCGACCATGTTATGCGCCTCATCAACGAGCACCGCGACGCGCCATTGATTGAACTGCGCCAGACCAAACAGCAAGGCGCTCAAGTCGAAATAGTAGTTGTAGTCGGCGATCACCACGTCCGACCAACGCGCCATTTCCTGACTGAGGTAGTACGGACAGACTTGATGCTCCAGCGCCACCTGGCGCAAACCGGCCTGATCCAACCACGGCGCCGTCAACGCGGCGTTGCGCGCTGCGGGGAGTCGATCATAAAAACCCCGAGCCAGCGGGCATGAATCGCCATTGCAGGCTTTGTCCAGATGTTCGCAGGCCTTGTCCCGAGCCACCAGCTCCAGCACGCGCAATTCAAGCTCCGGTGCGCTGTGCCTTATCACTCCCAGCGCGTCCAGGGCCAGCTTGCGTCCTGGTGTTTTGGCGGTCAGGAAGAATATCTTGTCGAGTTGCTGGCTCGGCGCGGCCTTGAGCATGGGGAACAAGGTGCCAATGGTCTTGCCGATGCCGGTGGGGGCCTGGGCCATCAGGCAGCGGCCGGTGCTGACCGCTTTGTAGACCGATTCAGCCAGATGCCGCTGGCCAATACGAAAGTCGGCATGGGGAAACTTCAAGTCCCGCAGCACGTCATTGCGCTGGTGACGGTGAGCCAATTCCTGGCGCGCCCACTGCAGGAATATCCCGCAATGCTTGTCGAAAAATGCCCGCAGCTCATCAGCCGTATGCTGCTCACGAATCAGAGTTTCCTCTTCGCTGATGATGTTGAAATACACCAGCGCAAGATTGACTTCACTCAATTGCAATTGCTGGCACAACAACCAGCCGTAAATTTTGGCTTGGGCCCAGTGCAGTTGCCGATGGTTGTCCGGAATGGCGGCAAACTCGCCACGGTAAGTCTTCACCTCTTCAAGCTGATTGCGCTGCGGGTCATAACCGTCGGCCCTGCCCCGGATTTTCAATTGCTGGTACTCGCCGGACAGCGCCACTTCGGTCTCATAGTCCGGGCCACGCCGCGCGGCGACGGTACGATGCCCGGCAATGCCTTGCAGGGCAGTCGGCGCGGGCGTGAAGCGCAAATCGAGATCACCGGCCTTCGCCGTAAATTCGCACAGCGCGCGGACCGCCACGACATAGACCGGGGTATCGGCACCATCCGGCACGCGCACATCGCTGAGGGGGATTGAATCAGGAGCTGAAGTCACTGCAGGGACGAACCATCGATTGCCAATACTGGATGGGTGTACAGATAACAGTCTGTCGCGGGTCTGGCAAATCTAAATGGATCGACGGCCCGATTGTCCCCGGCCTCAAGCGCAGCGCGCTTCGGACAACGCGCGACGCAACGTCGCGAGCGTGGACTCAATGGGCAAGTGTTCGCCGATGGCATAGCTGATGCGCAGGTTCTGGCGATGCAAACCCTGCAGGCTGAACAGTTCGCCGGGAGCGATGACGATGCGTTCCTGCAACAGCTGATCGAAGACCTGGCGCATGTCAACGCAACAGGCGCTTTGGGCCCAGATAACCGCTCCGCCCTTGGGCGTTTCGTAGTGCAGCAAGCGTCCAAGGTGTTGATCGATCAGCAATGTCATCGCCAGCATCCGCTGCTCCAGTACCCGACGCAGTTCGCCCAGGTGCTGATCCAGTCGCCCGCTACTGTAGAGCCGCGCAATCGCCTTTTGCCGCAGTGGTGGCAGGTTGAACGCCTGCAACAGGAAATATTGCTGCCATGGCGGATGGAAAGCCTTGCTCAGCAGGTAGCCATAAGGTGCCTCCGCGCCGAGTATTTTCTCGAACGAACCGATGATCAGCAGACGTTCGGGATCGATCAAGTCCCGCAACCTGCAAAGGGGCGTCTCGAAGCTCAGTTCGCCATGGCTGTCATTCTCCAGGACCCAGACTCGATATCGGTTCAACAGATCGGCGACTGCCTGACGATTATGCGCAGGCAAGCCGCTGCCTCTTACCGCATTGAGGAACGATGGCAGCAAGGCCAGTCCCACCCCCTCATTCAGCAAGATCTGATCCAGAGCGGGGATATTGATACAGCCTGCCGGATCCACGGGCAACTCAATGACCCGGATATTGAATGACTGCAACAGCCGCAACAGCGTCCAGGTGCAGGGTGATTCAACCAGCACCGTACTGCCGCGAAGCGCCAGGGTTTCAAGGACGACTTTCATCATGGCCAACAGATCAGGCCCGACAAAGGCATCTTCTGGCAGCCAGCTGCGCTGCGCCGATACGGTGTAGTGCGCCGCCAAAGCAGAGCGCAGTTCTACGTCGCCAAAGGGCTGGAAGTTCGGATCCAGTGGCCCGGGATACTGACGGATCAGCTCACGCTCAATGAGCAGAAGCGGATTTTCCAACGACTGCGCCTGCGTGGGCTGATCGTTGCCCAGCACCAGCATGCCGGGTCGGCGAGCGCTGTTATACAGGGTTTCCAGCAGGCCTTTGGATTGCTCCAGGCTGTCTGGCGCGCAATTGCTGCATCCGTTGGGCAGGGCAAAGTAACCCGATTTTGGCACCGAGCAAACCCGCCCTTCCTTCTCCAGCAAGGAATAGGCATTTTGCACCGTCGAAATCGACACCTTTAATCGCACCGCCAGTTGCCGCAGCGATGGCAGCCGGGTTGGAGGCCCGCCCGGCGCATCATTGATCAACCCCACCAGGTAGCGGTACACCGTGTGATAGGCGAAATCAGGTTTATTTTTCATGAGCGACACCCGCCCATGCGCAAAACGCTGGGGCCAAAAATTTCTCGCTGATTGATGATTAGGTATGACAAGGCGAACCAGGTCGCGGTCAATACGGATGATGGCTCAGCGTCCGGATATCATTTCTGTAACCGCTTCACCGGTGACCGAGTCGACCGTCGAGATCTTTCGCTTGTCAGGATCGGCGGCGCGTACCCGGGCAATGATCGAATGTTGCTGGCTGAAATCAACCCGCTGTTTCAGATAAAGGTTCTGCAGGCCTTTGATGCTTAAACCGCTGATATCGATCAACCACTGAATGACTTGTTCGGGGGCGCTCACGCCAGCCAAGGCCTTATGCAGGTCCGGCAGTGCAACCAACATTCCCGGATGACAGCGGCGAAGGAAGACCTCCAGGTCTCGCCCCTCATCGACGAAGGGTGAAAAGAGCAGACACACCAGTTGCGCTTCATTCAGGCCGAACCCCTCCAGAGCAAAGGCTGCGGCCAATTCCCGACGCGCCTGCAATCGCGTCTCGCCGACATACGCGCCCAGCGCCTGATCGATCAAGCGCTGAGGCATTTGTTTCCTGCGCATCATTGCCTTGGCCAGTTCAAGGTATTCAGCAATGCCATCGGCATAGGCGCGTCCTTGCACATATTGGGCCTTCAAACCACGCATGTGTGCCATCAGCAACGGATTGGCGCAGTCGGACTCACTGAAGCTGAACGCCAGATCATCGAAACGAAAGCCAAGAAACTCGGTGAGCAAATTCCAGTGCTCTTCCACATTGCTGTGCATCAGATCAGAAATGGTGATGTAGGACGGGACGACGGATTTATTTGGAAAGCCCAGCGGACGAACGACGCGTCCGGCCGTTTCGCTGCCATCGCCGTACAATTCCTGATAGTACGCCTGACCGATACTGTCGATTGTGCGCAGTACGCCGTTGAAATTCTGATTGCCCCAATCACTGAAACGCTGTGCGTTGCGTGGCACCAGACGCATGATCCAGGCGATATATTGCTTTTGTTCCTTGCGCGAGTCGCCGCTGACCAAGGCGTCGACACCGGTTCCCCAGGCGGCGGCACGCCCGAAAAACTCCGCGATCCCCAAATAGCAGCTGTTGCAGAAGGTGGTTCGTCCATCCCCTGCCGACAAGTGTCCACTGAGCAGCATGTCGGACCGATTTTGCTCGCGCCCCGCCTGGGAGAATGGCAGATCAGGCTCGAAGACCTGCACGTACTGGTTATCAACCACCAGCAATTCGACTCGGGGGTCGTCGTGGAGAAACAACCCCGAATAGGTGCGCTGAATATTGCCCATGACCGCGGGCGTCATGCCCGCATGACGCATGGTGGCAATGCGCAAATTGAATGTCGCGGGGGATCTGCCGGCAATGCTCAACTGCGCGGCCCGCAGAAAGGCGACGGTATACGCACTGTCCTTGCCACCGCTGAATGCAACCATGACCTTGAAGTTGGCAATACGCTCGACGCCGCCTGCGGCGACTATCAAGCGCTGAATCAATAACTGCAACGCAGTCCGCTCAGCACGGGTAAAGTAACCCAACAAGCGTTGCAGCACTTGCTGATACACATAACTCATCGCTTGCTCGTGTATAGAACTCATCGTGTTTCACCTGCCTGAGTTTCGGCGTTCGAGGGTGTGCAGATTGAATTTACATCGTGCAGCCATCTGGATGAATAATCGACCATGACTCATTCCCTGAGTAATAATTACCCAACTATTATCAAGATAAATCCAGCAATTACAAGGTACAGATAAGTCATAAAATACAGCGCACCCAAGTGACATTAAACATAAACAGGTAAACACATTAGTTTAATTCTGTTGTTTAATTGGATGGCTTTTCCGGGTTCGTCTTTACCCGCCAGGCCCGGAGCCAAGGGCCCCGCTCAGCCGCCGGGAGATTTTCGGCGTGGGCGTAAGTAAAGGCGTGTACTTCACAGCAGGCATTACGGACGCTCAGTCGGCTATAAACCCTTGAACGGGAGGCGACAATAAACCTGCTCAGGCGATATTTCCGAGAAATAGCCAGCGCTGTTTATTCATATTTCTGTAGCGCAGCAACAATTCAACTTGAGGCCGTTAGATGTCGAGGGTTCAACTATGCAAATATTCACACTTAGCGCCTGAAGCTATAACGCGCTGAAGGTTTATATTTCAATGCCGAGAAGTGGAAAGCCGGACGGGTAATTAAGTTGCTAACGGCACAGTCAGTTGTTACGTCGACGCCTGGCTGGAGGCGCCGAGGAGACAGAAGTGCTATCGCACTTCCCAAGGGTTGTTCAGACAGGCTCCACTTCAAGGACTGCTCGCCCGCCAATCGGGCAGCCATCCATATAGCGGTGAGCCTGGACCACCTCGCTGAACGGGAATACCCGCATTTTCAGCGGCACCAGCACCCGATCTGCGGTCAACTGATTGATGTCGCGTAGCGCACGCTGCAGTGCAGCTTCGTCTTGAGCGATTCCCAGTTCCGGCTTGCCGGTAAAGTTACCCAGGCAATGCACAAAGAACTGAATGTTCTTCTGGAAAGCGGCACATGCCGGGAACGGAGTCTGATTGCCACCTTGCAAACCATAAAGTACCAGGCTGCCGCGTGGCGCCAGAACGTCGCCCATGATTGACATCTGCGGACCGCCTAGACCGTCAAGCACGACATCGACACCACGGTTTTCAGTGTATTTATTGATCGCCATGAGCAAGTCCTGCTCTTCGGTGACCACGACTTTATCGGCCCCCAGCGACAACAGGTAATCCCGTGCATCGTCAGTCTTGGTGGCAGCGATTACTCGCACACCCAATGCTTTGCCCAACTGGACAAACGCCGGGCCGGCGCAGTGGCTGGCATCAGTCACCAGCGCGGTCTGCCCGGGTTTGATACGCGCCAGGTCCATATAGGCAAAATAGGCAACCAGCAACGGCGTGTAATGTACGCTCGCTTCCAGTGGCGTCAGGACGTCGGGGTAACGGGTCAACGCAGACTGTGGCAGTACCACAACTTCGCCGTATACCGGATGCTGATTCGGGTCCGCCGACGGGAAGCTGGCAACCTTGTCGCCCACCGCAAAATCGACGACGCCTTCACCCAATGCGGTGACAACGCCGGCCATTTCATGGCCCATGCCCGCAGGAAGTCGCGCCTGGGAAGACGCCAGGTTTTGCCGCCAGAGCACGTCATACCAGCTGATGCCTATCGCCTGGACACGTACTTGTACCTCACCGGGTCCAGGCAACGCGGCAGGATGCTCTTCGATCTTGAGCACCTCTGCTGGGCCAAACTGATGAAAACGAATCGTGCGGGACATTTCGAACCTCGCCTAATGAACCTTGATGCCATGAACTCTATCCGGACGCTGCCGGGAACACTATCAGTGGCTATTAATAGTCGACATGCCTGTTATCGATTGTCATCACATTTCGTAGGCTTTTCGCCCGGTGACAATCACAGACTGCCTCTGTGGTCATGGGCGGCCATTGTTCGCATGTCGCACGTACATTGCAACCCATGGAATGTTTCATCTTCTGCCCTTTGGACAGACAGGCTCAGAATTGCGCTGCGCTGTTGGATATTGGGCCACTGGGCATGGCCGCGCGTTCAATGAATTTGCAGGCATTTTCGCGCATAGGGATGCAGGTATCTGATCTCGCGATGAATTTATGCATGCGCAAACCGCGTATTTGCTCGTACTATTCACGCCAGCGTTGAACACACCGGCTTTCTGCTGGCTGCCCGCTGCTTCGACAAATGCCCCGAGATCACCTGCCATGAATCGCAACGACCTGCGTCGCGTCGACCTCAATTTGCTGATTGTTTTCGAAACCCTGATGCATGAACGCAGCGTGACACGCGCCGCAGAGAAGCTGTTCCTGGGGCAACCGGCAATCAGCGCCGCCCTGTCACGGCTGCGCGGGCTGTTTGATGATCCGCTGTTCGTGCGCACGGGTCGCAGCATGGAGCCAACCGCCCGGGCGACGGAAATCTTCGGCCTGCTCTCGCCTGCTCTGGATTCGATTTCCACTGCGGTCAGCCGCGCTTCCGAGTTCGATCCGGCAACCAGCACCGCCGTTTTTCGCATCGGGCTTTCCGATGATGCGGAATTCGCCCTGCTGCCCGCGCTGCTCAAGCGGCTGCGCTCCGAAGCGCCCGGCATCGTGCTGGTGGTGCGTCGCGTCAACTATATATTGATGCCGGCGCTGCTGGCCTCCGGCGAAATTTCCATCGGCGTCAGCTACACCAACGACCTGCCCGCCAACGCCAAGCGCAAGGTGCTGCGCCGCAGCAAGCCGATGTTGCTGCGCGCCGACTCGATGCCTGGCGCGTTGAGCCTGGAAGATTTCTGCTCACGCCCGCACGCACTGGTGTCTTTCGCGGGGGACTTGAGCGGTTTTATCGATGGCATCCTGGAAAAAGTCGACCGCAAACGGCATGTCGTGCTGGCGGTACCACAGTTCAACGGCCTGGCAACATTGCTGGCGGGCACCGATATCATTGCCACCGTACCGGATTATGCCGCCGCAGTACTGACGGCGGCAGGTGGCGTGCGCGCCGAGGAACTGCCGATCGAATCGCAGACCTTCGAGCTGCACATGGCCTGGCGCGGCTCGCAAGACAATGATCCGGGGGAGCGCTGGCTCAGGTCTCGGATTCAGATGTTCTTCGGGGATCCGGATAGTCTCTGAGCAAGCATGCCGAATCCCCGAAGAGGTTTGCCGTGTTGAACACCTTTCAACTGTGCTGTGAGCTCGCTGCGGCCTTCTCTCCGCAATCAAACGCTTACGTCAGCGTCGCTGTATGAGTTTCGCTCTTATGTTCAGGGCGGATCTTGAACCAGATGGAGTACATCGCGGGCAGGAACACCAACGTCATGATGGTTCCGACAAACGTGCCTCCGATCAGTGTGTAGGCCAGAGTCCCCCAGAAGACGGAATGGGTCAGCGGGATGAACGCCAGGATTGCCGCCATCGCTGTCAGCAAGACCGGTCGGGCCCGTTGGACCGTGGCTTCGACCACCGCATGAAAAGGATCCAGTCCTTCTTGTGCGTTGTGATGGATTTGCCCGATCAGAATCAGCGTATTGCGCATCAGAATGCCTGAGAGGGCGATCAGACCGACCAGAGCGTTGATGCCAAAGGGTTGCTGGAAGATCAACAATGTCGGCACCACACCAATCAGCCCCAGCGGTGAGGTGAAGAACACCATGATCATCGCGGAGATTGAGCGGACCTGAAGAATGATGACCAGCAGTGTCATGGCAATCATGATCGGGAATAGCGGCAACATTGCTTTACCCGCCTTGCCCGACTCTTCGATTGCACCTGCTTGCTCGATTCGATACCCCTCCGGCAGCTTGTCGATGATCGGCTGCAGTTCTTTCACTATCACGCTCGAAACATCCGGCGGCTGCAGATCCTCGGCAATATCGCCTCGTACAGTGATGGTCGGTGTACGGTCACGGCGGCGAAGGATCGGATCCTCCATCCGTACATCGACCTCCCCTACCTGAGACAATGGAATCCGCTGACCCGCCGTGCCGACCAGGGTAAAGCCTTCTATCTGGGCGGGATCGAGGCGGATATCGCCTGCCGCACGTCCGACCACCTGTACCGAACGAATGTCCTCACGCACCGCAGTGATGGGCACGCCCGCCAGCAGGAACTGCAATTGCTGCGCAACGGCGCTTGACGTCAATCCCACTGCCTGCAAGCGGTCCTGGTCCAAAGCGAAGTGCAACGTCGGCGTCAGCGGACCCCAGTCGGTGTTGACGGTTCTCATCATCGGACTTGCCTGCAATACGTCCTGTACCTGGCCGGCGATTTCGCGAAGTTTTACGGGGTCAGGCCCCATCACCCGATAAGCAACCGGGAATGGCGAATACGGACCAAACACCAGCTGGGTCACCCTGATCCGCGCTTGCGGAGCGAGACCCTCTGCAGCCGCTTCACGGATACGGAACTTGAGGGCTTCACGGGCCTCCTGGCTGTCCGTCAGCACCACGATTTTTGCGAATGACGGATCAGGCAGTTCCGGTGCCATCGCCAGATAGAAACGCGGCGCGCCTTGACCGATATAGGCCGTGACGATTTTTGCCTCATCCTGCTTTTGCAACCAGGCCTCTACCTTGGCGGTGGCGGCGCTGGTCTGCTCAATGGAGGTGCCATAGGGCATTTGCACTTCAATCAATACCTCAGGGCGGTCCGAGGTAGGAAAGAACTGCTTCTTGACCAGGCTCATGCCCAGAATCGACACGACAAACAAAGCGATGACGGTACCGGCCACCAGCCATTTGCGGGCAATGACCTGCGTCAACACCCGGCGGAAGCGGTTGTAATGGCGGGTGTTGTAGATGGCTGCGTGACCACCTTCAACCGTCTTGATGTTCGGCAACATCTTCACGCCAAGATACGGGGTAAAGACTACGGCAACCACCCAGGAGGCTATGAGGGCTATGCCGACAATCCAGAACATGTTGCTGGTGTACTCGCCTGCCGTCGACTGCGCGAAGCCATTGGGCATAAAGCCGATAGCCGTTACCAGGGTGCCGGACAGCATCGGCGCGGCTGTATGACTCCAGGCGTACGCGGATGCCTTGATGCGGTCGTAGCCCTCCTCCATTTTCACCACCATCATTTCGATGGCAATGATGGCGTCGTCCACCAGTAGTCCGAGCGCCAGAATCAACGAGCCAAGGGTAATACGGTCAAAATTCTTCCCCGTTGCCTCCATCACCACAAACACCACAGCCAACGTCAACGGTACAGCTGCCGCAACGACAACGCCGACACGCCAGCCCATGCTGAGAAAGCACACAAGCATCACCACGAGCAGTGCGACGAAGAACTTGACCATAAACTCGCCGACGGCCGAGTCGATATTCACCGATTGATCGGTGACTTTGGAAAGCGCCATGCCCAGCGGCATGCCCTGGTTGATCTTGACCGTCTCCGCGTCCAGCGCCTTGCCGAGGTCAAGACCGTTCCAGCCCTCACGCATCACGATCCCTAACAACAAAGCATCTTCGCCGTTGTTACGCACGAGAAAGGTTTTTGGATCTTCATACCCGCGTTCAACTGTCGCCACGTCAGAGAGTTTGAGCGTACGTCCCTGAACCGTAATGGGGGTGTCCCGAATCTTCTGCAGCTTATCGAAGGCGCCATCCAGACGGAGGAAGACTTGGGGTCCCTCGGTTTCGATCGAACCGGCGGGCGTGAGCACATTCTGATTGTTCAGCGCGGCAAAGATGTCCTGAGGGGATACGCCCAACGTGGCCAGGCGATCATGGGAAAAGGAGACAAAGATACGTTCGGGCTGCTCCCCGATAATATTGACCTTCTTCACACCCGGCACGTGCAACAGGCGCTGACGCAACGACTCAGCATCACGTACCAACAGGCGCTGTGGCTCACCTTTGGCCTTCAGGGCAAACAGCGCGAATGTCACGTCCGAGAACTCGTCGTTGACCATTGGCCCGATGACACCCGCCGGCAGCTTGATCGCCTCATCATCGAGCTTTTTACGCGCCTGATAGAACTCCTCCTGCACCTGCGACGGCGGTGTGCTATCCAGCAACGACAGCATCGTGAACGCCAGGCCTGGGCGGGTATAGGTTTCCGAGCGGTCGTACCACTTCAGTTCCTGCAGGCGTTTTTCAAGCGGTTCTGCGACCTGATCCTGCATCTCCTGCGCAGTAGCCCCCGGCCATGCAGTGATGACCGTCAACTGCTTGACCGTAAAGGGAGGATCCTCCGCGCGCCCCAACTGGAAGAACGACAAGACGCCCGCAACGGCAATCAGGAATATCAAGAACACCGTGATTGAGCGCTCGCGTACAGCGATCGCCGAAAGATTGAAACGACCCCCGCTCATGGATGACTCCCCGCAATCTTGACGTCACCCTGTTGAGCCAGTCTCACCTCCTCACCCTCGCGCAGCAGATGTGCGCCCAAGGCCACAATAGGCTCGCCCTCCTTGAGGTCGCCTGCGACTCGTGCTGAGTCGTCGCTCAAGCCCAGGACCTGGACAGGTCGCCAGGTCACTTTCACAGGGGTACCGGCGATGACCCAAACACCCGTCCCCTTGCCTGGGTCATAAACAGCAGCGATAGGTACTTGCAGCACCTGTCCCTGCACCGCGCCTTCAGCAATCTGCAGCGTGACGGTCGAACCAATCGGCGCATTCGCCAGCGCGCCCTCCAGCACATACCGCGCTTCGAAGGTGCGCGTCATACGGTCCGCCGAGTCTGAAAGCAGCCTGAGCTTTGCAGTAACAGCACCTGCGGTGTTGCCATAAAGCGTCGCTTGAGCGGTGGACCCTGCTGCCGGACGCAATGTCTCGGGCAGGTGCACGATAGCTTCGCGCTGCCCTGCCCTCGCCAGCCGAACCACAGGCTGCCCCGGGCTGACGACTTGCCCTGGCTCAGCGAGCGTCTCTACCACCACGCCGTCGGTATCCGCAACCAGCACCGCATAACCAAAAGCATTGCGTGCCACGTCAGCCGTCGCTTGGGCGACGCCAAGTTGCGCCTTTGCGGAATCTGCCGACGCTTTAATCTGGTCATAGGCCGATGCAGAGATCGCCCCTGCAGCGACCAGATCACGATATCGCGCCTCGTCATCCGCTGTCTGCTTGGCGCGGGCTCTCGCGGCAATGACCGACTCTTGCTGTGCCCGTGCTTGCAACCCCAGGTCAACTGGGTCCAGACGCATGAGCGGCTGGCCACGCTTGACGGACTGGCCGGTGTCAACCAGACGCTCAAGGACCTTGCCTGAAACCCGAAACCCCAAATCGCCCTGAATACGGGCAGCTACCACGCCAGTGAAAGAACGCGAGATATCGGAGGAAGCTTGAACCGCTGCAGACCTTACCAGAGGGGCTTGCGTGCGCGGATCTTCAGCAGTGGATGAGTCACCACACGCCGTCAAGACAAGAGGCAATAAGCAAGCAGCAATACGGACGGGGCGAAGCCGGCGCATAGATTCCCTTGATTCAATAATAGAATGGAAACCATATCTTTAGACTTGTGACCCTTATTGTCAACGGTCACTGCTCTGAAGTGCTAATCAAAGTGCCCGGCGGCCGTCTCGACACTCTGCTGCCTGATGCCTTTATTTATGAGTTATAGCGAGCATGATCAGCGCTGGTTATCGGCCATTTAAAAGCTTACTCCAATAACGCCGATTGACAGATAGTGACCATACCGTACTATGGTCACGATAGACATTTGATTCAAGGAATCTCAATGCCCTCCCTTCGCCCCATCGCTCTTTTGGTAAGCGCCAGCTTGATAGCCGGTTGCGCGGTCGGTCCGGACTATAAGCCTCCGATCGTTTCGCTTTCCGACCGATATATGGGTCAGGCCTTTGCTGAACAAAGGCGTGGGGCGACGCAGGCCAGTCTTGCAGCGTGGTGGGAAGGCTTTGGTGATCCACAGCTAGCCGAATTCGTCTCTAAAGCCCTTGAGCAGAACCTGGACCTGGCACAAGCGGCGGCGCGAGTCACACAAGCGCGGGCAGGACTAGGCGCCGCCAATGCCGCGTTACTGCCCTCGGGAAACATCAGTGGTCAGGCTGCGCGCTCCTATCAGTCAATCGAGACGCCACTCGGCCAAGTGTTGAATTCAACATCTGGCTTTGATCGGTACGCAAGCTCCTACGAGCTCAACCTTGATGCGAGCTGGGAGGTGGATGTCTTTGGCGGACTGCGGCGCGGACGGGAGGCAGCACTGGCCGAGTACCAAGCCTCCGAGGCTGGAGTTGCTGCCACAGGCCTGGCCATCGCTGCGCAGACTGCTGATATCTACATCACTGTCCGTGGATTACAGGCCCGACTGGACATAGCAAACCGACAAGTCAAAACCCAGGAGGCGCTGTTAGAGAAAGTCCAACTGCTCTATGGCAAAGGCCTCGCCGCCAGCTATGAGGTTCGCCAGACGGAGGGCGCGCTGTCGCAAGTCCAAGCGACAGTACCGGCCCTGCAAACCGGTCTTGATGCCGCCATGAATGCGCTGGATGTCATCCTCGGCACGCCACCAGGCACACATCGAACACAACTGGCGGGTAATGGCACCATTCCTCTGGCACCACAGCTAAAAGCCACGGGAACACCCGCCGATTTGCTGCGCCGCCGGCCAGATCTCATAGTGGCTGAGCGCCGACTTGCGGCCTCCAACGCGCGCATCGGAGAGGCAACCGCTGAGTACTACCCGAAATTTTCACTTAGCGCATTGCTGGGCAGTGCAACGGCCGTATCCAGCGGCAACCTTTTTTCCGGTGGTGCCAGCCAGTCGGCAGGCGTATTGGGTTTGCGCTGGAGGCTCTTCGACTTCGGTCGCATAAACTCCCGGATTGACCAAGCCAAGGGGCAGGAAGCCGAAGCCCTGGCCGCTTACCGCCAGTCTGTGCTACGCGCCACCGAAGATGTTGAAAACGCCTTATCCGCGCTGGTGAATCGGGAAGTTCAAGCAACCACCCTCATCACAGGAGAGAACTCTCTGACACAGGCTCGCCAATCGTCGTTCACTTCCTATGAAAAGGGTACAGCCAGCCTGATCGATGTTCTGCATGCCGATGAGACCCTGCTGCGGGTTTCCGATGCCCGGGCGCAAGCTCAAACAGAATCGGCTCGGGCTGCGGTCGCGGCGTTCAGAGCGCTCGGCGGTGGCTGGCAACCTCTTGAAACCCAGCCTGTGGCGACTCGCTGAGCTAGCCAAGTCTGCGTCATGCGATACATGCCCCTTCTCATGCTGGAGATCTCCCAGACATCTGCATGATCGCAACATTGTTTCGATGTATTGATCAATAATTCGGGCTACGGCCAGCAAGGTGCGTTCCGGAAAGGAAAGGTACGACAAACAGCGGCGCTGAATCATGGCGATTCGTTTGAAGCTGATGCGCCATGTTTATTCATGTGACGATTTATGTCAACAGTCACTACTCAGCTGAAGTTTTACCATTTGCTTGCTCATTGCAAGAGCTAAAACCGAGATTCGACAGGGGTTGCCTGGCTTCCAGGCTGCGCGCAATGCTCAGCCCGGAATCAGGGCATGAGGCTACGCAATATCAGGTTAGAGGTGAGCGTGGGCGCCGTCTCAACGAAGTCAAGATTGTATTGCAGCAACAAAGGATTGACGAAAGGCCGTAGCGCAAGATGTATTGAATCCACCGTCTCATCTAACGGCGTCTTACGTTCGAATTCACCGCTTTCCCGTCCATCACGCACGATCTGCAAAATGAAGCGTTTAATCTGTGCGTCGTAAACCTGTGAGCTTGGCCAGTTTTCTGATGCCGCAAACGCTGCAATGTCATAGAGTTTTCGGTCATTGAAGAACAGGCTGACACCTGTGGAGATCAAGGTTTTGACCAAACGTCGAAATCGCTCCGTCGACGAAATCCCATCAACATTCAGAGCTTGCTCAACAGCCGCAACGATTTGCGCCAGGCAATTTGCGCAGATGGCTTCACCGATCGCCTGCTTGGAATCAAAGAACTTGTAGATATAGGCCTTGGAAAACCCGATGGCCTTGGCCAGGTCGGAAACCGTGGTTTTGCTGTAACCGTACTGGCTGAAATGCTCGTTGGCGGCCGCGACAATCTGATTTCGAATGTCATGATCGGCTGGGCCCCGAATGCCGGGCGAAGATATTGATGGCTGGTTCATGCCTGTAGCTTACGCATCCACGTGATCATTGACAACTTGTGACCAATTCGTAATTTAGTCAACAGTAACCGACAAATAGGTCATTTTTGAAAGTACTTGGCGTGTTTTCACGCAAGTGTCGAACAAAAGCCACGATCATTACTGTTTTCGAAATAAATCGCTAAATAATTATCAGATTCGAGTGATCGTTAGCATTTTCTCAGCTATCAGATTATTGTTTTCAACTACTATCCTCTGAGAGTTATCATTTTTTAACGCTCATTAGAGAATTCGACAATGCAAGTAGGCTTCAAGGCTCTCGCTGATCGCTACGCAATCGCGCTGGCACAACCCCTGCGTGTCGAATCGGTGATCGGTACGACGCGCAGGAGCCGCGAGACTAACGGACACGTCGAGAACAAGTACCCTGCCAGCTACCAGCCGGCGGACGACTTCGCAGGGCATTTCGAATTTGGGCTCAAGTACGAAGAAATTCACCTTGAATTTTTTTCCCGCCTGTTTGCGGCTGTGGGTGCCGCGCCAGTGGAAGCCTGGTGCCGGCAAGCCCCTTTTGGCCAGTACGCCCGCCGCACGGGATTTCTGTATGAGTGGCTGACCGCGCGGCATCTGGATGTGCCGGATGTCACCAACGGCGGCTACGTCGATGCCATTTCTTCGCAGCACTATCTGACCCGGGTTGAGCCGCTGCGGGTGCGGCGCTGGCGCATCAATGACAATCTGCCCGGTGTGCCGGCGTTCTGCCCCCTGATTCGCCGCACCGAAACCGTACAGCTAGCGCTGCAATTTGACGTGGATGCTGCACTGCGCGAGTTGAACCAGACCTTTGGTGCCGACATTCTGATCCGCACGGCCAGCTGGCTGACCTTCAAGGAGTCGAGGGCGAGCTTTCTGATCGAGAAAGAGGCAGACAAGTCCGACAGGATCCAGCGATTTGCCCACGTGATCGGCAAGTACTGCGGTCATATCGAAGATCCATTGAGCAACGCCAGCCTGCGTACGTTGCAAGCCGGTATCCTGGGCCAGGATGCTGTCGGACTGGGCCTGCGGCGATCACCAGTGTTTGTGGGACAGGCGACGATGCGCGAGGACATCGTGCACTACATTGCGCCGCAATTTGAGCAGGTACCGCAACTGCTCGAGGGTCTGAAAGCATTCGAGCTGGCAACTCGTGGCGCCGAGCCGCTGGCTCGGGCAGCCGCGCTTGCTTTCGCTTTTGTGTACATCCATCCCATGCGGGACGGCAATGGTCGAATCCATCGTTTCCTGATCAACGATTCTCTGATTCGTGATAAGGCGGTGCCCGACGGCGTGATCTTGCCGGTGTCCGCCACCATCACCAGTTCGATCGATTTCCGGGCGCGCTACGATCGCACGCTGGAGGTGTTTTCGCGGCCATTCATGCAGCATTACGCAGCGTCCTATCGGTTTGGCGAGCTCGAAGTCTACGAGGACGGCACCCGGAGCAATCTGGCCTTTGATGCTTACGACGATGCGCAATTTGCATGGCGTTATCCGGATTTGACCGAACACGTCCTGTACACCGCGCAGGTGGTGGCGCACACAGTGCAGACCGAGATGGCCGATGAAGCCCGCGTGCTAGTGATTTTTCAGCGCGCCCAGGAGCGACTCAAAGAAGTATTGGAAATGCCGGATCAAGACGCAAACCGCATCATTCGCTCGCTCAAGGAAAATGGCTGGCAGGTATCCGGCAAGTTAAAGCACACGTATCCGCAGCTGGACGACATCCACCGAGCGGAACGTGTTGTGGAAGCCGTGCGCTCTGCATTCGAAGACCGAGAAGCGGGAGGCGGCGAAGAGCGCTGATCGGGTTCTCGAATCATTGCGTCGCGTGAGGCAGATGCCCCAGAGGTATGGCCGCCTGCGCCTTGACCGTGGCAATGGCGAAATTGCTTCGAATGTCCCTGATCCCCGGAAGCTTCAGCAAAGAACCGAGTAGAAACCCCTCGTAGGCCGACAGATCCGGCACCAGCACCTGCAAGAGGAAATCGGATTCGCCGGAAACAAGGTGGCACGACACCACCTCGGGCAAGAGGACCACTGCATTGCGAAAGGCGGTCCATGCCTCGTCATGATGGCGCTCCACCTTGACTCCAACGAAAACAGTCAACCCCAAGCCAATGCCAGCTCGATCCACATCGGCGTGATAACCACGGATGATGCCAGCCTCCTCCAACAGGCGTACCCGGCGCAGACACGGCGACGGGGACAAGCCCACTTCTTCCGCGAGCTGGACGTTGGTCAATCTTCCATCGCGCTGAAGCGCGCCGAGAATTCGCCGATCAAGGTTATCAAGTTTCATATTGGCATAAACTCAACTATCTAGAGTGTTAGATAGCATGATATGCCAATACTCAACCTTTAGACGACGCACATCGCAACATGCCAGGTTCGATCAGAAATTATAATTCTGGCTTCCTAATTGAATAGCGGGCGGCTTGCAGGCATGGCGAATCTCGGAATGTTCATTGGCGCACTGTTCGTCGTTTTTCTCATACCAGGGCCTGACATGGTGTTGCTGCTGCAGACCTCCAGCACCCAAGGACGCGGACAAGCAATAGCGACTGCGGTAGGTCTGGGTCTGGCGCGCGCTGTCCACGTCACCTTGGCAGCGGCAGGTCTTGCGACGCTCCTCAAAACGGTGCCTTGGGCTTTTGAAGTCGTCAGAACGGTCGGAGTGGCATATCTGGTCTGGCTGGGAATCAAGCTGGCGCGTGCCTCATCCCTTGCCCCGCAACTCTCGACGGTAACCACCGACGCGTCATCGAAGGCCTACCTGGCCGCCGCCAGGCGTGGCTTGTTGACGAACATCACCAACCCTAAGGCGCTGCTGTTCTGTTCGGTGTTGCTGCCGCAGTTCGTCCAGCCCGACGCTGGCAACGTGCCCGGTCAATTCCTGTTGCTTGGCGTGGTACTGGTGACGATCGGATTGCTGTTCGATTTCATTTATTCAATGGCAGGCGTAGCTCTGGGCTACTGGATAGAACGGCATCCGGTGATGCAGACTGTGCAGCGCTGGACGTTCGCAGCGGCACTTATTGGGTTTGGCGCCCGCCTGGCCTTGGCTGGCAGGCCACAGTAACCGTCTGACTGACATTCAGCCGAGCGATCCATCTGTCAGCCGGTCACTTTGATAGTCTTCGATTGTTACCGATTGAAGGACGATCAATATCATTCCGAATGATATTCACCTTTGGTTCATTCGATTCGTGCAATAACACCCCTCAGAACAGAATCCGCCCATCTCAATACTATCGGCGGATTTTCCAATGGCTCAGACATTCAATCATTTGCGCTACCCCCTCGCCGCTTTGGCCCTGGTGGTAATCAGCGCCTGCGGTCGGGCGCCTGAGGCGACAATGGCCCCGGCAGCTGCCAAAGTCAGCGTTGCCAAGGTGCTGGAGCAACCGGTCAATGAATGGGACGAGTTCACCGGACGCCTCGAAGCGCCGGAAACCGTGGAAATCCGCCCTCGGGTCTCCGGCCAGATAGATTCCGTCGCCTTCACCGATGGCGCGCTGGTCAAGAAAGGCGATTTACTGTTCCAGATCGATCCCCGTCCGTTCCAGTCTGAAGTTCGCCGTCTCGAAGCCCAGCTTCAGCAAGTCCGCGCTACCGCAACCCGCACTGAAAACGAAGCTCAACGCGGCGAACGCCTGCGCACCAACAACGCAATCTCAGCCGAACTGGCTGATTCGCGGACCACCAGCGCTCAGGAAGCTAAAGCCGGTGTGGCCGCTATCCAGGCGCAACTTGATCTGGCTCGTTTGAATCTGAGCTTTACCCGCGTGACCTCGCCGATCAGCGGACGCGTCAGCCGCGCGGAAATTACGGCCGGCAACATCGTGACCGCTGACGTCACGGCCTTGACCAGCGTGGTGTCCACCGACAAGGTTTACGCCTACTTCGACGCCGACGAGCGCGTATTCCTCAAGTACACCGAACTGGCCCGCAAGGGCCAACGCGGCCAGACCACGCCGGTATATCTGGGGCTGTCCAATGAGGCAGGCAATCCCCACGAAGGCCAGATGAACTTCGTCGACAACCAGGTCAATCCGAAAACCGGCACCATTCGTGGTCGGGCCGTCTTTGATAACGCCGATGGCAGCTATACCCCAGGCTTGTATGCGCGGCTCAAGCTGGTGGGCAGCGGCACGTATTCTGCGGTGCTGATCAACGACGAGGCGGTAGGTACCGACTTGGGCAAGAAATTTGTTCTGGTCATGGACAAGGACAACAAACCGGCTTATCGCGCGGTTGAACTGGGGCCGAAGGTCGAAGGCTTGCGCATCGTGCGCAACGGTCTGAATAAAGACGACACCATCGTCGTCAAAGGCCTGCAGCGTGTACGTCCCGGTCAGCCTGTGGACCCGGAAATGACGCAGATGGCCAGCGCTGAAACCCTCGCCGCTCTTCTCAAACAACGCCAAGCCCTCGAAGCCAGCAATCTGCCGCAAGTGACGCCGCCTAAAGTGGCCGTCAAAGTCGCCAGCACTGCTACGCCACGCGGTTAAGGGATTAAATAGATGAATTTCTCGCAATTTTTTATCTCGCGACCGATCTTCGCGGCAGTACTGTCGCTGATGATTCTGATCGCTGGCGCCATCTCGCTGTTCCAGTTGCCCATCAGCGAATACCCCGAAGTCGTGCCGCCCACTGTGGTGGTGCGCGCCAACTTCCCGGGTGCCAACCCGAAAGTCATCGGTGAAACCGTCGCGGCGCCGCTTGAGCAGGCCATTACCGGTGTCGAGAACATGTTGTACATGTCTTCGCAATCCACCGCTGACGGCAAGATTACGCTGACGATCACTTTCGCACTGGGCACTGATCTGGATAACGCTCAGGTTCAGGTGCAAAACCGTGTAACCCGGACCGAACCGAAACTTCCCGAGGAAGTGACGCGCATCGGTATCACGGTGGACAAGGCTTCGCCAGATCTGACGATGGTGGTCCACTTGACCTCGCCGGACAAACGCTACGACATGCTCTACCTGTCTAACTACGCCATCCTTAATATCAAGGATGAGTTGGCCCGCCTTGGCGGCGTAGGCGATGTGCAATTGTTCGGCATGGGCGATTACTCGCTGCGGGTCTGGCTGGATCCGAACAAGACCGCTTCGCGCAATATCACCGCCACCGACGTCGTCAACGCGATTCGCGAGCAAAACCGGCAGGTCGCTGCCGGCCAGTTGGGCGCGCCGCCCTCGCCTTCCGCGACCAGCTTCCAGATGTCGATCAATACCCAGGGACGTCTGGTCAGTGAAGAGGAATTCGAGAACATCGTGATTCGCGCCGGTGCGGATGGCGAAATCACTCGGCTGCGTGATGTTGCCCGGATCGAGTTGGGTTCCAATCAGTACGCCTTGCGTTCGCTGCTGGATAACCAGCCCGCCGTGGCGATTCCGATTTTCCAGCGCCCTGGCTCCAATGCCATCGACATCTCCAACGGCGTTCGCGCCAAAATGGCCGAACTGAAGAAGGGCTTCCCGGAGGGCATGGATTACGCCATCGCTTATGACCCGACGGTGTTTGTTCGGGGCTCTATCGAAGCGGTGATTCATACGCTGTTTGAGGCACTGATCCTGGTGGTTCTGGTGGTGATCCTGTTCCTGCAGACCTGGCGGGCGTCGATTATCCCCTTGGTGGCGGTACCGGTCTCCCTGATCGGCACCTTTGCCGTGATGCACTTGTTTGGCTTCTCCCTCAACGCGCTGTCGCTGTTCGGGTTGGTACTGGCCATCGGGATCGTCGTCGATGACGCCATCGTGGTGGTGGAAAACGTCGAGCGAAATATCGAACTGGGGCACAGCCCCGTGGAAGCGACCAAGCGCGCCATGCGTGAAGTCACCGGGCCGATCATTGCCACGGCCCTGGTACTCTGCGCCGTGTTTGTGCCGGCAGCCTTTATCTCTGGATTGACCGGGCAATTCTATAAACAGTTTGCGTTGACGATTGCGATTTCGACCGTTATTTCGGCTTTCAACTCACTGACGCTGTCACCGGCATTGTCTGCAGTGCTGCTCAAGGCTCACGACGCTCCCAAGGATCGCTTTTCCAGATTCCTCGACCGGATTTTTGGCGGCTGGCTGTTCAAGCCCTTCAACCGAGTGTTTGAGAAAGCCAGTAACAGCTATGTCGGTGTCGTTGGCCGCGTGATTCGCGGCAGTGGTATCGCGCTGATTCTCTACGCAGGTTTGATGGTGCTGACCTATTTCGGTTTTGCGACCACACCAACCGGTTTCGTGCCGCCCCAGGACAAACAATATCTGGTGGCCTTCGCGCAACTTCCAGACGCGGCGAGCCTGGACCGCACTGAAGATGTCATCAAGCGCATGTCCGATATCGCCCTGAAACAGGACGGCGTCGAGAGCGCGATTGCGTTCCCTGGCTTGTCCATCAACGGGTTCACCAACAGCCCGAACGCAGGCATCGTGTTTGTGACGTTGAAGCCATTCGACCAGCGCAAGGACGCCAGCCAGTCCGCCGGCGCAATTGCAGGAGCGCTGAATGGCAAGTACGGCGCAATTCAAGATGCGTACATGGCGATCTTCCCGCCACCACCGGTGCAAGGTCTGGGCACGATCGGCGGGTTCCGCCTGCAAATCGAAGATCGTGGCAACCTGGGTTATGACGAACTGTACAAAGAAACCATGAACGTCATTGCCAAGAGCCACAACGTTCCTGAACTGGCCGCGTTGTTCACCAGCTACACCGTCAACGTGCCACAGGTCGATGCTGCGATCGATCGCGAAAAAGCCAAGACCCACGGCGTTGCCATCAGCGACATCTTCGACACCCTGCAGGTTTACATGGGCTCGCTGTATGCCAACGACTTCAACCGTTTCGGTCGGACCTATCAAGTCAACGTTCAGGCAGAACAACAGTTCCGCCAGGATGCGGATCAGATTGGTCAGCTAAAAGTGCGCAATAACCTGGGCGAGATGGTGCCACTGGCAACCTTCATCAACGTGACCAATACAGCCGGCCCGGATCGGGTCATGCATTACAACGGCTTCATCACTGCGGAAATCAACGGTGCAGCAGCGCCGGGCTATAGCTCGGGCCAGGCTCAGGCGGCCATGGAAAAACTGCTCAAGGATGAATTGCCCAACGGCATGACGTAAGAATGGACCGAGATTACCTATCAGCAAATCCTCTCCGGTAACACGGCGCTGTTGGTGTTCCCGCTCTGCGTACTGCTGGCATTCCTGGTGTTGGCGGCGCAGTACGAAAGCTGGAGCTTGCCGCTGGCGGTGATCCTGATCGTGCCGATGACCCTGTTGTCGGCCATTACCGGGGTGATTCTGACCGGCAGCGACAACAACATCTTTACCCAGATCGGATTGATCGTGCTGGTGGGACTTGCCTGTAAGAACGCGATTCTGATCGTCGAGTTCGCCAAGGACAAACAGAGCGAAGGCATGACGCCACTGGCTGCGGTGCTGGAAGCCTGTCGCCTGCGGTTACGCCCGATTCTGATGACCTCCTTCGCGTTCATCATGGGCGTTGTGCCTCTGGTGTTCTCCAGCGGTGCCGGTGCCGAAATGCGCCACGCCATGGGTGTCGCGGTGTTCTCGGGGATGTTGGGTGTGACCTTCTTCGGCTTGCTGCTGACGCCGGTCTTCTACGTGCTGATCCGCAACTTTGTTGAACGTAAAGAAACCCGCAAGGCTGAAAAGGCTGACAAGGCGCTGAAGCTGGAGACGCATCAATGAGCATAAAGCTGTTTCTACCCAGCCTGCTGGTTCTGGCCCTGGCAGCCTGCGCTGTCGGCCCGGACTACAAAACGCCCGACACGGCCCCGGCCAAAGTCGCGGCCGCCGCTCAGGGAAGCTTTGATCGCAGTCATCTGGATACCATCTGGTGGCAGCAATTCGATGACCCGACCCTGAACAAACTGGTGGCTCAGTCGATCAACGGCAACCGCGAACTGCGCGTTGCCTTCGCCCGACTCAAGGCCGCCCGGGCCATCCGTGACGACGTCAGCAATGATGCCATGCCGGTCGTTACCAGCCGGGTCAGCAGTGACCAGGCCAAAGGGCAACAACCGGGCATTACTGAGCAACGCGTGCACAGCGAACGGTATGACCTGGGCCTGGACATGGCCTGGGAGATCGACCTGTTCGGGCGCATTCAGCGTCAACTGGAAGCCAGCAACGCCGATCAGGACGTTGCCGAAGCCAATTTGTACGATCTGCAGGTCACGCTGACTGCCGAAGTGGTCGATGCTTATGGCCAGTTGCGTGGCGCCCAACTGCGCGAACGCATTGCCCGGGACAATCTCAAGAATCAACAGGACTCTCGAGGCGTCACCGCGCAACTGCGTGATGCAGGCGTGGGCAACGAGCTGGACGTGGTGCGTGCCGATGCGCGGCTGGCGGCGGTGGAGGCATCAGTTCCACAATTGCAGGCCGAGCAAGTGCGGCAGCGTAACCGGATTGCCACCTTGCTGGGTGAGCGGCCGGAAACCCTCAGCGTCGACTTGAGCCCGTCAAAGCTGCCCGCCATTTCCAAACAGCTGGCTATCGGTGATCCCACTCAGGTGCTGCGTCATCGGCCCGACGTTTGGGCCGCCGAACGCCAACTGGCCTCCTCCACCGCACGAATCGGCGTGGAAACTGCGGATCTGTTCCCACGGGTCAGCCTCAGCGGTTTCCTGGGCTTCACCGCCGGACGCGGCTCGCAGATCGGTTCTTCGGCCGCCAAGGCTTGGGCGTTAGGGCCGAGCATCACCTGGGCTGCGTTCGATCTGGGCAGCGTGCGTGCGCGCATTCGCGGTGCCGATGCCGATGCCGAAGGCGCGCTGGCCAATTACGAGCAACAAGTGCTACTGGCACTGGAAGAGTCGGAAAACGCCTTCAGCGACTACGACAAACGCCAGCAACGCTTGCTCTCGATCATTCGCCAGAGTGAGTCGAGTCGCGCGGCGGCGAATCTGGCCTCGATTCAGTACCGCGAAGGCACTGCCGACTTCCTGGTACTGCTCGATGCCGAGCGCGAGCGCCTGTCTGCGGAGGATTCCCAGGCCCAGGCCGAAATCGACTTGTACCGTGGCATCGTCGCGATTTACAAGGCAATGGGTGGTGGTTGGCAACCTCGGGCCTGATCCAACATCAGGTAGCTGAATAGCTGGATGTGAAAGCCCCGCGACTGACCGGTCGCGGGGCTTTTTTATGCCGCGCCGTTTGACAGTCGGCGATCACTCCCCGAAGCTGCAACCCGACATGACTTGGATACCGGTATGCCCAAATCGCCTTTACCAGGTTCTTCCTCTCAGGTAACTGCTCGACGTCGCTGGTTGAATAGAGGCGTGCTTGTCCTTCTGCCGATCCTGCTGATTCTCGGATTTCTCGCCTGGCGCAGCACGCCGTCGAACAACGTCTCGGCCCCGCTGGCTCATACCTATGCCGAAGCCCTTGAACAGGCACATAACGGAAAACCCGGCGCCGCTCGCGTGCTCTATCAGCAACTGGCACGAACGGACCTGTCGGATATCCGACGCGCCAGCCTGTTAGCCGAACTAAGCAACTACCCCAGTCCCAATGCCCTGAAGCTGGTGGATGCCGACCTGCACAACGACTCCCCGCTGGTACGGCAGGCGGCTATCGCAGTGGTCACGACGATGGTTTCACCCAGCCAGCGCAGCGTGTTGCTTGGTCCTCTGTTGGATGATCCGGAGTCGTCGGTAAGATTCAGTGCAATCCGCGCCTTGCTCGGGCTTTCTCCTGATGATCTGGGGCTGTATTACGCAGCGCTGGAAAAAGGCGCGCAAGACTACGCAGTGACGTTGAAAAGCGAACCACCCAGCGTCGCCAACCAACTGCAATTGGCCCGACTGTGCATGCATCAGGGTCAACCGGTTCCAGCCTTGGCCAGCGTGCAGCAAGCATTGACCCTTGATCCGGATAACCTGGATGCCGCCTTGGCGCAGATAGAGCTCATCGACCAACAAGGGCAGACCGACAAGGCGCGGCAGCTGTTCCGGCAAGTTCTGGAGCGGCATCCGCAGTCGGCGCGACTGCAGCATGCTCTGGGCATGTGGCTGCTGCAGCACGACCAGCCCGAATTCGCGCTATTAGGGCTGGCCAAGGCTTTGGAGCTGGAGCCGGAAAACAACGATTACCGTTATGACCTGGCGGTTGCGCTTCATGATCTGGACCAATTGGAGGCCGCGCAAAAACAATTGATCGAAATCCTCAAGCGTCAGCCAGGAAACCGACGGGCTCGGGTGTTGCTGATTAATTACTGGAAAGAGAACGGCCAATTACAGATGGTCCAGGTGCTTTTGGCCGAGCTGGAGCAGCAGAATCCGGACGATCCAGTCTTGCAGCAGGGTTTATAAAAGCTGCACAACGCAGGCCGGAATGACCACCCGATTTTTTCCTGGTGGACTCTAATATCAGAAATTACTTACGTCCCGCTTCACGCGATAACACAAGCTCGGGTAACAATTGGCATTTTCTCATCAGTCGTTCTTATACTTAATTATCTCCAGACTATTTTCTAACTGAAAAAAAACGTGCATGATTTACACGCAGCCGATGCAACTACTCTCTCTTCGAGACGGGACTGACAGCCAGCTTTATGTCCATCAAGGCACTGTGCACCTGGTCCCAGGGTAATGCATCTCGCGAGCGAATCAGCCAACCGCCTTTTTCCTGATGCGCTGTTGGCGGGTTACAGCCACTACACTGTCGGAGTATGTTATTTGTCTAGACTTGCCGAGTTTCGAGCAGCAGAAAAAGCCCTTCAGGAACAGCTGGCACAGCTGGAATCCTTGAAGAACGATGCCGGACTGAAAAAGGAGATTGAATTCGAGCAGAAACTCCAGGGCTTGATGAGCAGCTATGACAAGGGCCTGCGTGACATCATCGCAATCCTCGACCCTAGAGGCTCTTCAGCCCAGGCCGCCCCTGCCGGGCCCAAGCGCCGCCGGGCAAGAGTGATCAAGGTTTATCAAAACCCTCACACGGGCGAGCTGATCGAGACCAAAGGTGGAAATCATCGCGGTCTGAAGTCCTGGAAAGAGCAATACGGTATTGATACCGTCGATTCATGGCTTCGCGCTTGAGCGAACCCATTGAATATAAAAAGCCCTGCTCTGCAGGGCTTTTTTATTGACGTCAATGAATAGCGTCGAATACATGTGCGGTATCGATTCGAAAAACCAGCACTTGATAGCGTTCAATTTCGTTCAAGACCGTTTCACTATGTTAGAACTAGCGTATTAGCCCATTGGCCTGCCCGACTCTATTTAGCGACGAATGCCGAGCGGGAAATTATCCTGCGGCGATTTTCAAGTATCTGTTCGTTATGAGCGATAGCCTGATAGAAACCCAAGATATAAAAAAATGAGATTCGTCAGTTGTTTCGTTCTAACCTGTCGGAAACTTCTGATTTTTTAATGTGATTTCTTCCAAATTTTGAACGAATGGTTCACGAATTTTTCACACCCGCTCACTCAGGATAGAGGCTGCTAAAGGATTAGCGCCCCAATGCCCGCTTCGGCGGGCTTCTTTTTGCCTGAATTTTGTCCCAGCCATGTTTACTGACTGCCACCGAGGCGCACGCCGTCGCGGATCCGGCGGGCTTCTTTCTTGTTTGCCGCATAACCTTCAGCGGATCCCGCATAGGAAAGCGACCAGGCCGTGTCCTTGGTGGCTGCGGCAACCAGCGTCTGAGTCATCACATGCACGCCGTTCTGGGTAATCGTACAGGTCGTCTCCAGCGCGGGTATCTGGCTCAACGTACCCTGCCGGGCTCGGGTACAAACGCTTTGAAATCCACTGCGGGCAAACATCACTTGAATAGCCTTGCGCATTTCCAGCAAAACGCCCTCCACGTTGACCTGATGCCCGGTTACCAGGGTCGACTGCGTCAACTCCATCACCATCATCGGATTGCCCGCCTGATCGTTCTTGACCGCTCGTTGTCTTAACTGCACTGCCGGCTTGCCGGTAGCGCCTGCTTCGACAGGCATGGGTTCAATCTGCCACCCTTCAGGCCAGGTGATCATGGCATCGCTCGCCTGAACGAAGCCTGAAGCTGACAACAGGCAAAGGCCCGCCATTGATGCGCGGTATAACCGGATAAACATGATGGCCGCTTTCCTGAAGGCATGAACCGGAAAGTCTGACGCGCAACGCCGCCCGGAACAAGAACGGCGACGACTTGGCCATCGGGAATTTGGCAATCTGGCGACACGGCCCGTATCATTTGACCCATTGCGAACATTCAATCGGAGCTATCCATGAGCCTGCAAGCACTCAACACCTTTCCCGGCGTGACAGCGGAGCCTGAAGCGGCGACCCAGCAATTCGTGTTTAACCACACCATGCTGCGTGTCAAAGACATTACTGCATCGCTGGATTTCTATACCCGTGTGCTGGGCTTCAGCCTGGTGGAAAAACGCGATTTCGCTGAAGCTGAGTTCAGCCTGTACTTCCTGGCACTGGTGAACAAGGCGCAGATCCCGGAAGACGATACGCAACGCAATCAGTGGATGAAGTCGATCCCGGGCATCCTGGAACTGACCCACAACCACGGTACTGAAAACGATCCGGCGTTTGCCTATCACAACGGCAATACCGATCCGCGTGGCTTCGGGCACATCTGCATCTCGGTGCCGGACGTTCACGCAGCTTGCGAGCGCTTCGAGTCACTAGGTGTGGACTTCCAGAAACGCTTGGCTGACGGCCGCATGAACAGCCTGGCCTTCATCAAGGACCCGGACGGATATTGGGTTGAAATCATTCAGCCAACCCCGCTGTGATGAACTGACAGACGCTACAAAAAAAGGCCTCATGATCGCTCATGAGGCCTTTTTTGTAGCCCGTGCCTGTCAGGCTGGCGCGGACGTGCGAATCAAGTGATCGAAAGCGCTGAGAGACGCTTTGGCGCCCTCGCCCAGAGCGATGATGATCTGCTTGTAAGGCGTGGTGGTCACGTCGCCGGCCGCGAAGATCCCGGGAATCGAGGTCTCGCCGCGAGAATCGACAACGATTTCGCCCCGTGGCGACAGTTCGATGGTGCCTTTGAGCCAATCGGTGTTTGGCAACAAACCGATCTGTACAAAGATACCTTCAAGCGCTACCGCTACTTCTTCGCCATTCAGACGATTCTTGTAGCGCAGCCCGTTGACCTTCAGCTCATCGCCGGTCACTTCCGACGTTTGCGCATTGGTGATGACTGTTACGTTGGGCAGGCTGTGCAATTTGCGTTGCAGAACAGCGTCGGCGCGCAGTTGCACGTCGAATTCCAGCAGTGTGACGTGGCTGACGATACCCGCCAGGTCGATTGCCGCTTCAACGCCGGAGTTACCACCGCCGATCACTGCAACGCGCTTACCTTTAAACAGCGGACCGTCGCAGTGCGGGCAGTAGGCCACGCCCTTGTTGCGGTATTGCTGCTCGCCAGGAACGTTCATCTCCCTCCAGCGTGCACCCGTCGCCAGAATCACGGTCTTGGTCTTGAGGCTGGCGCCGCCGGCAAATTTCACTTCATGCAGTGCGCCGTCGGTGCCTGGAATCAGCTGCTCCGCGCGTTGCAGGTTCATGATGTCAACTTCGTACTGCTTGACGTGCTCTTCAAGGGCTACGGCCAGTTTCGGGCCTTCGGTGTGCTGTACCGAGATGAAGTTTTCAATGGCCATGGTGTCCAGCACCTGACCGCCGAAACGCTCTGCCGCAACGCCAGTACGAATGCCTTTGCGCGCGGCATACACGGCGGCGGCCGAACCTGCCGGGCCACCGCCGACCACCAGCACATCAAAGGCTTCCTTGGCGTTGAGTCTGGCCGCCTGACGATCGCCAGCACCGGTGTCGATCTTGGCGAGAATTTCTTCCAGGCCCATGCGGCCCTGGCCGAACAGCTCCCCGTTCAGATAGATGCTCGGCACCGACATGACATGCCGGTCAGTTACTTCATCCTGAAACAGCGCACCGTCGATGGCGACGTGATGCACGTTCGGGTTGAGTACGGCCAGCAGGTTCAGCGCCTGGACGACGTCCGGGCAGTTCTGGCAGGACTGGGAGAAATAGGTTTCGAACCTGAACTCGCCTTGCAACGAGCGAGCCTGTTCGATGGCTTCGGCACTGGCCTTGGACGGATAGCCGCCAACTTGCAGCAGCGCCAAGACCAGCGAGGTAAATTCGTGGCCCATCGGGATGCCGGCGAAACGCAGGTTGATGTTCTTCCCGGGGCTGTTGAGCGAGAACGACGGGGTGCGCACGTCTGTGCCGCTGTCATTCAAAGTGATGTCTTTCGAAACGCTGATCACGTCGTTAAGCAGTGCCAGCATTTCCTGGGATTTCGCGCCGTCATCAAGGGACGCGACGATCTCGATCGGTTGTGTGACCCGTTCCAGGTACGACTTCAACTGGGCTTTAAGATTGGCGTCCAACATGCGGGCGATTTCCATTTTAAGAGGGTAGAAAAAACAACGCCCAGGCGATGGTCGCCCGGGCGTTTTATTGGGGCGATGCGGTTTACTTGCTCAAGAGCTCAAAGCCCCCAGCCGAATCATCGACTTAGATCTTGCCAACCAGGTCCAGGGACGGAGCCAGAGTAGCTTCGCCTTCTTTCCATTTGGCTGGGCAAACTTCGCCTGGGTGAGCGGCAACGTATTGAGCGGCTTTGACTTTGCGCAGCAGCTCGGTAGCGTCACGACCAACACCACCGTCGTTCAGCTCAACGATTTTGATCTGACCTTCCGGGTTGATCACAAAGGTGCCACGGTCAGCAAGACCTGCTTCTTCGATCAGAACGTCGAAGTTACGTGACAGCAGGTGAGTCGGGTCGCCGATCAGTGGGTACTGGATCTTGCCAATGGCTGGCGAGGTGTTGTGCCATGCAGCGTGTGCGAAATGGGTGTCGGTCGACACGCCGTAGATTTCGACGCCCAGTTTCTTGAACTCGGCGTAGTTGTCAGCCAGGTCTTCCAGTTCGGTCGGGCATACAAAAGTGAAGTCGGCTGGGTAGAAGAACACGACAGACCACTTGCCTTTAAAGTCAGCTTCAGAGACGTCGACGAACGCGCCATTCTGGAATGCAGTGGCTTTGAACGGTTTTACTTGGCTGTTGATGATAGGCATCGGTGAATCTCCTGATGGGTTTTGAATTCGATGAAGTGAAGCTTACGCACAATCGTTGGCATGAGCTCATTGGCAAAGCTCATGCTCTTGATTGCTTTTCACTATAAGAGATCTTTATTAATAGACGAAATTTGCATGAGGTTTTCTTCCCGGCTGGCGAACGGTGTGACCTCCAGATAGCGCATGGCCGATTTCATGTCCTTCCAGCCGACATAGCTCATCAGCGACTTGAGGTCCCAGCCATTGTGGTGCGCCCAGGTTGCAAAACCGCGACGCAGGGAATGGCTGGTGTACAACTCTGCCGCCACGCCCGCCCGCTCCAGCGCCTGACGCAACAACGGAATGATGCTATTGGCGTGTAACGGCTCTTCACTGAGATTGCCCCAGCGATCAATGCCGCGAAACACCGGGCCGCGTACCAACGCCGAACAGTTGATCCATTCCACGTACGCCTGCACCGGACACAGGCGTTGCAAGGCCGGTGTCTGGTAGCGCTTGCCCAGATTGTCCCGATCGCCCTTGCTGCGCGCCAGGTACAGGGTAATGCCCGAACCTGTTGTTGCCTGCACATCCTGAATCTGCACGCGACACAGCTCATCGCTGCGAAAGCCGCGCCAGAACCCCAGCAAAATCAGCGCGCTGTCTCGTCGGCAGCGCAACAGACGCGGGCGATCTCCCTCAGCCAGCGCCTGAACGGCTTGGTTCTCCAGCCACAGCGCGACCTGTTCCAGATGCTGCAACTGCAATGGCGCAGCCTGCTTCTCTTGAGCCGGGTGCAAGGCGCGAATGCCTTTCAACACTTTGCGCACCACTGGCGCCTTGGTTGGGTCGGCGAAGCCCTGGCTGCTATGCCACTGAGCCAGCGCCGAGAGCCGAACCTTAAGCGTGTTGACTGACAAAGAGCCGGCGTAGGTCGCCAGATACCGAGCCACGGCTTCGCTGGTAGCTGGCAGGAAACCACCCCACGTCACTTCAAAATGCTCGATGGCCGCGCGATAGCTGCGCCGCGTGTTGTCCCGCGTTGCGGCCTCGATATAGCGGTCGATGTCGCTCATTACCGGCTCCCTTGCGTACTGGTTCCAAGCGTCTGAACGCCTGATGAGACGCTGACGCGGGATAATACGCCAATATCCCGCGCTGTAATCAATGAAATTATCAAATCATCAATAGCTGATATAGTATGTAATTACAGGGTACATACCACAGTACGTAATCGTAGGAGGCAGCATGGCTCGCGGCGGAGTAAACAAGGCAACAGTGCAAACGGCGCGCATGGCGCTTATTGCCCGAGGCGAGCATCCCAGCATCGATGCAGTACGCGTCGAAATGGGCAATACCGGTTCGAAAACCACCATTCACCGCTATCTCAAAGAGCTGGATGAAACCGATCTGCGCCGTGGCGCTCCTCAGGAAACAATTGGTGAAGAGCTAACCGAGCTGGTCGCCCGCCTCGCTCAACGCTTGCAGGAACAGGCGCAAGAACGCATCGAACAGGCCCAATCGGCTTTCGATGCGCAGCAACGGGTACTGCAAGATGAGCTGGATACCACCAGAAAGGAGCTGCGGGAGCTGGAACAGCGCTGCACTGATCAGACCCAGACAATTGATCAGCAAACCGCGGCACTGCTCGACACACGTGAGCAATTACAGGCCCAGCAAACCGAGAATGCGCGCCTTCAGCAAGCCAGCCAGGACACAGCCGCGCGTCTCGAAGACAAGGATGGGCAAATCCGTTCGCTGGAAGAAAAACACGTACACGCCCGGGATGCCCTTGAGCATTACCGCAACTCGGTGAAAGAGCAGCGCGATCAGGAGCAGCGACGCCACGAAGGCCAAGTGCAGCAAGTCCAGATGGAGTTGCGTCAGGCCCAGCAAAGCGCGCTGGTTCGGCAGGAGGAAATCACCCAACTCAATCGTGCCAACGAGCGGCTACTCACTGAAAGCCGCAGTACGTCACGCGAGCTGGACACGCACAAGGATCAGCTCGCCAGAATGACCATCCAGGCCACTGGCGCGGGCGAGCAACTGCAACAAGCGCAGACCCAGCGGGCGCTGCTGGAAGAGCGACTGCGTGCCAGTCATGAGGAAACCAGCGAACTGAAACAACGCCTGACCGATCAGGAGCAACAAGGCCGGGTACTGGAATTGATCCTGATTAAAACCGAACTGGCGCTGGATAATCTGCGTAAGGATCTGGCTTCAACTGACGAGCAAGCCCCGCCGCCCGCTCAGCCGTGAACCGGGACGCGCCCTTCGATCATTTTCCGAACCCGCAGTGCAAGCTCGTCGACACTGAATGGCTTGGCCAGCATGTCCATGCCCGCGTCGAGGAAGTCGCTGCGGTTCTCAGCACTGGGTGCGTACCCGGTAATGAACAGCACTTGCAATGCAGGGCGTTGCTGGCGAGCGATCTCGGCAAGCTGTCGACCATTCATACCAGGCAAACCCACGTCAGTGATCAGCAGATCAATGCGCTCGGCACCTTGCAGCATGGGCAGGGCCGCCTTGGAATCGCTGGCCTCACAGGTTGAATAACCCAGCTCGCGCAACACATCAATCACCAGCATCCTGACAGCCTCTTCATCTTCAACGACCAGCACGCGCTCGCCCTTGAGGGCCCGGGGCGAATGGACCGCCCCCGACTCTGGCACATCCCGCACGGTTTCCTTTACCCGGCATGGCAGATAGAGATCGATGCGTGTGCCCTGCCCCTCAACGCTGTCGATTAGTACGTGGCCGCCGGCTTGCTTGATGAAGCCATAAACCATGGACAAGCCAAGGCCGGTGCCCTGCCCGATGGGTTTGGTGGTGAAAAAAGGGTCAAACGCGCGCTCAATAACGTCCGCAGACATCCCGCAGCCAGTGTCTTTGATGCTTAGTTGCACGTATTCGCCGACACTGAGTGCGCCCTGCGGAGCGCAGATGTCAACGTTGCAACTGCGCACGATCAATCGCCCGCCTTCGGGCATCGCATCCCTGGCGTTAATGACCAGATTCAGCAGTGCGTTTTCCAACTGATGCTCATCGGTATGGGTTTGCCGAAGATCGCGACCCAGGTCGATGCATAACTCGATGCTCTCGCCCGTGGTGCGGCGCAACAGCTCTTCCATGGACGTCACCATATGGTTGACGTCTACGTTGCGATTATTCAGTGATTGTCGGCGGGCGAAGGCCAACAGCCGATGGGTCAACGCCGCAGCGCGATTGGCGGAAGTCACCGCGACATGGATATAGCGGTCGATCTCACCGACACGTCCCGCTGCTATCCGGCGCTGGATCAAATCCAGCGCACCCAGCACACCGGTCAGCATATTATTGAAGTCATGGGCAATCCCGCCAGTCAGCTGGCCGATGGCATCCATTTTTTGTGCGTGACGCAGCGCTTCCTGGGCCTGCTCACGCTCGGCCATCTCTGTTTGCAGCAGTTGGTTAATGGTGGCCAGTTCACGAGTCCGCTCGGCGACCCGACATTCGAGACTCTCGTTGAGCTCACGCAAGGCTTCTTCGGCATTCACCTGAGCAGTGATGTCGGTATTGGTCCCCAGCCAGTGGGTAATATGACCTTCCTCATCACGCATGGGCAATGCGCGGGACAGAAACCAACTGTAAGTGCCATCTTTGCCCAGCAGCGGAAATGTGTCCTCCCAGATCGAGCCAGTGGCAAAGCAATGCGCCGACCGGGTTGTGACGCGATCCACATGATCAGGATGGTGCACCGAGCGCCAACCCAGAGCCTGCATGGCTTCCAGGGATGAGCCGGTGTAGGTATACCAGCGCTCGTTATACCAATAGACATTGCCTGCCGAATCAGCCGTCCAGGCCAGCTGACTCATGTTGTCAGCCAGCATACGGAATTGTCGTTCGCTTTCACGCAACGCATCTATCTTGCGCATAGGATCTTCGTCTTGCTCGGCAGGGTGCAGTGGCAGTACTGCCCAAGGGTGATTTCTGCTCAATGGCCGGGTCCTTCCAGAATATAGGGTGTTGCCGAGTTTCATCCGTGAATCTCGGGCGAGCGCGTGCTGGTTTAATCAGGCTTGCGTGGGTGCAACCGGAGTCCGCATCGTTACGAACTCTTCAGCCAGTGTCGGATGCACACCAATGGTGTCGTCGAAAATGCGCTTGGTTGCACCAGCCTTCAACGCGATTGCCAGACTCTGGACAATTTCACCGGCATCCGGACCGACCATATGGCATCCGAGAACCTTATCGGTAGTAGCGTCCACCACTAACTTCATCAGGGTGCGCTCTTGATTGTCAGTCAGGGTCAGCTTCATCGGCCGGAAGCGGCTTTCGAAGATTTGCACGTCGTGACCAGCCGTGCGTGCGTCTTCCTCGGAGAGGCCAACCGTACCGATGTTCGGCAGGCTGAATACCGCAGTGGGAATGTGCGAGTAATCCACCGGCCGATACTGATCAGGTTGAAACAGGCGCCGCGCGACGGCCATGCCTTCGGCCAGCGCGACCGGCGTGAGCTGCACACGACCGATCACATCGCCAATGGCCAGGATTGAAGGCTCGCTGGTCTGATAGTTTTCATCTACATCGACGAAGCCGTCTTTATTGAGCTTGATGTCCACGGTTTCCAGGCCAAGATTGTCGAGCATCGGTCGGCGGCCAGTGGCATAGAACACACAATCGGTGTTCAACGAGCTGCCATCTCCAAGATGCGCTTGCAGGGTACCATCGGCCAGTTTTTCAATACGCTCGATATTCGTGTTGAAACGGACCGCCATGCCGCGCTTGGTCAGCTCCTCATGCAAGTGCGTACGCACACTGCCATCGAAGCCTCGCAGGAACAGCTCGCCGCGATACATCAGCGTGGTGTCGGCGCCCAGGCCATGGAAAATCGAAGCGAATTCCACTGCGATGTAACCACCACCGACCACGACGATGCGCTTGGGCAGTTCTTTTAGAAAGAAGGCTTCGTTGGAGTTGATCGCGTGCTCACGACCTGGGATGTCAGGCATTTGCGGCCAACCGCCAGTGGCGATAAGGATATGCTCGGCGCTGTAGGTCTGACCATTGATCGACACTTGGTTCGGTCCGGTCAGCTGTGCATGGCCTTCAAGCAGCGTTACGCCGCTGTTGACCAGCAGATTGCGATAGATGCCGTTGAGGTGCTGGATTTGCTTGTCTTTATTGGCGATCAGCGTGGACCAGTTGAAATCCGGTTCGCCGCTGGTCCAGCCGAAGCTCTTGGCTTGCTCGAAGTCTTCCGCAAAGTGCGCGCCATAGACCAGAAACTTCTTGGGCACACAGCCGACATTGACGCAGGTACCGCCCAGATAACGGCTTTCGGCAACCGCCACGCGGGCACCAAATCCTGCAGCAAACCGGCCCGCGCGGACGCCACCGGAGCCAGCGCCAATAACAAAGAGGTCGAAATCGTAAGCCATGTGAGTCTCCTGAACAGAACGACAGCATAACCGCTTAGTGTTCAGTCAGAAACGACAAAGCCACCCGAAGGTGGCTTTGTCCTACAAAAAAGTCTGAAAGATCTCAGAGCTTTAGCTGCCTTTTTTGTAGAAATGCTCGAAGCAGAAGTTGGTTGCTTCGATGTAGCCTTCAGCGCCGCCGCAGTCGAAACGAGTGCCTTTGAACTTGTAGGCCAGCACGTTACCTTCAGCAGCCTGTTTCATCAGGGCGTCGGTGATCTGGATTTCACCGCCTTTGCCCGGCTCTGTCGCTTCGATTTTTTCGAAGATGTCCGGCGTCAGGATATAGCGACCAATGATCGCCAGATTCGATGGCGCATCTTCCGGCTTCGGTTTTTCAACCATGTCCGTTACACGGAACAGGCCTGGCTTGATTTCTTCACCGGCAATAACACCGTATTTCTGGGTTTCGCTCGGATCAACTTCCTGAATGGCAACGATCGAGCAGCCGTAGTGCTTGTGCAGCTTGACCATCTGGGCCAGTACGCCCTCGCCATCGAGGTTTACACACAAGTCATCGGCCAGAACCACGGCGAATGCTTCGTTACCGATCAGCGGGCGACCACTGAGGATCGCGTGACCCAGACCTTTCATTTCGGTCTGGCGAGTGTAGGAAAAGCTGCACTCGTCGATCAGGCGACGGATACCGACCAGGTATTTTTCCTTGTCGGTGCCTTTGATTTGGTTTTCCAGCTCATAGCTGATGTCGAAATGGTCTTCGAGAGCACGTTTGCCACGACCCGTGACGATGGAGATTTCATTCAGACCTGCATCAAGTGCTTCTTCCACGCCGTATTGGATCAGTGGCTTGTTGACCACCGGCAGCATTTCCTTGGGCATGGCTTTGGTCGCTGGCAAAAAGCGAGTGCCGTAACCGGCTGCTGGGAACAAGCATTTTTTGATCATAAGAGTCCTTGATAAGGGCTGTGGGTGTTTGCGGCGCAGTCTAATCAGGCGGAGGTCACCTTACAATGCCCCGCCGCTGGCCGTTCCGATGCCATGGTAGAGGAATCCCTGAGCAGATAGTTCCGCACAATCATAGATATTGCGACCATCGAACCGCGCCAGCATACGCTTCAAACCTCGTATCCGGGCTAAATCTGGCTGGCGAAACTGCTTCAAATCGGTGACCAGAACAACTGCATCTGCGCCTTCTACACAGCTGTACAACAACCCGTGCAAGCGTAGCTGAAGCGATTGGATCGTGTAGGAATATTGCGCCGCAAGAAGTCGCGTTTCCGCACCATCAACCCCGAGCACCTGCATCCGCGACCCGAACAGCTTGCGACCCTGTGACGCGGGGGCGACAGCCATATGGCGGGCGCTTTATCATGGGCGGCTTGAACACTACTGAAAGAGGCAGTTTCGATGTCGGACGTAAAAAGCGTAAACGGGTATCTGATAAAAAAACTTGAAGACGGCCAATGGTGGGTAACCGCCGCTGACGGCGAGTCAATTGCCGGACCATTCGCCACTGAGAGCGCAGCCATCGAGGTCGCTGCCGTGTTGCAGGATCAGCCCAAGGCAGCACGTCGCCGGTCGAGCGCCAAGCCCTGATCGGGTTTGATCATAAGGTTATCCGAATGATGTCGGAACGATGGCATTTTCGTTGTGTCGAACCTGTGAACCGCAACTTTTCCTCTTAGCCTTACCATGAAGCGCAAAAAAACATGATCAGACTTTTGTCCGTTATTGCTGTACTGGGCCTTGCTGGCTGTGCGACTGCATCTAACACCTACATGAAAAACGGTAAGCAAGGTCTGAGCATTGATTGCTCGGGCGAAGCCATGTCATGGGCAAGCTGCTACGAAAAGGCTGACGCCTCCTGTGCCGGCACAGGTTACGAGATTGTCGGGACCGACGGCACGCCCCAGCCCAGAGAAGCCGACAAGACTCTGGGCGTGGACGTCGGGAACTTCAAAAGCCGGAGCGTGCTGGTGGTTTGCAAATAGTCGCCTCTACAGCCCCGCGACGTAACGTCATTCTTGTGACGGCCGCCTTTGCGCGGCCAGAACCAATCAACCGGAAATACAGTCAGTGGCCGCACGCTGAACGTCTTTAGGCCGCAGCGGCAAATTCGACAAGCGTTCGTAGACCTTGATGGAGCTGCCTCCGGAGCGCGTTTCGATATCCAGAATGGCGGCCGGATCTTTGTTGAGTTTCTGCGCAACGATCACCCGCAAGCCATCGTGATGCGGCTCAATGGTCGGCGGCTTGCGACTGTCGGCAATTTTATTGACGAAGCACTCGGCATATTCCTGAGGATTTTTGCCAGACATCACGTTCATCGTGGCTGGTGTGTGTTCGATGTCCGCGACGGTGGCGCAACCGGTCATCGCGAGGGCCAAAATGACAACACCCAATTTCATACAATCCTCCCAAATAAAAGTGCTACGACAAGCGTGGCGGCGATTAAATCCCGGTTAGGACACTTTTAGCCAGAAACACTGCAATAAAGTTTCAATCACCGGGTAATGCCGGGGCTCACATGCTATCGTTTTGGTTTTTCGAAAAAAGCCTTACCGTCGGAGACATTCATGAAATTCGTACACCAGCGCGAGCACCTCAACGAAGACGATTTGGTCGTCATCGAGTGCTCCCAGCTCTGCAATATCCGCCTGATGAACGATTCAAATTTCCGCAGTTTCAAAAATGGCGGACGCCACACTTATCATGGCGGTGCCTTCGACAGGTTCCCGGCCAAGATCGCCGCGCCCAGCACTGGTTTCTGGAACATCACTATTGATACAGCCGGTCGCAAGCTGGACACCAATGGCGGGCGCAAAAGCACGTTCACGCACACGATCAAAATCGTCCGTCGTTCGACCACCAGATTGAGCTGATCACAGCTTTTATCAAGGAGATCTCTTGAATACGCCTGCGACGCCCAAGACCAAGTTTGCCATCAGCTACAAACTCAACGGCGAACGCCGCTTCGAATTTGCCCAATTGAGCTCAGCCTCGGTTGACGAAGCGCGTGCGGCACTGGAAAAAATGCACGATCAGAGCGGCGACACCATCTCTGACGTCAAAGTCAGCAAAGCTTTATAGCCCTGCCCGTCTGCCCACCATGAAGCGCGAAGGCACTACTCCACTGACATTCGATCTGTTCAGCGCTGACGAACAGCAGGCTGAGCCTGCGATTGAACAGATCGGCCGTTGCTCCTGGGTGTTGCGCAGCTTCGCGATGCCCTGGATCGAACGCGTGCTTCCCGCATTGGACGGCGTGCTGGCCCGGGCGCCATTTCGGCATATGGTGACTCCCGGTGGTTTCACCATGTCTGCCGCACTCAGCAGCTGCGGCAGTTTTGGCTGGACGACCGACCGACATGGCTATCGTTACAGCGCCACAGATCCACAAACCGGCCAGCCCTGGCCGCCGATACCCGAGGTGCTGATGCAGTTGGCCCGCGAAGCGGCAACCGCCGCTGGCTTCCCCGGATTCACCCCTGACGCCTGCCTGATCAACCGTTACGTTCCGGGTGCGAAAATGTCTTTGCATCAGGATAAGGACGAACAGGATCTGCAATGGCCGGTGGTATCACTGTCGTTGGGAATTGCGGCAGTGTTTTTGTTTGGTGGCTTCGAGCGCAAGGACAAGGCACAGCGGATCGTCTTGCAGCACGGCGATGTGGTGGTCTGGGGCGGCGTTGATCGCCTGCGCTTTCACGGCGTGTTGCCAATCAAGCCAGCGGAGCACCCGCTGCTGGGCGAACAGCGGATCAATATCACATTCAGAAAGGCAATGTAGCGCGCGATACAGCAGCTTTATTGGACCGTTTCACCCTCGCTCATTGCCCGAGCCTTGACCGGGCACATCACGCGGTGCAGATTCAACGCTGTATTAATGATGCCGATGTGACTGAACGCCTGGGGGAAGTTGCCCAACATGCGCTTGCTGCGCGGGTCATATTGTTCGGCCAGCAGCCCCACATCGTTACACAGCGTGCATAACCGGTCGAACAGCTCCCGTGCTTCCTGACGCCGCCCCATCAGGACGTAGACGTCCGCCAGCCAGAACGAGCAGACCAGAAACGTCCCTTCACTGCCGGATACGCCGTCCGCGCTGCGATCACTGTCATAACGCAACAACAAACCATCCTGCATCAGGCTGCGCTCAATCTGCGCGACCGTACCGACAACCCGTGGATCATCTGCCGGCAAAAACCCGGTCAACGCGATTTGCAGCAGGCTGGCGTCCAGCGCCTTGGCGCCGTAGGTCTGGACGAAGCTGCCCAATTCCGAATCAAAGCCATTCAGGCATACATCCGCGTGAATCTGGTCAGCGACGCTGCGGTAGTGTTGCGCCAATGCGCGGTCTTCATCTGTGACAGCGGTCTGCGCAATCAGCGACGCGTTGCGGTCAAAGGCGACCCAGGTCATGACTTTGGAATGGGTAAAATGCCGAGGTTCAGCGCGAATCTCCCAGATGCCTTTGTCCGGCATATGCCAAACCTTCTCTAGGAATGGCATGATGACTTTCGAGATCGCTACGCTACGGGGCAGGCGTGGCAGGCCGCCCTTCAGCGCTTGGGTCATGGCGTCAGCGACCTCACCATAGACATCCAATTGCATTTGCGTCGCCGCCGCGTTGCCGATGCGGACCGGCTTGGAGTTTTCGTAACCGCTCAACCAGGGCAGCTCATATTCCGGTAGACGCCTTTCGCCGCCCAAGCCGTACATGATCTGGATCTGCTCCGGATTACCGGCCACTGAGCGCAGCAGCCATTCACGCCATGCCGACGCTTCCTCGAAATACCCCAGGTTCATGAACGCGAGCAACGTCATGGTTGCATCACGCAGCCAGCAAAACCGGTAGTCCCAGTTGCGCTCGCCACCCAATTGCTCGGGTAACGAAGTGGTGACCGCCGCGACGATGCCTCCGGTGGGCGCATAGGTCATGGCCTTGAGGGTGATCAGCGAACGTTTGACCTGGCCAGTCCACTGCCCGACATCTGGGCAGCGATCGGAAAACTCGCGCCAGAAACCCTCGGTGCGCTGCATCTCCAAGGCGGTATCGATGGCTGGTTGCAGGGTTTCAGTGGAAGCCTGATGGCTCAATATGAACGTCTCGCGATGACCTGCCGTGACACGAAAATCGCAGCCGGTATGGTGATCCAGCGCGTGCAGGGTCTCCGTTGCGCGCAACACCAGCATTTCCGGCCCGGCAATCGCCGTCAATGTCTCACCGTCTCGGTTTTCCACCCAAGGCACGGCGCTGCCGTAGTCGAAGCGGATGGCCAGGTCCATGCCAAACGCGACTTCGCCCTCAAGCCCGACCACGATGCGTACCACATGACTGCCTTCGTTGACGGGCATGAAATCAATGAGCATGGCCCGACCGCTGCCAGTCTGGAAAACCGTTTCCAGGATCAAAGTCCCTTCGCGATATCGCCGCTCGGTAGAAAGAACCGGCTCCTTGGGCGAGATTTGCCAGCGGCCGTTATCGCTCGAACCGAGCAATGCAGCGAAGCAGGCTGGCGCATCGAAGCGTGGGAAACATAACCAGTCCAGCGAACCATCCCTGGCGACCAGCGCGGCAGTCTTGCAGTTGCCGAGCAATGCGTAGTCTTCGATCAGTGCAGCCATTAAAAGCGTCCGCCATCGTGGAAGTGTTCGTTACCTGGGCGCTGCAGAGTTTGATCAGCGCGGCAGGATGTAGCGCTCGATCGCTGCAGCGACGCCGTCTTCAAGATTGCTGCCTGTCACGTGATCCGCCTCTCGGCGCACGCTTTCCTCGCCTTGCCCCATGGCTATCGACAGACCAGCCTGATGGAACATGGCAACATCATTGCCACCGTCACCAATAGCAGCAGTCTGCACGGGCTCTATGCCAAACAGCTCTGCCAGGGTCAACAACGCCTTGCCTTTATTGGCGTCAAGCGCAGTAACGTCCAGATAATACAGCTGCGAACGCGCTGCCAGCGCCAGCCCGGCGATGAGCGGATTGAGTTGCGACTCAAGGCGTTTGAGCAGGTCGAAGTCCTTGCTCGCTGCGACGATTTTGTCAACTCGCCCAATGTACGGCTCGAAGCTCTCAACCTGCACCGGCTCGTAACCCAGGGTCGTGCGCTCGTGGTCAACGTAGTCGCCCGCAGGATCAATCAGGAACCATTGATCATCGGCAAAGACCCAAAGCGAGACCGGATAGTCGGCGAACAGATTGATACAGGTGCGTGCTGCCTCTTCGGCGATTCGATAGGCTTTAAGCACGCTGCCATCAGGGTTGATGATATTGCCGCCATTGAATGCCACCGAGGGCAGATCGATGCCCAAGGCTTCGATCTGTTGCCGCATGGCACGCGGTGGACGACTGCTCGCTACCGTGAACAGAATTCCAGCTGCCTTGAGTCGTGCCACGGCGTCGATATTGGCCTGACTCAGGCTGTGGTCGGGGCGCAAAAGCGTGCCATCGATGTCAGAAAGCAGGAATTTGATTGTAAGTTCAGCTTGCTCAGACATCTATATCCCGCCATTCACGACCATCCCGGGTCAGCAAATCATCGGCCGCCGCCGGGCCATCTTCGCCAGCTTTGTACAACTCGACGTGCGGGTTCTTCTGCCAGGCATCCAGGAACGGCTGCACGGCACGCCAGCCATTTTCAATATTGTCAGCGCGCTGGAACAAGGTCTGGTCGCCGGTCAGGCAGTCATAGATCAGCGTTTCGTAACCGGTGGATGGCTGCATCTCGAAGAAGTCTTTGTAGGCAAAACCCAGCTCGATATCTTCCATATCCAGCGTCGGCCCCGGTCGCTTGGCGAACAGGTCAAACCACATGCCTTCATTGGGCTGGATCTGGATTCTAAGAAAATTGGGCTTGAGGCGGTCAACTTCAGTGTCACGGAACTGCGCATAAGGTGCCGGCTTGAACGAAATTGCGATTTCGGTGCTACGCACGCCCATGCGTTTGCCGGTGCGCAGGTAAAACGGCACGCCAACCCAGCGCCAGTTATCAACCATCACTTTGAGTGCTACAAAGCTTTCCGTGGTGCTGTCCGGTTCGACCTTGCTCTCCTGGCGATAACCGGGGATGACCTTGCCCTCCTTGCTGTTTTCGGCGTACTGGCCGCGCACGGAATTAGCCAGGGCTTCCTGCTCGGACCAGGGACGAATTGCCCCCACAACCTTGGCTTTCTCGCCACGCACTGCATCCGCGCCAAAGGCTGCCGGCGGCTCCATGGCGACCATTGCCAGCAACTGGAACAGGTGATTCGGCACCATGTCCCGCAGTGCGCCGGTGTGCTCGTAAAAACTGCCTCGGGTCTCGACGCCGACGGTTTCCGCCGCCGTGATCTGCACGTGATCAATGTAGTGATTGTTCCAGAACGATTCGAACAGCCCGTTGGAAAACCGGCTGACCAGGATGTTCTGCACGGTTTCCTTGCCCAGGTAGTGATCAATCCGGTAAATCTGCTTCTCGCTCATCACCTTCAGCAGGCAGGCATTCAGCGCAACCGCACTGGGCAGATCGGAGCCGAAGGGTTTTTCGATGACGACGCGGCGAAATCCCTCTTCTCTCTCCATGAGCAAACCCGAGGAGCCCAGCCGCTGCACAACTTCGCTGAAGAAGCGCGGTGCCGTCGCCAGATAAAACACGGCGTTGCGGGTGCCAGTGTTTTCAATCTTGCTGGAGATGTCGGCATAGGTGGAATCGTCGAGAAAATCGCCTTGCACATAACTGATCCGGCTTGCCAGACGCCGCCACAACTCAGGATCAAGCGGCTCTTTGCCGCCCTCCGCCACTTTGCCTGCGGCCTCCTGGCGGATGAAATTTTCCAGTTTCTTTGCGAAATCGGCATCGCTGATTGCGTTGTGATCGACACCGACGATATGCAGGTTATCGTCGACCAGACCATCACGGAACAGGTTGTAGAGCGCAGGCATCAGCAAGCGCTTGACCAGATCACCATGCGCGCCGAACAGAAACAGTGTCGTAGGCGGCGCAACGGCGGGCGTTTGCTGAGACGAACTGCGCGACAATCCCATTATTTTGGCCCCTCCTTGTGGCCGCCGAAGCCGAACCGCATTGCTGAAAGCAACTTGTCAGCGTAAGAGCCTTTCTGCCGCGAGCGAAACCGCGCAAACAATGCGCTGGACAGCACTGGAACCGGTACCGCCTGTTCCATAGCGGCCTCAATGGTCCAACGGCCTTCGCCACTGTCAGCCACTGCGCCGGAATAGGCGTCCAATTTTGGATCGGTCGCCAGCGCATCGGCAGTCAGATCGAGCAACCAGGACGAAACCACGCTGCCGCGACGCCAGACCTCGGCGATATCAGCCATGTTCAAGTCAAAACGCTGGTCGACCGGGAGGTTTTCCGAATTCTTCTGTTTGAGGATGTCGAAGCCCTCGGCAAAGGCTTGCATCATTCCGTACTCAATGCCGTTGTGGATCATCTTGACGAAGTGTCCCGAACCCGCCGGGCCGGCATGAATATAGCCACGTTCAGCGCGGTCATCCGCAGAATCGCGGCCTTTTGTGCGCTCTACCGAACCATAGCCCGGAGCCAGGGTTTCGAACAGCGGGTCCAGGCGACGCACGATATCCGTTTCGCCACCGATCATCATGCAGTAACCGCGTTCCAGGCCCCAGACGCCACCGGAAGTGCCAACGTCCACGTAATGCAACCCTTTGGCTGTGAGAGCCTTGGCGCGGCGAACGTCATCTTTGTAAAACGTATTGCCGCCGTCGATGATCACATCGTCAGCGTCCAGCAACCCGCTCAACACCTCGATGGTTTCTTCGGTCGGATCGCCGGCCGGGAGCATGACCCAGATGGCCCGGGGTTTATCCATTGCCGCAACCATCGCGGCAAGATCCGCCACAGCTGTCGAGCCTTCTTTGGCCAGCACGCTACGTGATGCTTCATCGCGATCGAACACCACTGTGGTGTGACCGTTGAGCATCAGACGTCTTGCGATATTGCCGCCCATGCGGCCCAGCCCAACAATTCCAAGTTGCATGTGGCCTTGCTCCTAAATTCGTAGAAAAGGTGCCTCAAATCCGGCTCACCCTCGGGAGAGCCTTGCATGAGGGGTTAGTCCTGAAAGGTCGGACATCGGTTCCCGTCGACAGCGAAAGCGTATTTTCAGACTGTCGGATAACGCCATTCTGTCGCGATTGGGAAACGTTCGCGACCATTGAAAATAAAAAAGTTCCATTCTCGGGCAAAAGAAATCAGAATCGGTGCCGATAGAGAGGTATGCAGCGGCGATTCGGCATTCGATAGTCATTGCAACAGGCCTTTCAGGTTGAATCCCGCCATTCGCGAGGTGAGCAATGAGCACACTACTACCAGCACTTGCACCACAAACCCTCTATGTCACTGTCCGCCGTGACGAACTGCGCAAGCTTAAAGAAGAGCGCGAGCAATTGCAGAAAAAGGTCGCTCACCTCAGCCTCATGCTGCAACAGTCACAGCCAAGTCAGTCACTTACTGCGCTGCACGCCTGATCTTTCTGCACCTTTAAGCATCTGCATCATCGATCATCACGGCAAGCCGATTCGCCGGCTTGCCCGTCTATGACTCCCCCTCCTCTTAGCCCTCAAGATTAGCCTCGGTCATGCGCCGTGCGTTGCTTCGACTGCCCTATTGATCGAAGACACATTCTGTAACCTCTGTGCGCTGACTGTCACCACTGCCCGCCTCAATTGGCGACATTTTTTTCACACCTGCGTCGCGATACTGCCGCCCCCTGTGAAATGCCCCTGGTTCTGTGCCTCACCGCACCAGGGACGTGACGAGTGGCCGGGACCTTAAATCCGGACCACTCAACTGAATGATGAGCTGGAGCGCTTGATGACAATGGTTAAACGGAGCGATACGACTCCGAAAGGTTTTGACTGGGCTGGCCTTGCCTGGCTGTTCGTTTTCTTCTGGTACTTCTCTGGCATTACTCAATTACTGATACAGCTGACCAACACTTCAGGATTTTCCGGATTTCGTCAGGCGTTCGTAATGAGCGGCATCTGGCTCGCGCCCATGCTGATGTTCCCGGCCAGAACGCGGAGCATGGCGGCAGTCATTGGTGTCGTGCTGTGGGCTTGCTCGATGGCCAGCCTGGGATACTTCTTCATCTATCAACAAGAGTTCTCCCAGAGCGTCATCTTCATCATGTTCGAGTCGAACGTGTCGGAAGCGGGCGAGTACGCGACCCAGTACTTCGCCTGGTGGATCGTTCTTGGATTCATTGCCCACACAGCCTTTGCGATCTTCCTGTGGACTCGTCTGCGCCCGGTGTACATGCCCCGAGGTCGTGCATGGGCGGTAGCGATAACGTTGCTGGTGGCAATTATCGGTTACCCGCTGGCCAAACAGCTGGCTCGCCACGATGACCTGGCGTCCGGGATCGAAGCCTTCGAGACCCGAATCGAACCTGCGGTGCCTTGGCAGATGCTCGTGGCCTACCATCGCTACACTCAGCAACTGGACAGTATGCAAGGCATGCTGAAGAGCAGTAGCAACATTGCGCCGCTGGGCAACCTCAAGGATCAGCAGGCTGGCTTACCCGCGACGATGGTTCTGGTGATTGGCGAATCTACCAATCGGCAGCGCATGAGCCTGTATGGCTATCCGCGCCAGACCACGCCGAACCTGGATCAACTCAAGAACGAGTTGCAGGTCTTCAACAACGTGATCACGCCGCGCCCGTATACCATCGAGGCGTTGCAGCAGGTCCTGACCTTCGCTGACGAAGAGAATCCCGACCTGTATCTGAAGACGCCTTCACTGGTGAGCGTGATGAAACAGGCCGGTTACAAGACGTTCTGGATCACTAATCAGCAAACCATGACCAAGCGCAACACCATGCTCACGACGTTCTCCGAGCAGGCCGATGAACAGGTTTACCTTAACAACAACCGCAATCAGAACGCCCGCCAATACGACGGTGACGTCATCGAGCCGTTCGGCAAGGCCATGACCGACCCCGCGCCGCGCAAGCTCATCGTGGTGCATTTGCTGGGCACACACATGAGCTATCAATATCGCTACCCGCCGACATTCGAGAAGTTCACCGACCGCAAGGGCGTGCCCGACGCGATCAGCGACAGCCAGCTGGAGCTGTATAACAGCTATGACAACGCCGTGCTGTACAACGATTTCGTGGTGTCGAGCCTGATCAAGGAATACGCCAAGACTGATCCAAACGGCTTTCTGATGTATCTCTCGGATCACGGCGAGGACGTCTACGATTCCCCCGGCCATAACGTCCTGGGGCGCAACGAAGCCAAACCGACGATGCCGATGTATACCGTTCCTTTCATGGTCTACGCCTCACCGAAATGGCAACAAACCCACAACTGGGATTTCACCAGCATCAAAAACAGGCCTTACACCAGTTCTCAGCTTATCCATACATGGGCGCAGCTGGCCGGTCTGACATTTGATGAGCTGGATACGAGCAAGAGCCTGGTCAGTTTCGACTTCAAGGAGCGGCCACGCATGATTGGCGACCCCTATCACGAAAAAGGCCTGACCGATTTCTCACTTCTGCAAGGCGATAAGCCCGTACCACCTACGCCGGAAGTCGCTCAGAAGTAAGCAAGGTCAGAACGAGCAAGAGCAGAAAGGCCTGTCAGCGATGACAGGCCTTTTGCAGTTACTGGCTGGCGATCTTTCGCGGATGCAGGACACTGGACGTAACCGAAGTAATAGACACCCAGATCATCGCCAGCGTGCCAATGAAGATGCTGGGTTTGCTACTTCCAAGGACCCCGAGAGCCTCAGGCGCGGAAAACCAGGTCAGATTGCCAGGCACAACGGCTGCCACCACACCCGAGCAGGACATGGCGATGATCACAGCATGGGAGAGTTCCGGGGGTTGGCGGTGATGAACGGACAACGCCAGATATATAGCTATAAAAAACAGGCTGCTCGCCACGGAGCAGCTGGTTTGATCCCAAATCATATCGGCCTTCCCTGGCGCTCATTTCAATCCACGTATCGTGTTGCACGAAAACCGAACACGGCCCCCAGAACTGCACCGATCACTGCACTTCCCAGGCCGGGTATCAACATGTTCGCGACGGAGGCACCCCCTATCGTCGTCGCAATTACGGTGACATTCATTGCACGACTCATCAGGTCACGCTCCACACGTTTGGCTTTGCTTCCTGCCATCTGCGTCTCCCTATCGATTCTGGCGCCGCCCTGACTGGGCGCGCTGAAAAAATAGTGCTCGCGTCCGAGGCCGCTTGCAATGTGAGGACGAACAATTCAGAACAATCCTACGGGCCTCCTAGCCCTTACCGCATCGTGCTTATAGCGTCTTCTGCCAGAACATCGCCTTGCCCATGGCAGGATCAAGCTCATAACCGGCAAACCCTTGTTTCAGATACGCGCCCTGGGCGACCGTATTGCCTTCGAGCACTTCCAGCGTCAGCTTGCAACAACCGCGCTGACGAGCGATCTCTTCCACCTTGGCGAGCATTTTCTGGCTGATACCCAGGCCGCGCTGTCCATCGATGACCACAACATCGTGGATATTCACCAAGGGGCGACACTGGAAGGTCGAAAAGCCCTCGAAGCAGTTGACCAGTCCGACCGGTTGACCCGCAACGAATGCCAGTACGCTAAAGGCATGGGGGCGTTTGGCCAGTTCAACAGCCAGCTGCTGTTGCGTATCCAGGGATAGAGATTCGCCGCCGCCCATCACATCCTGCGCGTATTGATTGAGCAAAAAGCCAATTGCTTCAGCGTGAACCGGATTGGTGTAACTCGCTTGCAGTACCAACACCTCTGGGGATTCCATTTCCTTCCTCATATGACTGCTTTAGATGGGCCTCTTCCACAGGATTCAGCCTTGGGCCGCAGATTCTATCTCGCTGCGCGCCAAAATGTTTTCGCCGGATCACACTTCTTTGCACGGCTGCCCTGGCAGCTTGCGAGCCGCGCACCAGTAACAAGCATGCGGCAACTGCGGCGTACCTTAAATGCTCACAAAGCCAATACATCAGGCTTCAAGGCGCCTATAGTGGTTCTATTGTCGAACAATCCGACGACCGGTAATCGTTGGATTTTTGCGCCAAAGGCCGCTCTAAAAAAGAGCATAAGGCTACTTCAGCGCTTCTCAGGCAACGATATCGCGAGGCCGAATGTCCGTGCCAAGCCGCATTCCAGACATTTCCGACAAAAAAAGTCGAAACTTCTCGAATACCCATGGGTCAGCTTACTAGAGCGCCTATGCTGTTGGCAGCGTGCCCAAAACAGGCGCTGTCGCTCTGTCCAGTTTCAACGCAAACGGTAAATGGGTACTGATCTTGCGTAGTGCTTTTATGCCCGGCCATAGGACATGGCCAATAAAAACTCAAGTGCAGTACCAACACTGTATTAAATGGGAGAAAACGATGATAAGCGCCGCTGTCAAAACCCAGAAGGGAGAGAGTTTTAATCAGCCGGCCAGCGAGCTGACTCATCTGCCGGTTTTCGCTACGACGAGCGTTCCACTGCTGCAACTGCCTACCTCAACGCCAATGATTGCTCCAGTGAACAGACGTAAAGTCCTGTTCGTGACGTCGGAACTGGCTGACCTGGTTAAAACCGGGGGATTGGGCGATGTGTCTGCTGCTCTGCCGCGAGCCATGCGTCACCTGCACGATGTCCGTGTGCTGATACCCGGCTATCCACAGGTCCTCAATAGCGGCAATCCGATTCATGTCATCAGTCAGTTAGGGGGCCACGCTGCCCTGCCCCCTTGCAAGATCGGCCGTATGGACATGAAGGACGGACTGGTCATTTATGTACTGATCTGCCCTGAGCTGTATGAACGCGAAGGCACGCCATACGCCGACAACAATGGCCGTGACTGGTCGGATAACCATATTCGTTTCGCACGTCTGGGCCTGGCCGCAGCTGAATTCGCCGCAGGTGCTGTAAAAACCCAGTGGTGCCCGGAGCTGGTTCACGCCCATGACTGGCCTGCCGGACTGGCACCGGCGTACATGCGCTGGCGCGGACAGACCACGCCGAGCATTTTCACCATTCATAACCTTGCCTATCAAGGAACCGTCAGCACCGGTTCTAGCCGTGAGTTGGGAATTCCCGACGAAGCACTTGGCGCTGATGGCATGGAGTTTTACGGCAAGCTGTCGTTCATCAAGGCGGGTATGGCCTACGCCAGCCATATCACGACGGTCAGCGCGACTTACGCCAAGGAAATCACCACGCCTGAGTTTGGTTGCGGGCTTGAAGGCTTCCTGCAGAGCAAAGCCAATCGCGGTCAGCTCAGCGGCATCCCTAACGGTATTGATGCGAGCTGGGATGCAGCGACCGATGAGCACCTGGTTTGCCACTTCACAGCCAATGAGTGGCAGCGCAAGGAGATCAACGCCGATCACGTGCGGGAATTGTTCGAGCTGGAACCTTCTACCGGTCCGCTGTTTGCCGTGGTTTCTCGACTGGTTTACCAAAAAGGACTGGACCTGACCATCGGCGTCGCCGAGCACATTGTCGAGCAAGGCGGACAAATCGCAATCATTGGTCGGGGCGAGCCTGAGGAAGAAGACGCCATGCGCGAGCTGGCACTACGTTTTCCTGGCAGGATCGGGGTGCGTATCGGCTTCAATGAAACCGATGCACGACGTATGTTTGCCGGCAGTGACTTCTTGCTTATGCCTTCGCGCTACGAGCCTTGCGGCTTGAGTCAGATGTATGCCCAGCGCTTCGGCTCGCTGCCGATTGCACGCAACACTGGCGGACTGGCCGATACGATTGAAGATGGCGTCACCGGTTTTCTGTTCGATGAGTCAACGGTCGAAAGCTACACCGAAGCCTTGAATCGAGCTTTCAAAGTATTCGCCAATCCGGAGTTGCTTAATGCCATGCGCTGCAGAGCGATGGCCGCCCCTTTCAACTGGCACCAAGCGGTAGAGCCGTACGCAGAGCTTTATCAAGACCTGTTGAAAAAGAACGTGGGTGTTTCTCTTCATTACTAACAAGGGGTAGCTGGATGCCTCTGCGTACAGAAAAAAACTGGCGCCACGGCGCCGTGCTGCTGGACTCTGACAACACCCGGTTTGCCCTCTGGGCGCCGGATGCGGACCAAGTAAGTGTGGAACTGCAGGATGGCCAGTCTCTGGCCATGCTTGCGCAAGATGAAGGTTGGTTTGCAATCGAGGCCCGCTGTCCGGCGGGCACTCAGTACCGCTACAAAATCAATGGGGACATGGAAGTCCCCGATCCCGCCTCCCGCGCTCAAACCACTGATGTCCACTCCCCGAGCATTGTGGTGGATCCTCAGTCCTATGAGTGGCAGAACACCCAATGGCAAGGGCGGCCATGGCATGAGGCCGTGATCTACGAAGTGCATGTCGGCGTTTTGGGCGGTTATGTCGGCGTCGAAACACATCTGGAACGCCTGGCCAAATTAGGTGTGACCGCTATCGAGCTGATGCCGATCGCGCAGTTTCCTGGCACCCGCAATTGGGGCTATGACGGCGTGCTGCCTTACGCGCCGCAGTCCTCCTATGGCACGCCAGACGAACTCAAGCACCTCATCGATACGGCTCACGGGTTCGGCTTGATGGTTATTCTCGACGTGGTCTACAACCACTTCGGGCCCGACGGCAATTACCTGGGTGTCTATGCCAAAGGCTTCTTCCGCGAAGATGTGCATACCCCGTGGGGCAATTCCATCGACTTCCGCCGCCGGGAAGTGCGTGATTACTTTATTGATAATGCGCTGATGTGGCTGGAGGAATACCGCTTCGACGGTTTGCGCATGGACGCCGTTCATGCCATCAACGACTCGAGTTTTCTCACCGAGTTTGCCGCAACCGTCCACGAACGAATCCCCAAGCCGCGCCACGTCTGGCTGAACCTGGAAAACGAATTCAATCAGGCCAGCCTTCTCGAGCAAGGCTTCGATGCGCAATGGAACGACGATGGGCACAACACGTTGCACGTCCTGTTGACCGGCGAAACCGACGCTTATTATTCGGATTTCGCACACGAGGCCACGGCAAAGCTGTCACGCCTGCTCAGCCAGGGCTTTGTCTATCAAGGCGAAAGCACGCGCCACGGCCATGCTCGTGGCGAAGCCAGCGGGCATTTGCCGCCGAGTGCTTTCGTACTGTTTTTGCAGAATCACGACCAGATTGGCAATCGTGCCTTTGGCGAGCGACTCTCGCAGATCAGCCATGGCCCGGCGCTGAAAGCAGCGACGGCGTTGTTGCTGCTCTCGCCGATGATTCCGCTGATGTTCATGGGCGATGAGTGGGCCGCCAGCGAGCCATTCCTGTTTTTCACCGACCACCATGGCGAACTGGCCGATCTGGTGCGTGAAGGACGTCGTGGCGAGTTCGCCGACTTCGCTGCATTCGCCGATGAAGAAAAGCGCGAGCACATTCCTGATCCTAATGAACCGGCCACCTTCGAGGCCAGCAAACCGGCCTTCGACGCGGTGTATCTGGAAACCGACATCGGTGCCGATCACCTCAGCTGGCTGGAGCTCTACCGCCAACTGCTGGAAATCCGCCATCGTGAAATCATGCCGCGTCTGCAAGGCGCACAAGCACTGGGCTGCGATGTATTGAGCGAAGGCGCCGTTTCGGCCCGCTGGAGTATGGGCGACGGCACTCAGCTGCGGATCGACCTTAACTTGTCCGAACATGCGGTGACTGCGCCTGAGTGGCAGCCGGCCAGCGTTCTTTTTGAAACACTGCCACATGCGGCAGAACTTTCCCGGCGAGGCACCCTCAATCCTTACACGGCCATTGTCAGCCTGATAGCAATAGATGTACTGGAGAGACAGGATGAGCAATGAGCAATTAGAAGCTCTGGCAACCGAAGCAGGTTTGTCAGTGGACTGGATTGATGCAAACGGCCGGCCGCAACGAGTCAGCCCGCAAGTGCTGTGCAAAGTGCTGGACGGCCTGGGCTATCCCGCCGACAGCCACGACGAGATCGACTCCAGCCTGCAACGGTTGCGAGCTGCAAATCATCAACCGACGCCGCCACCACTGCTGACCGTCGACCACGGCAGCAATCTGGATTTGAGTACGTGGTTTGAACCGGGCACCCCATTTGTGCTGTTGCTGGAGGATGGCGCGACTATTGACGCCAACCTGACCGCCACCGGGCAACTGCCAGCGTTGGCGCCTGTCGGCTACCAGCAGTTGAGCATCGCCGGGCAGCATCTGACCATCGCTGTAGCGCCTGAAACCTGTTTCAGCATGGCCATGGCAACCGACACCGAAGTTGCCCGGACCTGGGGCCTGACGGTTCAGCTCTACGCCTTGCGCCGCGAAGGCGATGGCGGCTTTGGTGACACGCAAGCACTGGAAGCCCTGGCCCGCAAGGCGGGTGAGCGAGGTGCTGATGCCTTGGCGATCAGTCCGGTGCATGCGATGTTTGCCAATGATCCCCACCGTTACAGTCCCTACTCGCCTTCAAGCCGGTTGTTCCTGAATAGCCTGTATTGTTCGCCCGGCACGATTCTCGGTGAGCGCGCCTTGCGTCTGGCAATCGATGAAACCGGCCTCGCCGATGAACTCAAGCGTCTCGAACAGCTTGAGCTGATCGATTGGCCAGCTGCGGCCACAGCCAAATGGAAAGTGCTGCACAAACTTTACGAAGCGTTCAGCGGTTGTGACCACCCTTTGCATGAAGACTTCAACAGCTTCCGCCACAGCGGCGGCGAGGCGCTGGAGAATCACTGCCGCTTCGAAACACTGCGTGACGAAAGCGAGCGCTTGGGCATCAGTCAGAACTGGCATGAATGGCCGGAAGAATTCAAAAATCCACGCAGCGAGACCATTGCTGGCTTTGCCGCTGAGCATGGCGCGCAAATCAGTTTCCACGCCTTTGCGCAGTGGCTGATGGCGCGCGGTCTTGAACGCGCACAAATCGCAGCGCGCAGCGGCGGGATGCGGGTCGGCCTGGTTGCTGATCTGGCGGTGGGCGCTGACGGCGCTGGCAGTCAGGCCTGGAGTCGCCAGGATGAGCTGCTGTCGGAACTGACCGTCGGCGCGCCGCCGGACATTCTCAACCGTTCCGGACAAAGCTGGGGCATCTCGGCGTTTTCCCCGGATGGCCTCAAGCGCAACGGCTTTCGTGCCTTTATCGAAATGCTGCGGGCCAATTTCGCGCATGCCGGCGGCCTGCGTATCGATCACGTGATGGGTCTGCAACGGCTTTGGGTGGTTCCGCTGGGTGCGCTGGCCAGTGAAGGCGCTTACCTGAATTACCCGTTGGACGACATGCTGCGCCTGTTGAGCCTGGAGTCATGGCGGCATAAAGCCGTGGTGCTGGGTGAAGACCTGGGCACCGTGCCTGAAGGCCTGCACGAAAAACTGTCGGCCCGGGCCATTCTCGGCATGCGCGTATTGTTGTTTGAGCAGCACAATGCGCATTTCAAACCAGTCCTGGACTGGTCTGACGAAGCTCTCGCGATGACCAGCACACATGACTTGCCGACGCTGGCAGGCTGGCTGGCCGAGAAAGATATCGACTGGAACCTGAAGCTCGATCTGGTAGACGACCAGCAAGCCCGACAATGGCGCCAGGATCGACAAAAAGAGCGTGCCGGGCTGTGTACTGCTCTGGCGCAGAACTCCGATAATTTCTGCGACGACGGCCTGGAAGTCGATCAGATCATTGACGCTTCGATTCGCTACCTGGGCCATACCCCCGCGCCGTTGGTGTTGTTGCCGATGGAAGATGCGATGGGCCTGACCGAGCAATTCAACCTGCCGGGCACCACTGACAGCCACCCGAACTGGCGACGCCGACTGCCGGGTGATTGCAGCAGCTTGCTGGATGATTCACATGTGGCGCGTCGTATCGAGCTGCTTTCCCAGGCACGTCTTCAAGCTGGGGAGCGTGACCAATGAGCCCGACGATTAATCCGCTGCGTGCCACCCAGCGTTTGCAGTTTCACAAAGACTTCACCCTCGACGATGCGGTGCCGTTGATTCCCTACTTCGCCAGCATGGGCATCAGCCATATCTATGCCTCGCCGCTGCTCAAAGCCCGTGCAGGCTCGATGCATGGCTATGACGTGGTCGATCCACGCCTGATTAATCCGGAACTCGGTGGCGAACCCGCCCTGCTCCGCCTGGTCAGCGCGATGCGCGAACATGGCATGGGGCTGATTCTGGATATCGTGTCCAACCACATGGCAGTTGGCGGTGCGGACAATCCATGGTGGCTGGACCTGCTCGAATGGGGACGCCGCAGCCCGTACGCGGATTTTTTCGACATACAGTGGAATTCCCCGGATCCCTTGCTTGAGGGCCAATTGCTGCTGCCATTCCTGAGCAGCGATTACGGGACCGTGTTGCAGGCAGGCGAGATCCCTTTGCGTTTCGACGCTGAGCATGGCGCTTTTTACATTGAGCATTATCAGCATCACTTCCCGATCAACCCAGCCACCTACGGCCCGTTGCTGGAATCGGCGGAACACCCTGAGCTGGTTGAGCTGAGCAAACGCTTTGCTGCACTGGAACAGTATCCGCAGGCCTATGAGCGTGCGCGTCAGGCCCGCGCGGAACTGGCCGAACTGGCCCGGGACAGCGCCGTCGCATCAGCCATCGAAAAAGGTCTGGCACGTTTCGACTCCAGTAAACCTGAGGGCTTCGAGCGCCTGCATCAGTTGCTTGAGCGTCAGCACTATCGGCTGGCCAGCTGGCGTACAGCGGGTGACGACATCAACTGGCGGCGATTCTTCGACATCAACGAACTCGGTGGTTTGCGCGTTGAGCGGCCCACTGTGTTCGAAGCTACCCACGGCAAGATCTTCGAGCTGGTCGCCAGAGGGCTGGTTGATGGCTTACGCATCGATCACATCGACGGACTCGCTGATCCACGCGGTTACGGACGCAAACTGCGCCGTCGCGTAGAAAGCCTGCTCTCGCAACGACCACCTGGCACTGAATTGGCGCATTTACCGATCTTTGTCGAGAAGATCCTCGGTCCTGACGAGCAGCTGCGCGAGGATTGGGGCGTAGACGGCACCACCGGCTACGAGTTCATGAACCAGGTGTCATTGCTGCAACATGATCCCAAGGGCCAAGCGCCGCTGGCGGAACTGTGGAGTCGATTGAGTGAACGCACCGCCGATTTCAATCAGGAAGTGCTGGAGGCTCGCGACCTGGTATTGCACGGCACCCTGGCCGGGGATTTTGAAAACGTAGCCCAATCTCTGCTGCAAGTCGCACGCAGCGATTTGATGAGCCGTGACCTGACGTTGGGAGCGATTCGCCGGGCGTTGCTGGCGCTGGTGGTCAATTTTCCGATCTACCGCACCTATATCAGCGTGTGCGGCCGCTCTGAAGAAGATGACCGCTTCTTTCAGCAAGCCATGCAGGGCGCGCGCAATACGTTAAGCGAAGCTGACTGGCAGGTGCTGGATTATCTGCAACGCTGGCTGGGTGGCGAATCCTGGCGTGAGCTGCCCCGCGGCCGTCAGCGCAAGTTGTATCGCAATGCCTGCGTGCGCTTCCAGCAGTTGACCTCACCGGTAGCGGCCAAGTCCGTAGAAGACACCTCCTTCTATCGCAGCGCGGTATTGCTGTCGCGTAACGACGTGGGCTTCCATCCGCAACACTTCAGCGCTCCCGCTGAGGACTTCCATGCGGCATGCCTCAAGCGGCTGGAATCGTTCCCGGACAACCTGCTGGCGACCGCCACCCACGACCACAAACGCGGCGAGGATACCCGGACCCGGCTGGCGGTGTTGAGCGAATGCTCAGGCTGGTACGCCGAGCAAGTGGAACGCTGGCGGCAATTGGCTCTGCCTCTCAAGGGTGAGGACGTAGCGATCAGCGCTGGTGATGAGCTGATGTTGTATCAAGCCATGCTGGGCAGCTGGCCTTTCGGGCTCGATAGCGAGGCAGACTACGAGACCTATGCGAAGCGACTGACGCAATGGCAGGAAAAATCCCTGCGTGAGGCTAAACTGCAAAGTAGCTGGAGTGCCAATAACGAGCCGTATGAGCGCGCCTGCCGGGAATTTCTGCATAACATCCTGCTCGCTCCTGAAGGTCTTGCATTGCGTCAGTCGTTAGGCGCCACTGCCAACCGAATCGCCGCAGCAGGAGCGCTCAACAGTCTGGCGCAGACTTTGCTTCGCAATACCGTGCCCGGCGTCCCGGATCTTTACCAAGGCACCGAGTATTGGGATTTCAGCCTGGTGGACCCGGATAACCGCCGCCCGGTTGACTACTCTGCAAGGGCTCGATCGCTGGACGAGAACGCCGACGTCACCGAGTTACTCGGCAGCTGGCAGGACGGGCGGGTCAAACAGGCAGTGATTGCCAAAGTGCTGAACTTGCGCGCTGAACATCCAGGCGTGTTCAGTCGCGGTCAGTACATCCCGCTGGAAGTGGCGGGCGCCCACGCTGATCGGGTCCTGGCCTTCGCTCGAATTCTGGATGGTGTTCGTGCAATTATCATTGTTCCACGGTTGTTTAGTGAACTATTGGGTACTGCCCAGGCTCCATTCATCAATGCCGACCACTGGGGAGATACGCGGGTTCTCTTACCGTTCGCGGATTCTGATGGTAGTTGGAGGGGACTTTTTTCGGAGGCTGTAGTCACAACGGGTAGGGAGTTGTTGCTCAGCGCAGCGCTCGAGAAATTTTCCGTGAATCTGTTTATTAAAACTACGTAATACCTGGGAGTGTCGAGATGAGTGCCGACGAAAAACGAATTCGCGAGTTTGCATATCAGATTTGGGAATCGGAAGGTCAACCTGAAGGTCAGGATGAGCGCCACTGGAAAATGGCCCGCAAACTGGCCGAAGCCGAGGCGAAGGCTCCAGAAAAGTCCTCGGCCGGCAAAGCAGCGAAACCCAAGTCGCCTAAGGTCGACGGTACTTCTGACGGCAAAACTGCACCTGCCGCCAAGTCGACTGCCAAAGCTGCAGCCAAACCGGCTGCCAAGCCAGCCAGCAAGGCCGCTGCTACTCCGGCTGCCAAACCTGCGCCTGCGGCGAAATCCGCTGCCAAGCCTGCCGCAGCTCCAGCAGCAAAGAGCAAACAATCCGCACCCGCGACCCAGGCAGAACAGCCTGCGAAACCCGCTGTTAAAAAGCCGCGCAAGCCTTCGGCTCCCTGAACTCTCAGGGTTAGCGTCAATCAAGACCGCAGGGAATGGACCAGTCATGGTTCTCACCTGCGGCAAACCCTTTTTTTTCAGTTTTTATTGAAGCCATTGGCTTCGATAGCGGTTTCGGCCGCCTTGTAAATCTACAATTCCAGGATAAGCCATGAGCACGCAGCAGTCTAAAACCGCTACAAAAGAGGCCCCGAAGGGCGAGCCCACCAAGGACAAGAGCGCGATCCCGGAAATCAATTCCTCGCGCATCAAGGAAGGCCTGCCCTTCCCCCTTGGCGCCAGCTGGGATGGTCTGGGTGTCAACTTCGCGTTGTTCTCGGCCAACGCAACCAAGGTTGAACTCTGCCTGTTCGACTCCACCGGTGAAGTTGAGCTGGAACGCATCGAGCTGCCGGAATACACCGACGAGATCTACCACGGCTACTTGCCGGACGCGCATCCAGGGCTGATCTACGGCTATCGGGTCTACGGGCCTTATGATCCGCAAAACGGTCACCGCTTCAATCACAACAAATTGCTGATCGACCCGTACGCCAAGCAATTGGTCGGCGAGTTGAAATGGTCCGAAGCCCTGTTTGGCTACACCATTGGCCATGAAGACGGCGACCTGAGCTTCGACGAGCGCGACAGCGCGCCGTTTGTACCGAAAAGCAAGGTCATTGACCCGGCGTATACCTGGGGTCGTGATCAGCGCGTCAGCGTGCCGTGGGACAAAACCATTCTCTATGAAACCCACGTGCGCGGCTTCACCATGCGCCATCCTGAAGTGGCCGATGAACTCAAAGGGACGTTCTCCGGCCTGATGGTTGAACCGGTGATCGAACACATTCGCAAGCTGGGCGTGACCTCCGTCGAGCTGCTGCCGATCCATGCCTTCGTCAATGACCAGCATCTGCTGCAAAAAGGCATGACCAACTATTGGGGCTATAACAGTATCGCCTTCTTTGCTCCGGACCCGCGCTACCTTGCCCACGGCAAGATCGCCGAGTTCAAGGAAATGATCGCGCATATGCACCATGCCGGTCTGGAAGTGATCCTCGATGTGGTCTACAACCACACCGCTGAAGGTAACGAGCTTGGCCCGACCCTGTCCATGCGCGGGATCGACAACGCTTCGTACTATCGCCTGATGCCTGATGACAAACGCTTCTACATCAACGATTCCGGCACCGGCAACACACTCGATCTGAGCCACCCGTGTGTACTGCAAATGGTTACCGACTCATTGCGTTACTGGGCGACGGAAATGCACGTCGACGGTTTCCGCTTCGATCTGGCGACTATTCTCGGCCGTTACCACGATGGTTTCGACGAACGCCACAGCTTCCTGGTTGCCTGCCGTCAGGACCCTGTACTGCGCCAGGTGAAACTGATTGCTGAGCCATGGGATTGCGGTCCAGGCGGTTATCAGGTCGGCGGTTTCCCTCCGGGCTGGATGGAATGGAACGACAAATTCCGCGACACCGTGCGCGCCTTCTGGAAAGGCGACGAAGCCCAGCTGGCCGACTTCGCCGGTCGTATGACGGCTTCGGGCAACATGTTCAATCAGCGCGGCCGTCGCCCACAGGCGTCGGTTAACTTCATCACCGCCCACGATGGTTTCACGCTGCACGATCTGGTGTCGTACAACGACAAGCACAACGAAGCCAACGACGAAAACAACCAGGACGGCAGCAACAACAACCTGTCCTGGAACCACGGCGTTGAAGGCCCGACTGACGATCCGGAAATCAATGCGCTGCGCCTGCGCCAGATGCGTAATTTCTTCGCCACGCTGCTGTTGGCCCAAGGCACGCCGATGGTGGTTGCCGGTGACGAGTTCGCCCGTACCCAGCATGGCAACAACAACGCCTACTGTCAGGACAGTGAAATTGGCTGGGTCAATTGGGATCTGGACGAAGACGGCAAAGCACTGCTCAAGTTCGTCAAACGCTTGATCAAGCTGCGCCAGACTTATCCGATCCTGCGTCGTAGCCGCTTCCTGGTGGGCGATTACAACGAAGAAATCGGCGTCAAGGACGTGACCTGGTTGTCTCCGGACGGCAGCGAAATGGGTATCGAGCAATGGGAAGATGCCAATGCCCGTTGCCTGGGCATGCTGATGGATGGCCGCGCGCAGGAAACCGGTATTCGACGCCCCGGTGCGGACGCAACGCTGCTGCTGGTGGTCAACTCTCATCACGACGGGGTCAATTTCACCCTGCCGCAGGTGCCGGAAGGCGCTCACTGGACGTGCCTGCTCGATACCAATCAGCCGGATGCGCGTCTGAAGGAAGAATTTGTCTTTGGTGCTGAATACACGGTAACGGCGCGCTCCCTGCTGCTGTTCGAATTGCAGCGCGACGAGCAGCCATGAGCCAGGCGCTGAGCGAGTTCCTCGACTGGCGCAGGCACGGCTATGCCGATACCCGTGCGCTGGGCGAGTGCTTGCAGGCGCTGGTGAATGAACGGCTGGATCAGCTGCCACTTCCCGCCGGCGGTCAGACACTAGAACGCTGGCAGGCATTGGCCTGCGTTGCCGGGCACGACCTCGGGTTGTGCAAACTGTTCGAAGGTCATACGGATGCTCTGGCAATCATGCATGAACTTCAGGCTCCTCTGCCCGAAACGGGCAGTACCTGGGGCATGTGGGCTGCCGAACCGCCGCAGGCCCGCGTCAATGTTCGTCGTGACGCGGGTACGTTGGTGCTCAACGGCCGCAAGGCCTGGTGTTCCGGCGCAGCGGTACTGAGTCATGCACTGATCACCACCTGGGACGAGGAGGATCGCCAGCAGCTGGTGGCGATCAAGCTCGATCAGGCCGGCGTCACCGTCACTAATGACGGCTGGCGCGCCATTGGAATGGGCAATACCGGCAGCGTGGAAGTGCTGTTCGAGAATGCTCAGGCAATAGCGGTTGGTGAGCCCGGTGCCTACCTGGCCAGGCCCGGATTCTGGCAAGGCGGCATCGGTATTGCCGCTTGCTGGTACGGCGCATCGCGTGTGATTGCCCAGCGTTTGCTGCAACAGGCAATCAAACACGATGAACCGCATGCGCTGGCGCATCTGGGTGCGGTGGATATTGCGCTGCACAGCGCGTCAACGGTGCTGCAAACAGCAGCGGTCAGCCTCGATTCAAACCCGTACGACCATGCCGAGCTATTGGCTCGGCGCTGTCGTGCGGTTATCGAGCACAGCGCTGAACAGATCATTTTTCATGTGGGTCGCGCGATGGGGGCTGGTCCCTATTGCAAGGACGCGCATTTCGCCCGGTTGATCGCTGATCTGCCGGTATTTCTTCGCCAGAGTCACGCAGAGCGCGATCTGGCGGCACTGGGTCAACTGACCACCCGCCTCGGGTCGGTCCCGCCATCAAGGACGTGGCTGCTATGAAAGAAAACCCCATCGTAGGCAGCGGTACCTCGCTGCAAGCCTGGAATAACTCGCACAAACTCGCTCAGCTGCCCGTGATCACGGTCGATGTGCTGGTGCCGGTCAATTCCCGTGCAGTCATCATTGCGCCGCATCCGGATGATGAGATCCTCGGCTGCGGCGGCTTGATGCGCCAGCTTGCCCAACTGGATCGCCAGTTGAAGCTGATCTCCATCACTGACGGCAGTGGCAGCCATCCCGGCTCGCAAACATGGACAACCGAGCGCCTGAGCGTTATTCGCCCTCAGGAGAGTGCCGAAGCGTTGCGGCGCCTGGATATTCCTTTGCACAGCCTGCAATGGATTCGGGGTGGATTCAGCGATAGCGCAGTCGCGGAGCAGGAAGACGAGCTGGTTGCATTTCTTGAGCGCTACCTGCGCCCCACCGATGTGGTGTTCGCGACCTGGGCTATGGACGGGCATACCGATCATGAGGCCGTTGGGCGTGCCAGTGCTCGCGCCGCCGCCGCAGTGGGCGCGCAATTTCATGAAGTGCCGATCTGGGCCTGGCATTGGGCGGATCCCGAAGACGAACGTCTGCCTTGGGATCGGGCGCGCAAGATCCTCCTTGATCCAATGACGACGGCACGCAAGCGCCACGCCGCGCATGCCTTCGCCAGTCAGCTCGAGGGCGACCCACTGATCGGCTTGCCGCCGGTTTTACCACCCTCGGTGCTGGAACGACTGATGCGGCCCTTTGAAGTGGTGTTCCTGTGAATCGTCAATCCTCAAGTGTCGATGATGATTATTTCAACGCACTGTTTAAGGGCAATGACGATCCGTGGGCGTTCAAGCAACGCTGGTATGAACGCCGCAAGCGCGCGCTGACCCTCGCAGCTCTGCCCAAGGAGCGCTATCAATGGATTTTTGAGCCCGGTTGCGCCAATGGCGAACTCAGCGCCGATCTGGCCAATCGGTGCGAACGTCTGATCTGTTGTGACACCTGCCTGCCAGCGGTCGAGCTGGCACGGAAACGCCTTGCCGGCTTTACCCATGTCAGCGTGATGCATGGCCGTCTGCCGCAACAGTGGCCGGAAGGTCAGTTCGACCTGATCGTATTCAGCGAATTGGGTTATTACCTGAATGAGCGCGACCTGCAACTCTGGATTGATCGCGCGTTGCAGTCGCTGACTCAGGACGGCCAACTGCTCGCTTGCCACTGGCGGCCGCAGATAGACGGCTGCCCGATGAGCGCCGAGCAGGTGCACGCAGTCCTTCAGAAGCGTCTGGGCATGCACCCGCTTTTCAACCATCAGGAACCTGACTTCCTGCTCGATCTGTGGAGCCGGGACGCCACGTCAGTCGCGCAAAGGGAGAATCTTCGATGATTGGCGTACTGATTCCGGTGCATAACGAGGAGCAACTGCTGGGCGCATGTCTGGAAACCGTGCTGCGAGCTGGTCAGCATCCAGCCCTTGCCAGTGAACAAGTGGTGGTACTCGCCGTGCTCGACAGCTGCTCCGATGCTTCGGCCGAAATTGCCCGTGGCTATCCGGTCGCCGTCCTCGAAGTGCTCGCGCGTAACGTCGGCCAGACCCGTGCGGCCGGTGCGCAATATCTGCTGGATCTTGGCGCGCGGTGGATTGCCTGCACCGATGGCGACAGCACCGTTGCCGAAGATTGGCTGGTGGAACAGCTGGCGCTGGACGCCGACGCGGTGTGCGGCACCGTCACCCCGGGCCAATGGGACAAGGATATTCCTGAACACGCGCAAATCCGCTATCAACAGCATTATCAGCATCGCGACGACCATCGACATATCCACGGTGCCAATCTGGGCGTCAGTGCCGCAGCGTACCGGCGCGCCGGAGGATTTCCGCCGCTGGCCTGTCACGAAGACGTTCATCTGATCCGTCAGCTGGAAATAAGTGGCGCGCGTATCGCCTGGAGTTGCCGCCCACGTGTCACCACCAGCACTCGGCTCAACGCCCGCGCTCAGGGTGGATTTGGTGATTACTTGCGAACGCTGAGCAGCAGCCCGGCTTGATCTGGCAGTCTGCCGGTCGCTCCATCAAATCATTCCTGTGTGAAGATCACTGCTGATGCGCAGTCTGCATGCCGGTGTGCGCAAGTTCAGGCATGCCCAGCACCTCTTCGAAAAAGCGCACGGCTTCGGCGCTCAGGTTGCGATGGATGTCTTCCCGATCCACGCCTTCCCGGTCGGTACAGACGATCGGCATGGTCGCTCGCTGTTCGTCGGTGCAAGGTGCCATGAACACAAAGTGCCCTGCCCCGGCCAATAGCTTGTAATCCGGGGTTTGCGGCAACTTGCGCGCCAAGGCATCCGCGTTCATGTCGATGGCCAGTAATTCGTCGCCGTCGCCGCTGTACATCAATACCGGCACATGAACATCGCCCAGCGTGGTACGGCCAAACATCAGGCTCAGCGGTGCCATCAACATCAGTGCGCCAACCCGGGGATCGGCCTGCGGGCTCAGATCATCGCGGTCGGCCAGCAGTTCGCCTTGGGTCTTGCAGGCGTCACGATCCTGCGGGCGTTCCATGCAGTATTTGCGCAGACGCCGCAGGTCCGGTTGAGCACCGGCAAGGATCAACGCCGTTTCGCCTCCGGCTGAATAACCGATGACGCCGACCTGATTGGCGCTCAGGTAAGGCGCAAGCATGGGGTCGAGCAACGCCGCGCTGATTGCTTCTGACACTTGCAAGGGTCGCCCGTAAAGGTTGCTCAGGCTGCCGAGGCGGCTGTGATCAAGATAGTTGTCCCCCGGATGGATCACCGCGACGACGACAAAGCCCTGACGCGCCAGCGACGTCGCCAGATCGTGCAGTGCGAGCGGTGTGCCAGTGTTGCCGTGAGAGAGCACCAGAAGCGGAAAGCGGCCCATTGCGATGTGTGCGTCCTGCGCGGCTGCAATGACGTAGCCCTGTACCCTGCTCACCTGCTCCTCGTCGATAGACGGGTAAAAGGCGATGGCGTGCATCGGTTGCGAATCCAGCGGATCAGGAAAATCGATCTGATGAAAGCCCACGCTCCAGGTTTCGGCTGCCTGCACCTGCACCGAAACCAAGCCGTCGAACAAACAAATCAGCAGCAGTGCACATAGACGCACCATGACAACACCCTACCTTGGTTCAGCAACAACCCGCGCCTATTCAGACTGTGTGAAAACTACTGCGCTCGGCAATACTGCGTTAAAAACAGGCGGAAAATGCTCATTTAGAACGCCTAGACTCCGCTTTTCCGCCTGTTTTGTGACGTTTTCACACAGTCTGTATTGGCGCATCTACGAATGAGAGTCACTTTAGGGGAAATAGTGCATAAGGCGGGCCAACGAAATGGAAATAAACCTGAAGTCGCAAATCGCAAAGTGACCTGTTTTTTTCGGAGTTTGGTTGGAGCGGTTTATTGCGCAACAAAAAACCCCCAACGCCCGATGTGAGCGTTGGGGGTTTTTATCAGTTCTGCAATCAGGCGACTGCGAACAACTCTTCAGCGATCATTTTCCGGGCGCTGCTGATAGCGTTGGCGCGAGGCTCATCGCCGTAGGCAAGGCCGTGGGCAAACACGAACTTGAGGTCGGTGACGCCGATGAAACCGAACAGCAAACGCAGGAAATCTTCATGACCGACGCTGCTTGGCTGACCCTGATGCAGGCCGCCAGCCGTGGAAACAATGATCACCTGCTTGCTGCCGCACAGGCCTTCAGGGCCGGCTTCGCTGTAACGGAAGGTTCGGCCGGCAACGCTGATGCGATCAATCCAGGCCTTGAGCTGGCTTGGAATAGTGAAGTTGTACATCGGTGCGCCAATGACTACGACGTCAGCATCGATGAATTCCTGCAAAGTGGCTTCATTGCCATCCACTTCCTGTTTCTGCGCGGCATCACGGCCTTCCAGCGGCGTGCCGGCAGCAGCCAGGCTCGAAGCGGAGAAGTGGTTAAGGGCATCGCTGGCCAGATCACGATAGGTAATCAGGATGTCAGCTTCACTGGCCTGGATTGCTTCAACAACGGCGCGGCTGAGCTGACGCGAAGCGGAGTGATCGCCGAGGATGCTGGAGTCGATGTGCAAAAGTTTCATAACGTGCTTCCCAAGTGGAGAATCGCCGCTTGGCGATCAAGTGGGATAATCCTACAGCGCAAACCAATGGCTGATTAGTCGGCATAAATGCGATAGTTCGTCCCACCTATAGAACAGTTGAAACGCTCATGCAGGATCTCAACGATCTTTATTACTTCGTCAAAGTGGTTGAAGCTGGCGGTTTTGCAGCCGCCGGGCGCCAGTTGGGCATTCCAAAATCGCGATTGTCGCGGCGAATTGCCGAGCTGGAGACCCGCCTGAATGTCAGCCTGCTGCAACGCACCACCCGCAAACTGGCACTCACCGCAGTGGGCGAGCGTTATTTGAGCCACTGCCAGGCAATGCTGCTGGAGGCGGAAATGGCCGATGAGGCGGTCGCTTCCTTGTCTGCCGAGCCACGCGGGCGACTGCGGGTTTCCTGCCCAGTGGGTATGGTTCACTGGAACCTGGCTTCGGTGATCGACGAGTTTCTGTTGCGCCACCCCCATGTCCAGCTCGAACTGCTACTGGTCAATCGGCGCGTAGACCTGGTCAACGAAGCTATTGATGTGGCGCTGCGCGTACGCGATATCGGTGATGAAGACCCAAGTCTGATTGTTCGCCAGTTGTCGGCAGCTCATGTAGCGCTGGTCGCTTCTCCCGCGCTGCTGGACGGCATCGCCATCCACGCCCCGGCGGATCTGGTCTGCCTGCCGGTTCTGGGCGCGGTCGAGGCGGACCGCAAGGTTCACTTCCGGCTGCAACACCTGGACGGCCAACGCGTCGAAATCGCCCTGGAACCACGCCTGGTCGTCGATGACTTTCCGATTCGCAAAAGCGCTGCGTTACGTGGACTCGGGATAACGATGTTACCGATGATGAATTGCCACGAAGAGTTGGCCAGCGGGCAGTTGATCCGGTTGCTGCCCGACTGGTCGCTTCCGGGAGGCAATCTTCAGGCCGCTTACACTCAGCGACGCGGCATGCTGCCTGCGGTTCGGGCCTGGATCGATCACGTCACAGCGTCCTTCATCCAAGAACAAGGCTGCGCCTGAACCCGCGCGCCCCGGAGATCGTTTATGCAGATTGAAGAAGTCGCGCAATTTTGCCTGCAGCTGCCAGGCGCTCGCGAGGATTACAAATGGGGAGGGACGCGAGTGTTCTCGATAGCCGGGAACAAGATGTTCGCGGTCATGGACCTTGCAGGCAAAGGTCTGTCATTCAAGGTCGCGCCGGAACTGTTCCTGGGCTACGTGGACCGCCCAGGCATTCGTCCGGCCCCCTATCTGGCCCGGGCCTACTGGATCAGCGTGGCGGTGCCCTACTCCCTCAGCGACGCGGAATTGCAGGACTTGCTGACCCGATCGCACCAGTTGGTGGTGAGCCGCCTGCCCAAGCGCCTGCAAGTCGCGTTGAAGCTCTGATCGCTGTTCAGTAAAAGTGCCGGGCGAGGAAATTACCGCCCAGAAATACCCTGTCAATCCACACCACCTGATGCAGCAGGATGATCAGCCAGAACACCAGTTGGTAACTGAGCTTGCGCGTCTTGTGCCGGAACACCTGCTGCGCCAATAGTGCACCCGGCCAACCGCCCAGCAACTCGGTGCCATGGAGGACTTTCTCGGGAGTGCGCCAGCCATCCAGCCGGGCTTGCCGCTTGTCGCGCCAATACAGGCCAAACGTCAGCAGGCTCATCCCCAGATAAACAGCCGATGGCAGCCACGACCCTTGTAGCAGCATCGACAAAGCACCAAAAAACGGTACCGCGCAGACCAGCACCAGGATGATCAGCTTGAGTTTCGGGAACCGCATGGAACGCCTGGCTCGACCGGCGTCGGCGTCGTGCCTGTTTCTGGACGACTCTTGCATACTGTTTTTCAACCCTTGACCGAAGTCCAGTCAACCCAACCGAACTGCCAGGTCGCAAGAATCAGCAGACCGAATGCGATTCGGTACCAGGCGAACACCGCATAGCTGTGGCTGGCGATGAATCTCAGCAAACCACGCACCGCGATCATGGCGAAGATAAACGAGGTGATGAAACCGATGGCGAACACCGGGAAATCATCCGGACGGAACAGGTCGCGGTACTTGTACCCGGAATACACCGCAGCGCCGACCATGGTCGGCATCGCCAGGAAGAACGAGAACTCGGTGGCGGTCTTGCGCGACAAGCCGAACAACAGGCCACCGATGATCGTCGACCCGGAGCGCGAAGTCCCTGGAATCATCGCCAGACATTGCGCCATCCCGACTTTCAGGGCGTCGACCCAGGTCATTTCGTCCACGCTGTAGGCGCGAATGACATGCTCCCGGCGTTCAGCCCACAGCATGATCACGCCGCCTATTACCAGCGCAGTGGCAACTGTGATGGGGTTGAACAGGTATTCATGAATCAGGTCCGCAAAAATCACCCCCAGCACCACCGCTGGCAGGAATGCGATGAACAGATTGAGCGTGAAACGCTGCGCCTCGCGCTGCTTGGGCAAACCGGTGATCACATCAAGAATCTTGCGCCGAAACTCCCAGACCACCGCCAGAATTGCGCCGAGCTGAATGATGATGTTGAACGCCATGGCCCGCTCACCACCGAAGTCGATCAAGTCAGCGACAATGATCTGATGTCCAGTGCTGGAAATGGGCAGAAACTCTGTCAAACCCTCCACTACCCCGAGAATCAATGCCTGCGCGGCGGTCCAAAGATCCATCATTCCCCCAGTGAAGCAATGCTCGAAGCAGGCCTCTAAAAATTGTTGAATTCAATCCGGTCGCGAATATGCCCGGTTCAATGTGAAAACCCCGTAAAAACCGGAACTTGGCGCTACTTCCGGTGCAAGGCGTGGCGATGCTAGCAGACCTTATGGCCGCTGCGCTTGCATTGAAGCTTGACGCGCAGGCGTTGACGTTTTGCGGCTCAATGTTTAGCTGCGTCTATTAATGCCGTGCTCCCGGCTTGCGACCTTTATCCAGCGCAGCAAAGTCTGCCTGATCGCTCAATATCCGCTTACAATCCCCCGCGTTTTTCTTCATCGCCAAGGAGTACCCATGTCCCCTCTTGAACTGTTCGCTGCAGCCTTGGGCGTAATCGCTGTCTGGCTGACGGTCAAACAGAACGCATGGTGCTGGCCTATCGGTCTGGTGATGGTATTGATCTACAGCTGGATTTTTTATGACATAAAGCTGTATTCCAACGTGCTGCTGCAAGTGATCTATGCCGCGCTGCAAGTCTACGGCTGGCTGCAATGGACCCGCCGCGGCCCGACCCTCGAGGCACGAGCGATAACCTGGCTGCCATCGGGCACCGTTTTCATCGGTCTGGGTTTGGGGGTGGTCGTAAGCCTGGTGTTGGGCGCGCTCATGGCAAACTTCACCGACGCCGCACAACCCTGGCTGGACGCAGCGCTGACCGGCTTTAGCCTGGTGGCTCAGGTCTGGATGGCACAGAAGCGCGTGCAATGCTGGCCATTGTGGATTGTCATCGATGTCATTTTTGTCGGCCTGTTCGTCTACAAGGAGCTGTACGTGACCGCTGCGCTCTACGGCATGTTCCTGCTGTTGGCGATCCAGGGCTGGCGCGAATGGCATCGCACCCCGGCGCTTGCTCAATGAAGGTGCTGGTACTTGCCGGCCCGGAATCCAGTGGCAAAAGCTGGCTGGCCGCCGAAATACAGCGCCACTTTGGCGGAGTTGTGGTGGACGAGTACGTTCGTGACTTTATTGAGCAACACCAGCGCGACACGGTGTACGCCGATATACCGGCTATCGCGCTGGGACAACTGGATCGAGAAGACGCAGCCCGCGCTACCGCTTGCGCGCTGGTCATTCTCGACACGCACCTGCTGAGCAATATGCTTTGGAGTCGCGCGTTGTTCGGGGATTGTCCGGCCTGGGTAGAGCAGCAGTTACTGCAACGCCGTTACGACCTTCATCTGTTGCTGGCACCCGAGGGCGTCGACTGGATCAGCGACGGCCAACGCTGTCAGCCAGAGCTCGCGTCACGCCAGGCGTTCTTTTCACTCAGTGAGCACTGGCTGCAAGCGCATGAGCAGCCTTACGAGGTGATTAGCGGAGACTGGATCAATCGGCGTATACAGGCTTTCGCGGCTGTTCGGGGACTGCTCGCTGGCGACTGATTGCCCGGCGTAAATACCCCTGACGCATCATCGAATCTGGTGTTTGTGCAGCAATCGGTAGAACGTCGGACGCGATACGCCCAAAACCTTCGCTGCAACGCTGAGGTTGTCGCTGTGGCGGGTCAGCACATCACACAGTGCCTGACGCTCAGCCCGGGACTTGTAGTCATCCAGGGTGCCCATGCTGGTCACAACGTCATCTTCGCCCATCAAGCCCAGATCAGACGCTTCGATCTGGCGACCTTCGGCCAGGACCAGGCCGCGCCGCACCCGATTTGCCAGTTCCCGCACATTTCCGGGCCAATCATGCTTGCCCATGGCAATCAATGCGTCCTGACTGAAGTTACGCGCTCGACGGCCGGTTTCCTGGCTGTAGAAATGGGCGAAATGGTTGGCCAGCAGCGCGAGGTCACCATGCCGCTCACGCAATGGCGCCGTTCCGACCTGCAAGACATTGAGTCGATAGTACAGATCTTCGCGAAAACGCTTTTTGCGAATGGCCGCCTCAAGGTCGACATGCGTGGCTGCCAGCACCCGGATATCAACCGGAATCGGCTCACCACCACCGATACGCTCGATATGCCGGTCCTGTAAAAACCGCAGCAGGTTGGCTTGCACATCCATAGGCAAATCGCCTATGTCATCGAGAAACAACGTCCCGCCATCAGCCGCTTCAATCTGACCAATCTTGCGCTCAGTAGCCCCTTCGAACGCCCCTGGTTCGTAGCCGAACAACTCCCCATGAATCAAATGCTCCGGGATAGCGCTGCAATTGATCGCAACGAAGGGCTTATGCCGGCGATGCGACTGCATGTGCAGCGTGCGCGCAACCAGTTCTTTGCCGGTGCCGCTTTCACCACGAATCAGCACCGGCGATTCAGTGGGTGCCAGTTTGCTCAACAATCTGCGCAGTTCACGAATGGGCCGACTTTCGCCGAGCATCTCGTGCTCCTGGCCCGACACATAAGTACTGCCCTGAGACCGCAACCGCGCCATGCCGAACGCACGGCCCAAGGTTACCTGCATTCGGGCAACGTCGAATGGCAGCGTATGGAAATCGAAGAACCATTCGCAGACAAAGTCGCCGATTTTTTCCCGGCGCAGATCATCAGGTGTAAGCACAGCGATCCACTCGGTGTGGCTGCGGGTAATAAGCTCCTTGACCAACTCGGGGTGGTCGAAGTGATAAGGCATCAAGCGAATCAGGCCCACATCACAGCTACGGCCGATGGCAGACTCAAGAGTGCTGCTATCGACGTCCCAGCCTGCAGCGCGCAGGACCGGAATGAGCTGGTGACAGTCATCGCATGGATCAACAATTAATAGACGTCGTGGTGGTGCCGATTCATGCATAAGAATTCCCTGGCGCCCTGATTCCAAAATTAAAGAAGAAAGTTTCGTATAAACAGACAGTTGGCGTGCACGATCCTTACATTAGCAAAAATTTGACACCTACTTGTACCGTTTAACTATAAGCCTAAGATCGAAATGTAATTAGCCGACTCAGCGCGTGGATTTTCATTAATGAAACGGTTGGACAATAGGCTTAGTTGCCCGTTAGTTGGCGTTGACGACTTGTCTGGAGGCAGCGAAATACGTGGCACCTGTAAAAAACCCGAAAAATATCGGGCCGTGATGTGACTCAGCCCCAGTCAATCGGCATCAACACAAGTAACCAGCCGAACGGTAAGCCCACCGACGGCGACGAATTTGCTACCGGCCATTTGAGGAATTGATCATGAACGCCCCATTGCGCTTCAACGATGCATTGCTGATCGCTGGACACGCTTTTGAACCCTTCAAGTGTGTGGCGTGGGCGCCACAAGATGGAAACGGCGAACTGAGTCTGAGCGTCATCGACCGGACCAGCACCCGCATTGGTCACAGCCAGATCCCACGCAGCGCCTATTCCGACCCTGCGCAACTGGCAAGCATGCTCGAACAAGCGCGCGCCGCCATCAGCAATGAAGGTTATCGCCTTGAGCCGTGGACCATGCCGGCCTGATCGAAGCCGCCATTTGTTGGAGCCGGGCTTGCCCGCGATGGGATCTCGTCAGTCGGTGTCAGACAGGCTTTCAATATGCCGATACTCGATCCCGAGCCGGGCAGCCAGTTGCTCGGCACGACCCAACCGAATAGGCCCGCACTCGATATCGATCAATAACCCTGGGCAACTGAATATTCCCGGCGGCGCTTGATCCTTCACCCGGCCATCAGTCATCACCAGCAATCGATGCTGCTCGGCCGGATACCGCTTCTGGCGCACGGCAAGCCACTGGGCAGCTTGATCGAACGCGGCAAACAAAGGTGTTCCACCGCCGGCACCAAGACCGTTCAGCCAGGGTTGCAGCGCTTTCGATGCCTTCAGGCCCTGATGCTGCCAACGGGGCGAACCACCAGTGGCCGTCAGCAGCGCCAGTCGCACCCGCCGACGATAGGCGTCATCGAATACTTCAGCCAGCACACCTTTAGCAAGACTCAACGCTTGATGACGTCGCGTGGATGCCGAGGCGTCGACGATGATCAGCCACATTTCAGCGCATTGACGACTGCGCGGCTGACGCACCAGATCGCTATGCTCCCGAGGTCGTCCACGCAACAACGTTGGCACCCAGGCAATGTGACCGTCGCCAGCGTTGCGCTGTGCACCGCTTTTGCCACCGTTCAGCATTCCCGGGCGAGGCCTGGCATCCGCCCCCACAGCTGTGCGGGAGCGGATGCCTAAGGCTTTTTTGGCCAGCTCGGCACTGCACGCCGAGCGCCCACCGGCATTGGTTGCGAGGCAAGCTCACCCCAACTGCCCTGCCCCTGCTCCGACTCTTGTTCTGCTGAGTCTTGCGGATTCGGCTGGGAGGTCTGTGGTGCCGGACCTTGCGCCTCAGATGGCGGGAGATGTCGTCGCCGATGACGCAAGGCAAACTCGGCAACGGCGTCGATATCCTGCTCTTCAATAACGGCTGCGGCACGCCACGCCGCATGAGCACGAGCGGCTCTCAACCACACCAGATCGGCGCGCATCCCGTCTACACCGGCAGCGAAACAGCGCTCGGTGATGGTCTGCAGTGCCTGATCGTCCAGGGCGATGTTATCCAGCAACTGGCGCGCCTGTTCACAGCGTTGACGTAACGCATCCTGCTGAGTTTGCCACTGCGCGCAGAACCCTTGGGGATCACTGTCAAAATCCAGTCGGCGACGGATGATCTGCCCACGCTCTAGCGGCAAGGTCTGCCCGCTCAGTGCGACATTCAGACCAAAGCGATCCAGCAGTTGCGGACGTAGCTCACCCTCCTCGGGGTTCATCGTGCCGATCAGAACGAAACGTGCGGGATGGCGATGGGAAATGCCGTCACGCTCTACCAGATTGATGCCGCTGGCGGCGACGTCCAACAGCAAATCGACCAGGTGATCCGGCAGCAGATTGACTTCATCGACATACAGAACCCCACCATTGGCTTTGGCCAGCACGCCAGGGGAAAACTGCGCCCGGCCCTCGCTCAGCGCCGCGTCCAGATCCAGCGTACCCACCAGGCGTTCCTCGGTGGCACCCAAAGGCAAGGTGACGAATTGGCCGCTGGCCAGCAGATCAGCCAACCCTCGTGCCAGCGTCGACTTGGCCATTCCGCGCGGCCCTTCGATGAGCACACCACCAATCTTTGGGTCGATGGCGGTCAGGCACAGCGCCAGTTTCAGCTCATCGGCGCCGACTACCGCCGCCAGTGGGAAATGAGGAATCTCGCTCATGGTCGTTTCAGGCACCGTCATCAGTTTTCTTCTATGTCCAGCAACAGGGATTCCAGCGCCTCACGATAGTCGCCGGGCTCTTGCCAAAGGCCGCGCTGCTGGGCTTCAAGCATACGTTCGGTCATATCGCGAAGGGCATCCGGGTTGTGTTGCTGGATGAAATCACGGGTCGATGGATCAAGCAGATAGGCGTCGGCCAGCAGCGCGTATTGATGATCATCGATCAGTTCGGTTGTGGCATCGAACGCGAAGAGGAAGTCCACCGTCGCGGCCATCTCGAATGCGCCCTTATAGCCGTGGCGTTTGACCCCGTCGATCCATTTCGGATTGGCTGCACGAGAGCGTATCACTCGATTCAGTTCTTCCTTGAGCGTGCGAATCTTCGGCAAATCCGGCTGGCTGTGGTCGCCATGATAGCTGGCGGTCTTGGCCCCGCTCAGGCTTTCGGCCGCCGCGAGCATCCCGCCCTGAAACTGGTAATAATCGTTGGAGTCGAGCAAGTCGTGCTCGCGATTGTCCTGGTTTTGCAGAACCGCCTGCACCTGCGACAGGCGCTGAGCGAAACGCTCACGGGCCGGGGTGCCCTCATCGCTGCCGCCATAAGCGTAGCCGCCCCAGTTCAGGTAGACCTCGGCCAGATCATCGCGGCTCTGCCACAAACGTCCGTCAATGGCGCCTTGCACCCCAGCGCCATATGCGCCCGGTTTGGCGCCGAAGATTCGCCAGCCTGCCTGCCGCGCAGCATCTTCTTCAGTCATGCCAGTGCTTTGCAGGGCGGCACGCTCCTGACGAACCTTGGCGGCCAATGGGTTCATCTCATCGGGTTCGTCCAGATCGGCGACCGCCTGCACTGCGGCGTCGAATAAGCGAATCAGGTTGGAGAACGCATCCCGGAAAAAACCCGACACCCGCAGCGTGACATCCACTCGCGGCCGATCCAGCAGACTCAATGGCAGAATCTCGAAGTCATCAACCCGCTGACTGCCCGTAGCCCAGACCGGCCGCACGCCCATCAACGCCATGGCCTGAGCGATATCGTCACCACCGGTGCGCATCGTGGCGGTACCCCAGACGGAAAGCCCAAGTTGACGTAAATGATCACCATTGTCTTGCAAGTGCCTCTCCAGCAACAAGTTTGCCGACTGGAAACCGATACGCCAGGCCGTCGTGGTTGGCAGGTTACGCACGTCCACGGAGAAGAAGTTACGCCCGGTTGGCAGCACATCCAAGCGACCGCGACTGGGCGCACCGCTGGGGCCGGCAGGAACAAAACGCCCGCTTAACGCGTCCAGCAGGCCCTGAATTTCTCCAGGTCCGCAAGCGTCCAGTCGCGGCGCCACAACCTCTCTAAGATTCTCAACAATCAACTTCAAATCATTGTTATCAATAGATATTTCGAAATATGAATCTGCAATAACCTGCTCGATCAGCCAAGCGGCATAGAGCTCAAGTCGTTCCCGCGTATCTCCCGCCGTGCGCCAGGGATCAGTGCTGACTTCAAGTAGAACCTGAGGTTTAGGTCCGTCCCAGGGCTGGGCCAACTCACAATCCAGTGGATCAAAGCCCAATTCAAAGGCTTTGCTCAAGACCCGCAACAGACTGGATTGCGCACCGCGCCCGTCACCACGGGGAATACGAAGCAGAGCCAGCAAGGTATCGATGCGCAAACGCCCACTCGGCGACTCGCCGAAGATATGCAGCCCGTCGCGAATCTGCGACTCCTTCAGGTCGCATAAGTAGGTGTCCAGACGGGGCAACCAGGTTGCGGTGTCACTGTCATTGACCGACTCAAGGGCCAGCTCGCGGTCGATATGGGTTTCGCGCACCAGCTTGAGAATGTCGCGTTGCAGCTCAAGGGCACGGCGTGGGTCGAGCATTTGGGCGTCGTAGTATTCGTCGGCGAGCAATTCAAGATTGCGCAGCGGCCCGTAAGTCTCGGCGCGGGTCAGCGGCGGCATCAGGTGATCGATAATCACCGCCTGAGTGCGCCGTTTGGCCTGAGCGCCCTCGCCCGGATCGTTGACGATGAACGGATAGATATTCGGCATCGCGCCCAGCACTACATCAGGCCAGCAGCTCTCGGACAAGCCAACGCCTTTACCCGGCAACCACTCGAGACTGCCATGCTTGCCCACATGAATCAGCGCATTGGCGCCATAAACGTTGCGCAACCAGAAGTAGAACGCCAGATAACCATGAGGCGGCACCAGATCCGGGTCATGATAAACCGCGCTTTGGTCCACCTGATAACCCCGGGCTGGCTGGATGCCGATGAAGGTCAGACCAAAGCGCAGCCCTGCAATCATCATTCGCCCGGCGCGGAACATGGGATCAGCATCCGGCGTACCCCAGCGGGCGTTAACCGCCTCCCGGTTGGCCGCTGGCATTGCGTTGAATGCGGCAAGGTATTCGTCCAGCGCCATGCTTTGCTGGCAGGGCCGCAAATCCAGGCCGTCCAGGTCATTGGTGACGCCACCGAGCAATTGCTGGATCAGCGCGGTGCCTGTTTCAGGCAACGGCGCCAACGGATAACCTTCGGCCTGCATCGCCCGCAAAATATTCAGCGCCGCTGCTGGCGTATCGAGGCCTACGCCGTTGCCAATGCGCCCGTCGCGGGTCGGGTAATTGGCCAGAATGAGGGCCACGCGCTTGTTGGCATTCGGCAAGCGCGCCAGCAGAATCCAGCGCCGCGCCAGTTCGGCGACAAAATCCATGCGTTCCGGATGGGCGCGGTAGCAGACCACGTCCGACTGGCTGCGCTCACTGTGCCAAGCCAGGTCCTTGAAGCTGATCGGCCGACTGATGATGCGTCCATCCAGTTCCGGCAAGGCAATGTGCATCGCCAGATCCCGCGCGCCGAGGCCTTGTTCGCTGGCGCGCCAGCCCGGTTCGTTGTCTTGGGCACAGATGGCCTGAATCACCGGGATATTGCGGCGAAAAGGTCGTAAATGCGGCGCTTCCGGGCTGGACTGAGCGAAGCCGGTGGTATTGAGGATCAACTCAGCCTCAACCTCGTCCAGCCAATCTTCCACCCGCGTCATGCAGCCCGCCTCTTTAAGGCTGGCCACTGCAATCGGTAGAGGATTCAGACCCTGAGCCTGCAAGTGCAGGCAAAACTCATCAATAAAGGCGGTATTGGCTGCCTGCAGATGTGAGCGATAAAACAGCAGTGCCACAACCGGTTGACCGACTTGCCAATCGGCCTGCCAATTACTGAGTTCAGCGCGGGAAGTGTTGGGGTGATAAACCGCCGTGCGCGGCAAGGGCAGCGGCTCGGACCAGGAATAATCGCGTCCCAGCCAGCCACTTGCCAGACAGCGATACAGTTCCAGCGCGTTGTGCATGCCGCCCTGACGCAAGAACTGCCAAAGCCGCTGACAATCCTCGGCGGCGACGGTACTCAAAGCGGTCAACTCCGGGTCGGCGTTGTCGCAGCCCGGCACCAGGATGACCTGCACGCCTCGCCCGGCCAGCTCCATCAGACGCTCGACGCCGTAGCGCCAGTAGCCAATCCCGCCATGCAAGGAAATGAGGATGACTTTCGCATGGCGCAGCACCTGGTCGACATACAGGTCAACCGAAGCATGATTCTGCACTTGCATCGGATTAGCCAGACGCACGCTTGGGTAGTCGCCGGGCAACTGCTGCGCAGCCTCGGCGAGCAAGGCCAGGCTTGAGTCGCCGCTACAGAGAATCACCAGCTCGGCGGGGGTTTGTCCCAGGTCGGCGATGCTGTCGTCCGGTACGAAACCACCGGGCTGGGTTCTCAGTAAATGCATGGGTCAGCCAGCAACCGCAGCACGCAGCTGCGCTTCAAGGGCCGCAGCGTCCAGTTTCTGGCCGATCAGCACCAGATGGGTCGCGCGCTCTTCGTCAGCAGCCCAGGCGCGGTCGAAGTGTTTGTCGAAACGCGTGCCCACGCCTTGAATCAGGAGACGCATTGGCTTGCCGGGAATGGCCGCAAAACCTTTGACGCGCAATACGCCATGTTCAACCACCAGCTGCGTCAGCGCGTCGAGCAGAGCACTTTCGTCGGCCTGGGGCAGCTTGATGGAGATCGAATCGAAGGCGTCATGATCGTGGTCGTCGTGGTCGTCGCCTTCGTGGTGATCGTGATGGGTCTTGCGCGCATCGATATGCAGCTCGGATTCGGCACCCAGACCGAGCAATACGCTGACCGGTAAACGGCCACTGCTGGCTTCGATAACCTTGACCGCTGGCGGCAGCTCTTCAGACACTTCGGCACGCACCGCCGCCAGCCCTGCGGCGTCGATCATGTCGGCTTTGTTGAGGATGACGAGGTCGGCACTGGCCAATTGGTCGGCAAACAGCTCGTGCAATGGCGACTCGTGGTCCAGGTTCGGATCAAGCTTGCGCTGGGCGTCGACCTGATCAGGAAACGCGGCGAAGGTGCCCGCCAGCACAGCCGGGCTGTCGACTACGGTAATAACCGCGTCCACGGTGCAGGCGTTGCGGATTTCCGGCCATTGGAAGGCTTGTACCAAGGGCTTGGGCAATGCCAGGCCAGAAGTTTCGATGAGGATGTGATCCAGATCGCCGCGCCGCGCGACCAGTTCGCGCATGACGGGGAAGAATTCTTCCTGAACGGTGCAGCACAAGCAGCCATTGGCCAGCTCGTAAACCCGGCCGTTGGCTTCCTCTTCAGTGCAACCGATGGTGCATTGCTTGAGAATTTCGCCGTCGATGCCCAGTTCGCCGAACTCGTTGACGATCACCGCGATGCGCCGCCCCTCGGCATTGTCGAGCATATGGCGCAACAGCGTGGTTTTACCCGAGCCGAGAAAGCCGGTAACGATGGTGACGGGAAGTTTGGCCAGTGTTTTCATCAGGTGCCCTTTGGCAAAGCGGCGGGCAAGCAGGACGAAAATCCGGTGATCAAGCACAGGACTGGATTCGCCACCGGATCACCCCGCCCGGTTGTAGTGAGAATTTGCAGGGCGTGATGCCCAGGTCGAGGCAGGTCTCCTGGCTTGCGGTTACGGGTGATATTCCACCTGCAATTCATTGCGCCTTCCCGCTTGTCGCAGTGGCTGTGCAATGAACCTGACCGCTTACAGTTGCGGGGGCAGCCGCGGCATTGACCGCGTTCCCATCTTAGCTGTGCGCTATCCGACCGTGTGGCAGCGGGTGCAGGGCACAGAACCTCGAACACGCAAGGCTACGCAGTGACCATCGGCAGGTCAATCACCAGCCGGCGCCACACCCGAACTGATTGACGTTCAGCGCCGGCCCATGCTCTCCTGTACGCCTTGTTCGGGTGCCCTTCACAGGGTGAAACGGGAAACCGGTGCGTTCAAGCCTTATGGCTTGTACAAGTCCGGCGCTGCCCCCGCAACGGTAAGCGAGTGAAGAATCAGATCCACTGTGACCGGCAACGGCATGGGAAGGTGATTTTTTCAGGTTGAGCAATCGACCCCTCGCAAGCCCGGAGACCGGCCCGACATGAAACTTCTGACAAACCCGCGGTGGGCGGGCGCTGTTGATCTCTTCTGACATCCGTCAGCGGAGTTCTCATGCGTTCCCCTCACCTTGCCGACATCCAAGAGGGAAGCGCCATGTCGATCAGTACAGCCAGTCACTCCGCCAGCACGACCACTGCCACCCAGACTCAACGCCTGACAGCGGCCATCAGCGCTGCCATTCTCGGTGCCTGCCTGGTGTATTTCGCCGGCTTCTCGCACATTGATGCCGTACACAATGCCGCGCATGACACCCGTCACAGCTCTGCCTTCCCTTGCCATTGAGACCTGACGCCATGTTCAAGCGAATAGCTCAAACGGCAGGCTTCACCGGCCTGATCGCCGCCCTGTTCCTGACCTTGCTGCAAAGTTTCTGGGTCGTGCCGCTGATCCTGCAAGCGGAAACCTTCGAGAACGCTCCGACCGAACAGGTTCACGAGCACGCTGAAAACGCCCCGGCCGGTCATGTGCATAACGACGAGGCATGGTCCCCGCAAGATGGCTGGCAGCGCATTCTGTCCACTACCGGAGGCAATCTGGTTGTCGCAGTAGGCTTCGCGCTGATGCTGGCGGGTCTGTATACCTTGCGCGCTCCGGGCAAAACTTCCCAGGGCGTGTTGTGGGGATTGGCAGGTTTTGCAGTGTTCACCCTCGCGCCGACACTTGGCCTGCCACCAGAACTGCCGGGCACTGCTGCAGCAGACTTGACCCAACGACAGATCTGGTGGATTGGTACCGCAGCGTCCACGGCCGCGGCCCTGGCCTTGATCGTGTTCGGCAAGAACTGGCTGCTCAAAGTGCTGGGCGTGGCGATTCTGGTCGTGCCGCATATCATCGGCGCGCCGCAACCGCCGGTACATGAAAGCCTGGCGCCTGAAGCGCTGGCGTCGCAGTTCAAGATCGCCTCGTTGCTGACCAATGCGCTGTTCTGGATTGCCATGGGCGTGATCAGCGCCTGGCTGTTCCGCCGCAATAACGCCGACCTTGATCAAGCCTGAGCAAATGCGGCCGACGCTGGTGGCCGGGCTCGGCTGCCAGCGTGGGTGCTCCGCTGACGTGATGTGTGAGTTGATCGAGTTCAGCCTTCAAGGCCATGGCCTTGAGCTGCAAGACCTCAGCGCCCTCGCCTCCATTGACTTGAAACGCAATGAGCCCGGTTTGCTGGAGCTGGCGCGGCGGCTGCGCTTGCCGCTGACCGTTTTCAGCGCTCAGCAGCTCACCTCCTACGAAGCGCAATTGACGCATCGTTCGTTGACCGCCTTTGAGCACACCGGCTGTTACGGGGTTGCGGAGAGCGCAGCGCTGGCGCTGGCCAGTCGATTCGGGCCTGCACGCTTGCTTATCCCGCGCGTCAAAAATCAGCGGGTGACATTTGCCTTGGCCAGCACCCTGCTCGATAGCCAATAATCCCCGTCCTACACCCGCTTACACTCAAGCATCTGGAGTTTTCATGACCGTTTTTTTCATCGGCGCAGGCCCTGGCGATCCGGAGCTGATAACCGTCAAGGGGCAGCGGCTGATCCGCAGTTGCCCGGTGATCATCTATGCGGGATCGCTGGTGCCGACAGCCGTGCTGGAGGGCCATAACGCGGTTCAGGTCAGTAATAGCGCCGAATTGCATCTCGAACAGATCATCGCCTTGATGAAATCCGCTCATGAACAAGGCCAGGATGTGGCTCGGGTGCATTCCGGCGATCCGAGCCTGTATGGCGCCATTGGCGAACAGATCCGTCATTTACGCGAATTGAACATTCCGTTCGAGATTATTCCGGGCGTAACCGCTACCGCAGCTTGCGCCGCCCTGCTCGGCGCCGAACTGACGCTGCCGGACATTTCACAAAGCGTGATCCTCACGCGCTTCGCCGACAAAACCACGATGCCAGTCGGTGAGGAACTGGCGAGTCTGGCGCAACACCGCGCCACCATGGCGATTCACTTGGGGGTCAACAATCTGCACAGGATTGTCGCCGAACTGCTGCCTCATTACGGCAGCGACTGTCCGATTGCCGTAGTGCATCGCGCCAGCTGGCCGGATCAGGATTGGGTGCTCGGTACGCTGGCGGACATCGAGGAAAAGGTGCGTGACAAGGGCTTTCGGCGTACGGCGCTGATCCTGGTGGGACGCGTCCTGGCGGACGACAGCTTTGGGGAGTCTTCGCTGTATCGTGCGGGACATGCGCATTTGTATCGCCCCCTGTAGAAGCCAACTTATTGGTCGCTATCTCCTTACCCGGAAATATCGCTTCGCGAGCAAGCTCGCTCCCACACGAATTCGCGTCTACAGCGAATAATCAGGCAATAAAAAACCCCGAACGCGTCGGGGTTTTTGATGCTGCGCAGATTGCTGACTCAGTAGTAAGCGTTCTCTTTCTGCGTGTGGTCAGTGACATCGCGCACGCCGCTCAGCTCGGGAATGCGTTCAAGCAAGGTGCGCTCAATGCCTTCCTTGAGCGTCACATCGGCCTGACCGCAACCCTGACAACCGCCGCCGAATTGCAGCACAGCGATGTTCTTGTCTTCTTCTTCGACCACGTCGATCAGTGTTACCTGGCCGCCATGGCTGGCAAGACCGGGGTTGATCTCGGTTTGCAGGTAATAGCTGATGCGCTCATTGATCGGGCTGTCGGCATTGACCATCGGGACTTTGGCGTTTGGCGCCTTGATGGTCAGCTGGCCGCCCATGCGGTCAGTAGCGTAGTCGACGACGGCATCGTCGAGAAACGCTTCGCTGAAATTATCGATCCAGGCCGTGAAGCTCTTCAGGCCAATGGCCTTGTCTTCAGGCTTTTCTTCACCCGGCTTGCAATAAGCAATGCAGGTTTCAGCGTATTGGGTGCCAGGTTGGGTAATAAACACGCGGATGCCGATGCCCGGGGTGTTCTGCTTTTCGAGCAGATCGGCCAGATAGTCGTGGGCAGCATCGGTAATAATGATAGCGGTCATGAAAATTCCTCGCAGACGTGCCAGCAGTTTACGCCAATCGGCGGCGTCATACAAAGTCCTAGTATTTTTGTCGGAAAAGAGCAGATCAGGAAAGAACTTGCGCGCCGTCGGCGTTGCGGCGTTTGTCCAGCCAACCCTTCATTCGGCGGTACAGGCCTTTTTCGAGCCATTCATAGCTGCCCCATGCGCCCAGCCCAATGACCGGCACGCACACCGCGAAAACAAGGTACGGGTTTAACTCGAAGTGCTTGGCCGCCAGCCAGCCGGCATACAGCACCAACACGTGCAGCAGGTACACAGAGTACGAACAGTCGCCGAGGATCTTGAGCAGTCGATTGCCTCGGAAAAACGGCTCCAGGGAAATGCACGACAAGACAATCAACGCGCTGGGCAAGCCCCAATTAAGCAGCCGCTCCGCTGGCGTCAGATGATAGATAGTGACCAACCCGGTGGCGATGCCAAGTAATGGCAACCAGACGCCCTCTTTGATCCAGCCCTTGCGATAAATGATCCCGATGCCGATCCCCAGCAAAAACTCGTAAACGATGTCATTGCCATAGAAGCGACTGATCAGCCCGGAGCGCGCCAGCACTTCGCTGACAGCGAACAGCGCGGCGGCTACGATCAACGGGCGATGACGCTGCTGAAACAGGAACACCGTCGAAAACAGCAGGTAGAAGAGCATTTCATAGTTCAGCGTCCAGCCAACGTTCAACGTGGGATAAAGACCATATCCGCCAGGGTTTTCCGAGGGAATGAACAGCAGCGACAACAGGAAATTCTGCCAGCTGATGACCTGATGCGGCAGCAAGGGCGCGGCAAACACCAGAAGCAGCCCCATGACGGCGGTGTAAAACCAGTAGGCAGGAACAATGCGGATAATTCGGTTAAGCATGAAGCGACTGGCAGGCATGTCGGCGTTCTGTGTTGAAAGAAAAATCACCAGGCCGCTGATGACGAAAAAAATATCGACGCCGACAGCGCCCTTGGCAACAAAAAACTGACCTATAGGGCCCGACGCGTGAAAGTCGAAAAAAATCTGCATGAAGTGATGACACACCACCGCCCAGGCGGCGAGTGCCCGCAAGGCTTGAACCGAAATCAACATCTATAAACAACCTCTGTCGCCTGACTTTTGAATCGCAGTCCGGGAAGTCAAACCAGAAGCGCACCCCGGACACTCGTGGAGTCGGACCACGTTTTCGAGGAAAAGATCGGAAAAACTGACTAAAGGCGGCAAATCAAAAGATGGCCGCAAGCCATGTCCCGTAAGGCCTGCGATGATTTTCGACGATAATGGACAGCCTTGAAATGCTGACGATCACATGCCCATTCCACTGCTGCCGGAGCCTGGGCAACATGAACGATATTCATGCGAAAGGGTAATCAACACTAAAACCGTTCGGGTTTGATATCATCTCGGCCTTTCTGTATCGACCTTTTTCAGGTAGCCCTATGTCTGATCGCACCGCTCGCCATCACGCTCTCCAGCAAGCTCTCCAACAGAGGATTCTGGTCCTCGACGGCGGCATGGGCACCATGATCCAGAGCTACCGCCTTGAAGAGCAGGATTACCGGGGCAAACGTTTCGCCGACTGGCCAAGCGATGTCAAAGGCAACAACGACCTGCTGATCCTGACCCGCCCGGATGTCATCGGCGCCATCGAAAAAGCCTATCTGGACGCTGGCGCGGACATTCTGGAGACCAACACCTTTAACGCCACCCAGGTTTCCCAGGCTGATTACGGCATGGAAGAGCTGGTGTATGAGCTCAACGTCGAAGGTGCGCGCCTGGCTCGTAAAGTAGCCGATGCGAAAACCCTGGAAACCCCGGACAAGCCGCGCTTTGTCGCGGGCGTGCTCGGCCCCACCAGCCGCACCTGCTCGCTGTCACCGGATGTTAACAATCCTGGCTATCGCAACGTCACCTTCGACGAACTGGTAGAAAACTACACCGAGGCCACCAAAGGCCTGATCGAGGGCGGCGCTGATCTGATCCTGATCGAGACCATCTTCGACACACTTAATGCCAAGGCGGCGATCTTCGCCGTGCAGGGCGTGTTCGAAGAACTCGGCTTCGAATTGCCGATCATGATTTCCGGTACGATCACCGACGCCTCGGGGCGCACGCTTTCCGGGCAGACCACTGAAGCCTTCTGGAACTCGGTCAGCCACGCCAAACCGATTTCCGTAGGCTTGAACTGTGCCCTGGGCGCCAGTGAGTTGCGGCCTTACCTGCAAGAGCTGTCCAACAAGGCCAGCACGCGGATTTCGGCGCACCCCAACGCGGGTCTGCCCAACGAGTTCGGCGAATACGACGAAACTCCGGCACAAACCGCGCTGGTCATCGAAGAATTCGCCCAGAGTGGCTTTCTTAATATCGTCGGCGGTTGCTGTGGCACCACGCCGGGCCATATCAAGGCCATCGCCGAGGCGGTCAGCAAATATGCGCCGCGCGTCATCCCGGACATTCCAAAAGCCTGCCGCCTGTCGGGCCTTGAGCCGTTCACCATCGATCGTCAATCACTGTTTATCAACGTCGGCGAGCGCACCAACATCACTGGCTCCGCCCGTTTTGCCCGCCTGATCCGTGAAGACAACTACACCGAAGCCCTGGAAGTCGCCCTGCAGCAGGTCGAAGCCGGCGCCCAGGTGATCGACATCAACATGGACGAAGGCATGCTGGATTCGAAGAAGGCCATGGTGACCTTCCTCAACCTGATCGCCGGCGAGCCGGATATCTCCCGCGTGCCGATCATGATCGACTCCTCGAAATGGGAAGTGATCGAAGCCGGCCTCAAGTGCATTCAGGGCAAAGGCATCGTCAACTCCATCAGCATGAAGGAAGGCGTCGAGCAGTTCATTCATCACGCCAAACTCTGCAAGCGTTACGGCGCGGCCGTGGTGGTGATGGCGTTTGACGAGAAAGGCCAGGCCGATACCGAAACCCGCAAGAAGGAAATCTGCAAGCGCTCTTACGACATCCTCGTGAATGAAGTGGGTTTCCCGCCAGAAGATATTATTTTTGACCCGAACATCTTCGCTATCGCTACGGGTATCGAGGAGCACAACAACTACGCCGTCGACTTCATCAATGCCTGTGCGTATATCCGCGACAACCTGCCCCACGCACTGACCTCGGGCGGCGTGTCCAATGTGTCTTTCTCGTTCCGGGGCAACAATCCGGTGCGTGAGGCGATTCACTCGGTGTTCCTGCTGCACGCGATTCGCAACGGCCTGACCATGGGCATCGTCAACGCCGGCCAGCTGGAAATCTACGACCAGATCCCGGCCGAGCTGCGCAATTGCGTCGAAGACGTGGTGCTCAACCGCAACCCGGAAGGCACCGATGCGCTGCTGGCGATTGCCGACAAGTTCAAAGGCGACGGCAGCGTCAAGGAAGCTGAAACCGAAGAGTGGCGCGGTTGGCCGGTCAACAAGCGCCTGGAACATGCGCTGGTCAAAGGCATTACCACGCACATCGTTGAAGACACCGAAGAGTCCCGTCAGTCGTTCGCGCGTCCTATCGAGGTGATCGAAGGCCCGCTGATGTCCGGCATGAATATCGTCGGCGACCTGTTCGGCTCGGGAAAAATGTTCCTGCCTCAAGTGGTGAAGTCCGCTCGGGTGATGAAACAGGCTGTAGCCCATTTGATTCCGTTCATTGAACTGGAAAAAGGCGACAAGCCGGAAGCCAAGGGCAAGATCCTCATGGCCACGGTCAAGGGCGACGTCCACGATATCGGCAAGAACATCGTCGGTGTGGTCCTCGGCTGTAACGGCTACGACGTTGTCGATCTCGGGGTCATGGTCCCGGCTGAGAAGATCCTGCAGGTTGCCAAAGAACAGAAGTGCGACATCATCGGTCTCTCCGGCCTGATCACGCCTTCGCTGGACGAAATGGTCCATGTTGCCCGGGAAATGCAGCGTCAGGACTTCCATCTGCCACTGATGATCGGCGGCGCCACCACGTCCAAAGCGCACACGGCGGTGAAGATCGAACCGAAATACAGCAATGACGCGGTCATCTACGTCACTGACGCTTCCCGTGCCGTAGGTGTGGCGACTCAGCTGTTGTCCAAGGAACTCAAGCCAGCGTTCATCGAGAAGACCCGCCTGGAATACATCGAGGTCCGCGAACGCACCTCGGCACGCAGCGCCCGCACCGAGCGCCTGAGCTACGGCGCCGCCGTCGCCAAGAAACCCCAGTTCGATTGGGACAGCTATAACCCGGTAAAACCGACCTTTACCGGCGCCAAGGTGCTGGAGAATATCGACCTTGACGTTCTGGCCGAATACATCGACTGGACGCCGTTCTTTATCTCCTGGGACCTGGCGGGCAAATACCCGCGCATTCTCACCGACGAAGTGGTGGGCGAAGCGGCGACGTCGTTGTTTGCCGATGCTCAGGAACTCCTGCGCAAGTTGATCGACGAGAAATTGATCAGCGCCCGTGCGGTGTTCGGCTTCTGGCCGGCCAATCAGGTGGATGAAGATGACCTGGAAGTTTATGGCGACGACGGCAAGCCTATCGCCAAACTGCACCATTTGCGGCAGCAGATCATCAAGACCGACGGCAAGCCGAACTTCTCCCTGGCCGACTTCGTCGCGCCCAAGAGCAGCGGCGTCACGGATTATGTCGGTGGTTTCATCACCACCGCTGGCATCGGTGCAGAAGAAGTGTCCAAGGCTTATCAGGACAAGGGCGACGATTACAACGCGATCATGGTCAAGGCACTGGCCGACCGTCTGGCCGAAGCCTGCGCTGAATGGCTGCACCAACAGGTTCGCAAGGAGTACTGGGGTTATGCCAAGGACGAGCAGCTGGGCAATGACGAGCTGATCAAGGAACAATACGTCGGTATCCGCCCTGCCCCAGGCTATCCGGCCTGCCCGGACCACACGGAAAAAGGCACGCTGTTTCAGCTGCTCGATCCAATGCCCGAAGGCCAGCCTGGCAAAAGCGGCGTGTTCCTTACCGAGCACTACGCAATGTTCCCGGCAGCAGCGGTCAGCGGCTGGTACTTCGCCCACCCGCAAGCGCAGTATTTCGCCGTGGGCAAGGTCGACAAGGATCAGGTTGAAAGCTACACCGCTCGTAAAGGCCAGGAATTAAGCGTCACCGAACGCTGGCTGGCACCGAACCTGGGCTACGACGAGTAACGCTTTAGCAAGTTGTCATGCATGAACTGAAGGGGCGCGAGCATGCGCCCCTTTTTTTCGCCTAAGCTTTGTCCAGGCTCCTCAACAAACAGCTGCGAGACCGTATGGACGATCCACTCAACGACTCTCCAAATGGCAAGCCGCCGACCTTCTGGCAAATGCTGCACAGCGTCATGGCAGCAGCTTTCGGTGTGCAGAGTGGCAAAAATCGCGAACGAGACTTCACCCATGGCAAACCGGTGCACTTTGTCATGCTGGGCCTGCTGTTCACGATCATTTTTGCTGCGATGTTATTCGGCGTAGTGCAACTGGTGATGCACTTCGCTGTGGGCTGATCCTGCTGCACCAAGGTTCAAGCATTTCGCGGATGAACTCGCACTCGGTGCCGGTGGACAGTCGCCGATTCTCCGGGCGATGACTGCCCTGCAGCGCCTCGCGGGCGAGTGTCCCGGTCGGTGTAAATCACCTCCAGGGACATCTCGAGGAAAAACCACGGACACAGCCATAGAAGAGCTCGCCCAGAGGCAGCCTGCTGCGGACAAGGCGGTGCAGACCAATAAACGAGCCCTTGCTGAAGCCAGACATATTCCCGCCGTTACATGGCCTATGAATACGCATCGGCTGCTGACCCGATTCTCTGTACCGTTACATCAAAAAGGATTGAGCTACTGGTGACTGACCCAGAATACGGCGGCTCCCACGACAAGCATGATGATGAAAAAAATGGCCCACGCATCCACATGGCTATCGGATTTGCTGATCTTCGGGTGATTGCTCATTGCATCCCTCTTGTCTGTCTTGTTTGGGTGGCTGCAAAAAAGCGCGCGCAGTCGTGTGGACTGTCGGCTCGCCCTCAGTAAAGTTGACGTATGCCCATATGACAAGCAGGGTTATCAATGCGAGACGAGCGGCTTAGTACTTTTGGTTCTGTGCATATACTCAAACTTCACTTTTGCGCATAACTGCAAACTGGTATCTTTCCACGGCTCCGTTGGGAGTGCGCGGCCGTGCGCGCAGATTTGCCGTTATTGCCTGAGAACAGGACCTATATGTACGTATACGACGAGTACGATCAGCGGATCATCGAGGACCGCGTCAAGCAGTTCCGTGATCAGACCCGACGCTACCTGGCGGGGGAACTCAGCGAAGAAGAGTTTCGTCCGCTGCGCCTGCAAAATGGCCTTTATATTCAGCGCTTTGCGCCGATGTTGCGTGTCGCGGTGCCTTACGGGCAACTCACTTCCCGTCAGGCGCGCATGATGGCCAAGATTGCCCGTGATTACGACAAGGGCTACGCGCACATCAGCACGCGTCAGAACGTGCAGTTCAACTGGCCAGCGCTGGAAGACATTCCCGATATCCTGGCTGAGCTGGCCACCGTGCAGATGCACGCGATCCAGACCAGCGGTAATTGCCTGCGTAACGTGACCACTGATCAGTTCGCCGGCGTCGCTGCCGACGAGGTGGTGGATCCGCGTCCGTGGTGCGAAATAGTCCGTCAATGGACGACCTTCCACCCGGAATTCGCTTATCTGCCGCGCAAATTCAAAATTGCCATCAATGGTTCCAGCACTGACCGCGCTGCCATTGAAGTGCACGACATCGGCCTTGAGCCGGTGCTGAACGCTGCGGGAGAACTGGGCTTCCGCGTTCTGGTCGGTGGCGGCCTGGGTCGTACCCCGGTTGTCGGCGCGTTCATCAATGAGTTTCTGCCGTGGCAGGATCTGCTGAGCTATCTCGACGCCATCCTGCGGGTCTACAACCGCTATGGCCGTCGTGATAACAAGTACAAGGCGCGGATCAAGATCCTGGTCAAGGCGCTGACCCCAGAAGTGTTCGCCGAAAAAGTCGAAGCGGAAATGGCGCACCTGCGCGGTGGCCAGACCACCTTGACCGATGCTGAAGTGCATCGCGTTGCCAAACACTTCGTTGATCCTGAATACAAGGCGCTGAGCGATCAATCCGCAGAACTGGCTGCATTGGATCAACAACATCCCGGTTTTGCCCGCTGGCGCACCCGCAACGTCCTGGCTCACAAAAAGCCTGGCTATGCGGCCGTGACCCTGTCGCTCAAGCCAACCGGCGTTGCTCCCGGTGACGTGACTGACAAGCAACTGGATGGCATCGCCGATCTGGCCGACCGCTACAGCTTCGGCCAGTTGCGCACCTCCCACGAGCAGAACATCATTCTGGCTGACGTTGAGCAGACGCAACTGTTCACGATGTGGAATGAGTTGCGCGAGCAAGGTTTTGCGACGCCGAACATCGGCTTGCTGACCGACATCATCTGCTGCCCTGGCGGCGATTTCTGCTCGCTGGCCAATGCCAAGTCGATCCCGATTGCCGAATCCATTCAACGCCGTTTCGACGACCTGGATTACCTGTTCGACATCGGTGAGCTGGACCTGAACATTTCCGGTTGCATGAATGCCTGTGGTCACCACCACGTCGGCCATATCGGCATTTTGGGCGTGGACAAGAAAGGCGAAGAGTTCTATCAGGTTTCATTGGGTGGCAGCGCAAGCCGCGACGCCAGCCTGGGCAAGATTCTCGGCCCGTCCTTCGCCCAGGACGTTATGCCGGATGTGATCGAGAAGCTGATCGACGTCTATGTTGAAAAACGTACCGAAGACGAGCGGTTCATCGATACCTACCAACGGATCGGTATCGACCCTTTCAAGGAGCGCGTCTATGCAGCGAATCATTAAGAACAACGAAGTCATCGACGAAACCTGGCACTTGCTGCCCAAGGACACGACCTTTGATGGTTTGTCCAATTGCGATGACCTGATCGTGCCGCTCGCGCTCTGGCGTGAACACGCTCATGCACTCAAAGCCCGTGACGGCGGCCTGGGCGTGTGGCTGGACAGCGATGAAGAAGCTGAAGAGATCGGCGATGACGTCAACGAGTTTCAGGTCATCGCCTTGAACTTTCCGGCGTTCACCGATGGTCGCAGCTTCTCCAACGCACGCTTGCTGCGTGATCGCTACGGTTTCAAGGGCGAATTGCGTGCCATTGGCGACGTGCTGCGTGACCAATTGTTCTACATGCGCCGCTGCGGCTTCGACGCCTTCGCGATTCGTGCTGATAAAGATCCTTACGAAGCCCTGGAAGGCCTGAAGGATTTCTCGGTGACGTATCAGGCAGCAGCCGACGAGCCATTGCCGCTGTTCCGCAGACGATAAGCGTGTAAACAACTCGGGATACCGCCGATAAAAGAGCCCGGACCAGAAACACTGGCCCGGGCTTTTTGCTGACGGTTATACGGTATTCGCCCCAGGAGTTTCAGCCAGCTCGGTCTGGGTCAACTGCTGCATCAAGACGTGTTCGTCGGCCTTACGCTGCCGCAGAATGTCATCAGCAGCATTCTTGTAGGCCCCGTCGGTCATCCGTCCTTGGCTTTGCAAATCATCCAGGGCATCCATGCGTAACTCGCTGGGTGTTCGGCACGCCCGAAACTCGGCTGGATAGCGTTCTTCCAGGTACTTCACCCAGAATTCCCGCTTCAGGGCAAATTCCACCAACGCCGCCGGGTTTTCGCTGGCAAGCACGCGTTGCGCCGCCCGGTTAAGCATTTCTTCGGAAACCCCGGCCGAGGTTGAAAACTGCATGGTTCGCGTGCTCAACGGCAACTCCAGCCGGCTGACCAGTCCAACGCGGTATGCCAGCAATACCTCAACGTCTTCGGTAAACCCGGTACGCCCCGCCGCGTCGAGTCGGGCAATCCCGTCCACTTCCTCCAGACGGAACAGACCGCGCAGCAGCTTCAACAGTTGTGGCCCCTCATGCCCGGTCACCGCCAGTGCCCGAGCATTGCTTACCAGAACTTCGAGCTCCATATTGCTGAACATCACTGTGGCGCCGTCCACGCAGGTTTGCGGATTGGCGGCCATGCCAACCAGCCGGCTGCGTAACGCCTGATCCTCAGCTCCCGCCTCCATTAGCTGCCAGACACGCTCGGTCAACGCATCGGGGGTCAGGTTGAAGTCGGCAGAACTGCGCAGGCGCGCCAGCAACTCGAAGAAATCGTCGGCATTCTCTTCAGCCTCAAACAGCTCCCACAAGCCTCGTCTGTGTACCCGGCCCAGCGCGGGCGTGCGCTGCAGCCAGACATCCACCCCTTCGGTTGGCTGGACGGAGACGGACGGCCCGCCTATCTGAGCAATGCGCGCCCGCGTACCAACGGACAGCGGGTTACCATCCAGCAGCGTATGGTGCGCCGCGCCGGGATTGTCGAAAAAACCGTCCGGGAGTGCGGTCAGACGGTTGTTCCTCAGATCAATCGCCACCAGCTCTGGCAGGTCGAAGACACCGGCTGGCACTTGTTCGATACCGGTGCTGCGCAGGAACAGATTGACCAGGCGCGTCATGGGCCTTACATCCAGCAACGGCCCCAGTGGATTACGCTCCAGATTCAGCAGCCGCAGGGTCCGGAGGGGTCGCAACAGGTCCCGCGTGAATGGCGTAAGGACGATGCGGTTATTCGCCAGGGTCAGACGCGTAAGGTGTCTCAGGCCTGCGACACCGGTCGGCACGTCGCGCAAAAAATTGTTCTCGATGTTCAGCCAGCGCAGGTTTGGCGTCTTGCCGAGGAGCGCGCTGGCACCTTGCTGCGAAATGTAAGTACGCGACAGATTGACCGCCGTGACGTGGCTGAAGTCTGCTGGCAAATACGGCAGATCGCCCATGGCAATGCCATGCAGGTCAAGCACATAACCTTCGAGACGCAACGCTACCGGGCCGTCTACCGGGGTCTGTCGCTGCCAGCAGCGCTTGATGATATCGGCCGCTTGCCGCCGGGCCAGCTCTGAAATCGGCACCGAATGAGTGTCGGTAATCCCGCGCCAGGTCACCGGCCCTTTAGCCCAGCGTTCGAGGACGCGTTCAAGGGATTTGAACTCCATGGACAAACGCTCAAGCTGAATTTCGACGGACGTGCCATTGGCGCGAAGTTCCGCGAGAAACTCCGCGCGCTCATCCGATGTAAATCCCGGGTACAGCCTGCTGAGTTGCTCATGCTGCGACGGCCCGGGCGTCGCTGGCGGGCTTTGCGGAACAACCTGATCGCCCTCCATTCCGCCTTTCAGGCCACCCAAGTCGATATCCCATTGGTCGTTTTCCTGCTGTTTGAGAAAAGGGCCTGGCTTTGCGTTTGCGTCAGTGATTCGCCACTGCCGCGCACTTTGCTCCCAGCGAACTTCGTAGGCCTTGTCGTGCAGGGCTACGAAATAACGGCCTTCGCGGTGGTAGATGTCGAGCATCCCGTTCGGCCCGTGAATGGTCGGTTGTCCTTGCACTTCAGCCGCCGGGGCTTCGAAACCGCGTAACGATTTACGCAAACGCGCGTCGAGTGATCGCAGGTTCGTTGGCTCGTAATCGAATCTGGGGCGGATAATGTGTTCCGGGCTCGCCCTGGAGGTTTGCTCAGCCTCAAGCCGGGGTTGCGGTTGGAGCGTCTCGACCTCTTCGGCGGCCGCTGTAGCTGTCGAGTCGCCAATCGCCGCTGCCAGTTTTTCAGCGGCCAGTGGAAGGGCATTCAACAACCCGAAAACCAGGCGCTGCCCGCCTAATTTACGCTCGTGTAAAGTCCTGCCGCCGGTAACCTCGGCCGTGCCGACTCCGATCAATGAAACGGACAGCGCGGCAACCAAGGGGATCGCTTCGGGCACGATCAAGGCCACCATTCCGGCAAAAACCAGGCTTCTGTTCAGCCCTTCGGCAAAACCGTCGAGCCGGGAGTCGCCTCGGGTATGAATGCTGAACTTCGCATCGGACGTTAACCGCTCCACCATTCGATCACGTAGAAATACAAAAGGATCGCCATGGATCTTACTGCCCGAATGGACGCAGTGTAGGGGTGACCAGATGCCAGTTGCGCTGTTGAGCCATCGCGGATAACGCGCAATGCCTTCAAGGGCGTTGTGCAGACCGGTCAGAAACACGCCGTCGTGGGCGTCCCTTTCCGGGAAATGACCTTCGAGCGACCTTCGTTTGAGCCCATCACGGCACTGTTCGGCCACCCACTGTGCAAGCTGTTGCTCATTGTCGAAACCGTGCAGTGGTGAAGAGTTGCCGGGCACGTACAGCACCACGCGACCGGTCTGCACGTCCGTGATGACCAAAGCGTCGGTGGCGTTATATCGATGAATTTTGAGCGGTGCGACAACGATATGTTTGTGAACGGGCACCGCAGCTTCCAGCGCCTCGGGCGTCAAGGCCTGCCACTGCTGTGAAGCTGGCAAGCCGAGACTTTTAAGCACCAGCTGTTTATCCATCTCCTGCAGGCTGTTTTCATTGCGCTGCAGAAATGCGGCTTTAAGAAAAGCAGCTTTAGCCAACACCGGATAGTGGCGCGCCTGGGAGTCGATAAACGTTTTCAGGTAGGCCATGTACTGATGCCGTAGATCGGTGGCCCAGACAAATTTCTTGAATTCGGCGGGATCGATATTCAGGTGTGTGCCCGCGTCATAGGTCTGCGGCTCACGTCGCTGGTACAACCCTTCGTAAACCAGTGGCGGGTGATACGTATTCAACGAAGGGACAAGGTGCATCGGTATGCCACCAGGACGGTAACGCTCCACATAGCCCAGGCCGCTGAACATCGTCAGATGCTGATGCCACTTCTTCAGTAACGTATCGGTCAACGACAACGACGTATGCAAGGTTGCCGGGTATGAATCCGCGCCCTGCACCTTGGTGTAAATGAACGTATTGAGGCGAACGTCGTCAGGCTCGATATCCAGATGCCATCTTTGCTTTATGCAGCCTTTGATAACCTGGCGTGCAAAGGTTGCCGGGCTTTTGGCGATCGCGCCGTGACTGGCGACAAATGCATCCAGCCGAGGATTGAGAAACGGGTCAAGAACTGTGTCGGGCATGGGCTTGCAATCTCCTTATTGCAAAATTGGCCAACAGGTTATCAACGTTCCCCGATAAAAAACCCCGTAATAATTACCGCATCCGGCTCATAAAAAAACGCCTGCTGTCAGTGACGACAACAAGCGTTTGGTGTGAACCTGTAACCAGCAGGTATTACCAGAAGCGCTGCTGAGTCAGGCGACTCCACCAGTTCAGTAACAAGCGATCCACGGAGCCGGTTGCCGCGAGACCAACGCGCTCCTGCAAGCTCTTGCGCTGCACATAGTGCAGGTGGAACACCTCGGCTGTTTTGGCGCGCTCGGACAGATACTCGTCGCTGGTCTTCAATTCATCGACCAGTTGATTGTCCAGCGCTGCCATGCCCAGCCAGACTTCACCGGTAGCCACTTCATCGATGTCCAGTTGCGGTCGATAGCTCGCCACGAAGTTCTTGAACAGGTCGTGGGTGATTTCAAGATCTTGCTGGAATTTCTCGCGGCCTTTCTCAGTGTTTTCGCCGAACACCGTCAAGGTGCGTTTGTACTCGCCCGCCGTCAGAACCTCGAAATCGATATCGTGTTTTTTCAGCAAGCGATTGACGTTAGGCAGCTGGGCCACCACGCCGATGGAGCCGAGAATCGCGAACGGCGCACTGATGATCTTGTTGCCGATGCACGCCATCATGTAGCCGCCGCTGGCAGCGACTTTATCGATGCAGATGGTCAGCGGAATACCCGCCTGACGGATACGTGCCAGTTGCGAGGACGCCAGCCCGTAGCTGTGGACCATGCCGCCGCCGCTTTCCAGACGCAGGACAACTTCGTCCTTGTCAGTGGCCAGGGTGAGCAGCGCGGTGATCTCATGACGCATGCTTTCCGTAGCCGAAGCCTTGATGTCGCCGTCGAAATCCATCACGTAAACCCGAGGCTTGGGTTCAGCCAGCTTCTTCTCTTTCTTGAGTGTCTTGGCCTGCTCCTTGCGCAAAGCCTTGACGCGCTCTTTGTCGAGCAGCGATTGCTCAAGGCGCTCACGCAAGCCTTTGTAGAAATCGTTGAGTTTGGTGACTTGCAGCTGCCCGGCAGAACGGCGCCGGCCCTTGCCGCGCATGGAAGCGATGGCGACCAGAACGACAACGATAGCGACGACCAGGGTGACCGTTTTGGCCAGGAAGCTGGCGTAATCGGCTAAAAACTCCACAGATACTCCTCACATGGATTGCGCCCTTTCCAAGCAAGGGCGGCGGATCGTTCAAGCATACCGGCGCAGTCAGGCGCCGACCAGCCGGACGTTGTGACGGCGCACGACACACTCATTCAAACAAGCGTATGTTTTTTTATTGACACGCTCTGGGCATCCTCATAACCTCGCAAAACTTTCAACGTACCGGGACGAAGCGGACGTGGGCAGCATCTATTTGATACGACATGGCCAGGCTTCGTTCGGTGCAGACGACTATGACGTGCTGTCGCCCATCGGAATTCATCAGGCTCAGGTTCTGGGCAAGCATCTCGCTCAATTGGGTGTAAGTTTCGACCGCTGCATCGCAGGTGGGCTGCGTCGACAGCAGCACACTGCAGAAGCTGCGCTCGCTCAATTCGCCGCGCTTGATATGCCAGCGCCTGTGCTGGAAATTGACCGCGCATTCGATGAGTTCGACGCCGATGCAGTGATCCGCGCCCTGCTCCCGGCCATGCTCCCCGACGAACCCGAAGCGCTGCATGTGATGCGCAATGCCGCCGAGCACCGTGGCGAGTTTCAACGGCTGTTCGCGCTGATTATCGGCCGCTGGCTCAGTGGCAACTACGACATTGACGGCCTGCAAAGCTGGTTGGGTTTCGTCGCCCAGGTCGAGGCCGGGCTGCTGGCCATTCTTGAAAGCGCCGGCCCGAACGAGCGCATCGCAGTCTTTACTTCCGGCGGCACCATTACCGCGCTCCTGCATCTGATTACCCGAATGCCCGCGCCGCAGGCGTTTGAACTCAACTGGCAAATCGTCAACACCTCGCTTAACCAACTCAAGTTTCGTGGTCGCGAGGTGGCTTTGGCTTCTTTCAACAGCCATGCTCATTTGCAACTGTTGAACACGCCGGAACTCATCACTTACCGCTGAATCCGGCCAAACCTGTTCTTCGGGACACCGCTATCTACACAATAAGGATCGAACCATGACCTCCGTAGCCGACGCCGTACAAGCAATGAAAGCCAAGTTCAACCCAGCTGCCGCTGCAGGCCTGGACCTGGTTTTCGGTTTCCGTATCGACGACACCAAGAATTTTTCGCTGATCGTCAAGGACAGCACCTGTGAGCTGCAGGAAGGCGAAAACCCCGACGCCCAGGTCACACTGGTCATGGACGGCGAAACCTTGCAAGGCATCGTCGATGGCAGTACCGATGGCATGCAGGCCTTCATGGGCGGCAAGCTGCGCGCTGAAGGCGACATGATGTTGGCAATGAAGCTGAGCGAGTTGTTCCCGACCTGATTGCAGCACAATGCTCTTGAAAACCGGGGCCGAAAGGCTTCGGTTTTTTTATGCCTGCAGTTCTTCCCCGCACCTGCTGACCGGGCAATCAAAACCAATGATCGGGCAGCAACACGCAGGTAGATAAGACGGTTTTCGGCTTGTGAGCTACATTCGTTTAGTCAATGATTTGCCCGCACCATAATAAGCACAAGGGATAAACATGGCGCTTACTGACCAGTCCACAGACATCCGCCCCGGCGAAGAGCTCGACGCCGTGCTGATCGATTCCTATCTGAAGGCGCAGATCCCCGGCCTCAGCGGCACGGCGCAGATCAGCCAGTTTCCGGATGGCGCTTCCAACCTCACGTATCTGATCCAGTACCCTGAGCAGGAACTCGTATTGCGACGCCCGCCCTTCGGGCAAAAGGCCAGGTCGGCTCACGACATGGGGCGCGAGTACCGCATCATCAATCAACTCAAGGACGCTTTCCCTTACTGCCCGAAAGCGTACGTGCATTGCACCGATGAATCGCTGATCGGCTCTGAGTTTTACGTGATGGAGCGTATCAACGGCATCATCCTGCGCTCGGATTTGCCACCGGAGTTGGGCCTGGATGCCGAACAGACCCAAGCCCTGTGCAAGAATTTCATCGACAGACTGGTGCAATTGCACCGGGTTGATTATCAGGCGTGCGGTCTGGGCGATCTGGGCAAACCTCAGGGTTACGTACAGCGCCAGATCCACGGCTGGAGCGAACGCTATGACAAGGCCCGCACCCCCGACGCGCCGCAATGGGACGTGGTCAAGGCCTGGCTGGTCGACAAAATGCCGGCAGACCACCCGGTCCCGGCCATCGTACACAACGATTACCGCTTCGATAACGTGCTGCTGGATCCCGCCAACCCGATGAACATCATTGGCGTGCTGGATTGGGAACTTACGACGCTGGGCGATCCGTTAATGGACTTGGGCAACACCCTGGCGTACTGGATAGAAGCCGGCGACCCGGCCGCCGTTCAACTGATGCGGCGTCAGCCCAGCAACGCACCCGGCATGCTCACACGCCGGGAGTTTGTTGACTATTACGCTGAACGCGCCGGCATCCCCATCGACAACTTCGATTTCTACTACACCTACGGCCTGTTCCGCCTGGCCGGTATCGTCCAGCAGATTTACTACCGTTTCTTCCACGGCCAGACTCAAGACAAACGTTTCGCGCAGTTCATCCACATGAACAAGCTGCTGGAGCAGATGAGCCTGCAGGTCATTAACCGCTCCGCACTTTGACAGCCACCCGCTGACAGGAACACGACATGTCCAAGACCCAACTGTTCGACCTCGACGGCAAGATCGCCTTTGTTTCCGGTGCCAGCCGTGGCATCGGTGAAGCCATCGCCAAACTGCTCGCCCAGCAAGGCGCGCACGTCATCGTCTCCAGTCGCAAGATCGACGGCTGCCAGCAAGTTGCCGACGCGATCATTGCCGATGGCGGACAGGCCACAGCGATCGCCTGCCACATTGGTGAAATGGAGCAGATCAACGCAGTGTTTGCCCAGATCCGTGAACAGTTCGGGCGCCTGGACATTCTGGTCAACAATGCGGCGACCAACCCGCAGTTCTGCAATGTGCTGGACACTGACCTGAGCGCCTTCCAGAAGACTGTAGACGTGAACATTCGCGGCTATTTTTTCATGTCGGTCGAAGCGGGAAAGTTGATGCGCGAAGGCGGCGGCGGCAGCATTATCAATGTCGCCTCGATCAATGGGGTGTCGCCCGGTGCGTTCCAGGGCATCTATTCGGTGACCAAGGCCGCCGTCATCAACATGACCAAGGTGTTCGCCAAGGAATGCGCGCCGTTTGGCATCCGCTGCAATGCGCTGCTGCCCGGTCTGACCGATACCAAATTTGCTTCGGCACTGGTCAAGAACGACGCGATCCTGAATATGGCCTTGCAGCAGATCCCGCTCAAACGGGTGGCCGCGCCGAGCGAAATGGCAGGCGCAGTGCTGTACCTGGCCAGCGAGGCATCCAGTTACACCACCGGCGTTGCGCTGAATGTGGACGGCGGATTTCTGTCCTGATCTCGAACGCAACCTGACATGGGAAACGGCTTGGGGTTAAGATGCGCGGCTTCTGACGCAGCCTTTTCTGCGCCAACTGCCCTAATAAGCCCTTCCCATGCCATTTGAACTCAGTGTCGACCTGACTACCCTGGCGGTGCTCGCCGTTGTTGCCTTTGTTGCCGGATTCATCGACGCCATCGCCGGTGGCGGTGGCCTGCTGACTACGCCGGCGCTAATGACCGCCGGTTTGCCGCCGCATCTGGTCTTGGGCACCAATAAGCTCAGTTCCACTTTTGGTTCGGCGACGGCCAGCTTTACCTTCTACCGACGCAAGTTGTTCGATCCGCGCCAATGGGTGCATGCGTTGGTGGGGACTGCTGTCGGCGCAGTGATCGGCGCGGTGGTTGCGCATTACTTGCCCGCTGAATGGCTGAACCAGATGCTGCCGGTGATCGTATTTGGCTGCGGCCTGTATCTGTTGTTCGGTGGAACGCCCAAGGCGCCGCTCGACAGCAATGCCCCGATCAAAAAGAAATGGCAGCTGCCCCAAGGCTTGGGTCTGGGCTTCTACGACGGCGTGGCAGGCCCCGGCACCGGCGCTTTCTGGACGGTCAGCAGTTTGTTGATCTACCCGCTGGATCTGGTCAAGGCCAGCGGCGTGGCGCGCAGCATGAACTTCGTCAGCAACGCCGCCGCGCTGTCGGTATTCATCTTTTCCGGTCAGGTGGATTGGCCGATTGGCCTGACGATGGGCACGGCAGTCATGGCAGGCGCCTATTTCGGGGCCAAAAGTGCGATCAAGGGCGGTGCAAAATTCATCCGCCCGGTATTCATCACTGTCGTCCTGGGGTTGACCGTTCGCCTAGCCTGGCAACACTGGTTCGGCGGTGCCTAAGCGGCGCGCCACGTAAGAATCGATCAGGTAGCGGGCGATAGAGCGGCTGGCCGGCAGCGGTGGCAGATCGTGGATGCTGAACCAGCGGGCATCTTCGATTTCATCGGCCTGAGGCACGATGTCGCCGCTTTCGTATTGCGCGTGGAAACCCAGCATCATCGAATGGGGAAACGGCCAGCATTGGCTGCCCATATAAACGATGTCCTTGATCTTGAGCTGCACCTCTTCCATGACCTCCCGATGCACGCAGTCTTCCACCGACTCTCCCGGTTCAACAAAACCCGCAAGGGTGCTGTAGACGCCGGTGACGAAGCGCGGCGAGCGCGCCAGGAGCACTTCGTCACCGCGCGTGATCAAGACGATCATGCTCGGTGAGATGCGCGGATAAAAGCGCAGGTTGTCATGCTCGCAGTACATTGCTCGCTCGCCCGGCACTTGCTGGGTGGGCCTTCCGCAACTCCCGCAATAGCGATGCTCGCGAGTCCAGGTGCTGATCTGCGCCGCATAGCCGAGCTTCTGAAAGACCGCGAAATCGCCCTCCAGCATGAACTGCCGAAGCCCCTGCCAGCGACAACCGTCGATCTCCACCGCTCCCTTGAGCACCAGGACGAACACTGGCTCGCCATCAAAGTGGCCAATACCGTGTTCGGCGATCACCGGCAGGTCCTGGCTTTTGAGCCATTCACGGGGGAACATCACGCCATTGTCGTCCAGCAGGAAACCTTGCTCGCCATTAACCACCGCCCAGCCGCCCGTTACCTCGGTATCCAGCACAGCGGTACTCCAGCGTTTAAGGCTTGTCATGGAACCCTCCCTTCACTCAATTCTCGAATATCGGTTTCTGCTTGCTCATGTGCGCAACCATGGCCAGCTTCAGATCGGCTGATTGCAGCATGGCAGCGTTCCAGATAGCAACGTGTTCGAGACCGTCATCGATCCGGTGGTCGCGCATGTAGGTGATCATTTCCTTGGTGCCGGCAATTGCAATGGGGGACTTGGCGGCTATTTCACGGGCGATGGCGAACACGCCTTCCAGCAGAGCCGGTAGATCCTCGAAGGTTTTATTGACCAGGCCGATTTGCTGCGCCTCCTGCGCCAGAACCGTACGCCCGGTGTAGGCCAGCTCGCGCATCATGCCGTCGCCGATGATGCGCGGCAAACGTTGCAAGGTGCCGACATCCGCCGCCATACCCATGTCTATCTCCCGGATGGCAAATTTCGCGTCTCCAGCGGCATAACGCATATCGCACGCGGAAATCAGGTCGATGGCACCGCCCAGGCAGTAGCCCTGAATCGCCGCCAACACCGGCTTGCGGCAATTGTCGACGGCGCTGAAAGAGGCTTGCAACCGCAGGATCGTGCGGCGCAGGGTGCGCGCGTTACGCCCGACATCTTTGCCCAGCTCATTGGCAACCGATGCAAGCATCGTCAAGTCAATGCCTGAGGAAAAGTGCTTTCCGGCACCGCTGAGCACCACCACGCGTACGTCATCGGTGTCGTCGATCCACTGGAAGATCTCGATGATTTCGGACCAGAACGCAACGTCCATGGCGTTGACCTTGTCTGGTCGATTGATCTGCACATGAGCGATGTGCTCGTTGACCTCAACGACAAACGCTTGATAGTCGGGCACGAGTGACTCCTTGAAAGGTGATTTTATTGTTGGCAACGGCGCAGCGTCAGCCGACAGACTATAACAAGGGTCAATGACCGCTCGTAAGGCGATAGTTGCGCCATTTTCAGGACCTGCAGCCGCGTTGGTTACGTGGAAAAAGACGAAGCTATTAGGCAAAATTGTGAACCGCCGATTCCCGCAGCGGTCCAGTATCAAGTAGCCATTCTTCATTCACGCTACAAGCAGTACGCGGTCCTGCCAGCCAACCGGCACCCTGCAGAACCGCGCAGAATTTTCTCAGGTCGCGAGAGGGCGATTTTTGATCACATCAAAAGCAGCAACCGGCATCGTGGGTCTGGACGACATTCTTTCTGGAGGTCTGTCTCGACGTCATGTGTTTCTCCTCGAAGGAGAACCCGGAACAGGTAAAACTACCGTAGCGTTGCATTTCCTGCAGGCAGGTGCGCTCGCTGGCGAAGTGTGCCTGTACATCACGCTTTCGGAAACGGACCGTGAGTTACGCGAAGGTGCGATGTCCCACGGTTGGGAGCTGGGTGAAAACATTGTCATCTTCGAACTGACCCCACCGGAAAGTCTGCTCAACGCCGAGAATCACCAAAGTCTGCTGTACTCTTCGGACCTGGAACTGGGCGAAGCCACGCGGCAGATTTTCGAAGTGGTGGAACGCGTCAAGCCGACCCGCGTGGTCATTGACAGTCTTTCCGAGATCCGCCTGCTGGCGCAAAGCTCGTTGCGCTATCGCCGACAAATTCTGTCAATCAAACATTACTTTGCGCGCTTTGATGCAACCGTCTTGCTGTTGGATGACCTGACGACTGAAGCACTGGACAAGACCGTGCACAGCGTCGCCCACGGCGTGATTCGCCTCGAAGAACTCAACCCCAACTACGGTGCGGAACGTCGTCGCTTGCGCGTCGTGAAATATCGCGGTCAGAAATATCGGGGTGGTTTCCATGACTTCACGATCATGGCCGACGGTATTCACGTGTTTCCGAGGCTGGTTGCTGCCGAATATCGCAATCATCATCCCCGGGAAGTGATTTCCAGTGGTATCGCGGAGCTCGATTCATTGTTGGGCGGCGGGATAGACGGGGGTTCCAGTACCCTGATCCTTGGCCCGGCCGGCACCGGCAAATCACTTATTTCCATGGTCTTCGCGGCTGCGGCGGTGGCGCGGGGAGAACGTGTCGGGCTGTTCATCTTCGATGAAGAAATGAACCTGCTGTTCAGCCGCATGAAAAAGCTGGGTATTGACCTGCAAGCCTTGCAGGAAACCGGCAATCTGCTGATAGAACAAGTCGATGCCGCGGAATTGTCACCCGGTGAATTCGCCTACCGGGTGCGCAGTTGCGTAGACAAGAAGCAGATCAAGACCGTGGTCATCGACAGCATCAATGGCTATCAGGCAGCAATGCCCGAAGAAAATGCGCTGGTGCTGCACATGCATGAACTCTTGCTCTATCTCAACCGTCAGGGCGCATCGACGTTCATGACCGTCGCGCAACACGGGCTGGTGGGCGACATGCGTGCGCCGGTTGACATCACTTATCTGGCCGACACGGTGATTTTGCTGCGTTATTTCGAAGCCATGGGTCAGGTACGGCGCGCCGTTTCCATCATCAAAAAACGCACCGGCACCCACGAATCGACGATACGCGAGTACCGTATCGGCACCAGTGGCTTGAAAATCGGTGCACCGCTAGAAGCGTTCCAGGGCGTGTTGCGGGGTGTTCCCCACTATTTTGGCGAGAACAACCCGTTGCTGCCGGATGATGACGTGTGAGTACGCCTGGACTTTTATCGGAACGGGCTATCATTCTCGCCCCGCGTGGACGCGACAGCCAGATCGCTTTGGCCATTTTGCAGGAAGCAGGCTTTCCCGCCATGGTGACCTCGAACCTGCTCGAATTGAGCAAGGAGCTCAGCTCGGGTGCAGGCATGGCGATCATTGCCGACGAGGCGTTGCGCGGCGCGGATATCAGCACGTTGCTGGAAACGCTCAAGCGCCAGCCGACGTGGTCCGACATTCCCATCGTATTGCTGACCCATCATGGCGGGCCTGAACAGAATCCGTCGGCTTACCTGGGGGCGCTGCTGGGGAACGTAACGTTTCTGGAGCGCCCTTTCCATCCCGCGACGCTGGTCAGTCTGGTCACGACGGCGGTTCGTGGCCGCCGTCGCCAATACGAAGCCCGGGCGCGCATGGAAGATCTGCTGGAAAGCGAACAGCGCCTGCAAAACGCGTTGAAAGCAGGCCGACTGGGTTCATGGCAACTGGAAGCAGAATTTCTGACCCTGACCTGCTCGGCCATCAGCAAGTCGCATTATGGCCGTGAAGAAGACGATGCCTTCGGCTATGCCGACTGGCTGGATTCGGTCTACGCCGAGGATCAACCGCGCATGCAGTCGGCCCTGCAACGCAGTCTCGATTCCGGCGACGATTTCATCATTGAGTACCGCAACGTCTGGCCCGATGGCTCCTTGAATTGGGTTGATGTCCGCGCCAGAGCAATCCGGGCCAAAAATGGCCGGGTCAGTACGCTGGCGGGCGTGACGTCCGACATCACTGAGCGCAAACAAGCCGAAGCCGAGTTGCGACGACTGAACGAAACACTGGAACAGCAAGTTGAAGAGCGCACTTCGCAGCTGCGCCACAACGAAGAAGTGCTGCGCCAGTCGCAGAAGATGGAAGCAGTCGGCCAGCTGACGGGCGGCATTGCTCATGACTTCAACAACATGCTGACCGGGATCATCGGCAGTCTGGAGTTGCTGCGCAGGCGCCTGGCCCGGGGCCGCACCGAGGACCTGGACAGCCTGATCGATCTGGGTGTGACCTCGGCCAACCGTGCCGCCGCCCTGACCCACCGCTTGCTGGCTTTTTCCCGTCGGCAGTCGCTGGACTCCAAGCCGGTGCAAATGAATCAGCTGGTCAATTCCATGGGCGAGCTGATTCATCGCAGCCTTAATGAAAGCATCCGCCTGGAAATGCACCTCAACGAACGATTGTGGACCGCCGAGGCTGATCCGAATCAGCTGGAAAGCGCCCTGCTCAACCTGGTGTTGAACGCGCGTGATGCCATGCCCGACGGCGGCCTGCTGTTGGTTGAGACCTTCAACGAGTGCCTGGACCGAGCGTTTACCGACGCCCACGAGAATCTGCTGCCCGGCGACTACGTGGTGCTCAGCGTCAGTGATACCGGTTACGGCATGCCGGAAACAGTCATCAGCCGCGCCTTCGATCCTTTTTTCACCACCAAACCGATCGGGCAAGGCACGGGACTCGGGTTGTCGATGATCTATGGGTTCAGCAAACAGTCTCACGGTCACGTGTCGATCAAAAGTGAAGTGGGCAACGGCACGACGGTGAAATTGTACTTGCCGCGTTTCAAGGGCGAACAAATTCAGGATGACCTTGCCTATGAATCCAATGCGACCCAGGCAAACGCCGGGGAAACCGTACTGATCGTCGAGGATGATCCGGCCGTACGGGCGCTGGTCAGCGAAGTATTGAGCGAATTGGGTTACCAGTTTGTGGTTGCCGGGGCTGCTGATACCGCAGTGCCGATTCTGGAGTCCGCGCAGCGCATCGATCTATTGATCAGCGACGTAGGCCTTCCCGGCATGAACGGGCGTCAACTGGCTGAAATCGGGCGCCAGCTTCGACCGGAGCTCAAGGTGTTGTTCATTACCGGTTATGCCGAACATGCCGCCGTGCGTGCAGGCTTCCTCGACGATGGCATGCAAATGATCACCAAGCCTTTCGCCTTCGATCATTTGACGGCCAAGGTTCGGGAAATGATTGAAGTCTGACACGCGGATTTTTCAACGCCATCGACCTGGCAGTCAGTGGCGTCATCACGACACGGTTTCTCAGGAAAGCAGGCTTTGAATCTGGGAATGCAAACTGTCCATGGTGAACGGTTTGGCGAGGATCGGGGCCTTGAAAGCGATCGGGCTGCCGGAATCAAGAATTTCTGCAGGATAACCGCTGATAAAAATGACTTTCAGTTCGGGCCGCAGTTTGACCGCCGGCTCGGCGATCATCACGCCGGAAATCCCGCCTGGCAGCCGATAATCGGTAATCATCAGATCGAGGTGGGGCTTGGTCGCCAGGATTTCAAACGCTTGCTCGCCATTTTCCGCCTGCAAAACGCGGTAGCCCTCGCCTGATAGATAATCAGCGAGCAGCATTAAAATCAGCGGTTCGTCTTCGACGATGAGTACGACATTTTCTGCATCAGAGCTCATTTGAATTGCCTTCGATCTATAAATAGCTGCCATTACGACCGTGCAGCGTCCTGTAGGTTGCGCGGACATCGGATTAATCTGCCCAACGCCTTGATTCCCTCAAAGCGGCAGACAGACGCGGAACAGCGAGCCCTGGCCTTCCTCGCTCTCGACGCTGATCGTCCCGCCATGAGCCGCGACGATTTGATCAGAGATGAACAAACCAAGCCCCAGCCCATGAACCGCGTGATTGGCAGACACCCGTTCAAATTGCTGGAAGATGCGCTTCTGGTTTTCCGGGCTGACCCCGATGCCCTCGTCACGCACATCAACCCGCGCCTGGTTCTCCTCGCTGTAGACACGAACGTGAATCGGCTTGCGGGCGCCGTAGCGCAAGGCATTGGTCAGAAGGTTTGCGACCACTTGCTCGATGCGAAACTCGTCCCAAACGCCGACTACCGGATCGTCAGCGGTAAAACTCAAGGTCGAACCGGCTGCAGCGATTTGCGCGGAAAAACTTTCCAGGAGATTGCCGACCAGTTCCACCAGATCGAATGGACTGGTGCGAATCGATAACTTGCCGGTGCGGATGCGGGAAACGTCAAGCATGTCTTCGATCAGGCGAATCAGGCTCTGAATCTGCCGCTCGTCACGATCGACCATGGCCCGCAGCTTCTCCAGAGTGAAGGCGGCCATGTTGTCCTTGGCCAGATGCAGTTTGCGCAGCTGGGTTTCCAGGATCAGCCCGTTCAGTGGCGTGCGCACTTCGTGGGAGACGATCGACATGAAGTCATCACGCATGCGCACCGCACGTTCGAGCTCGTTCTGTGTGACCTGCAATTGCTTGAGCAGCGCCTCCTGTTCCTGGCGGCTTTGTTCAAGCTCCTCGACCTGCTCCTTCATGGCCTTGCGCTGACGGTAGAGATCGACAAACACATTGACCTTGCTCTTGACCGCGTGGATATCGAGGGGCTTATGCAGGAAATCCACCGCGCCGCTTTCGTAACCCTTGAACGCGTAATTGAGCTCACGACCGGCCGCACTGACGAACACGATGGGAATGCTCTTGGTGCGCTCGGTGCTGCGCATCAATTCCGCCAGTTCAAAACCATTCATCCCCGGCATCTGCACGTCGAGGATCGCCATGGCGAACTCATGTTGCAGCAGCAGAGACAGCGCTTCGTCCGCTGACAGCGCCTTGAATACCGCGCGATCTTCGCGTTTGATCAAGGCTTCGAGTGCCAGCAGGTTTTCCGGCAGGTCATCGACGATCAGCAGCTTGGCCTGGATATGACTCAACATGCGATTCTTTCCAGCTCGGTCAATAGTTCGCCGATGTCATGCAAAGGCAGCAGATAGTCAGGGCTGTGCAAAGCCAGCGCCGCTTCGGGCATGGTGCGCGCCTGAGCCTGATTCGGATCCTGTACCACGGTCATCCCCCCTCCCTGCTTGATATACGCCAGGCTTGCGGCACCATCGTTATTGGCGCCAGTCAACAAGATAGCTGCCAGCCGGATACCAAAGGCGTCGCTGGCCGAACTGAACAGGATGTCGATGCTGGGTCGCGAATGAAACACCCGATCTTCCTGGCTCAGGGAAAGGCTCAGATCTGTTTCCACTGACAAGTGATAACCCGGTGGCGCGAAGTACAACGTGCCGGGTACGATATTTTCCTTGTCGTCGGCTTCCTTGACCGGAATCGGCAGACGCGCCTGGAACACCTGAGCCAGCTGACTGCGGCGTTCTTCAGGCACATGCAATACCGTTAGAATCGGCAAACGAAAGCCCGGTTTGATCGCGCTGAAAATCTTCAACAAGGCTTCCACCCCACCTGCCGATGCGCCCACGACAATCGCGTCGACCACAGGTAACGCCCGATCAGACGATTTACTGCTGCTGAACGTTGTTTTCATGACTTGCGGTAGATCCTTTCCTGTTTCACCAAAGCCTCGAAACTTTTGCTGTAAGCCGAAAAATCCAGGGTTTCCTTGCTGCCCAATACCAGAAAGCCGCGATGACAAAGCGAATCATGGAATAACCCGAACGCACGATCCTGAAGCTTTTTATTGAAATAAATCAATACGTTGCGGCACGAAATCAACTGAGTCTCTGAGAATACGCTGTCGGTTGCAAGACTGTGATCGGCGAATGTCACGTTCTCACGCAGGGTCTTGTCAAAAATCGCGTAGTCATAGGCTCCGGTGTAGTAATCGGAAAACGCCCGTTGCCCGCCCGCCTTGAGATAGTTCTGGTTATAGGCGCGCACATTCTCCAGGGAAAAGATGCCCTGCTTGGCCTTTTCCAGAGATGTGGGGTTTATGTCGGTGGCATAGATAATCGTGCGATCCAACAGGCCTTCTTCACGCAGCAGTATGGCCATCGAATAGACCTCTTCCCCCGTGCTGCAGCCGGCGATCCAGATTTTGATCGACGGGTAGGTTCTGAGCAACGGCACGACTTCCTGACGGATTGCCAGGAAATGCCCGGGGTCGCGAAACATCTCGCTGACCGGGATGGTGAGAAACTGGAGCAACTGCATGAACGCCGACGGATCGTGCAACACCCGTTCCTGCAAGGCAGAAATGGTCGAGCAGTCGAACTGACGCAACGCATGGTTGACCCGTCGCTTGACCGACGCGCCGGAATAATCCCGAAAGTCGTAGCTGTATTTGAGATAAATCGCCTCGATCAGCAGGCGTAATTCTATCTCGGTGTCTCGATCCTGATGCATAGGTCAGCCTGGTGATGAAGACGAAAGCTCAAATTTGTCCGCAGGAACTCAAATACGTTCCATTTTTGGCAACCAGACGCGGATCAGCGAAAACAGCCGATCCAGGTCGATAGGCTTGGCCAGATAATCATTGGAGCCGGACTGCAGGCAGCGCTCCTGATCATCCTTCATGGCTTTGGCAGTTACCGCGATAATCGGCAGTTTGCGCCAGCGCGGGTCCTTGCGGATCTCGGTGGTCGCTTCATAGCCATCCATCTCGGGCATCATCACGTCCATCAGGACCAGATCGATATCTTCGACTTCATTGAGCTTGCTGATTGCCTCGATGCCATTTCTGGCGATTTCCACCACCGCGCCCTTGTGTTCCAGAGCGCTGGTCAGGGCAAAGATGTTGCGTACGTCGTCATCGACCACAAGGATCTTGCGACCTTCAAACACTTTGTCCCGGCTACGGGCGGTCTTGAGCATTTTTTGCCGTTCGTTGGACAGCTGCGACTCGACCTTGTGCAGGAACAGCGTCACTTCATCGAGCAGGCGCTCCGGCGAGCGCGCGCCCTTGATGATGATCGAGCGCGAATACTTCATCAGCTCGGCTTCTTCATCCCGGGTCAGGTTGCGTCCGGTGTAGACGATCACGGGCGGGAAGGCGCAGATTTCTTCGGTGGACATGCGTTTGAGCAGGTCATTGCCGAGCATGTCCGGCAGTTTTAGGTCGATGATCATGCAATCGTAGATATTGTCGCGCAGCAGATCGAGAGCGTCCTGGGCAAAACCGACTGCGGTAATTTCAATATCGTCATCGCCAATCAGGCGCGCGATGCTGTCACGCTGCAACGCGTCGTCTTCGACCAGCAGGATGCGTTTGACCTTCTGGGTCAGCTTGGCTTCGAGCTTGCCGAAAACGTCCTTGAGTTCTTCGCGGGTGGTCGGCTTGACGGCGTAACCGATCGCCCCCATGTGCATCGCTGCCTCCTGGCGGTCCTCGACAGAAATGACGTGGACCGGAATATGTCGGGTCGAGGCCAATTCCTTGAGGCGCTGCAAGACGGTAAGGCCTGAGTGGTCCGGCAAGCGCATGTCCAGCAAAATCGCGTCCGGTACGAATTGCGCCGCCAGATTGAAGCCGTCGTCGGCTGCATGAGCGACAAGACAGTGATAACCCAATTCATGGGCCAGATCGAACAGGATCTGCGCGAACGCCACCTCATCTTCGATCACCAGGATGCAGCGCTTGGTGAACGGCCCTTTGTCACGATCATCGGCGAAGCTGGCAACCGGTGTCGTTGGCACTGCTATGGCGCTCGGCGCAGCCAGAACTGGCGCAACCCAGGCCACTGGCGGCGAGGCCACGACCGCAACGGGCTCCTGGCCATATTCCAGCTGCACCTGCTCAACGTACTGCTCCGGCAGCACCAGGGTGAAAATACTGCCCTGGCCCGGCGCGCTGGTCACGCTGATCGAGCCGCCAAGCAAGGCGGCCAGATCCCGGGAAATCGACAGCCCCAGCCCGGTGCCGCCGTAGCGGCGATTGGTCGTACCGTCGGCCTGACGGAACGCCTCGAAGATGCTCTGCTGTTGTTCTTCGGCGATACCGATCCCGGAATCACGCACGGTAAAGGCAATGCCTGCACCGGGCTGACGGGACACGATCATGCTGACCATACCGGTTTCGGTGAATTTGATGGCATTGGAAAGCAGGTTTTTCAGAATCTGCTCCAGACGCTGGCGGTCGGTGTACAACAACGTCGGAGCGCCCGCCTGCAACTCCACATGGAAGTCCAGCTTCTTGTCGTTCGCCAGCGGCTCGAACATCGAGCGCAGCCCCTCAACCAGACGCGCCACGCTGCTGTTTTCCGGTCGCATGTCGAGCTTGCCGGCTTCAACTTTGGAAATGTCCAGAATGTCATTGATCAGGTTGAGCAGATCGTTGCCCGCCGAATAGATCGACTCGGCGAACTTGACCTGCTCGGCTGTAAGGTTTTCCGCCGGGTTCTCGGCCAATAATTTAGCCAGGATCAGTGAACTGTTGAGCGGCGTGCGCAACTCGTGGGACATGTTGGCGAGGAATTCGGACTTGTACTTGCTGGAGCGCTGCAGTTCCTCGGCACGGGCTTCGAGTTCGATCTGCGCAATGTGCAATTCTTCATTATTGCGGTCCAGAGCGTCGCGCTGATCCGACAATGCCTGGCCTTGCTCGGCCAACTGTTCATTAGTCTGCTCAAGTTCAGCCTGCTGGGTTTCCAGATTTGCCTGGGATTCCTTGAGGATTCGCGACTGCTCTTCAAGCTCTTCGTTGGCGGTGCGCAGTTCTTCCTGCTGCACTTGGAGCTCTTCATTGAGCTGCTGGGTTTCCGCCAGGACCTCCTGAAGACGCTGACGATACCGCGCAGCTTCAATGGAAGTGCCGACGTTATCGGCGATCAGCTCCATGAACTCCAGATCCTGTTCGGTCAACGGACGCAGGAAACCCAGTTCGATGACGCCATTGACGTGATCATCGTTGCTGGTGGGAATCACAACCACGCTGCGCGGCGAGCCCTCGCCCAGCCCGGACGTGACCTTGAAATAGTCAACCGGCACGTCCTCAAGCTTGATGATCTGCTTATGAAGGGCAGCCTGGCCGACAATGCCTTCACCGCTATAGATCGAATGCTCATGGTTTTCCTGTTCCCGGGAAAACCCGTAGCTCGCCACGCGTTTGAGTCCGCCATGTTCCTGGCTGATATATACCGCCGAAACCACAGCGCCCAGGTACTGGGCAAAAAACCGTAATACGTTGGAACCGAGCGTACCCAAGGTCAGCTGTCCCAGCACTTGTTCGGCCAGCTCACTCTGGCCGTTACGCAACCAGGCGATTTTCTGCAAGCGCTCGGTATTGGTCTCCTGAAGTTTCAGGTTATTGGCGTAACTGGTAGACAAGGCAACCATGTCCCGGCGACCAACAAATGCCAGCAGGCCGCTGACGCTCAGGACAAAAATCAGATACAGCGCCATGGAAAAAATCGTGGTTCGCGTGACGTTGTCGTTGCGGGTCAGGCGCAGCTGCTGCTCGGTCGCGACGAACTGCTCATACTCACTGCGGGTTTCGTCGGTCAGGCGCTTGCCACGCCCCGCCAGAACCGCAGCGGAATAGTCGCCGTTCTGGCGCCGAAGCGAGATCATCTCCAGCGCAAATCTATTCCACTCATCCTGCAGCGCGGTAATACGCTTGAGGCGGTCAACCTGAGACGGGTTATCGGCGACCAGTGCTTCCAGACCCTTGAGTTCGGCGGCAACCCCGGGCTTGGCAACTTCGTAAGGATCAAGAAAATGCTCATCTGCGGTCAGCAGGTAGCCGCGCATACCGGTTTCCATGTCGATGGACAGCTTGAGCGCGCGATTGGTGTTGTTGATCACCCGGTCGGTATGCTCAACCCACTGAATCACCGACAGTAGGTAGCTGATCAGCCCGATGAAAAAGACCGCGCTGATTACGCCGACGCCTAACGGTAGACTGACATTACGGCTCAGCAGTTTACGGAAACGTTGCTCATCGACGGCAGACGAATGGATCATGAGAAGTCCCAGGCGATTTATCAAAACGTTGGAGTTTGCCGCAATCTTCAGTAAAAGACTCTCATTTCTGATACATCGGGTTGAAATTTCAGAACTTTTGTAACGATTTCTCCCCAGATGGCCAAGGGATGTCACCATTAGACCGGTGACACACTTCGAATGGATGTTTTAGATAGCCAGCGGGAACTTCCAGCGGCGTTTCACTTACTCATAAACGGGCGACGCTAAACCGCCCCCGAACTTCCGTCTCTTTTTCAAGGAAACCAACCATGCCTGACAGCACCATTCTTGTCGTCGAAGACGACGCAATCGTGCGCATGCTGATCGTCGACGTTCTTGAGGAGCTGGATTACAGCGTGCTGGAAGCTGAAGATGGAGAACAGGCGCTGGAGATTCTCGGAGATAACGCGCAAACCATCCACTTGATGATGACCGATCAAGGCTTGCCCGGCATGACTGGCACCGAACTGGCCGACAAGGCCCGCGAAAAGCGCCCCACGCTGTCGGTGTTATTCGCCAGTGGCTACTCGGAGAACATCGACGTGCCCGCCGGCATGCACTCGATCGGCAAACCGTTTTCCATTGATCAGCTGCGTGACAAGGTTAAAAGCATCCTTGAACAAGCCTGATAAGTGCCAATCGATGGCTGTGCACAACCCTGAAGCCACTCGCGTCCTGATTATCGGCTATGTCTGGCCGGAGCCACGCTCTTCGGCCGCCAGTGGCCATATGATGCAGCTGATCCATTGCTTTCTCGAACAGGGCTGGGAAATTACCTTCGCCAGCCCGGCAACAGAGGGCGAGCATGTGGCGGATCTGGCCGCGCTGGGTATTGCACGCGTGCGAATCGAGCTCAACAACAGCAGCTTCGACGCCTTTGTCAGCGAACTGGCTCCGGATATCGTGCTGTTCGACCAATTCATGATCGAAGAGCAATTTGGCTGGCGAGTCGAAAAGCATTGTCCCGACGCCCTGCGCGTACTGGAGACTTCGGACCTGCAAAGCCTGCGTAATACTCGCCATCTACAGCTCAAGCAGTTTCTTGAGAACAGCACGCAGCCTGATGATTTAACAGACTATTTTTCGTCATCTGAAACCACAATCTATTCCGCGATGGCGATCAGTGACCTGGCGCAACGTGAAGTGGCGGCGCTCTATCGCTGCGACTTGAGCCTGATGACCTCGGATGTGGAAATCCAGTTGCTCACAGCCAGGTTTGGTATGCCTGGGGCGTTGTTGCATTGGTGTCCGCTGATGGTCGAAGGGCGGGCCGATTCCCCTCCCTCGTTTGAGGAGCGGGCGAACTTCCTCAGCATTGGCAACTTCCGGCATGCCCCCAACTGGGACGCGGTGTTGTGGCTCAAGAGCGCCGTTTGGCCTCTGATTCGCCAGCAATTGCCCAAAGCGCAACTGCACATTTACGGCGCCTACACTCCGCCCAAGGCCACCGCGCTGAACAATCCCGCTCAGGGGTTCCATATCATGAACTGGGCGGAAGACGCTTTGCAGGTCATGTCGCAGGCGCGAGTCTGTCTGGCACCTTTGCGTTTCGGCGCAGGCATCAAGGGCAAAATTGTCGATGCCATGTTGTGCGGAACGCCAACGGTCACCACGCCAATCGGCGCCGAAGCCATGCACGGCGAAATGCCCTGGCCGGGAACGCTCGCCAGCAGCGCGACGGGGATTGCCGATGCAGCCATTCGCTTGTACCAACATCGGAATTTATGGCAGGACGCACAGCAGGCCGGCTGGGACCTGCTTGAAGCGCGCTATCAGCATCGACAACATTGCGCGAGCCTGATCGAGCGCATCAGCGTCCTGCGGCAAAACCTGCGGGAACACCGAACCGCCAACTTCACGGGCGCCATGCTGCGTCACCATCACCACAAAAGCACCAAGTACATGGCGCAGTGGATTGAGGCGAAGAATCGGTTGCCGTGAATAGCAGCTGTTGGAGCCAGGCTTGCTCGCGAAGCGGTCTATCTATTTCAGGGATTCCAGCCTGCGCAGCAGATACGTATCCATGATCCAGCCCTTGTCCTGACGCGCTCTCTGCCTGATGTCCTTGATGCGTTCGCAAACGTCATCCAGCTCGCCAGCAATCAGAATCTCGTCAGCTGTGCCCAGGTAAGCTCCCCAATAAATATGCAGGCCCTGGCCGACAAACTGTTCAAAGGTGCAATGGGCGTCGAGCATGACCAGCACGTTGTCCACAATCACGCCCTGCTCCGCTGCCAGACGTCGGCCGGTGGTGATGTGGATCGGTTCGCCGATCCGGTTCAGCGCTACGCGATGTTGCGCCGCCAGCACCTGAACACTGGATATGCCCGGAATGACCGCGTAATCGAATTCGACTTTCCCCCGGCTCAGCACTCGCTCCAGGATGCGCAGGGTGCTGTCGTAAATCGATGGATCGCCCCACACCAGGAACCCGCCGACTTCATCAGCCTTGAGTTCATCGTCTATCAGTTGCTCGAACAACACTGCGCGCTGCTCGTGCCAGCGCTCGACCCCGGCTTCATAGGACGCGGGGTCAGTTTCACGCGGTGGGTCCCGGACGACGACAATCCGATAATCGGGGTCAGTGATAAAGCGCTGGCAGATCTCTGTTCTTAGCCGCAGCAGGTCATCGTCGGCGTAACCTTTATCCAGAATAAAAAATACCTTGGCACTATTCAGCGCGTTGATGGCCTGAACAGTGATGTGTTCGGGATGTCCCGCGCCGATGCCGATCAGAAGAACAGTTTTCATTGCATGCATCCCACAAATGTACAGGCATTGCCTGGCGCCGCTGGCGAAGGCACATTAGTCACTTGGCAACTCTTTGAATGGCCGCCGCATGACAAAAACAACAAGAGTCACCGATCCTTCCTATGAACTGATGGACGATCACAACGGGTTGTCGATTATCTATCGCGAACATGGCTTCCCCTGTCCGCTGGTGCGCTGGCACTTTCATAAAGAGTATGAACTGCACCTGATCGTTGCCAGCTCGGGAAAAGTCTTCGTCGGCGATTACATTGGTAATTTCTACCCCGAAAGCCTGTTCCTGACCGGCCCGAATCTGCCACACAACTGGATCAGCCAGATTGAGGAAGATCAAGTCATCCCCAAGCGCGACATGCTGGTGAATTTCACCGACGAGTTGTTCGAGAGCGGCAATCAGGTCTTCGCCGAACTCAAAACCCTGGCGCCCCTGCTGGAACGCGCGCAATCGGGCATTGAATTCCGCTGCAGGCGCACCATTGCCCAAGCCATGAAGTTGATGCAGAAAATCGCCGACGCCAAGGGCATCAGCCGTCTCGGGCACTTCTTTATCCTTCTGGAGTTACTGGCGGCCAGTGACGATTATCAGCTTCTGTCGGGCAGCACCTGCTCGCAAATGGCCGACGAGCACAGTATCGATCGCACCAACCGCGCGGTGGACTATATTTTTGCTCACTACGCACGGGAATTACCTTTGGAGGAAGTCGCCGACTACCTGGGCATGAAGCCGGCTTATTTCTCTCGGGTCTTCAAACAGGCAACAGGGCGCTGTTTCGTCGAGTTCGTCAATCGCCTGCGGATCAGCAAATCCTGCGAATTGCTGGCGGACGGCGACAAACCGGTCACTGATGTGTGTTTCGAGTCCGGTTTCAACAATATTTCCAACTTCAACCGACGCTTTCAGCAGCTCAAAGGCATGACGCCTTCACATTATCGCCGTTTGGCCGTCCAGCGCCTGACCGAGCAAAACCTGTACTGATTCGCCCCTCCCCGATCCTCATCGTCTACGCTCAAACAGCGCTGTTGGCTGTTGCAGCGTGGTGGGGAAAGCTTTCGCTGCGCTCAGGCAGTGCAAAATAGTATCAGTTGCAGTGCGGCGCAGGATTTGTCATTGCGTCTGCGTCCCGTTGTAATCAGTACACATCTTCCTTGCCTCCGGAAGAGACAAAAACAATAACCGACCTTCTGCAGCTCTCTGGGCGAAGAAGAGGAGTGATCGATGAAGACCTCAGCAAAACTGCTACTTGCAAGCACCTGCCTGACGCTCAGCGGCTTGGTCAGCGCCGGGACCGTAACCATCGCAACCGTCAACAACAGCGACATGATCCGCATGCAGCGGCTGTCCAAGACCTTTGAAGCACAGCACCCTGACATCAAGCTCAACTGGGTCGTGCTCGAAGAGAACGTGTTGCGTCAACGCCTGACGACCGACATCGCCACCAAAGGCGGCCAGTTCGACGTGCTGACCATTGGCATGTACGAAGCCTCGCTTTGGGGTGCCAAAGGCTGGCTGCAAGAGATGAAGGACCTGCCCGCCAGTTATGCCCTGGATGACGTGTTCCCTTCCGTGCGCGATGGTCTGTCGGTCGATGGCAAGCTGTTTGCCCTGCCGTTCTACGCCGAAAGCTCTATGACTTATTACCGTACCGACCTGTTCAAGGCCGCCGGGCTGACCATGCCGGAGCGTCCGACCTGGACCCAGATCGCTGAGTTCGCTGAAAAGCTGACCGACAAATCCAAAGAGCAATATGGCATCTGCCTGCGGGGCAAGGCAGGCTGGGGCGAAAACATGGCGCTGATCAGCACTGTCGCCAACTCCTTCGGCGGGCGCTGGTTCGACGAGCAGTGGAAACCGCAATTCGATCAGCCAGAATGGAAAAACGCGCTGAACTTCTACGTCAACACCATGAAGAAATCTGGCCCGCCTGGCGCGTCCAGCAACGGTTTCAACGAAAATCTGGCGTTATTCAACAGCGGCAAATGTGCGATTTGGGTAGACGCCAGCGTCGCCGGCTCTTTCGTCACCGACAAGACCCAAAGCAAGGTCGCCGACAACGTCGGCTTTACCTACGCGCCCCATGAAGTCACCGACAAAGGTTCAGCCTGGTTGTACTCCTGGGCTCTGGCGATCCCGACCAGCGCGAAAAACCAGGCGGACGCCAAGACCTTCAGCAGCTGGGCGACGTCCAAGGAATACGCCACGCTGGTCGCTGAGAAAGATGGCGTGTCCAACGTACCACCGGGCACCCGGGCTTCAACTTACAGCGACGCCTACATGCAAGCCGCGCCGTTCGCCAAAATCACCCTGGAATCCCTCAAGGCAGTAACGCCCAAAGCACCCACGCTCAAGCCCGTGCCTTATGTGGGCATTCAATTGGTGACCATTCCTGAATTCCAGGCAATCGGGACTTCCGTCGGCCAGCAATTCTCGGCTGCGCTCGTGGGCACGACCTCCGTTGACGCGGCGCTCGCCGCAGCCCAGACCTCCACGGAGCGGGACATGAAGCGAGCGGGTTATCCGAAGAAATAGTCGTCACTGACTATCGGTCGAGGGACGCTTGTCCCTCGATACCCCGCTCACTTTTGCACCCAGGTTCGGAGCCATCATGAATACCTCAGCCGCCAATCCGCGCATGGAATCGTCCAGCGAACAACCACAGGCCAAAAAAGGCCACCTGACCAAACCCGGCTGGTTTCTGGTCAGCCCTTCAGTGATGTTGCTGCTGGTGTGGATGATCGTCCCGCTGGGCATGACCATCTACTTTTCCCTGATTCGCTATAACCTGCTCAACCCCGGCGAGAACGAATTCGTCGGTCTGGAAAACTTCGAATACTTCGTCACCGACAGCGGTTTCCTGCCGGGCGCCACCAACACCCTGCTGCTGGTGGGCAGCGTGCTGGCGATCAGCGTGATTCTCGGCGTGCTGATCTCTGCGTTGCTGGAGGCCAGCGAGTTTTTCGGCCGGGGCATCGTGCGCGTCTTGTTGATTTCGCCGTTTTTCATCATGCCCACGGTCAGCGCGCTGATCTGGAAGAACCTGATTTTCCATCCGGTGTCCGGCATCCTCGCCTCGGTGTGGAAATTCTTTGGCGCCCAGCCTATCGACTGGCTTGCGCATTTCCCGCTGCTGTCGATCATCATCATCGTGTCCTGGCAATGGCTGCCGTTCGCCATCCTGATTCTGATGACCGCCATGCAATCGCTGGATCAGGAACAGAAAGAAGCGGCGCGCCTGGACGGCGCCGGTCCCATCGCGATTTTCTGGCACCTGACGCTGCCGCACCTGGCCCGGCCCATTGCCGTGGTGGTGATGATCGAGACGATTTTCCTGCTGTCGGTGTTCGCGGAAATCTTTACCACCACCAATGGTGGCCCCGGTTTCGCCTCGACCAACCTGGCGTACCTGATCTACAACCAGGCGCTGCTGCAATTCGACGTGGGCATGGCCTCGGCTGGCGGCCTGATTGCTGTGGTCATAGCTAATATTGCCGCGATCGTCCTGATTCGGATGATCGGCAAAAACCTCACCGACAAGTCATGAGGGCCCTGCCATGATGACGCTCAAACAATCCCGCCGCCTGCAAAGCGTGCTGCTGGGCACGCTGTGCTGGGCCATTGCGGCGCTGATTTTCTTCCCGATCTTCTGGATGGTGCTGACCAGCTTCAAGACCGAGATTGACGCCTTCGCCACGCCGCCGCAGTTCATTTTCATGCCGACTCTGGAAAACTATCTGCACATCCAGGAACGCAGCGACTACTTCCACTTTGCCTGGAACTCGGTGCTGATTTCGTTCAGCGCCACGGCGTTGTGCATGCTGATCGCGATTCCAGCCGCGTACTCCATGGCGTTCTTTGAAACCAAGCGCACCAAGAGCACTCTGCTGTGGATGCTATCCACCAAAATGCTGCCGCCGGTGGGCGTCTTGATGCCGATCTACCTGCTGGCCAAGACCTTTGGCCTGTTGGACTCGCGCATCGCGTTGATCGTGATCTACACCCTGATCAACCTGCCGATTGTGGTCTGGATGATTTACACCTACTTCAAGGACATTCCTGGCGAAATCCTCGAAGCGTCAAGGCTGGACGGCGCTAGCACCCGTCAGGAAATCTTCAAGGTGCTGATCCCGATCTGCAAAGGCGGCCTGGCCTCGACGGCGCTGCTGTCGTTGATCCTGTGCTGGAACGAGGCATTCTGGTCGCTGAACCTGACCTCATCGAACGCCGCGCCATTAACCGCTTTGATCGCCTCCTATTCCAGCCCCGAAGGGTTGTTCTGGGCCAAGCTTTCGGCGGTGTCGACCCTGGCCTGTGCGCCGATCCTGATTTTCGGCTGGATCAGCCAGAAACAACTGGTTCGCGGCCTGTCGTTCGGGGCCGTCAAGTGAGCAGGTCCAACCTGAATTCCATGCACTTCAAGCATAAGAACAAGAACGGAGGCCATCATGGCTAACCTCAGCATCAGAAATCTGCAAAAAGGCTTCGACGGCCACCAGATCATCAAAGGCATCGATCTGGACGTGAACGACCGTGAGTTCGTAGTCTTCGTCGGTCCGTCCGGCTGCGGTAAATCCACCCTGCTGCGCTTGATCGCCGGTCTTGAAGACGTGACTTCCGGAACCATCGAACTGGATGGCCGTGATATCACGCAGGTGACCCCGGCCAAACGCGACCTGGCCATGGTGTTCCAGACCTACGCCTTGTATCCGCACATGACCGTGGGCAAGAACCTGTCGTTCGCTTTGGACCTGGCGGGTGGCGACAAGGCCGAGATCAAACGCAAAGTCGATGAAGCCGCACGCATTCTCGAACTCGGCCCGCTGCTGGAGCGTAAACCCAAGCAGCTCTCTGGCGGCCAGCGCCAACGCGTCGCCATCGGCCGGGCCATCGTGCGCAATCCGAAAATCTTTCTGTTTGACGAACCGCTGTCCAACCTCGACGCGGCCTTGCGGGTGCAGACTCGTCTGGAGTTGTCGCGTCTGCATAAAGAGCTGCAAGCGACGATGATCTACGTGACCCACGATCAAGTGGAGGCCATGACCCTGGCCGACAAAGTGGTGGTGCTCAACGGCGGCAAGGTTGAGCAAGTCGGCTCACCACTGGAGCTGTACCACCACCCGGCCAATCTGTTTGTTGCCGGTTTTCTCGGCACGCCGAAAATGGGCTTTCTCAAGGGCAAGGTCAGCCGTGTCGAGGCCGCTGGCTGCGAAGTCGAACTGGACGCTGGCACGCGCATCAGCCTGCCTTTCACCAATGCACACATGAGTGTAGGCAATCCGGTCACCCTGGGTATCCGCCCGGAGCACCTGAATCTCGCCAAAGAAGGCGATTGCCAGTTGCAGGTTATCGCCGACGTCAGCGAACGGCTGGGCAGCGACACCTATTGCCATGTGCGAACCCACGCCGGCGAGATGCTGACCATGCGGATTCGTGGCGACCTGGCCAGCCAGTATGGCGAAACGCTCAATCTGCATCTCGATAGCGCCCACTGTCATTTGTTCGACGCCCAAGGTCTGGTGATTGCCAAAGCCTTGCAGGTTGCCGCCTAAGTCTTAGAGATCGCTACCATGAAACTGAACAAACAGAATCTGTCGCAACTGGGAGACAACATTGCGCTCCCGGCCTATTCTCCCGCCGCGACGCGACAGGGCATCGCTCACATAGGTGTCGGCGGTTTCCATCGGGCGCATCAGGCGTTTTATACCGATGCTTTGATGAACACCGGCGAAGATCATGACTGGAGCATTTGCGGCATCGGCCTGCGCCCCGAGGATCGCGCCGTGCATGACGCGCTGGCCGGACAGGATTTTCTCTACACGCTGTACGAACTGGGCGACACCCCGGACACCGAGACCCGTGTGATCGGTGCCATCAGCGACATGTTGCTGGCAGAAGATGGCATTCAAGCCTTGATCGACAAGCTGGCCAGCCCGCAGATCCGCATCGTTTCGCTGACCATCACCGAAGGTGGCTATTGCATCGACGACAGCAATGGCGAGTTCATGGCTCACTTGCCGCAGATCCAGTACGACCTCGCCAACCCGGACCAACCGAAAACCGTATTCGGCCTGCTCTGCGCCGCCTTGAGCAAGCGCCGCGCGGGCGGCATCCCCGCCTTCACCGTGATGTCTTGCGATAACCTGCCACACAACGGCGCGGTTGCACGCAAGGCGCTGCTGGCATTTGCCGCGCTGCTTGATGCGGATCTGCGCGACTGGATCGCCGAACAGGTGAGTTTCCCCAACGCCATGGTCGACCGCATTACGCCGATGACCAGCTCGGCGCATCGCTTGCAGCTGGCGGATGACAAAGGCATCGACGACGCATGGCCGGTGGTCTGCGAACCCTTCGTGCAATGGGTGCTGGAAGACAAATTCGTGGCTGGTCGTCCGGCCTGGGAAAAAGTCGGTGTGCAGTTCACCGATGACGTGACGCCCTACGAAGAGATGAAGATCAAATTGCTCAACGGCAGCCATCTGGCGCTGACGTATCTGGGCGCGCTCAAAGGCTATCGCTTCGTCCACGAAACCATGAACGACCCACTGTTCGTGCAGTACATCCGCACTTATATGGACCTGGACGTTACGCCACAGCTGGCATCGGTGCCCGGAATCGATCTGGAAGGCTACAAAGACACCCTGATCGAGCGCTTTTCCAATCAGGCAATCGCCGACCAGCTGGAGCGGGTTTGCTCCGACGGCTCGTCGAAATTCCCCAAGTTCACTGTGCCGACCATCAATCGGCTGATTCTCGATCAAGGCAATCTTGAGCGGGCGTCACTGGTAGTCGCGGCCTGGGCCGTGTATCTGCAACGCAGCGAGGGCGAAAATGGCGTGGCTTATACCGTTGTCGATCCGCGCGCCGCATTCTGCAAGGCACTGGTGGCCGATGACGTCTTGATCACTCAGCGTTTGCTGGACGTCGAAGAAATTTTCGGCATTGCCATCCCGCAGTCCGCCGAGTTCGTTGCCGCTTTTGAGCAAAATCTCAACAGCCTGAAGGAGCTGGGGGTCAGCAAGACTCTGGAAAACCTGCTGGCCAAAACTGTCTGAGGCGCCCATGTTTCTCGGAATCGATTGCGGCACCCAAGGTACCAAAGCCATTGTGCTCGACGCCGCCAGCGGCAAGGTGTTGGGCCAGGGCTCTGCTGCCCACAACATGATCAGTGGCGCCAACGGGCGCCGCGAACAGGACGTGCAACAGTGGCTTGCAGCGTTCGAGCAAGCCACACGGGAAGCACTGATCCAGGCCGGCATTTCCGGCGCCGAAATTCAGGGGATCGGCGTTTCCGGCCAGCAACATGGCTTGGTGTTGCTCGACAAACAGGGACAGGTGTTGCGCCCGGCCAAACTCTGGTGCGACACCGAAACCGCCCCGGAAAACGACAGATTACTGGAATATCTGGGCGGCGAAAGTGGCTCGCTGGCACGTCTGGGGGTCGCCATTGCGCCGGGTTATACGGTGTCCAAACTCTTATGGACCCTGGAGCAACATCCCGGCGTATTTGCCCAGATAGATAAGATTCTGTTGCCCCATGATTATCTCAACTACTGGCTGACCGGCCGTTGCTGCAGCGAATACGGCGACGCTTCGGGGACCGGTTATTTCAATGTACGCACCCGGGAATGGGATCTGCCGTTGCTGGAGCACATCGATCCCAGCGGCCGCTTGTGCCAGGCTCTGCCCGAGTTACTGGGGGCGCAACAACCGGTGGGGCAGATTTTGCCGCACATCGCGCAATTACTGGAGCTGAACCCCTCGGCGCTGGTTTCCAGCGGCGGAGGCGACAACATGATGGGCGCCATCGGCACCGGCAACATTCAACCGGGGGCTATTACCATGAGTCTCGGCTCGTCCGGCACCGTCTATGCCTTCGCCGATCAGCCACAGGTCAGCGAACAACCGTCAGTCGCGACATTCTGTTCGTCATCCGGCGGCTGGTTGCCATTGATTTGCACCATGAACCTGACGAATGCCAGCAGCGCCATTCGCGAATTGCTGGGGCTGGATATCGCCGCCTTCAACGAGGCGGTCAGCCAGGCACCGATAGGCGCCGAAGGCGTGCTGATGCTGCCGTTCCTCAATGGCGAACGCGTACCCGCCCTGCCCCACGCCACCGGCAGTATTCTGGGTCTGGACAGCAGCAACCTGACGCGGGCCAATCTCAGTCGTGCGGTGGTCGAAGGCACCACATTTGGCTTGCGCTACGGCCTGGACCTGCTGCGCGCCAACGGCATACGCAGCGACAATATTCGCCTGATCGGTGGCGGCGCGAAAAGCGCGGTGTGGCGCCAGATCGTCGCGGACGTCATGAACACTCCGGTAATCTGCACCGAACACAGCGAGGCTGCGGCACTCGGGGCGGCGATTCAGGCCGCCTGGTGTTTTTCCCGAACGACTGACCGCGAGCAAAGCCTGGAGCAATTGTGTATGCGTTGCGTCAGCCTGGACTCGGCCAGTGAAACCCGCCCGCAAGCGCAGAACGTCGCGGCTTATCAACGCGTCTATGAGCACTACCGCAGTCAGTTGCAGGTCGGCTGACGGCACGGACGCACTATTTCAGGGAGCACCTATGTATCTGGTTTGTGGCGAAGCGCTGTTCGACTTTTTCAGCCAGCCAGGCAGCGCTGGCAAGAGCAACACACTGGGCTTTCAGGCGATTGCCGGAGGTTCGCCATTCAACGTCGCAGTCGGCTTGCGCAGACTGGGTGTGGACTCCGGTTTCTTTGCCGGCCTGTCAACGGACTATCTCGGCCGGCGACTGCGCACGGTATTGGATGAAGAAGGCGTACGTGCGGATTATCTGGTGGATTTCGACGCGCCCACGACGCTGGCAATGGTTGCCGTCGGTGCCGATGGCTCGCCCCACTACAGCTTTCGCGGCGAAGGCTGCGCGGACCGACAATTGCGACTCGGCGATCTTCCTGAACTGAGCGACGAAGTACGCGGCATTCACGTGGGTTCGTTTTCCCTGGTGGTGCAGCCGATAGCCGACACCTTGCTGGCCTTGGTGGCACGCGAAAGTAACCAGCGCTTGATTACGCTGGACCCTAACGTGCGCCTCAATCCGGCCCCGGACATCACTCGCTGGCGCGAGCAGATCAGTGCTTTTGCCGAGCATGCGCACATTATCAAGGTCAGCGATGAGGACCTGACGCTGCTTTATCCGGAGCGAAGTCCTGAACAAATAGCGCAAAGCTGGCTCGGCAAGCGCTGCCAGTTGGTCGTCCTGACGCGTGGCACCCAGGGCGCGAGCATCTTTACCCGCCAGCACGGCAGCTGGTCGATTCCGGCAGAGACGGTGATTACCGCCGACACCGTAGGCGCAGGCGATACCTTTCAGGCAGCGCTGATAACGTTCCTCACCGAGCGGCAACTCGACAGCCCGGCCAGCTTGCCGTCGTTGTCTCGGGAAACGCTGGATGAAATGCTCAGATTCGCGGTAAAAGCTGCAGCGCTGACCTGCACCAAGGTCGGCCCGGATTTGCCGTATCGGCAGCAACTAGGCAATTGATGGTGTAGGAGCGAACTTATGTGGGAGCGAGCTTGCTCGCGAATCGGCCAGGCACTACCGCTCGCTAACAAGTTGGCTCCTACATAAACTGAAGTACTTAGACCAACGCCAACCTGGCCGCCAGGATCTTGCCGTTGATATCGGCAGTTGCTGTTTGTTGCTGTTCTTTCAAAGCAGCCTGAAGCTTGTTATCGACGGACAATTTCTGCTCCGGCGACATCGCTTCGTACTCTTCCTTGCTCACCCCCGTCAGCTTCTCGCGCATCTGCTCGGCAGGCGACAGGTTCATGAAATCCATGAATTGCTGTTGTGCCGACGAAGTCGACGACGTCGCTGCAGCTACATCGGCCTCGCTGGTCACGGCTGAATCCCTGGCCGCGATGCTGGTATCAACAGCCAAGGGCGAAAATGCGGCTTGCCCATCCGCCGCTTGGGTCGACGCTTTCAGGTTCACCAACAACTTGGCGAACGCTTCGTCGAAGGTTGAATCCTTGCCGCCGCCGCTGGTGTTCTCGCTGACCGCGTCCACCGCTGGAACCGGACTGGCCGCGGCAACCGGAACGGCGAATGCGTCCTTGGACACGTCCTCCTGGGTCTTGCGCCCCACCACTTGTGATACCAAGTGATGGAGCGTGCTGATGCTGGCTGTATTCATCGCTCACCTCCTGCTGCAAAGTGCAGTACGCATACCGCAGCAAAACCAGTGCCACTTCTCGAAGTTCGCTACAAGCCTTTAATTACGGGCTTTGACGCTGCGGACAGGATTTTTCAGGCAGTGAGAGCGGCAAAGGGCAACCACAAGTGGCAGCCCGCTGCCGCACGCTCATTGAGCGAAATCATCACCCAGAACTAACCGCTCCTGCGGCAATGGTACGGAGAAGTAATAACCTTGCGCTTGGCCCGCGCCGATTTCACGCAGCAGATCGAGGGTCGCTTCGTCCTCCACGCCTTCGGCGACAACGGTCAGATCCAGCGACTGCGCCATGCGCACAATGGCCCGCACGATTGCGCGGCTGCGCGCGCTGGTGGTGAGTTCAAGAATGAACGATTTGTCGATCTTCAAGCCGCTGAAGTGATATTGATGCACATAGCTGAGCGACGAGAACCCCGCACCGAAATCGTCCAGTACGACTGACATGCCATGGTCCGCCAACTGTTTCATGGATTGCCGGGCAAGTTCCGGCTCGGCCACCAGCGCGCCTTCAGTCAACTCCAGGCAAATCCTCGACGGAGCGACCTGGTAGCGTTGCAGCATTTCCAGCAGCTCCCCGGCGAACTCGGGGCGGGTGATGCTATAGCTGGAGCAATTGACATGGACGGTTGGCCAATGACTATTAGCCGGTTGCGCCAGGATCGCGATAACGCTCTGCAACATGTATTGATCCAGCCGTCCGATCAGCCGCAAGCCTTCCAGCGCCGGCAGAAAATGGCCGGGGGCAATCACTCGCCCGCCAGGCTGGCGCCAGCGAATCAGTGCTTCGAGGGCCAATACTTTGCCGGTTTCAATCCCGATGATCGGCTGGAAGTATGGAATCAGCTCGTCAGTGCGCTTGAGTGCATTGCGCAGCGCGCCTTCCTGCTCGACCTGATCGGAGACTTCCCGGCGCAGCTCCTGATTGAATACCGCGTAGCTGTCACGCCCGCCATTTTTGACCCGGTACATGGCCATGTCGGCATCGCGCAGCAAGTCCGTGGGCTCATGGTGAAATTGACTGTCGGCGCCGACGATGCCGATGCTGCACGATGAAAACACCGCATGCGCATCTACACGAAACGGCAGGTCGAAAGCCTGAAGAATTCGCTGGGCAATATCAACGGCAATATCCAGCGTCGCGCTGACTGCCAGCACGGCAAACTCGTCGCCGCCCAACCGCGCCAGCAAATCGCTTTCACGCATGCACCTGCGCAAGCGGTCCGCTGCCTGAGTCAGCAGCAGGTCACCGAAATGATGACCAAGGCTGTCATTGACCAGCTTGAAGCGGTCCAGGTCGATGAACATCACCACCATCGGCTGGCCATGGTCGCGAAACTCCTGCCAGGCGCCATGCAAGCGCTGCTGCAGATGGCTGCGATTGGGCAGACCGGTCAGGGAATCGTGAGAATTCTCGTGCTGCAACCTGGCGTTGACCTGGTCAAGTTCGCGGGTACGGTCGCGAACCCTGGCCTCCAGACGCAGATTGTCAGTGTGCACAGCCTCGGCGGCACTGCGTCGGGACAGTGCGGTGTCGATATGGCGCGAAACAAAGGTCAGCAGTTCCTGATCGCGCAATGAATAGCTCACCAGCGGCGAATAACTCTGTACGGCGAGCAGACCGCGTACGTCATCACCTTCGAACAGCGGTATTCCCAACCAGGAAGATGATCGATTGTCCTCGTTGCCTATTTCGATCTCGCCAAGGGCTTCAAGGCGCAGCGCATCCTCACTGTCGATCAGGCAGGCTCGTCGTTGACGGATCACATATTCGGTAAAGCCACGCTGGCCGCTACGCGGCGAAGGCCGCGTGGTCAATCGCTCGTCAACGTAGTAGGGAAAGGTCACTTCGCCGGTCGCGGTGTCATACAGTGCGATATAGAAGTTCAGCGCCACCAGCAACTCGCCAACGATCAGATGCAGACTGTGAAACAACTCGGCCATGTCTCCCGGCTGGCTCGATAGCTCGGCAATCTGGAACAACGCGCTCTGCAAATGTTCGGCGCGCTCACGATCGAGGACTTCCTGACGCAGCGCGGCATTGAGCGCGGACAGCTCTTGTGTGCGCAATAGTACAGTTCGTTCGAGATCGGCGCGGTGCAAAATACGATCAAGCGCCATGGCCACATGACGCGCAACGGCCTGGAATAACACGCGATCTTCTGCGCTGTAGACCCGCGACACGTCGTAAACCTGCATGGCCAGCATGCCGAAAACATCGTCCGACGCATTTCTCAGGGGCGCGCCCATCCAGAACTCGGGCCGATGACCCAGGCAAAAAAACTTTTGTTCCAGACTGGCGCGTTCGATATCCGCCGCATCGACGAACAGTGGCTGGCCGGTGGTCAAGACATAGCCGGTCATTGATATCTGGGACGGGTCCAGATATTCATGCGCTTCAGGTTCAAGAGCATCGACATCAGTGATATCGACATAATAGGGATAGGTGATCTTGCCGGTGCCCGCATCGTAAAGGGCCAGGTAAAAGTTTTCAGCGTCGATCAGCGTGGCGAGTTCTTTGTGTACGCCCTCCAGAAATGCGCCGCGATGCCGGGTGGTGCTGGCCAGATAAGTGATTTCGTACAACACTCGCTGGGTAATCTGCGCGCGCGCCAAGGCCTGGGTCTGCAACTGGTAGCCAACCTGCAAAGCCAGAGTAGCCAACTCCGGGTTCGCGCACTGCTCCTGCGGCGCCAGCAACCAACCCAACGTCTCCTCGCCTCTGCCGGCAGGCCAACGGTGCAAGCGCCGGGTCCGGCACAGCGCGTCGAGCTGGATGGCCTGCAGACTGGCGGGCCAGTCGGGCGCGGGCGGTGCCGATCCCTGGCCCAGCAAATACATGGATTCGCCAGCACCGTAGACCGCCCAAGGAACATCTGCCACCTGGCTTTTGGCAGCCAGGAGCAGCGTTTCGATAGTGGCCTGACTTGCTGTAAGGGTTAACGCTTCCATGCTCGCAATCAATTCCGCTGCTGCACCTTCGCCATGGTCGGGACGTCTCTGGTCATGGGCCAAGGCAAGTACATTCATGAAAGCTCCAAAACCAGAAACCGCAAGGGCTTATATTCGCGGCGGGTGTTGGGCGGCGCAAGCGGGATATTCGATTGACCTGTAAGAAAGTTGAGTTATTTCACTTCTTTATCACTCACGGGCAAAACAATGTCGTGAATGAGCATGAAAGTCGTCGCTGGTGGTTCGGCTGTACCTTGGGTGTTACCCCGGAATGGGTGTCGGCAACGCATCCCCTGCGAAGTACGCCGCCAGGTTGCCCAGCGTCAGGTCCGCCATCGCCTGGCGAGTATCCTGAGTCGCGCTGGCCATATGCGGCGTCAGCAATACGTTATCCAGGGCCAGTAAATCCGGATGGACCTGCGGCTCGTGCTCGAAAACGTCCAGCCCTGCCGCGTAAATGCGCTTTTCCCGCAGCGCGTCGGCCAAGGCGGCTTCGTCGACCACACTGCCGCGACCTACGTTGATCAGAATGCCTTGCGGGCCCAAGGCATTCAGCACATCAGTGTCGACCAGATGCAGCGTCTTTTCACCGCCGCCCACTGCGATCACCAGGAAATCCACAGCCGCGGCCAAATCGACGACCGAGGCAAAAAAATCATAAGGCGCGTCCTGAGGACTGCGACCGGTGTAAGCGATTCGCATGTCGAACCCCGCTGCACGACGCGCGATTGCCTTGCCGATTCGGCCAAGACCGACGATGCCCAATCGGGCACCGCTGATTTTTCGGGTAAACGGAAACGGCCCGTCGGACCATGCGCCGGCGCGGACGAAGCGGTCAGCGTCGGCGGTGCGCCGGCTAATGCCCAGCAGCAAGGCCATGGCGAAGTCAGCAACATCGTCGGTCAGCACGTCCGGCGTATGCGTCACACGGATGCCCCGCTCCCTGGCGGCCTGAACGTCCACGCCGTCGTAACCCACACCGAATACCACGATGATTTCCAGCTCGGGCAGCTTTTCAATCAGGTCACGGCTAACGCGGGATTCACCATTGGCTAACAGCGCACGAACAGCCAATGCGCTGGCGGGCAGGTCCGCTGGATTTTCCGTGGCGTCGATCACTTCGTATTCGGCATACAGAAGCTCGTTGAGCAATTCCGGCAGCCGGGCGATTTTAAGCACGTGAGATTTCATCAACATTCCTTTGAGTAACAGGCTGAGCGACCGTAGGGGTTTTCCCCGTTCCGAGATAAATCCCTAGAACACCGCCTGCCAGCAATGCCCCGGCAACCAGCAGCAAGGCATAGTCGTAGTTGTCGGTGACGTCCTTGATCCAGCCCATCGCAGGCGGCAAACCCAGCCCGGCCAAATTGGCAATGGAGTTGATCAAAGCAATGGAGACAGCCGCCGCCGGACCGGAGAGGTATTCAGTAGTGGTCGCCCAGAACACGGGCGTTGCCGCCCAATTGAGACCCACGGCCAGTACCAGCATCCCGTAGGCAAGCCACTGATTACCGCTGAACACCGCCAAAGCCAGCAAAACCCCTGCCCCCAACAATGGCCCGCCCAAGTGCCAGCCGCGCTCGCCCGATCTGTCCGAATGACGACCGTTGAAGTACATGAAAATACAGGCGACGAAGAATGGCAGCGCCGACATGACACTGACGGTGAATGAGCCTTGCTTCGAGACTGACTGTACGATTAGCGGCAGAAACAGCGTAATCCCGATGGTGCCAAACGCCTGGAGCAACCAGAACAGGCTAAGCAGCCAGACCCGGCGATTGCGAAAGGCAACGTGCCACGCGTCTTTATGAGAAATCGGCGTTGTGGCCTGCTCGGCGGCAATCGTGCGTGCCAGCCATTTTTTCTGCGCCGCATCCAGCCAATGAGTGCTTTCCGGCGAATCCGGGAGGTAACGCAGCACAACAATGCCAAGTACCACCGCCGGAATACCTTCAAGCAGGAACAACCAACGCCAGCCGCTGACGCCGAAGATCCCGTCCATGTGCAGGAATGCCCCGGACAGCGGCAAACCGATCACCGATGCCAGCGCCGCGCCAATGTAGAAAAACGACATGGCCCGGGCGCGATCGGTCTTTGGATACCACTGGGACAGGTAATAGATGATACCGGGCGTGAAACCGGCTTCCGCAGCGCCTAATAACAGGCGCATGACGTAAAGCTGATTGGCGGTCTGCACCAGGCACATCCCGGCGGCGACGATGCCCCAGGTAATCATGATCCGGGCAATCCAGCGCCGCGCGCCGACCTTGGTAAGAATCAGACTGCTGGGCACTTCGAGCAGGATGTAGGTCAGGAAGAATAGCCCTACGCCCAGCCCGTACATGCGCGCGGTCAGGCCCAGGTCAGCGTTCATCTGCAGTGCAGCGACGGAGATGTTCGATTTGTCGATGTAAGCGACCATGTAGAGCAGCATCAGAAACGGAATCAACTTCAAGTTGAGTCTTCCGATGGTGCTGGCATGCAGGCCAGTCTCGATGGGATTGGACATAAACAGCCCTCTGTTGTCTTTTTTGTCTTTATTGTCGGGACCACTGGCCCTGAAGGCACCAGTTGGCGAAACCGTTGCAAGCGACCTTAGACGAGATGTTTATATATTTCAATATATGAATTGATATCCCATTATGTGGGATATGATTTGCGGCAGGGTTTGTTATTGGGTGTAAGCTCCAGTTTCCTCGTTCGACTCACAGGTAAATACCGTTATGAACTTTCTACTCGGCAAGTCATTGCGCGGCATACTTTTGTCCACCGCTGTGCTGACATCTTGTCTGCTGGGCGCCAGCCAGAGCGTTGCGCAGGATGCTCCGGCGCCAAGAGTGGGCGTGCGAGGGACGATCTCTGCGATTGAAGGTGACGTATTGAAGGTCCGCACCAATCGAGGTGAAGATCTGACCGTCAACTTGCTGAAGGAAACCCAGATTCGCGGGGTCACGCTGGCCCAGGTTGCGGACATCAAACCGGGCAGCTACATCGGCTCGGCCGCCGTTCCACTACCGGACGGCACACTCAAGGCATTGGAAATCCACGTCTTCCCACCGGAAATGGCCGGCACCGGCGATGGGCATCGCCCGTTTGATCTGGCCAAGGACAGCACCATGACCAATGGCGCGGTGGGCGATCTGGTCACCAGCAACGGGCGCTCAATCACCGTGAATTACAAGGGTGGGCAGAAGACGATTGTCATTCCTGAAGACGTGCCAATTGTAAATCTGGTCCCGGGGGACAGAAGCTTGTTGAAACCAGGGGTCAAGGTTGTGATGTTTGCCCAGAAAGCCGCAGATGGCAGCTTGTCGGCACAGGCTATATCCGCAGGCAAGAACGGTGTGACGCCGCCGATGTAGCCGACCTTATACCGGCGCTGCGGGTTTGGAACGGATATTGGAAATTCCCAGCAACAGCGCCTGCTGCATGATCTCGTCAGGCGCGGAATCAGCAGTAGGCATGATCAGGCTGTTTTCCGCATCGCCGAAGTGCAATTGCAATAGATGCAATGCAGCGACATGGTCTGGCAGCATGGCATCGGTCAGTTCCAATGACTGTTCCCGCTGCTGACCCTTGAATAGATAAGCGATAAGGTGCGTATAAACCTCAGCCATAGCGCTTCACTCAACCCAAGGCAGGGCCAAAGTGGTCCGAGCGCTTGAGGAACGCGGCGAGGCGGCCGAAGGAAGTACTTTGGCGCATGGATGCCGCTTCCCAGGCTGGACCTGTGGTCTGGTGCGAACACACCATACCCATCATCACTGAAGTGGAGTCGTCCAGTTCTACCATCAATGCATTTGCCTGACTTTGAAAATCGTTGCAGAGCGTCATAACAATTCCATCCATTCAACTGCATCTGGTAGCCAACGGCAGCTTTATGACTGCCCCGTAATTGATATGGACACTTGTAGCCGTAGTTTGGCAGAAGTTGTCCGATGACCGGTCATTACAGCCATTAAAGCGCCCGCCTGCTCTATTCCGCACGCCCTGCAGGTCTGCAATTTTCTGTTACTTAAGTGAGTTAGCGCTTCGTCCCTGTGCGCTTGACACGCACTTTTATGGGGCGTCGAATCAATGTTCTCGTTGAAATCAGGGAGATATCACATGGCTAAGATCAAGGTATTAGCGGGTGACTTTCTTCAGGGTGATGGGGAGTACATTTGCGGCGCAATCAGAATCGAGACGCCCCTGCATCCTTGGCCTGGCCTCCATATTCAAGGCAAGGCCCTCAAATCGGTAGGAGTTGCCAGCAAGGCATCCAGTAAAAAAGTAGAAGACGCCATTGGCCTGGGACTGGCAGGCGCCCTGATGTTAGGCCCTATGGGTGCAGCGGCGGGTCTCATGCTGGTGGGGGAAGAAACAGAAGTCACGTTCTGGGCAACATTAAAGGATGGCAGAAAGTTCCTGGCGGCCACGGATGACCAGACTTACCGCAGGATAGCCAGCTCTGTAGCGAAACCGGATTTCTTCAGCAGTCATGAATAGATACTTGATGGCAACGGTATCGCGACAACAATCCGCCCAGAGCGATTTCACCAGCCCGGTCCCTGTACCGGGCTTTTTTGTTAAAACACATATGCACCACACTTGGCATAATTAATGCATTTACAATTAATGTGAAGGATTTATGACAGTGAATTTATAGCAGTGGATTCATGCAGTTAAATGACTGATTTACCTTCGAGCACAGCAGCACAAGCAAACGACCCGCAGTGGCCATTGGTCGTGTGAAAAGGTAGAGCAGATATGAAGGAACGAGCGACAGTGATTTGCAAGCGCGGAGGAATGATTCTCTATGTGCGCAAACCGAAATCAAGATGGGCATTACCGGGCGGTAAAATCGAAACCGGTGAAACGCCGGAACAAGCAGCGATCCGGGAACTCAGCGAGGAAACCGGTTTGGAGGATCTTGAATTGGTCTATCTCGCCGAGTACGGAAAAGACAAAGTCATTCATCACATTTTTACGGCGGAGGTCTCGGCGTCTGCCAAACCCTCGCCGCAAAATGAAATCGCGGCCTGTAAGTGGCTGCACATGAAAAACGTCAGCGACCTTAATGCCAGCACGGCCACCAAAGCCATCGTCAAGTCCTATGCCAGGCAAGCGGGTTGACCTAAACCCGCTGCCAGGCGAACGTCAGCGCTTATCCGATTTCACACCGGCCTTGTCATGTTCCGACCATTGCGGGCAGAACATGGACTAAAGATCAAAAACGGAAGGCTTGGCGACCAATCAGCAACCACTTGCCACCCTGCTTCTGCCAGATCTGGAAGTTCTCGATCTCGGTTGGCACAACTTTCCCGCTGTTGATAGCCTGAGCGGAGAAGTGATTGCGAACCAGCGCAACGTCGTTAGACAGGGTGACTTTCTGATTGAGCATCTTCAGTTCCTGAAATGCGCTTTTCCCGGTCTCAATATCGGAAATGAACGCCTTCTTGTCCTGAATAGTGCCGCTGGAGTGACCATAAGTCAGGTTCTCCGCCGTCAGCGCCTGCAGTTCGGCTATGTCTTTGTGCCACATCGCTTGGGTCAGCTTATCCACCGCTTTTTCAACATCAGCTTCGTCAGACGCGTGAGCGGTGGCTGCGTAGCCGCCTAACAGACACAGAAAACCGAGCAGCAGTTTGTAGTTCTTCATCGATGATTCCTTATTGTTGTGATGACGCAGAGATGCAACAGATTTATACGACGTCATACAACATAGCAGATCCAATCTAGGTGGCAAGGGTCAGCGCTGACCTGACGCCGCTATGTCGGCGGGATCGTCGCAAGCAGAGCGATGCCAATAGTCAGCACCAGAAATCCAATCATGAAAAACGCGAGCTTGGCCATCATGTCTCCTACTCAATGACAGATTGTCGGCCAGGCAACTTGATGCCCCCCGAAATTCATCAGGTGCCCAAGCGGCCGGACGCAACCATTGTCAGAGCGGAGCAGATTTCGAAACAGATGCAGGTGACGAAGATAAATGCGGTGCACATGCAGCATGCGTGGCGGATATGCGGGCTGCCACTTGTGAATCTGATCGAGAAGATGGTTTTCACAAAACGCTGCCCAAAGCAAAAAGGGGCTCACCTTTCGGTGAACCCCTTCCAGACCGCCCAGCAGAGAGCGGATTTGTTTGGTAGGCGCGATCAGACTCGAACTGACGACCCCCACCATGTCAAGGTAAGCGGACCTCACAGCCAAACTATTGATTTTAATAGATTAAGCTACGGTCGCTGCCGGCACTAAATCGCGGTGCACGTTCGTTATAAATCAATAACTTGGAGCTGTATTTTCTTACAGTAATCCGATAGAGGTGGCTTTAGGGAAGAGGTGAAATCAGCGGCGGCAGCACGTGAGCATGCCTGGTTTGCAAAGCTTGTGCTTCCTTGAAGAGCTGAGGATCTCCCGTCAGGATCGCCCCCAGCATGCCGGTCATCGTGTTCAGGCCATTGCTACTGCGCACGACGTTCTCGATAAGCTCCTGCGGATAGCCGTCGACGTGGCGCTGCAGTGGGTGAATGCCGCTATGCACAAAAGAATTCATGCCATACCAATTCTTTTCCTTGAACTGCAGCAGCATTCTTAACGCTTCCTCAGGAGCCTTACCTTCGACGGCTTCAAGCATCTGGCTCAACATCGGAAGCTTCCTTGCTCCGCGATCAGTATCCAGGGTCAGTTCAGAAGCTAGCGCCTCGCCCTGCATATCCGTCGCTGCGTAGTAAAGCCACATCCCCCTCGTCAGCGCCTCAAACTGCAATCGCATGAGCGCAATGGCTGAGGTGAAACACTCAGTTCGGACAAGCAGTCGCAGACTCAAAGCGTGCTCCAGCGCCACGCTACACGCGATGTATGCGATCTCAGGTCGAATATCAGGGAAAGCTGGCGTGTCTTCAAGAAGGCTCAGAATTTCGAGATGTAGCTCGTCAGATCCGTCTAATAATTCATCCATTGCTACCAGGCCCTTCTGCGCCGAGTCAGTTTTGAAAAGCTTTGTCTATGCATTTCCGGCAAGGTTGATCTGGAGGTCAGGCCAAGTCGCCTGCCAATTTTTTGATCTAAGTCGGTCTACATAAACCTGCCTTTTTTCCAGTCGGAATCTCTCTGTTGGTCGCACGATCAGATTGAAAAGATCGTCCAGCCCCAAGGGGGCCGCGACCTCGATATGACCGCCCTCCTCAATCCTGACGGCCACAGCAGTTGCTGTTTCCGGCCATGCCCTCATCGCCTCAACCGCTGAGCTGTAGGGATCATCACCATTGCGCAGGTGCATTCGGGCCTGGTTCTTTACGGACCAGTTCACCGAACTGTCTACGTTGTGCAGTGCGGCTTCGATCTGGACATCAATGTCCGGACTGGTCCGGTCCTTGTCGAACCAGATCACATCCACGTCGGATGGCAGCGGCGAATCGCTTCGCATGTGCTGCCGATCCCATACAGCGCTGCGAACGAAGCCCGCCGCAACCCAGCAATCTGGAAGACCCAGATCCTGGACAAGATGAAGGACTCGCATACGGACGGGATCCGCAGCGATGATGACCTGCAGTTGGGCAAGCAGGTTCATAGGGAGCCAAGCCGACCGCTAGTCAGCCATGATGCGCTTATAGCGCTGCTGGTACTCATCATAGGGAAGGCCCTGTTTCTTGAGCTGCTCCAGCTGTTGCTGCTGGTAGGCTTCTTTAGTCATGAGCGCCGCACCTGTCGAGGAATTTGATCCTTTGCTTCCCTTTAAGCCAGTGGCACCATTTGGGAACAGCTGATTGGTCATCTCGGTGATCTTCTTCTCAGCATTGATGAATTTATCAATCACCCGACCGCCACCCCAACGCGAGTCATATTCAGCTTGGCCAACCTGCTGGCCGTACTCATAAACGCGAATATCTGCGTAGCTCATGTAAATAGCCAGGTCCCAGCTCCAGGTGCCGATGTAGGTTGTCGACAGAGGACAGCTGGACGGGCTACTGCCAGGCGGAATCTGGCGGGTGTGGAAACCTTTGTCAGTGAGCAATTTCACGTAGGTTGTGTTGAATCCTTCACGCAGGCCTTCGGCAGGGATCATGCAGATCTCCGGAGCCATGTCAGAGGACAGCACCGCTGGCGTCACGGTTTGCTTGATGCTGCAACCGGAAGCCAGAAACGTTACGGCAAGGATGAGGGGGATATACAAGGTACGCATGGCGACCTCCGTGTCATGAATTAGGCGCGGAAGGTATCACGCCTTTGCGACCCACAACTCACCCACCTTCGTTGTATAGCTCTGACTCATCATCTCCCGCCGCATGGCCCAGTCCGGGTCCGCGGGAACGCTTCCACTCCTCAGCGTCCCCCTGCCCCAGCGCCCATTGATCTCATCCAGCACGCCCATCACCTTCTCTGCCTCTACCGGCTGGCCCTCGGCGAACATGTCATCGGTGAATTCACCCGGCTGGCGTAGATCCAGGAGCAGCACCTCTGCTTTGCTATATTTGAACCCCGGCCGGAACAACCGATTGACTGCCTCGGTAGCCGCCTTGGTCATCAGGCGCACGTCATTGGTGGGATATGGCAGCTCGACCAGCGCGCCGTTGGCGTATTTCGCCTCCTCCGGGTTGAACATGCCGGTGCGGATGCTGACGCGGATTTTCTTGCACAGCGAATTCTGGGCGCGAAGCTTTTCAGCGGCGCGCTGGGTGTAGGTGGCCACGGCTTCCTTGATCGGCTCGATGGTGGTCAAACGCTTGCCGAACATGCGGCTGCAGCAA